>RCMY010004844.1_pt1 | contig 11518 bp, 9 predicted proteins | sample 2041341 | NCBI WGS metagenome assembly RCMY01 (sample SAMN09708234, study PRJNA481090) | Marine sediment metagenome, whole genome shotgun sequencing project.
ACCTTGACACGGGACGGTATCGCCGGTCTTTACGTCAATCGATTGCGGGAACTTAAAAATGTATATGGTGGTCTAGAGGATGAAGATCGTATGGTCGGATTGTTCAATCATTGTATTTATGATCTCGATAGCCGCGCGCCATCGATCGATACCCCTTTACACGGATTGCTTCCCTTTAAACATATTGACCACCTGCATCCGGATGCCCTGATTGCGGTCGCCGCTGCCAAGGATAGTGAGCAGGTAACCAAAGAAATTTGGGGTGATACTATGGGATGGGTCCCGTGGCAACGCCCCGGTTTCGATTTGGGTCTGCAATTGGAAAAATGCCTAAACGATAATCCCGGTATCCGGGGCATTGTTTTGGGAAGTCATGGCCTGTTTTCTTGGGGCGATACTTCCTATGAATGTTATATGAACAGTTTGGAGGTCATCGAAAAGGCATCCGAATATATTGAAAAAAAAATTGAGGAGAGTGGTAGTGTTTTTGGTGGACAAAAAATCGGAAGTCTTCCTCAAACGGAACGAAAGGAAAAAGCCGCACAGCTGATACCGATACTCAGGGGACTTTGTTCCGCAGAAAATAGGATGATCGGTCATTTCAACGATAGCGACACGGTGCTGGAATTTATTAACAGCAACGATATGGCTCGCTTGGCACCCATGGGCACTTCTTGTCCCGATCACTTTCTGCGCACGAAAATCCAGCCCTTGGTAATCGAACTCGATGCCAAGGCCGACCTTACTGATACGGGTTCGGTTTTGAAGCAGCTAAAACCGGCCTTCGAAAAGTATAAGAAGGAGTATGCCGATTACTATGAAACACATAAGCATCCGAACAGTCCCGCCATGCGCGATGCCAGTCCCGTAATCATCATATACCCCGGTGTCGGGATGTTCAGTTTTGCCAAGAACAAACAGACCACCCGTGTCGCCAACGAATTTTATGTCAACGCCATCAACGTGATGCGCGGTGCGGAAGCCATAACCGAATACACTTCCTTGCCAAGACAAGAAGCTTTCGATATTGAATATTGGTTATTGGAGGAAGCCAAACTGCAACGCATGCCCAAGGAAAAACCCTTGTCCCGAAAAGTAGCGCTGGTAACCGGCGCAGGTGGCGGAATCGGAAAAGCGATTGCAGATAAATTGGCGGAAGAAGGCGCGAACGTCGTGCTTACCGATATTGCCGAAGACCGATTGCAGGAGGCTCTCGAAACCTATGGAAAGGATGTTGCAAGCTATGCCGTTTGCGATGTGACTAAAAAGGAATCGATTGCCGATGCTTACAAAAAGGCTTGTCTTGATTTTGGGGGAGTCGATATCGTCGTCCACAGTGCGGGACTCGCCATTTCCAAACCGCTAGAAGAAACCACGGAAAAGGATTGGGATCTGCTACAAAACGTTTTAGTCAAAGGCCAGTTCGAACTAGCCAAACAGGCAGTTGCCATTATGCGCAAACAAAATCTAGGTGGGGATTTTATCAGTATTGCCAGTAAAAACGGACTCGTATCCGGCCCTAACAATGTGGGCTACGGCACCTCAAAAGCCGCACAGCAACACATGGCTCGTTTGTTAGCCGCTGAATTGGGTGGTGATAAAATACGGGTGAACACAGTAAATCCTGACGGCGTTATCGTCGGTAGCAAGATTTGGGAAGGTGATTGGGCCGAAGGCAGGGCCAAAGCCTACGGTATTACCGTCGAGGAACTTCCCGCACACTATGCCAAAAGAAACCTTTTGAACGAAATCATCTATCCGGAAGATATCGCCAATGGGGTTTTTGCCCTGGTAGGAATTTTGGATAAGAGTACGGGGAATATTATTAATGTTGACGGAGGGATGGCGAATGCTTTTGTTAGGTAATCGATTCGCAAGTGCAAGGTGTTTTAGCCTAGGGTTTGATCTAAAAGGTATGAGCGAGGCGATGTGCTGAGCGCAGTCGAAGTACAGGAGCGATCCTTGCAGGCCTGGGTCTAGTCTGATTCGAGCCAGCCCAGAATTACAAGGAAACCTCCCGACGGTCGAGAATACCTTGCAGGTCGACCAACAGCGACAAGACTTTGCAGGCCAATCATAAATCAGATTCAGATCACAATGAAAATAGCCAAACAACAAATAGAAGACAGCAACCAACTATCGCTCGACGCCCATATCGAAAGCTTCGACTATATCGCAAACCGATTAACTAAAAAAGGGGTCGAGGTCGAGAATATCGTTCAAAAACTGGCTGATTTCCAAGTTGCCATTCCCAGCTGGGCCTTGGGCGCTGGCGGTACCCGCTTCGGCCGTTTCGGCTATCAGGGCGAGCCGGGCACACTGGAACAAAAGATAGATGACGTAGGCGCTATCCATGCCCTGACCCAAACGGCGGGTGCCATTTCTCTTCACATTCCTTGGGATGTACCAAAGGATTATAAAGCCATAAAAGAATTGGCACAATCCCACCAAATTGTTTTTGACGCGGTCAATTCCAATACCTTTCAAGACCAGAAAAACGCCACAGAAAGTTATCGGTACGGATCACTTTGCAATATTGACGAAGCCGTTCGGCAACAAGCGGTCGAACATAACAACGAGGTCATCAAAATCGGGGAAAAACTAGGTTCCAAAAGCCTGACGGTATGGTTGGCGGATGGCGCCTCTTTTCCGGGGCAGACCAATTTTCAGTCCGCATTACAGCAGACCCAAAAAAGTTTGCAGGAAATATATGCCACCCTGCCCGATGATTGGAAACTGTTTATAGAATACAAACCTTACGAGCCCAATTTCTATAGCACGGTGATACAAGATTGGGGCACATCGTTTATGTTGGCTAACGATTGTGGCGAAAAGGCGTATACCTTAGTGGATCTTGGTCATCATTTGCCCAATACGAACATCGAACAAATTGTTTCCACCTTGATGTTGAAAGGGAAATTAGGCGGATTCCATTTTAACGACAGCAAATACGGCGATGACGACTTGACCGTAGGTAGCGTAAAACCATATGCGCTCTTCTTGATTTTCAACGCCTTGGTCTACGGCATGGAAAACAATCCGCAGAACCCCTACCCTGCCTGGATGATAGATGCCAGCCATAATATAAAGGACCCGCTCGAAGATATCATCCAATCCTTGGATGCCATTCAAGAAGCCTACGCAAAAGCTTTGCTAGTAGATCAGAAACAGTTGAACGACGCACAGCAAAACCACGATGTGGTCAAATGCCAAGAAATTCTTCAAGACGCTTATCGTACCGATGTCCGGCCGTTGTTGGAAAAGTCACGGTTGCAGCAAGGGGGGGCATTGCAACCGTTGAACGCTTACCGCTCGTTGGACATTAGAAAACGCTTGATCAGCGAGCGAGGTTCACATTCCGTGGCGACCGGACTTTAAATTATGATCATAAAAACACTATAATGCAAGAGGTAACCGCCATATTCGATATTGGAAAGACGAACAAAAAGTTCTTCGTGTTCGACAGCGACTATCAGGAGGTGTATCGGGAATATATCCGTTTTGAGCTGATCCAGGATGAAGACGGCCATCCCACAGAAGACCTGAAATCACTGCAGGTTTGGCTAAAAGAAGTGTTCGACCGGATTTTATCCTCCAAGAAATTCAACATTACGGCCATCAACTTTTCCACCTACGGCGCCAGTTTTGTCCATTTGGATGAAAACGGAGAGGTGCTGACACCCCTTTATAATTATACAAAACCTTTGGATGTTAAATTAATAGCATCCTTCTATAAAAAATATGGTCCGGAAACGAAACTATCGACCCAAACTGGTTCGTCGAATTCCGGAATGCTGAATTCCGGCATGCAGTTGTACTGGCTCAAATATACCCGACCGGAAATATTCAAGAAAATAGCCTATTCGCTACACCTTCCGCAGTACATTAGCTATTTGTTTACGGGTATTCCCATCAGCGAATACACCAGTATCGGCTGTCATACCGCCCTATGGGATTATACGAAAAAAGACTATCACGAATGGGTGTATAAAGAGGAAATCCACCGTATCCTCCCTCCTATTGTTTCCACGGAAACCAGCATCAACATGAACTACAATGGCAAACGCATTAAGATCGGCGTCGGTATTCACGACAGTTCTGCGGCTCTTTTGCCCTATGTGCGCAGTGTTAAGGAAAAATTTATCTTGGTTTCCACGGGCACATGGAGCATCGCCCTAAATCCTTTTGCCGAAAAAGTCCTGTCTGAATCCGACATGGAAAAAAATTGTATCAATTATATGCGCATCAACGGAAAAGCGGTAAAGGCAAACCGGATGTTCTTGGGCAACGAATATAGCCTTCAGGTTGAAGAACTATCTAAGAAGTACAAGGTTCCGTCCGATTACCATAAAAATGTACAGTTCGACTATCAGGTATTTTACGAAATTATAAAGGATTTTGAGCATGCCTTCCGTTGGATAAGTATAAAAGATAAAAATAGGCCCGCCAAGACCCATTTTAAATTTGATCGTTTTGAACATGCCTACCATCAACTCATGATCGAGTTGGTATTGCTACAAGTGGAAAGTATCAAGATAGCAGCAGGTGACGATCAAATCGAAAAATTATATATTGACGGGGGTTTCAGTGATAACGATGTTTATATTAAATTGGTCTCGCATTATCTAAGAAATATGGAATTACGAACGACCGATTCCTCTTTAGGCTCTGCCCTCGGCGCGGCTATAGCGATTTCGGATACGCAACTGAATTCCAAATTCTTAAAAAAGAACTATTCCCTAAAAAAGCATATCCCGATTATCCTAACTTCTAACTCCTAAAAGCAATATACATGGCGATGGACTTCAATTCCGATTATCCTTCCGTAGACGACCTAAGAAACAAGGCGAAAAAACGGGTGCCCCGCTTTGCCTTCGAATACTTGGACGGGGGCTGCAATGAAGATGTGAGTATAACCCGAAACACCTCGGAAATCCGGGAGGTTCAATTACAGCCCCGCTACCTGAGAAACCAAGGCACCAGTTCTACAAAAACCAAGGTGCTCGGCATGGAATTCGACGCCCCGTTCGGAATAGCACCTGTAGGACTCCAAGGACTGATGTGGCCCAACTCCCCCGCCATTTTGGCCAAGGCCGCCCATAAACACAACGTACCCTTCATTTTGAGCACCGTTACAACGATGGATATCGAAAAAGCCAGCGAACTTACCGAGGGAAATGCCTGGTTTCAGCTATATAATCCTGTAGAGGATGAAGTCCGTAATGATATCATAGATCGTGCCAGTGCAGCCGGATGCCCCGTTCTGGTCTTACTCTGCGATGTGCCGACCTTTGGCTATCGGCCCCGTGATTTTAAAAACGGGCTGGCATTGCCTCCGAAAATGTCGATGACGAACATCCTACAGATTTTGGGCAAACCGACATGGGCCTTTAATACCTTGAAATATGGGCAGCCCACTTTTGAGACCCTAAAACCATACACACCAGAAGGCCTCAACCTGAAACAATTGGGACAGTTTATGGACAAGACCTTTTCCGGTCGCCTGAACGCCGAAAGAATAAAGCCCATCCGCGATAGATGGAAAGGAAAACTGGTGTTGAAAGGTGTGGCTTCGGAACAAGATACCGAAGATGCCATCCGCATGGGTTTTGATGGCATCATAGTTTCCAATCACGGTGGAAGACAGTTGGATGCCGCGCAATCGACCATCCGCTCCATGCAGGAAATCGCCGCTAAATACAGCGACCAGATCGAAATTATGATGGACAGTGGACTACGCTCCGGTCCCGATATCGCCCGGGCCATGGCCTGCGGGGCCAAATTCACCTTTATGGGTCGGTCCTTTATGTACGGGGCCGGCGCGTTGGGCAATAAAGGTGGTGACCATACCATATCCATCTTAAAAACCCAGTTCAAACAGGTCATGGACCAGCTCTGCTGTGAACAAGTGAAAGATTTGCCACAACATTTGATTACCAATTAAAAAGTTCAGGAAAGTATCGTTTAATGGGCGGGTCGAAGATTTGCCGAAGCATTTGATAAGCGATTAGATACCCAACAACCCATGAGCCAAAACCAACATGAACAAGAACTGATCGAAGAAATCGCAGGCGGCGAATTCGAACGCGGACCCGTACCCGCTTCGAAACTAAAAGGCTGGAAAAGTTTTTTGGGGATGTACGCCGGAGAACATGCCGCGGGAACGGAATTCATGATCGGGCCCCTGTTTTTAACGGCGGGCGTAAGTGCCTTCGATTTGATTGTCGGTCTTTTAATTGGCAATTTGTTAGCCGTGTTGAGCTGGCGTTTTTTAACCGCTAAAATTGCGGTAGAGAATCGATTGACACTATACTACCAGCTAGAAAAAATATGCGGTAAAAAATTGGTTATTGGATACAATCTGGCGAATGGCATTCTCTTCTGCTTTCTCGCCGGAGCCATGATAACCGTTTCCGCAACCGCGATTGGTGTGCCTTTCGATATGGAAATGCCTAAACTCACGGATACTATGCCCAATGGGGCGACATGGGTAATCATCGTCATTATCATCGGTGCCGTAATTTCCCTGATTGCATCCAAAGGATACGACACCGTTTCCAAAGCGGCCAACTGGATGTCCCCAGTAATTGTTCTTGCCTTTTTAGCATGTGGTATAGTGGCCTTAAATCAATTAGGAGTTACGAACTTCAACGATTTTTGGAATATCTGGGGCGAAGGCTCCGAACCCTTTCCCGGACAACTAAAATATACCTTTTGGCACGTGGTCATCTGGTCTTGGTTCGCCAATGCGGCCATGCACGTAGGCATGTCGGACCTCTCGGTATTCCGTTTTGCAAAAAATGAAAACGCCGGATGGACAACCGCAGCCGGTATGTACGTCGGCCACTATATGGCATGGATCGCCGCGGCGTTGCTATATGCAGTCTATTTGAAGACTCCCGAAGCGCAAGCATTTTTATCGGCCGGCGAAGCACCACCCGTCGCCCCCGGTCCTTTGGCCAATAACGCCATCGGAATTTTTGGAATCATAGCGGTAGTTTTAGCGGGATGGACCACTGCGAATCCTACGATATATAGAGCAGGATTGGCGTTTCAGGCCATAATGCCAAAAACATCTACCTTCTGGGTCACCATAATCGCCGGTACGATTGCTACGATAGCGGGACTTTTTCCCGCATTCGCCATGAAACTTTTGGGTTTCGTAGCACTCTACGGATTTATTCTCGCACCTTTCGGAGCTATCATCGTTTTTGAGCATTTCTTTTATAAGCAGGCAGGTATTGTTAAGAACTACGCTGAAGTAGAGAATATTAGTTTCAATAAATCGGTTTTTTTGGCTTGGGCCATTAGCTTTGGGCTATTTTATTTTATCTCCTTGCAGTTCGATGTTTTTCTTTCATTCGTTACGCTGCCGGCATGGCTCTTATGTGGTATACTCTTTTTAGTTTTCAGTAAAATGGCACAGAAAAAATCACTTTCATCCCAAAGCTTTCCAAAATAAAGATTAATTTTAGCCTGTGAATAACGGCATCGTGGCTGAACGGCTAGGCGAGACTCCGCAAGAGTCTATATAATGGTTCGAATCCATTCGATGCCTCAAATATCATGTCATTTTAACTTGATATGATATTACCATCCATCGTAACTAAACTTTTCTGTCATGGCTAAAATCGAAATTAAGGGGACTCCCGAAAAACTAGAGCGAATCGCTATCTTTTTAAAGGCAAACAACATTCAACACGCTATAATAGATGATTATGGCAATCACTCCCAAGAAGACCTCGAAAAATACCGCGACTTAATGTCAAAACACAACGCTTAAACTTAGGCTGTACATCTTGTACGGGCGGGCAAGTTCCCAAAACCAAAAATAATGGATTCGGATTACGAAAAGAGGGCGGCCGCGGCCAAGTCGTTAGATTGGATTAAAGAAGGCATGCTCGTAGGACTGGGATCAGGTTCGACAGCTGCCCATATGATTAGGGAATTGGGAGAAAGAGTAGCCGAAGGACTTTCAATTAAAGGAGTGCCTTCATCCGATACTACGGCCGAACTCGCACGGGAAGCCGGTATTCCACTTATAACATTAGAGGAAGCGGGAACTTTGGACATCAACATCGACGGTGCCGACGAGTTCAATGCGAAACTGCAACTGATCAAAGGCGGCGGCGGTGCGCTGTTACGGGAAAAAATTGTCGCCTATAATTCCAAAGTCAATATTGTAATATCCGATGCAAGCAAGCAGGTAGAACGTTTGGGTAAATTCAAACTACCGCTCGAGACCATCCCTTTTGCTACTAAAAATATCATCACCAAGCTGGATAAAATGGGATTGCGTCCCATACTTCGAAAAAAGGGGGATAAAGCTTACCAAACCGATGAACACAACTATATCGTAGATATTGACGTGCTTGATCAAAACGACCTGGTAGCGTTGAACATTACCCTCATTAATATTCCCGGTGTCGTTGAAACCGGACTTTTTTTGGATACTACCAACGTTATTATTATGGGGAAGGGTGATGGTACGGTTGTTTTTAAAAAATAAAAATCACACCTGCCTGGTAGGTGTGATTTTTATAGATTATTAGATTTTCTTCAAATCACCGCATCTCCACCACCAAAGGATTATTCAACTTATCAGCAAACTGTCCCAAATAATTTTCCCATTCGGTGCGGTTCATGAACTGCGCGCTTTTTTTCCAAGTAAAACCTGCGTAGTAAACGGCTTGGCCATCCTCATTTAATTGGATGTGCGCATATAGGTTGCTACGGTCTTTTTCTTCGGTTTCATATTTCTCATGGCCAACCATATTGTCGTCAGGGACAACGATACCCATGCCTAATTCCGAATCTACGTGGGGTTCCCAATAACTGATCCAACCTTCCTTTTCGTTGGCGCCTGTCGTGCCTTCGTTCTCATGTAAGGTGAGTCCTGCTGAAATGGTATCGGTTCCTTGAATGCTGATTTCAAATTTGGAAAGGTTACTGCCATAATCCAGTGAAATATGTTTTTCTTCGGATATCTGTTTTCCGTTAGCATCCCAATCTGCATAGGTCAACACAAAGCTTGTGCGTATCGGTCCGTTGTAGAGCCTTTTCCAAGATGTGAAATTTTTGGAAATGTGATAAGTATCGCCATCTTTTGATGCAATACCCCCTACTCCCCTACTACTACCGACATGAAAATTGTCAAGACCTTCACCGGTATCTTCATGATAGGAACCATCAGTCTCCAATTCTTTCTCGTACCATTTATTGATGATAGGATAATCTACTCGCTTTAACCAGGCATCGATACCGCTTGATAGTGTGCCGCCCTTCACCTCATCCTCGACCATTTTTTGTGCGGTCGGACCATAGGTTCTAAACGCTACCTTATCATTTTCCCAGGCGTAGTCGTCCGTACGTTCCGGCACGAATCGGGAATAACATCGCGAAATACTGTCGTTGGATGCTGTTGCCGTTGAATCGGAACGTGACGCGGAAAACGTCATTTCGGATTTCGCTTTTATTTCGGGCTGAAACAGAACCGTATCATCAGTTCCGTCGCCGTCGGAATCTATAGTTTGGCTGATAATCGGTTTTTGAGTGGCACCATCCACAATGACAATATTTCCAATCTTTCCGTCAGTCGCGTCCAAATCAAGAGAATCAATGGCGACGGAAACGGTTTCAAAATTCCGGTCCGTATCCATGGTATTAGTAACGACGATTTTTTTCTTTACGGGAGCTTCTTTTTCGGCGCATCCCGTTAAAAATAATCCTATCAAGCAAATAAAAACTAGTTGTTTTAATTTCATGCTGTCGGTTATAAGTATTATCGAAGTTCCGTGATTTTGGCTACATCCATATCACCATAGTCCAAATTTTCGCCGGCCATACCCCAGATAAAGGTGTAGTTCGAAGTCCCCGAGCCACAGTGAATCGACCATGGTGGAGAAATTACCGCTTCGTGATTCTGCATCCAGATATGACGGGTTTCTTGCGGCTGGCCCATAAAATGGCAGACGGATTGATTTTCGGGTACATCCAAATAGAAATAGACTTCCATACGGCGGTCGTGCACGTGTGCGGGCATGGTGTTCCAAACACTGCCGGTCTTAAGCTCTGTCATTCCCATTTGCAATTGACAGGTAGTGACAATCCCTCCGATAATCATTTGGTTTACCGTACGGTGGTTCGCAGTTTCCAAAGACCCTAACTCCAGCTTATTGGCATCCTTAAGACCTACTTTTTTCGTGGGATAAGAGGTATGCGCCGGTGCGGAGTTCAGATAGAACTTAGCGGGTTTGCCAGAATCTTTACTTTTGAAGATTACTTTTTTTGCTCCCTGTCCGACGTACAAAGCGTCTTTATGGTCAAGTTCGTAGGAAGTTCCATCGACCTCGACCGATCCGCTTCCGCCAACGTTAATGATACCAAGCTCTCGACGTTCTAAAAAATACTCGGCTTTTAAAGGATCTATTGCCTCAAGCTTTAAAGGTTTGTCCGGTACGGCACCGCCAGCGATATATCGATCGTAATGCGTATAGGTAAGATTGATCTTTCCCTTTTCCATAAGATTTGAAATCAGGAATTCCTTCCTTAATCCATCAGTATCCAGTTGTTTTGTGGCTTCCGGACTGGAAGCGTAGCGTGTTTCATAATTCGTTGCCATATATAGATTTTAGTTGTTAGACGTTAGATTTTAGATGTTCGGGGTTAGGAATCCGGTATGAAACTACTTTATTTCAACCTAACATAAGAATCAATCCAATATAATTTTGATAGTTTGGGAAAGCTTCTTGATGTGAAAAAGCCAATTCGAAACACATCATAATCCTTAGCCCTTCCGAGTTTTGCAAATGTAATAAAAATAATACAATCGATTGTATGAACTATTAATTCCTTAACTTTGAGAGCATCCATGTCTAGCATGGCTCGAGAATTTAGTTACATAATCGATGAAAAAAACGACCATTCATGAAATTGCCAAGGCATTGGACATTGACAGTTCAACGGTTTCACGCGCATTAAATGATAGCGACCGGGTCAAGGCCAAGACCAAAAAGAGAGTTTTGGATAAGGCCCATGAATTGGGCTATACGCGAAACATGCTGGCCTCTAACCTGCGCCGGAACAAGAGCAATACCATAGGAGTAATCGTACCCCGGATTTCGAGATATTTCTTTTCATCAGCCATTGCGGGAATCGAAGAAATGGCGTACAAAGCAGGATATAATGTAATTATTTGCCAGTCATTGGAACAAGTGGACCGCGAGCGAAAAATCATACGTAACCTGATGGCAAACCGGGTCGATGGCATCTTGATATCGGTTTCTATGGAGACCTATGATCACTCCCATTTGACAGAATGTTTCGAAAACGGCACTCCCCTAGTCTTTTTTGATCGGCATGTGGCCGGAATGAAGCAAACGGGAAAGGTGCTGATCGATGATTGGCAAGGCGGTTTCGACGCCACGGAACACCTAATTCAGCAAGGATGCAAAAAAATTGTACAATTCACCGCTCCAATGGATGTAGAAATTTACAAAAACCGACATAAAGGCTATCG
>RCMY010004845.1_pt1 | contig 11513 bp, 11 predicted proteins | sample 2041341 | NCBI WGS metagenome assembly RCMY01 (sample SAMN09708234, study PRJNA481090) | Marine sediment metagenome, whole genome shotgun sequencing project.
CCTGGAGTGATCACGGAGCGAAAGCCTCTCCCCAGGCCCAGCTCCACCAGCCCCGCCGGCCCCCCCTGCCAGCGGGGCTTTTTATTGGGCGAAGGAATATCCGGGACACGCGGGAACCCGCTCAGCCCAGCTCGCTCAACCAGTCACGCGGCCGCAGGTAGTCCGCCAGTTTGTCCTCTGCGCTGCCCGCTTCCGGGGTGTAGCCATATTCCCAGCGTACCAGCGGCGGCAGGCTCATCAGGATCGACTCGCTGCGCCCGCCCGATTGCAGGCCAAACAGCGTCCCCCGGTCGAGGACCAGGTTGAATTCGACATAGCGCCCCCGGCGGTATAGCTGGAACTGCCTTTCGCGATCGCCGTACGGGGTGTGCTTGCGCTGCTCGACGATCGGCAGGTAGGCGTCCAGAAAGCCGTCACCGACCGCGCGCATGTACCCAAAGTCCTGTTCGAAGTCCTGGCTCAGGTCATCGAAGAACAGGCCGCCCACACCGCGGGTCTCGTTGCGGTGTTTGACGAAAAAATAGTCGTCGCACCAGCGCTTGTGTTCCTCGTAACGGGCGGCGCCGCCAAAAGGCTCACACAACTCGCGCGAGGTCCGATGCCAATGCAGGACGTCCTCGTCAAAAGGGTAGAACGGCGTCAGGTCGATCCCGCCACCGAACCACGAGGCCACCGTTTCACCGTCGCGCATCGCGCGGAAATGACGCACGTTGGCGTGGGTGGTGGGCAGGTACGGATTGCGCGGGTGGAATACCAGTGACACGCCGATCGCACGCCACCCGGCACCGGCGAGCTCGGGTCGGTTGGCGCTGGCGGACGGCGGCAAGGTGCGCCCGGAAACATCGGAGAAGCCGATGCCGGCCTGCTCGAACACGCCATCGCCGCGCAGGATGCGGGTACGTCCCCCGCCGCCCTCGGCGCGGGACCAGTTGTCTTCGCCGAAGCGGGCGCTGCCGTCGGCCTGCTCGACCGCCGCGCAGATACGATCCTGCAGGTCGGTGAGGTAGTCGCGGACGCGCTGGAAGTCGTGATCGGATTCGGTATGGGGCTTGGATTGGTTCATCGGGCCATTCTAGGGGAGACCCGACTGCGCGGCAGTGGCGCTATGGAAGCGTGATGGTCACGTGCGCCGTCTTGCCAGGCATCTGTACCACCTGCTGGTATTCGGCCAACTGTTTGCCGGTATCGCGGGCCAGCAGGGTATGCAGGGTAAGGAATGCGCCCAGTCCGAGCACCGCGAATACCAGCAGTGGAGCCCACAGCGGCACGACGCGGCGCAGCGCATGCGCGACGCGGTCCGGTGGCGCCCAATGTGGCGCGAAGCCGGCGCGCTTGCCCTTCAGGTAGACGATCTCATCGCCAAGACGCGCCACCAGGTACCCGAGCTTCTCCGGCCCCTCCAGACGATATTTGCCTTCAAAGCCGAGCAGCAGACAGTAGTGGTAGACCTCAAGCGACGGCAGTCTCGGTGCGCCTTGGGCCCGCAGCTCCTCCAGCCGGTCGAAGAAGTGCTCCCCGGCCAGATGCTCGCCGAAAAGCCGCAGCTGCAGTGGATTGCGTTCCCACTCCTCGCGTAGCGAGGAAGGCTGGCTGAGCATCGCCTCGTCCACCGCAGCGCAGAAGGCGTATTTCGCCGCGTAGGTGTCTTCGGCGGCGATGTCGAGTTTCGCCGCACCTCGCTCGACGCCTTCCAGGAACTGCTGGATAGACTCCACGAACGCACGCTCGCTGACGGGCAGCTGGGCGCGCTTGAGCAGCATCAGCAGGTAGAAGCCGTCAGCCATCAGCTCCAGCAGGCTGCGCGGGGTCGCGCTTCCCGACGTCGGGGCGGCACTGTGTGCCGGACCCAGCGAGGGCATGCGTTGCGGAACAACGGGGTGGCGATAGGTCATGGCGTCCTGCCTGGCTGGAAGTGGGCGCGTCAGGGGGTGAGGGCGATCAGTTCCAGCTTCAGCTCACGTACCCCGGAAGGCACGTAGATCATCAGCGACTGGGCCTTGAGCATGCGTTCGTACAACGGACCGCGCGCTTCGATCGCGAAGTACTGCGCGCCAGGCCGGACCGGGATCGCGCCCGGTACCTGCGCCGCATGGACCAGTTTCACCCCCGGCAGCGCCGACAGCACGCACTTGTCGACGTCGTCCGGCGCGCCCACCTTGAACCGGACCGGCACCGCCTGGACCAGCTCGGAGGCTGGCAGGTCGGCACTGACGCCCAGATAGAAGGCGGACTGCTCGTCGATGCGTTGCGATTCAAGCCGCCCGAGATGGAATGACGGTTTGACCTCCGTCAGCGTGACCTTGAAATAGCGTGCCGAAATGACCGTGTCGAGCAGTTCGCGGACGATCTCGAAGATCCGCTCGAAGCCCGCTTCCGGCTGCGCGTGCTGATAGCTGGGCAGGTCGGCAAGAGTGTGACTGCGGGAGAACGTCAGCAGCCCGCCCGCCAGTCGCAGCAGCTCCTGGTGGAGGCGCTCGGGATGCAGGCCCGGATGGCGGAACAGGTGCGACAGGGAAGCGAACGCGGCGTTGACGGTATGCAGCAGCCAGAAGGAGGCGATGTCACCGGAGCGGAATTCCACCACCGATTGGGACGGTTCCCGATGCAGTCCGTACAGCGCGTCGGCCTTTGCCTGAAGGCTGTCCAGCAGGCGCCGCAACTGCAATTGCAGCTGGGGCGCCGATCCCAGGTTGAGACCCGGTGCGATGAAACCCTGGTCGATCTCGAAGCCACCGGTCGCGCTGCGGCGGATGCGCGCCACCGGGACGCTGACGTAAGGGTCGCGCGGCTCGTCGTCGCGGAGTAACCGCACGTTCTTGCCCATGTAGGCGAGTTCCGCTTCACCGGCGTCGGTGTACAGGTCGTTGGTCGCGCGGTTGGCCTGCATGTAGCGGGTGGTGCCACTGCCATCGCTGCCGCTGGCGCAGTTGCCCCCATGCTCCTTAAGCAGCGGCAGCGCGAGGTGGACCGTCGTCGATTGCACGCCGTCCGGCAGGCCCTCCAGCGACAGCGCTTCCGGCAACAGGTCATCACCGGGGGCGTTGTAGAACTCGCCGTCGGGGAAAACCACCGACAGCTGCAGCGGTCGCAGTGTTCCCGCCGCCAGCGCCTGCACATCGAATTCGGCCTGTCGCAGTCCCCACGAATAGGGCGCGATGGTGGTCGCCATCCGCTGCACGCGGGCTTCGTGGTAGGCGTCCTGGCGCTGGAAATGCTGCGGACGCAGGAACAGCCCCTCGCCCCAGAAAACCTTTGACATCCCCGTCATTCCTTACTCCATCCTTGGTAGATCGCGGCGATCCTTTCGCTCGCGGGGCAGGTTACAGCATCGCCCTGGCCAAATGCCGTGTCCGCGCGGGCGTCACCGTCGCGCAGGTGCGCACTGGCTGGATGACAGGCTGTGGGACGGCGTGGAGAGGCGTGTGATCAGGGCCGGGCTCGCGGTGGTCATGGCGCAGCCGTGCAGTCCGACGGTGACACCCGCGGCAGCCGCCTGACGCGCGTCGAAGGTGAATCGCCAACGCGTCGGGGCCGGGGCCTGGAACAACGCGACCACCCCCAGGCGGGTGCCATCCGCTGGCAGGGTTTCCATCACTTCATGGTGTTTGCCCGGCGTCAGCAGATACTCCGTCACCGCAACAAGGTCGTCGCCCAGCACATCCTTTTCACGGCCTTCGTCGAGGAAGACGTCGAACGCCGCTTCATCGAAGCGCCTTGCGTCGCGCAATTGATATACGCGAACCACCAGCGCCGCTGCCCGCTTGCCGCCACCCGTGTTGAGATTGTCGCCGGCGTACAAACGCAGCGGCAGCGCGACCGGCTGCAGCGCGGACTGCTTCAGCCCGACCGCTTGCAGGGTCTTGTCGACGGCGTCCTTTACGCCGCCGCCGGCAGTCGCGCATCCGGATGCCAGCAGGCAAAACAGCACGCACAGCCACCATCGAGGTCGGGCCGGGTGGGCTGATTGCAGGGTTTGACAGCCCGTAAAGCGGGCCGGGATTTTCCGGGTCAATGCCCAGCGGGGCCGCGGCGATACAGCATCCATTGCTTGCCACTCCATGAGAACTTGCCTGCTTCCCTGCAGGGGTCGTCCGGCCCTGCGCGCACACCGACTTGGCACACGGGCCACGACCGGGTAACAATGCGCCGTCAAAGCCAGCTTGACTGCTGGTGGCCAAGGCTACTATATCTAGCCCCGGTGTCATCAAGTGTCCAGCGCTTGATCAATGGAGTTTCAAGGCCGCAGCCACCGTGCGTGCCTCACAAGGAGAGTGTCGAATGAAGTCGTTTCCTTCGTCTGTGTTCTGCCGTCTGCTGGCCGCCACCACGCTGGCTTCGGCACTGGCTGCGTGCAGCACGATGCCTGGCAAGCCTCAGGACTATGCCGCGGTGCTCGACAACGCTGAAGCGGCGGTACGGGCTGGCCGGCTTGAATCCGCGCTGGTGGGTTTCGATGAGGCCGCCAAGGCCGATCCGACCAGCAAACAGCCCTGGGTGCGGATTGCACAGCTCCAGTTCGACACCGGCAACTACGGGCGCGCGATCGTCGCCGCCGAAGAGGTCCTGCAGCGTGATCCCACCGATCAGGTGGCCGATAGCGTGCTGACCGTGGCCGGCCTGCGCATCGCATCGCAGTCACTCCAGCGGCTGCAAGGCAACGGTGCTCTCGCGTCCGACACCGCACGGAGGGAAGCCGAACGCCTGGCGGCCACCATGCGGGCCACGATGGGCGACAGCATCCTCGATACCGGGACAGCGGTGGCACCTGCCAGGCCGCGCAAGCCAGCGCGCACCCCGACGAAGCGTTCCAGCGCGCCCGCAGCGGCGCCATCCACGCCTGCGCTACCCAAGCCGAAGCGTCCGTCGGATATTGCCAATCCGTTTGGTGGCCTGGGCAGCTGAGCCGCCACATCCGCACGCCATTGTCAGGGAGACGATGAAGATGTCCAAGAAGGAAAGCACCCAGAAACGCCTGGAAAAGATCCGTCCGCCACGCGTCCAGCTCACCTATGACGTGGAGAAAGGCGACGCGATCGAACAGAAGGAAATCCCCTTCGTGGTCGGCGTGCTGGGTGACTTCAGCGGTCAACCCGCGCAGTCGCTGCCGAAGTTGAAGGACCGCAAGTTCGTCAATGTCGATCTCGACAACTTCGATGAGGTCATCGCGGGAATGGCGCCACGTGCCGCCTACCGGGTGCCCAACAAGCTGTCCGAGGACGGGGGCGAGTTCGCTGTCGAACTCACGTTCAATTCCATTGACGACTTCCGACCCGAAGCAGTCGTCGAGCAGGTAGCGCCGCTGCGCAAGTTGCTCGAGGCGCGGTCCAAACTGGCCGACCTGCGCAACAAGGTCGCCGGCAACGAGAAACTGGAAGACCTGCTGAACGATGTTCTTGCCAATACCGAGCAGCTTCGACAGCTCGGCCAGCACACTTCGGCCGACGAGGAATAGCGCCATGAACCTACAGGCAAGTACAGCGCCCGCCCAAGCGGTGACCGCGGAGCGCGGCCTGCTCGACCAGATCGTCGAGCAGAGCAAGGTCGCCCGCTCCGACGCCGAACACCGGCGTGCGCGCGACATCATCTCCGAGCTCGCCCGCGAGGTCCTGCAGGGTACCGTCGTGGTGTCGGAGAACCTCAACCTGACGCTCGATGCGCGGGTGGCAGAACTTGACCGGATGATTTCCGAGCAACTGACGGCGGTGATGCATGCGCCACCGTTCCAGCAACTGGAAGCCACCTGGCGCGGGCTGCATTACCTGTGCAGCCAGACCTCGACCGGGACCCAGCTGAAGATCAAGGTGCTCAACGCTCCGAAGAAGGATGTGGTCAAGGACTTCAAGTCCGCGATCGATTTCGACCAGAGCGCTTTGTTCAAGAAAGTTTACGAGGAAGAGTTCGGCACCTTTGGTGGCTCGCCGTTCGGCGCGCTGCTGGGGGACTACAGCATCGGGCGCCAGCCTGAGGACATGTATTTCATCGAGCAGATGTCGCACGTGGCCGCGGCCGCCCACGCACCATTCATCTCTGCCGCCAGCGAGGACATGTTCGGTCTCGAAAGTTTCACCGAGATGGGCAAGCCGCGCGACATGGCCAAAGTGTTCGACACCGTCGAATACGCCAAGTGGAAGTCGTTCCGCGATTCCGAGGACAGCCGCTACGTGGGCCTCACCCTGCCGCGGTTCCTGGGTCGGCTGCCATACAACCCGAAGGACGGCACCACCGTCGAGGGGTTCAACTACGTCGAGGAAGTCGACGGTGCCGACCACTCCAAGTACCTGTGGTGCAACACCGCCTACGCCTTCGGCGCGAGACTGACCAAGGCCTTCGAAGACTTCGGCTGGTGTGCGGCCATCCGCGGCGTGGAAGGGGGCGGCCTGGTGGAAGACCTGCCGACCCATACCTTCCGTACCGATGATGGCGAGGTCGCGTTGAAGTGCCCCACCGAGGTGGCAATCACGGACCGGCGCGAGAAGGAACTCTCCGATCTTGGCTTCATCCCGCTGGTGCATTGCAAGAACACCGACTACGCCGCGTTCTTCGGCGCGCAGTCCGCGCAGAAGCCAAAGAAGTACAACACCGACGCCGCCAACGCGAACGCATCGCTGTCCTCACAGTTGCAGTACATGTTTGCCGTATCCCGCGTCGCCCACTACCTAAAGGCAATGATGCGGGAGAAGATCGGCAGTTTTGCCTCGGCCGGTAATGTCGAGGATTTCCTCAACCGGTGGGTTGCGCAGTACGTGTTGTTGGATGACAACGCGACGCAGGAAGCGAAAGCGCAATACCCGCTGCGAGAGGCTTCGGTGCAGGTGTCGGAAGTGCCAGGAAAGCCCGGTGTGTACCGGGCGGTGACCTTCCTTCGCCCGCATTTCCAGCTCGACGAGTTGTCGGTGTCACTGCGCCTGGTGGCTGAGCTTCCCGCCAGCTCCAAGGGGTAACCACCGCTCGCGTGCTGATGCGCGGCCATCACTACGGGACACAGATCCCGGCGGTGCCGGTCGTGCGTACTGGTTGCAAAGCTTGGTCGCAACAATGGCGCCGGGGTGCATTCCGGCTCTAACTCTCATGGAAGAACGGAACAAAAGGAAACCAGATCATGCAGCACGCATTTCTCAGCATTGACACCATCAAGGGCGAGTCCAAGGACTCCGAGCACAAGGACTGGATCGAGATCGAGTCCTTCAACCAGGACGTACTGCAGCCGCGCTCGGCTACTGCTTCCAGCGCCGGCGGCACCACCGCCGCACGCGTGGAAATGCACCCGCTCGAGATCAGCAAGCGGATCGATCTCGCCTCGACCGCATTGTTCCAGGCGTGTGCCAACGGCACCACGTTCCCCAAGGCCCGCATCGAGTTCCTGCGCGCCGACAAGGACGGCAAGGCGATCAACTACTACACGATCGAATTGCTCAACGTGCTGGTGCACCGCGTCTCCACCGCGCTGGGTCTCGACGGCATGCCGTCCGAGCAGGTGAGGTTGAGTTTTGGTGCGATCAAGTGGTCCTACACCCAGCAGAAGCAGGGTGGCGGCGTCGGCGGCAAGACCGTCGCGCAGTGGAGCAATACCAACAACAAGCCGACGTACACGGTCGCTTGATGGTTGCAATCCCTTGATGGGTTGATGCGATGGCGGCCAACCGGTCGCCATCGCATCGCATTCTCGGCCGGTGAGCCGCTCCGAACCCAACACGTTGGCAGACAGGAAGTCATGAAAGGATTCGAACCCAGCCTGCTGGAGAAACTGTTCGACGACCAGCCGCGGGCCACCGCCGCCAGCGAGATCTTCAAGTCGATCTCACTGGAGCAGTACAAGGAATCGGTCGCCCGTGATCTGGAGGGCCTGCTCAACAGCCGCGCAGCGTTTTCGGAAGACGATCTCAAGGATTACCCGAACTGTCGCAACTCGCTGATGACCTACGGCTTGCGTGACTTCTCCACGATGAGTCTTGCCAACGGCCATGACCGCGCCGCGATCTGCAGGTCGCTGGAACAGGCAATCGGACGCCACGAGCCGCGCCTGCACAACGTTAGGGTCACCCTGGAAGGTAACGGTCGCGCCGTGGGCGGATTGCACTTCTCGATCCACGGACTGCTCGACGTGCGCCCCGCGCGGGAGCCGATCAGCTTCGATGCGATGCTTCAGCCCAGCACCCTGCAGTACTCCGTCAGCCGGCTCCGCCGTGCTGCGGCCTGATAGCGACCTGCGCTGATGGAAGACCTGCTTCCCTATTACGAGCGTGAACTGGGCTACCTTCGCCGCCACGGGCGTGAGTTTGCCGAGCGCTATCCGAAGATCGCCGGTCGCCTGTTGTTGTCCGCGGACGGTAGCCAGGACCCGCATGTCGAGCGTCTGATCGAATCCTTCGCGCTGCTGAGCGCGCGCACCAGCAAGAAGATCGAAGACGACTATCCCGAGTTTACCGAGGCGCTGCTGGAGGTCATGTACCCCCATTACCTGCGTCCGTTTCCGGCGTGCTCCATCGCCAGGTTCGACATGGGCCCCGCGCTCGCCCAGCTCAGCGCGCCGGTCCGGATTTCGCGGGACACGTTGCTGCACTCGCGCTCCGTGCGCGGGGTCAACTGCCGTTTCCGGACCTCGTGTGATGTTGTGCTTGCGCCGATCCGGTTGCGGGAGGCCCGATATCGCGCGGTCGCCGAGGCGCCGATGGCTACCAGTCTCCCCGCAGGTTGTGGCGGGCAGATCTCGCTGAGCTTTGAACTGCTTGGCGAGCACCAGCAATTGGGCGCACTCGGTCTGGACAGCCTGCGCTTCTTTACCGAAGGCGAGGCAAGCTTCTGCGCCGCCCTGCGGGACACGCTCGCGTTCGGCGTGTGCGCCGCCTATCTGGAACCCTCCGGCAGCGGTCGCTGGAATGCACTGGCGAAATCGCCGCTGAGCCAAGCCGGGTTCGGCGCGGAAGAATCGCTGATCGACTACCCCGACCGCTCGCATCCGGCGTACCGCCTGCTGACGGAATTGTTCGGTTTTCCGGAGAAGTTCGGCTTCTTCGATATCGATCTCAAGTCTTTGCACGGATGCGCCGGTGCCGCGTTCACGGTGCACCTGGCGCTGGCCGCGCAGCCGGCCGATGCTGCCATGGCCCGGTCACTTCAATCGCTGTCGACGGACAACATCGTGCTGGGCTGCACGCCGATCGTGAACCTCTTCGCCCAGCACGGCGAACCGATCCGTGTGACCCATCGCACCACGGCCTATCCGGTCGTGGCCGACGCGCGTCGCGCATTCGCCTACGAAGTCGTGTCGATCGACTCGGTCAAGCGCATCCGTCAGACCGCCCAGGGCGAAAAGGTCACCGAGTTCCGACCGTTCTACTCCCTGCAGCACGGCCAGACGCCGGAGGAAACCGGGCATTACTGGCTCGCTCATCGCGACGAGCAGGTCGCCCGAAGCAGTCCAGGTTTCGAAACAGAGCTGTCCTTCGTCGATCTGGACTTCAATCCGGTCCAGCCCCAGACCGACATCGTCAGTCTGGAGCTGACCTGCAGCAACCGTGACCTGCCCAGCTTCCTCGCCTATGGCGTCAAGGGCGGCGACCTGACGATGGAGGGTGGCGGACCGGCACGTAGTATTTCGCTGCTGCGCAAGCCGACCCGTCCGATGCGGTTCGAACGGGGACGCGGTGCACAGTGGCGTCTGGTGTCGCACCTTGCGCTCAACCACCTGTCGTTGAGTCAGGACGGGCTACCGGCGCTGAAGGAGATGCTGCGGCTGTACGACATCGTGCGCAGCAGCAGTTCAGGCCGGCAGATTGACGGCATGGTCTCGCTGGAGCATCGGCCTGCCAGCGCCTGGTTGCCCGGCAGACATTTCGCCAGCGTGGTGCGCGGCATCGAGATCCGCCTGGGTATCGAGGATGCCGCGTTTGTAGGCCATGGCATCGCCGCGTTCGCCAGCGTGCTGGATCACTTCTTTGGTCTCTACGTGCACGCCAACAGCTTCACCCAACTGACCGTACTGTCTGCCGCTAGCGGAGAGGAGCTGATCCGATGCGAACCGCGAAGCGGCGAATCGATCCTGGTGTAGCCCAGCAACTGCTCGCCGGACCGCAGCGCTTCGAGTTCTTTCAGGCCCTGCGGATTCTTGAGCGGGCGTTCGTGCGGCAGGGCGACCGGTCCGCTGAGGTGGTCCCGCAGCGGCTGCGTTTCGGGTCCTCGATGTCGCTTGGTTTCCCGGCCAGCCAGATCGAATCGGCCCAGGCGTATTCCCGGGACGGTAGCGCGCTGGACCGCCATGCAGCGGTCGAGCACGCCATCACGATGGAGGAGTTGGGCGCGGTCCACCTGACCCCGGCATTCATGGGGATGCTGGGCAGCCATGGCGTGCTGCCGTTGCACTACACCGAGGCGATCGCCGAGCGCGAGATCTATCATCGTGACCGCACCCCGCGCGCCTTCCTCGATATTTTCGGCAACCGGGCGGTGGCGCTGCACTACGCCGCATGGAAAAAGTACCGCCTTGGACTGCAGTACGAGCTGGACGGGGAGGAGCGGTTCCTGCCATTGGTACTGGCGTTGGCCGGGCTGGGCGTCAAAGGGCTGCGGGGACGCATGCGCGGCAGCGATGCGGGCGACGTCTTCGATCAAGCGGTAGCGCATTACGCCGGCGCGATCCGCCAGCGTCCGCTGTCGGCAGTGATGCTGCAGCGGATCCTGTCCGAGTATTTTCGCGCGCCGGTGCGGGTGGAGCAGTTCGTTGGTGCGTGGTATCGCGTGCCCGAAGCGCAGCAGACCCGATTGGGTGTGGGCAATGCAGTCCTGGGCCGCACCGCGCTGGCCGGGAACCGTGTGTGGCAGCGCGACCTGAAGATGCGTCTTTGGGTGGGCCCCCTTGACCGCGCCGGGTTCGACGACTTCCTGCCTGGACGCAGTGCGGCCAAGGCGCTGGCGAAATGGTTGACGCTGCTGACCGGCAGCACGCTGGAATACGAAGTGTGTTTGAGCCTGAAACCCGAGTACTTGCGCGGCGTTGGCCTGGACGCTGCCCGCGGCTGCCAGCTTGGCTTTGACAGCTACCTGTGCTCGCGCCCACCGTCTGAACCGCGCTCGGATACTCGCTACGGCATCCACACCCTGCAATAACGACGGCTTTCGCGAGACCGCCCCTGGAGACGCACCGCAATGGATTGCTCCGCATGAACAACAACCTGAAGACCCTGATCGGCAAGCTCAACGACACCTGCCGCCAGTCCGCCGAGCGCGCGGCCAACCTGTGCCTGGCGCGTGGCCATTACGAGGTGGATCTGGAGCACCTGTTTCTGGCGCTGCTCGAAGATCCCCAAGCCGATGTGGCGATGATCGCCCGCCGCAGTGGCATTGGCCTTGACAGTCTGCGCAAGGATCTGGACGCCGAGATCGGCCGCTTCAAGCGTGGCAACATGCGTACGCCGGTGTTTTCCCAACACTTGCCCACGCTGTTCCAGCATGCCTGGCTGCTCGCGTCGCTGGACTCCCAGACTACCCGCATCCGCGGCGGCCACCTGCTGCTTGCG
>RCMY010004846.1_pt1 | contig 11513 bp, 13 predicted proteins | sample 2041341 | NCBI WGS metagenome assembly RCMY01 (sample SAMN09708234, study PRJNA481090) | Marine sediment metagenome, whole genome shotgun sequencing project.
GCTTCGCGATTTAGATTCTCTTTTGACTTCGCACCGGCGTCTAAAAGACGTATCTCAATGCCTTGCAGTCGGCCATCTTTTTGAGGCAACCCGACAGGAATTTCGTCAACATTAGGGACGCGTTTTTCAGGCATTTAGTTGTGATGCCTTTTGCCTTTTCGAGACGTAATGTGATTTGATCAGGTCGTTGGGAATTTCAGCATACCAGCCACCCCATTTTGTAGCCGTCTCCCAAGGCCCGCCCGCCTCATGAGTTAATTCAGAGAGGCGAAACGGAGTCATATTGCCGTAGATTCCATAAATTTCCTCGAGAAAGGATTCATCGGAATCCGTCATTGTGGAGGTGAATCTTGCGTCTGGCGCTTGTGGCGTAACTCCTTGAGGCCGAAAGGTATTGTAGACGTCAGGCACAACTGGGCCATACTGCCAAGCTTCGATCCGGTTCTCGAATAAAGGTCTGTCCCTCATTTCAAGACTCCATCCGTGTGCAATATATGCAAGCTTCAAAAGAGACATTATTGAAAGGGCGCGCCCGTCCGATTTTGCGCGCTGGATAAACCAGTTCACAATCTCTCTTGCGTCATATGTTTTGTGATCAGCCATTGCCTAAATGTGTAGATTTTCTTGCGCAGATTCAATGCGTTAATAAACCTTTGGTTGTCAGTGTGTTACGCCGCCCGCTGCCAATACCCCTTCCAGTTCCGGCTAATCGGCGAGTCCATCGAATTGGCAACCAAGCGGTGTGCCAGTTCGCCGTTGTCGCTGCGGCGGTTATCTTCCAGCCATGCAGCGTGGTTTGCATACTGGTAAAGGTATTGCGGGCTGACGTGGTGATGCTGGCCCGATACCATGCGGCGCAGGCGGCTAAAGAAGCTTTCCACCATGTTGGTGTGCTTGCCGTGGTCGCTGTAAATCTCGGAATGGTTCACGCGGTCAACGTGATAACCCATGTGCAATTCATCCCAATGGCTGGCCTCATCGGCTGACATGGTGTCCATGCGGCTTACGTTCTCGTTTGCCAGTGCGACGCCTTCACCTTCGGTCATACCGACGAAGGGCAAGGTACGGCCTTCGCGCTCACGCATGGCGATAACGACGCGGCGCTTGCCGGTCTGGTTTTCTTTCAGGCGACGGTCAACGCGGTTTGCCTTGGCGTTCTCTGGGCGGATATGACCGCCAAAGTATGCGCCATCAATCTCAACGTGGCCGTCCAGCACTTCACCAGTCTGGACCTCTTGCGCCATCGCCTCACGCAGCTTGTGGGCCAGCACGAAAGCGGTTTTGTACTGACAATCCAGATCACGCGAAAGCTGGATCATAGAAACGCCTTTGGATGCATTCACGGTGATGCAGACAGCGGCTAACAGGTCCACAAAGTCCATCTTGCGGCTGGCAAAGATTGTGCCGCTGGTCACGCTGAACTGGTGCGCGCAGCCCTTGCATTTGAACTTGCGGCGCGTGGTGATCTTGTAGGTTTCCCAGCAACCACAGCGCGGGCAAACTGCCTCGCCATTTGTCTCAGGCCAGCGCATTTCGCAGAACGTGGCATAGGCCGCGTCTTCGCCAGCTTTGTAGATGCTGCGAAGGCTAAGTGTGCGTGATGCCGCTGAGAGAAGAAAGTGCTGTGCCATTGTATCTGCCGTGATTACCTATATCACATATATAGTACATATGAGTATGGTTTACAATGGCAAATATCACATATATGATGCCTTTATCATTTATGGAGAGACGACATGCCAGATCAGAGCGATTGGGAAACTAAAGCGGCAAATATTTTGAAGGCCGAATTGAAGCGGCAAGGCGTTACCTATGCCAAGCTTGCAGAGTTGATTGGGGATAAAGAGCCGAATGTGCGCAATAAGCTGTCACGCGGGAAATTCAGCGCTGCCTACCTTTTGAAGTGCATGGATAGCATAGGGCTTTCAGAGATACGAATTTAGCCTTCTTCGGATAGGTCTATTACCTGATGCAAATGAGTGACTGCATACGCAACGGGTCGCGGCCCAGAGAAAACCAAATTTAGATCAACGATAAATCCACGCTTATAAACGTTTTCGTCCGCGTTCTGGATTTCGTCTTTTATCTGCGCCTCGGCTAGATCTGAGCCATAAACAAGCGCTCTGGACTTGTCTGAAATTTCCTCGACTACGACCCGTTCACCAGATTTTTTCCCCACAACAGCGTTGCCAACGTCAGAACGGGTAAATGTCATAAGAACCCGCTGATGATCTGAAGCGCTTACCTTGTCCAGATCGGACTTCTGTTCGTTAATTGTTACCAGAGCATCCCTTGCTTCACGTTCAGTGAAAACCGCCTCAAATTCAGTTTCATATTCACTTTCCTTGAGGCGTAGCCCCTTCAAGCTCATGGTGCCGTTCTTGTCGTTAGCTAGGGCTTGCACAGTTTTGCAACGTCTGAAAGTTGAGACTTCTTTGCCCCGCCTAAATGCTTTCCCTGCACAAAGTCTCTAATTCGCTTGTTGAAAAGTGCTCCGAACCCAAGCGCTATTAGTGCAGCGTCTGCCATTCCAACTAAGTCAGGAATGTCCGCAAACATTGCCGCGATCACTGACCCCTTGCGAACCTCGCTGACATACATCTTGGCAGTACCAGCTGACTCCGGGTGGTTTTCGGCAAGGTATCTTTCAAACTCAGCACCAAAGCCCGCAAATAACGCGGCAAAATCACCAATCTCGACAGGATCAGTAAGGTCTAGTTTGATTTCTAAGTATGCTTCTGCGTTCCTCATAAAGTCGGAATAGGTCACAAAATCTTTCATATGTCACCCTCTAGTTGAAAAAGGTTGAAAGTTTGCGAACAGCTTGGTGCGTTTGATACATAAGGCCGGATATTTTCAGCCAGAAGAAGGGGATTGCAGGCCCTCAATCGGCAGGCGCCGGGCCGCAATGATCAGCCCCGTCAAGACGATGAGCCCCCCAATGACGTAATACCCCAATATGCGCTGGATATCGGCGTAGGGCATCTGGCCCTCGCTGGCCGTGGCGAAAGACGCCAGATAAAGCGTTGCCGCAAAGGCGAGCCGCGCGCAGAAGCTTTGCAATGACAGGTAGGTGGCACGGCTGTCATCCTGCAACTCTGGCTGAACCCGCGCAGCGATGAAGGGTTTTGAGAGTGAATCCGGCACCATCCGCAGGAACAGAATCGCGATGACAATCGTGTCATTGCTAAGCGACAGAACCCCGGTCAGGGCGATTTGCATCGCGAAGGCGGTCATTAGAATTGCAGGCAGGCCAAGCCAGTGGCGAAGCCGCAAGGCCCACCAGGAGGTGAACACCGAAATCACCATCATCACCGCCGAGACCATGCCGCTGACCATGGGCGCGTTGGCCTCAAGCCCGCCACCTTTGAGGGCGTTCAAGATAAAGGGCTGACCAAAGACAAAGGGCAGATGGCTAAAGCCGTACATCAGCACGCTTAGCGCAAAGAGCCACATCAAAACCGGCTGAGTCAGCGCGGATTTCAGAGAGTGCAGCCGCATCACCTCGGCGCCTTCGGGCAAGGGCGTGCCGGACTTGGGCGGCTCGTAAAAGCGCAGGGCAAGCAGGAGCACCCCGCCAAAGGCAAGCGCACCCGCGTAAAACGGCGCGGTGGGGGCGAGGGTTGACAAAGCGCCGCCAAGCACGGCGGAGAGCGCCAGAGCAGTGAAGGAAAACCGCCAGGCCCTGAGTTCTTGCTGTTCCACCTCGGCCTTGCGACCGGCGGCCACAAGAGATTCGTAGAGCATGGCGCTGTCAGTGCCCGAGGCAAAGGCCATGCTTGCCCCCAGCAGAATCTGCGCGAAGGCAAAGGTGGTAAAATCATTGCCAAGCGCCAGCAAGACCGCACCCGCAAGCCCGGCCAGAGCCGAGGCCACAAGGGTAAAGCGCCGCCCCAGCCGGTCGGACATATAGCCCGACGGCACCTCTAGCGCGGTGGTGCCGACGTCATAGATGGCATAGAGCAGGATCGCCTCGGTGGCCGAGAGTTGCGCCTGAAAATAGAGAAACCAGACCGCCTGCCAGAAGATCAGGCTTTGGCAAAAGCGAAACCACGGATAGATCGCAATATTATGCGCGGCCTGTGCGGCGGGCAGGATCGGGGCGCGCGACATGGTTAGCCTGTCACGCACATGCGCGCGATCACTCGGCCAGCCCGTCCATCTTGCGCGCAAGTTTCAGGTCAAGCGCACTAAGCCCATCGACATCATGGGTGGTCAGGACCACCTTTACCTTGTTGTAAACATTGAACCATTCCGGGTGATGGTTCCATTTCTCGGCCCAGATCGCGGCGCGGGTCATAAAGCCGAAGGCCTCGACGAAATCGCGAAACTTATACTCTTTGGAGATCGCATCGCGCTCTTCATCCAGCGCCCAGCCATTCTCAAGCAGCGGCGTTAGCGTGGTTTTGCGGGCGGTCTCGCTTAGATGTTCGCTCATTCGTGATCCTCCATATCGGTTTTGCGGAACGGGCCATAGCTTGTGAGGATCTCGATATCCTCGTCCACCGCTGCGCGCTCGGCCTCAAGGTAATGCGCAACCGCCTCGGCGAAGGCCTCGTCGCGCAACCAGTGCAACGAATGGGTGCCGACCGGCAGATAACCGCGCGCAAGCTTGTGTTCACCCTGCGCACCAGCCTCTACCCGATCAAGGCCCTGTGCAATGGCGAAATCCATGGCTTGGTAATAGCATAGCTCAAAATGCAGGCAGGGGTGATCCTCGATGCAGCCCCAGTATCGGCCATAAAGTGCCGAGGCGCCAATCAGGTTCATCGCGCCCGCCACAACGCGCCCGTCGCGCAGGGCCAGCACAAGCAGGATATCATCGCGCAGACGCTCATGGGCCAGATCAAAGAATGCCCGTGTAAGGTAAGGCGTACCCCATTTGCGCGCGCCGGTATCCTGATAAAACGCCCAGATCGCATCCCAGTGATGCGGCTTGATCTGATCGCCGGTGAGCATTTCAATCTCGCCACCAAAGGCCTGCGCACGGGCGCGTTCCTTGCGGATGGTTTTGCGCTTGCGTGACGACAGATCGGCCAGGAAACTGTCAAAATCGCCGTAGCCGCAATTGACCCAATGATATTGCTGGGTCTTGCGCGCCATCAGGCCCATCAAAGCCCCGGCGCGGGCCTCGTCTTCGGTACAAAAGGTAAGGTGCAGCGACGACAGCGCATTGCGCCCGGCGGTCTCGACCGCGCCCTGCACAAGGGCGGCGCGGCCGATATCCTCGAAGCCCGGACGCACCAAAAGCCGCCGCCCGGTGACCGGGGTAAACGGCACCGCAATCTGAAGCTTGGGGTAATAGCGCCCGCCTGCGCGCTCATAGGCATCGGCCCAGTTGTGATCGAAAATATACTCGCCCTGACTATGGGATTTGAGATACAGCGGCGCGCAGGCGATGATTTGCCCGTCGGCCTCGGCGGTCATGTAATGCGGTTGCCAGCCGCTTCCAACACCGACCGAGCGGCTGTCTTCCAGCGCTTTCAGAAACCGATAGGTGGTAAAGGGATCATTCGCGCGCGCGCCGCCTGTGGCCTCGGGACAGGCGCAGGCATCCCAGGCCTCAGGCCCGATCTGCGCCAGAGCGTCGTGCAGGTTAATCACTACCTCGCTTTGCGTCATTGGCCCCGCCGTTCTCTCCTCGCCTCTCCTATCTGGACCGCTTTGCACGCGGATCAAGCGGGGGGCGTGGGAAGATAGCCCTCGAAGGTGATGTTATCTACGGTTTTGCGCGCTGCGGCCTCGGCTTTGGGCGAGCGCACGGTCCAGCAGAGAAGACCGGTACCGTCAGCCTTGAGTTCAGCAAGGCGCGGATTGTCGAGATCGTCGATATCATGGCTGACAAAGACCGATCCGGTCGTGCCGTAATCGGGAATACCCCGAAGCCGCGCGCGGGTCTCGGCGCGCAGCATGGGCCAATCTTCTGCGGTATAGCCGCAGGTGACAAGACCGCGCGGCACGTCCGGCAAAAGGGTCGCCATGCGAACAACCATATGCGGGTTGAACGACATCACCGCGACCGGGCCGACATAGCCCGCAAGACAGTGCGCAGTGGCCTGTTCAAGCATGCCATCGGTATCGCCCATCTGGCCGTGCTGATCCTTGAGCTCGACCAGAAGCGGAACGCGGCCCGCGACCAATGCCAGTATTTCGGCAAAGTCGGGAAGGCCCTCATCGCCACCCAAAAGCGGGATTTGCGCAAGATCAGCCGCATCGCGTTGCCGTACCGGGCCTTTGACGCCGGTCAACCGGCCAAGATCGTAGTCGTGAAACACCATCGCGCGCCCGTCACGCGACAGTTGCAGGTCAATCTCAATGCCATAGCCTGCCGCAATCGCCGCGCGGATCGCCGCACGCGAATTCTCGGGTCGCCCATCCGCCACGTCATGCAACCCGCGATGCGCGAGCGGGCGGCTAAAAAACACCTCTGACAGGGCCGTCATCTGATCTGGAACACCCCGTCGATTTCAACCGCCACACCAAACGGCAGCGACGGGGCCGACACGGCCGCGCGCGCATGTTTACCCGCATCGCCAAGCGCCTCGCCGATGAAATCCGAGGCACCGTTGATCACCTGCGGCTGGTCGATGAAATCGGCGGTGGAATTGACAAACCCGGTCAGTTTGACCACCCGCACCAGCCGGTCCAGATCGCCGCCACAGGCCGCCTTGACCTGCGCCAAAAGAGCAATCGCACAGACCTTAGCCGCCGCAGCCCCCGCCGCGATATCCATGTCATCGCCAAGCGTGCCGATGATCAGCCCGCTGTCATCCTTGGCAATCTGGCCGGACACATAAAGCATATCGCCCGCCTGCACATAGGGCACGTAATTGGCCGCAGGCGCCGGGGCGTCAGGCAGGGTGACCCCCATTTCGGCAAGTTTTGATTCAAATTGGTTCATTCTTCACGTCTCCCTTACTATGGCGTTGCGCCGACGCTAGACGCTGTGTTTCGGGAAGGAAATCGAAAAACAGTCCTGCGGGCGGCCAAATCGGCCTATCCCCGAAAGGCTTTGCTCAGATAATCGGTGAAGGGTTTGAGCAGAAAGGCAATCGGCGTGCGATCTTCGGTGCGGATGAAGGCCTCGACCGGCATGCCGGGAATCAATATCGTGCCCTCGGGCAGGCGGGCCTGTTCGCCCTCGCCAAGCACAATCTCGGCGCGGTAATAGCTGGCGCGCGTCGCCTCATCCTGAAAGGCATCGGCCGAGATTTGCGTAACCCGCCCGGTCAGTTCGGGTGTGCGCCGCTGATCAAGCGCGGTGAACCGCAGGGTTACCTCCTGACCAAGATAAAGCTTGTCCACATGGATCGCATCGACATGCGCATTGATCACCAGGGCGCGGTCCTGTGGCACGATGAAAAGCACCGGATCCGCCGGGCGCAAGACCGAACGCAGGGCAAAAACGCTCATGTCATAGACGACACCCGCCACCGGCGCGGTGATCTCAAGCCGGGTCATCTGTTCGATCAACGCGCGGCGCTGTTCGCGCAATTCCAACTCGCGGAATTGCAGATCGCGCAGGGTGGTGATCGCCTCTTCGCGCTGGTCAGAACCGAGTTTGAGAATCTGAATGTCGATCTCGGTGATGCGCCCGCCGGCCTGTGCCTTTTGCGCGGTCAGATCGCCCACCGAGCCGGTAAGGCGGGCCTGTTCGCGTTGCAGGCCAAGAACCCGCCCAGCCTGCGCCAGCCCACGATCGAAAAGTGATTGCTGGTCGCGCAATTCCTGTTCAATGAGGTCTAGCTGGCGGGTCAGCGCCGCCTGCTGGGCCTGGATCCCCTCGATCTGATTGGTGATCTGGCCGCGCCGCTTGTTCAGCTGGTCGATCTCGGCGGCATTGGTTTCAGCTCGCGCGCGCAGGAGGTTTTCCTGCCCCGTTATAAGATTGGCCGCATCGGGCATATGCGCGGACAGCTCTGCCAGAAGCGGATCAAACCGGATCTCTGTGCGCCCGTCACGCTCGGCTTCAAGGCGGCCACGCCGTGCCATCAATTCTGCAAGCTGATTCTCGTTGATCGCCAGGGTGGACTGCAATTGCGTCGGATCAAGCCGCAGTAGAACCTGCCCCTCCGTCACAAGGTCACCCTCTTGCACGTCAATAGCCGCGACGACACCGCCATCGGGGTGCTGTACCACCTGTCGGTTCTGATCCACCTCGATCCGCCCACTGGCGATGATCGCGCCGGAAATCTTGGTCAGGGTGGCCCATGTGCCAAACCCGCCGACCAGCAAAATCAGCCCCAACAGCCCAATAATGACCGGCGTGCGCGCCGACCATGCGGCGTCAGATGGCGTGCTCATTGGAGGCCTCCCCTGGCAGGTGTCGAGGCGAGTTCCTTGTGATTTTGCAGGACCTCCTGCAGCACCTTGTCACGCGGTCCAAAGGCCCGCGCCGCGCCGTTTTCAAGCATCAGCAACAGATCACATTCCTTGATGACCGCCGGGCGATGCGCCACAACAACAACCGCCTTGCCTTCGGCCTTAAAGCCACGGATCGCGGTGTTCACGGCCTCGCTGCCCTCGTTATCAAGGTTCGAATTCGGCTCGTCCAGAACAAGGATAACCGGATCGCCATACATCGCGCGCGCCAGGCCGATGCGCTGCATCTGGCCACCCGAGAGGCGCCCGCCATTGGCGCTTACCTTTGTGTCATAGCCATCGGGCAGTTTCAGGATCATGTCATGTGCATCGGCCTTTTTGGCCGCCTCAACCACCTTGGCCGCGTCGGGTTGTTGCGAAAGCCGCGCGATATTCTCGGCGATCGTCCCTTCAAAGAGCTGCACGCGCTGCGGCAGATAACCTATATGGGTCCCAAGAACGGCAGGATCGTATTGATCCAGCGCCGCGCCATCCAGCCGGACCTTGCCCCCGGCCGGACGCCAGACGCCGGTAATGGCGCGCGCCAAGGTCGATTTGCCCGCACCAGAAGTGCCGATCACGCCAAGGGCCTGACCCGGCTGAATCTTGAATGTGATAGATTTCAGAGCCGCCTGACTATCGCCCGGCGGCACCACGGTGACCTGTTGCATCTCCAATATGGCGCGCGGATCCGGCAAGGCGGTGCGCGGCTGTTCGGGCGGCACCGCGCTAAGCAACTCTGCAAGACTGCTCCAGCCTTTGGCGGCCCGCTGAACCAGCGCCCATTGCCCGATGGCCTGTTCAATTGGTGCCAGCGCCCGGCCCAAAAGAATTGAGCCCGCAATCATCCCGCCAGGAGTCATCTCACCCTGAAGCACAAGGTAAGCCCCAAGGCCAAGCATGGCGGACTGTAGAAACAGGCGGAACGCCTTGGTCGTGGTGGTAAAACTGCCGCCGATATCGGCAGAGCGAATTTGCTCGACCAAGGCGGTTTTGCGTGCAACCTGCCAGCGGTCAAAGGCCGCGTCGCGCATGCCCATGGCCTGAACCATCTCGGCCTCGCTGCGCAGTTTTTCGGAGATTGCTCCGGCCTGCACGCTTGCGCTATTGGCGCGGCCAACAGGGTGACGCGTGACAATCTGATTGATCACGGTCACAAGGACCAGCACGAGCCCGCCCAAAAGCGCCAGCGCCCCCAACCAGGGGTGAAAAACCCAGATCGCGGCAAAGAAAAACGGTGTCCAGGGCATGTCGAAAATCGACAGCAAGACCGGCGATGTCATCAGCTGCTGCACCGTTTCCAGATTGCGCAGGCCAGTAGCGGTTGTTTCATCCGGGGCGACGGCGGATTTTCGAATCACCGCGTCAAACACCCGCCGATCAAGCCGCGCCTGAAACCGGGCCCCAACGCGGCCCATGATTCGCCCGCGAGAGTAATCCAGCAGCGCCATCATGCCGTATAAAAATATCACAAGCACCGACAACGCAATCAGCGTTTCGACAGAGCCGCTTCCCAAAACCCGGTCATAGACCTGCAGCATATAGATCGGGCCGGTGAGCATCAGGAGGTTGGCAAAAAAGCTGAAAACACCAACAAACCAGTAAAGACCGCGGCTTTCACGGCGCGCGGCGCGTAATTCATCGCGCCCGGCGTCAATTTTCAACTTATCTAATCGCATGCTCATCCCGTATGCTATAGGTGACAGTTTGCAAACAATTGGCTTTCTCGCTAAAAGCCAATGTCACCATTCTGCCACAGCATCGTGAACAAGCCATCAGCGATGCTGGGTTTGCCCGTATGATCGTATATGTAATCCTGTGACCACCTGAATTGACGGATATTTAAATTGCTGCCTTTGAACCTGAAACTGCTGTCTCGACCAGTGCGCCGTGTTGCCGTCCTCACAGGGCTGCTCCTGCTTGCGGCCTGTGCCAAGCCTGACCCGTCGCGCAACCCCCAAGTGGCGTTCGACCCCTATGAAAGCCAGAACCGCCAGGTTCACCAATTCAACACTGGCGTTGACCGTGCTTTGGTGCGCCCTGTGGCCAAGGGCTATACGGCCATTGTGCCCGACGACATCGAGAACGCAATCGGGCGGTTTGCGGTCAACCTGTCGCTGCCCAGTGACATCGTCAACGACATGCTTCAGCTGAACATGCGCGGCGCCTTTCAGGATGCCGCGCGCTTTGTGGTGAACACCACTGTCGGCCTTGGCGGGTTCTTTGATCCGGCCAGCGAAATGGGCATGGCGACGGGCACAAACACCGATTTCGGCGAGACCCTGCATGTCTGGGGCGCGCGCGAAGGTGCTTATGTGGAACTGCCGCTTCTGGGTCCCTCAACCGAGCGCGACACCTGGGGCATGGCGGTGGATCTCTTCACCAACCCGATCACTTATCTGCTGGACCCGCCCGAGAGCCTTGCCGGTACAGCCGCAGGCGTGTCGGCCGGTCTGAGCAGACGCGAGAAATTTGGCGATACGATCGACTCAATTCTCTATGAAAGCGCCGACAGTTACGCGCAGTCACGATCACTTTACCTACAAAATCGGCGGTTTGAACTAGGCGGAACAGAGGGCGCTACCTATGTTGACCCCTATGATGCGCAGGCCACTTCCGGTTCGTTGGAGGACCCCTATGACCAGTAACCTATCTCGTCGCCATGTTCTGACCACCGGTCTTGCCTTTACCGGGCTGGCCGCGCTGCCATCCGGCGTTCTGGCGCTGAATGATGCGCGGGCGCGCACGCTTGTTGATGCGATCGTGTCGGACATCAACCGCGTCATCGCCTCGGGTAAACCCGTGTCCGGCATGATCACGGATTTCGAGCGTATCTTTACGCGCTACGGCGATGTGGACATCATCGCCCGCTCGGCCCTTGGGGCCGAAGCCAACCGCATTTCAAGCAGCCAGATGGCCGCCTTTACCCAGGCGTTCCGGGGCTATATCGCGCGCAAATATGGCAAGCGGTTCAACGAATTTGTCGGCGGTCGGATCGAGGTGAATTCGGTCAAGGAGGTGAAATCCTGGCACGAGGTAAAATCGACGGCCTATCTGCGCGGCGAGTCGCCGTTCGAGGTCAGCTTTCTGATCTCTGACCGCTCGGGCAAGGACCTGTTTTTTGACATGATCATCGAAGGCATCAGCCTGCG
>RCMY010004847.1_pt1 | contig 11513 bp, 9 predicted proteins | sample 2041341 | NCBI WGS metagenome assembly RCMY01 (sample SAMN09708234, study PRJNA481090) | Marine sediment metagenome, whole genome shotgun sequencing project.
GCATTCCGCGCAGCAAAGCGGTGAGCGCCAAGGCGTGGGCGGATGCGGGCCAGCTTTGGCAGGACAAGTTGGACGAGAGGATCGCTTTGATGACGCGGCTGCGCGACCAGATGGGGTTTTGTATTGGCTGCGGGTGTTTGTCGTTAGATACGTGTCCGCTTTACAATGGCGCGGATCGACTGGGCAAGAACGGCGCGGGCGCGCGGCGTTGGGTTGGGGAAGAGCACGAGCGCGCGTAGATTTTGGCGCTTGGGGCGCAGAGGGTCTTGCGTTTGTTGTGCAGCACGGCTAGGACGCGCGGCACGGGTGATTAGCTCAGTTGGTAGAGCGCTTCGTTTACACCGAAGATGTCGGGAGTTCGAGCCTCTCATCACCCACCAGACACCCCTTGGCGCTTTCAAGTTGCGTGTCCTTCGCGCGGGATTGTTCTTTGAAGAGGATCAGCTGCGAAATGAGCGAACCTACATGGCAATGTGTGCTGATCTGTTGGGGGACGAAGTATACGTCTGCCTATATCAATCACACGGTCGAAGCGGTGATCCGCAATTCGCCGGATAAGCCTCGGTTTACTCTGATATCGGACCGTCCGCGTGAGGGAATGCACCCTGACATTCAGGTCGTTGATTTCGATCCGTTTTTCTTGAACCCGCGATTTCTGAGCGGGGCGCTGCACGCCAAGTTGTCGATGTTTGCCAAGGGCGTGGTTCCCGACGATCTACCGGCGGTTTTTGTTGATCTGGACACGGCAATTTTTGGCGATATCGGTGCGGCTGTGAAGTTGATGAAGAACCGCAAGTCGATGCTGATGTTGCAGTCGGTGGTGTTGCCATTCGGGTGGCCGGGGCGGTTGGTTTACAAGCTGACAAACAAGAAAAAGTACGCGCGCGGAAATTCGTCGATGGTGGTTTATCATCCGGCAGAGTGCACGTATATCGCCGACGAATTCCGGAGGCTTTATGAGAAGAACGGCGATTATTCCTTCCGCCCAATGATTGGCGACGAGCGGTTTATTTCATGGATTGCGCAGATGCATATTGAGCGGTTGCCCAATACGCTGGTGGTGAAATTCCTGAATGAATACATGCATACCGGGCAGTGGCTGGTGTACCTCAAAGGCGCGTTGCCTTGGGTTCAAAAGCGCCGTGACGGCGTGGCGGCGGTGACATTGCCGGGGGATTTCATCAAGCCGGAGCGGTTGATGGAGTATAAGGACGGGGACGCGCTTCGGGCTGACAAGGGGCGTTGGATTTTGTGGAATAAGCGCGCGCTTGGGGATATGGGCGATCGGCTTCACGCCTATTATCAGCCTTTGATGGACAAGCTTGCAGCGGAAAAGCGCGGCGACGTCTGAGGCCGGTTTGACCTTTGGCACAGGTGATGTTCGAAAATCTGCGTTTCGTGAGCAGGTGGTTATCGCTAGGTTTTCCCTGACGATAATCATTCGGGAAATATTGCGATGAGCTGGAATCCTGCCCTTGATCCTGAGTGTCCGACGGGTGATGCGGTCGACGCTATCGAAACGGTCATCATTCCGCGTGCGCGAGACTTGGGGGGCTTTGAAGTGCGACGTGCTTTGCCTGCGCCGAAGCGTCAAATGGTGGGGCCGTTCATTTTCTTCGATCAGATGGGACCGGCGGAATTCCTGCCGACACGCGGGTTGGATGTGCGCCCGCATCCGCATATCGGACTGGCGACCATCAGCTATTTGTATCGCGGACGGATGCATCACCGCGACAGTCTGGGCACGGATTCGTGGATCGAGCCGGGGTCGGTAAACTGGATGGTTGCAGGGCAGGGGATAACGCACTCCGAACGCACCGATGATGCAACGCAAGTCGACCCGATGCCGTTTTTTGGCATTCAGACCTGGGTTGCCTTGCCGAAAGACCATGAAGATCGCGCGCCGACATTTCAGCATGCGCCCAAAGAGGCGTTGCCGATAATGGAGGGCGAGGGGAAAGAGGTACGGCTTATTTTGGGGCGCGCTTATGGAGAGACGGCGCCTGTTGAGGTGGCCTCGGAGATGTTTTACGCCGATGCAGTTTTGCAGGCCGGGGCCAAATTGCCAATGCCGGATGATCACGAGGATCGCGGGGTCTATGTGATCGATGGCGCGGTTGATGTGGCGGGCGTAACCTATGAGGCGGGCCAGATGATGGTGTTTCGCCCCGGTGATCGTATCTCGGTGACGGCAGGCCCGCTTGGCGCGCGCCTGATGCTTTTGGGCGGTGAGACGTTGGAGGGGCCACGGTATATCTGGTGGAACTTCGTCGCCTCATCCAAAGAGCGGATTGATGAGGCGAAGGAGGCCTGGCGCAAGGCGGACTGGGACAGCAATCCGCGATTTCATTTGCCGCCCGGTGACGATGCAGAGTTCATACCTTTGCCGGAGCGGTGAGGCATGAGGGCTCTGCCCTCGCCACGCGGTCGCGTGCCTCACCCGAGGTATTTCGAAAAAGGATGAAGGTGGATCAGCGTTTTTTGGCGACGACGAAGCGGTTCATTGCACTTTGGGAATAGTAGGCCGTCTCAACGATGTCGAAGCCCGCTTGGGTGACGGCTGCCTCGTATGCCTCGGGTGTGAAGAAGGCGACGTAGGGCGCTTTGCCGAGGAGCTGCAATGGTTTTACCAATAGGCGTAAGTACCATTTTTTAGCGAGGCATGGGCTTTTGGTTATGAAGAGACCTCCGGTGCGCAGTTTGGCGTGCGCGGCGGCGAAGGCGGCGTCGAGGTCGGGAATGAGGTGGTAGAGGTTGAATGCCAGAACGGCATCGGCGCTTTGGTCTTCGATGCTGTCGAGTGTGGCGGAAGAGACAATGAAGTCGAGGCCGCCGACGGGAGTGGCTTGGCGTTTTTCGTCCGCGATGGCGATCATTTCTGAAGAGACGTCCGTACCAGTATAGTGGGCAACCGATGGGGCAAGGAGAAGCGCCGTTGAGCCCGTGCCGCAGCCGACTTCGACCACACGGTCATTGGCGGTGAGGTGGCGGCGGACATGGGCGAGGGTTTCCTCGTAGGCGGGCAGGTTGCTGATTTTGCTTTTGGCGTATTTGCGCGCGGCACGGTTCCAGAAATTGGCGTCGGTCATCGGGGGCTCCTTGGTTGATTGCGGCATCGCACAAACGCACACGCATGGGAATTGCGGAAATCTGTCGCCGTGGTATACGAAAATGCATGAATTGGCAGGCCGTGAATTTCGACTGGAACCAGGTGCGCGCACTTTTGGCGACGCTTGAGGAGGGGTCGTTGTCGGCCGCCGCCCGGGCGTTGGGTTTGACGCAGCCGACATTGGGGCGGCAGGTGGCGGCGTTAGAGGCGCATCTGGATGTGACGTTGTTTGAGCGCTCGGGACGGCAATTGATCCCGACACCGGCGGCGTTGGAAATTGCGGATCATGTGCGAGCGATGGGCGAGGCGGCGACGCGATTGTCGTTGGCGGCCACGGGGCAGGCGCAGTCGGTTGAGGGGACGGTCAAGATTACCGCGACCGAGATGTATTCAGCGTTTGTTTTGCCGGGCTTTGTGGCGGCGTTGCGCAGGTCGCATCCGGGGATTGTGATTGAGGTCGTGGCCACGAATTCGCTGAGTGATTTGCGTCGCAGAGAGGCCGAGATTGCGATCCGTAATGCCGAACCGACGGATCCTGACCTGATTGCGCGAAAGATCAAAACCGAGGCCGGTGGGTTGTTTGCGACGCGTGAATTGATCGCCCAGCATGGGCCGTTTCACGAGATTGCGGATTTGACGCGTGCGCCTTTTGTAGGATTTGGCAACACGGGCGAATACATCGAAGCATTGCGTGCGCGTGGCGTGATGGTGACGCGGGAAAACTTTGTGACGCAGTCTGAAAATCATCTTGTGCATTGGGAAATGGCGCGCAGTGGGCTTGGGTTTGGGATCAATGGATGGGACGTGGGCGTTGGGTGTTCAGACATGGAGCCAGTGTTGCGTGATGTTTTGAGTTTCGAATTTCCGGTTTGGCTTGTGGCGCCACAAGAGTTGAAGACCTCGCGCAGGGTGCGGATCGTGTTTGATGCGCTGGTTGCTTATCTTTCGCCAAAGAAGCAGCGCGGAAGTGGTGGCTGAGATACACGTGCGCCAAATCCGCTTGACGCATCCCTGCGGCATCCATAAAAGCGCGCGAGTTGGATACGCGGTTGTAGCTCAGCTGGTTAGAGTACCGGCCTGTCACGCCGGGGGTCGCGGGTTCGAGCCCCGTCAACCGCGCCAACAAGACCTTTTGCAAAGCAAAGGGTCGCGGCAGTTGTTTTGCAAAAATAATGAGAGCGTTCACAGACCTTTTGCACCGCGAAAAAGCCAGCGTCGGTTGTTTTGCAAAAAAGTGACGGCGGCGCGCGGGATATTGTCTTTGATTTCCTAAGCACGTCAGCACCAACACAGCAACACGAGACCAAGTCTGCTTGGCGTGACCAACAGTTCGAATTTTTAGGGTAATTGCCGATTGACGCGGCTGGTTGCCTCGCTTAGATCACTCCAATCGCGCGGTTGTAGCTCAGCTGGTTAGAGTACCGGCCTGTCACGCCGGGGGTCGCGGGTTCGAGCCCCGTCAACCGCGCCACTTAGACCTTCGATACCGCGAAAGGTCGCATCAGTTGTTTTGCAAAAAATAACAAACGCCATTTTCCTCACTTGTCATTCCGCTCGACTACTAGGACGCTATGTCTATGGCCGTTTTTCAGCACAACGATATCGAGATTTCCTATGACGTGATCGGGGCGGGGCCTCCGGTTTTGCTGCTGCATGGGTTTCCGCAGACGCGCGCGATGTGGGACGAGATTGGCTCTGGTCTGGCGCGGGACTTTACTGTCGTGACGGCGGATTTGCGGGGGTATGGAGCGTCATCCAAGCCAGACGCGGCGACCGACCTTTCAACCTATTCTTTTCGCGCGATGGGTGCGGATATGCTGGCGCTGATGAGTTCGCTTGGGTTTGAGCGCTTCCATCTGGTTGGCCATGATCGCGGCGCGCGGGCGGCGCATCGGATGTCGCTGGATGCGCCCAAGTCCCTGCTGTCGCTTACGTTGATGGATATCGTGCCGACGCATACGTTGTTGCAGAACTGGTCGTCGCAAGTGTCTGCGGCGTATTTCCACTGGTCCTTTCTGGCGCAGCCTGTGCCTTTTGCCGAGCGGATGATCGAAGCCGACCCGGACCATTTCTATGAGGCCTGCTTGCTGGGCTGGGGTGGTGCGACGTTGGATCAGTTTGCGAAGCTGGATGCCTATCGCGCGGCGTGGCGTGATCCGGCGATGATCGCGGCGACCACGAGTGATTACCGCGCGACATTGGCGGTGGATGTGCATCACGATGCGGCTGATCTGGGGCGGCGGTTTGAGGGGCCTGCGTTGGTTTTATATGGCGCGCAAGGTGCGATGGCGGGCCTGTTCGATGTGCCCGCGACCTGGGAGGCTTGGCTGTCGAAAATGACCGCCGAGGCGATCCCCGGCGGTCATTTCTTTCCCGATCAGTCCGCTCGCGAGACGCTTTCTGCTCTCAGGCGGTTTTTGAGCGCTATTTCGTGAGGGCGTCCAGAATGCGGGCCCAGCTTCGGATGCCTTTTTGAAAGCTGCGCACGTCGTATTTTTCGTTCGGGCTGTGGATGAGGTCGTCGTCTAAACCAAAGCCGATCAGCATCGAATCAAGACCGAGAATTGTCTTGAAGTGACCGGCGATGGGGATCGAGCCGCCGGACCCGGTGAAGGCGGCGGGTTTGGGCCATTCGTCTGACAGCGCAAGCCGGGCCTTTTCAAACGCCGGGTCATCGGTGGACATTACAGATGCCTTCGATGCGCCATGGTCGGAGAAGGCGACGGTGCAATCGGCGGGAAGCATGTCGGTGACCATTTTGCGAAAGCTTTTGCGGATGGCGTGGGGGTCTTGATCGCCGACGAGGCGGAAGCTGATTTTGGCACTCGCCTTGGACGGCAGCACAGTTTTGAAGCCGTCGCCGGTGTATCCGCCGATGATGCCGTTTGCTTCGCAGGTGGGGCGTGACCAGACCATTTCCAGCACAGAGCGACCGGTTTCGCCCGCCGGGGTGTTGAGGTCGACGTCGCCAAGGAACGCTTCGGCGTCAAAGCCAAGGGCGGACCATTGCTCCATGATCTCGGCGGGAATTTCGGGGACACCGTCGTAGAACCCGGGAACAGTGACGCGGCCCTCGTCGTCGTGCAGGCTTGCGACAATGCGTGACAAGACCCGGATGGGGTTAATCGCAGCACCACCGTACATGCCAGAGTGCAGATCCATTCGTGGGCCCGTGATGGTCACTTGTTCGCCAAGGAGGCCGCGCAGCATTGTCGTGATGGCAGGGGTGTCGCGGTCGAAAAGTCCGGTGTCGCAGATTAACGCGATATCGGGTTGGCCAAGTTCTTCGGCATTGGCATTCAGGAAGGGGACAAGCGACGGTGAGCCGCTTTCTTCCTCTCCCTCAAAAAGGAACGTGATCTTGCACGGCCATTCCCCCGTGGTGGTTTTCCACGCGCGGCAGGCTTCGATAAAGGTCATCAACTGGCCTTTGTCGTCGGATGAACCGCGTCCGCGGATGACTTGGCCGTTCGGAGTGTCATGGATGTCGGGGTCAAACGGGTCGCGGTCCCACAGGTCCAGGGGATCGACGGGTTGCACGTCGTAGTGGCCATAAAAGAGCAGGTGCGGCGCACCTTCTCCGACGTGGCCGACAACCATCGGGTGACCGGTGGTGGGGCGTACTTCGGCATCGACTCCAAGGTCGGTCAGATCGGAGACCAGCCATTGTGCAGCCGCGAGGCAGTCCTTGTTATAGGCCGGATCGGTCGAGATCGACGGGATGCGCAGCAGCGTCATGAGGCGCTTTAGGGCGTTTGGCAGATCGTCGTCAATGCGGGTGAGGATGGTGTCGAGGCTCATGGGTTTTGTCTCCGGATGTCGGTTTCGCGGGGACGTTATCAGGCCGGTGGGTGGCGTCCAGTCTGGTCTCACGCGTGGGATGGGTTTAAGATCGGGCAAGTCTAAAGGAGTGGTGTGATGCGTGTGTTGATCTTGGGTTTTGTGGTATTTGGGTGGGCCGGGGTTTTGGCGGCCGAACCGGTCAGCGGCCGGATGGCGGCGTCGCAATTGGTCGAGACTTCGGGGATCGGGTTGCAACTGTCGCGCAGCCTGTCCGAGAAAGAAGGCGCGATCATCAAGACGCTGGTACCACTGATCGAGCAGCAGATGGGCACCAAGGCCAAATTTTTCGGCACCCTGGCCTATGCGCCCGAAGAAGGGTTGATCAGCGACGCGCTTCAGGGCGCGTTCAACCACCATTCGGTCGCGGCGGCGGATGCGGCGGCGTTGGCGGCCTGCGGGGCGGCGAAAAAGAGCCAGAACTTGCCGTGCCAGATTGCCGCGCGGATCTTGCCTCCCGGCTATGAGCGGGGCGGTTTGAGCCTGTCTCATGATGCAACGCAGGCGTTCTTTCGCACCTATCTTTCGACAGCCGGGGCGAAGTATTTCGCCGCCTCACGGGTTAGCGGGGCCTGGGCTTTTGGGCCGTCCGAACGCGGTGCATTGGCGGCCTGTATGCGTGACACGCGCAATGCGAACGACTGCGAGATCATCGTAAAAGATTGATCTATGTCATCGCGGCAATAAGTCACTTGCTCTCATTGTGTTGGGTGACTTAGACCTATTCTAAGGTACGGAGAGAGAAACGTGACGTATAACGACCAACTGGACGCAGCCCTGAGCAAATTGCACGAGGAGGGCCGTTACCGGACGTTCATAGATATTGAGCGTCGGCGTGGGCAGTTTCCGCACGCGAATTGGGTCCGCGAAGATGGTAGTGAGCAGCCCGTAACTGTTTGGTGTGGCAACGATTATCTTGGTATGGGTCAGCATCCTGAGGTGTTGACTGCGATGCACGATGCATTGGATGCCACAGGGGCCGGATCGGGCGGAACGCGCAATATCTCGGGCACAACGGTCTATCACAAGGCGCTTGAGGCCGAACTTTCGGACTTGCATGGGACGGAATCAGCGTTGCTGTTTACCTCTGCCTACATCGCGAATGACGCCACGTTATCCACATTGCCGCGATTGTTCCCCGGGCTGATTATTTACTCGGACGCGCTGAACCATGCATCAATGATTGAGGGCATTCGTCGCAACGGCGGCGAGAAGCGTATTTTCAGGCACAATGATCTGGAGCACCTGCGGGCGCTGTTGGAAGCTGATGATCCAGCCGCCCCGAAGGTAATAGCATTCGAGTCGATTTATTCGATGGATGGCGATTTCGGGCCGATTGAGGCGATCTGCGATCTGGCGGATGAGTTCAACGCGCTGACCTATCTGGACGAGGTTCATGCGGTTGGCATGTACGGCGCGCGCGGCGCTGGTGTGGCCGAGCGCGACGGTATGATGGATCGGATCGACATTATTAATGGGACCCTTGGGAAAGCCTTTGGGGTGCAAGGTGGTTACATAGCGGCAAACGCGAAAATGTGTGATGCTGTAAGGTCTTACGCGCCGGGGTTCATCTTTACGACGTCGCTTGCCCCGGCCATTGCGGCGGGTGCTGCGGCAAGCATTCGGATTTTGAAAACTGACACTAAGCGGCGCGAAGAACACCAGACGCAGGCGGCGATATTAAAGTTGCGGCTGAAGGGTCTGGGCTTGCCGATTATTGATCACGGCAGCCATATTGTACCAGTGATTGTCGGCGATCCGGTGCATACGAAAATACTGAGCGACATGCTTTTGGAGAGCTTTGGGATCTACGTCCAACCGATCAACTATCCGACCGTGCCACGTGGCACAGAGCGGTTGCGGTTCACGCCGTCGCCCGTTCACGGACCGCGTGAAATGGACGCATTGGTAGCCGCCATGGACGAACTTTGGTCGCATTGTGCGCTCAATCGCGCCGAACTCTCTGCGTAAGACTTATCCACAAGTGACCACACGCGAGTGCTGTGTTAACTTAAAGTAGATTATTCCTGTAACCGATTCTGCCGGTTATGGGTGGGGACATTGGTGATATTAAATGGGGCAGGACACATGAGCAGACGCCGTGAGGTGTCAGGACAGGACGAGGCGGCGAAGCAAAAGGGCTTCGACGACTTTGAGCTGTTGCTCGGCGACATTATGCGCGGTGAACGGGCCACGCTTGGAAAGTCGCTTCTCGATGTGCAGCGCGAGCTGAAAATTAAAGCCAATTACATTGCGGCAATTGAAAATACAGATGCGTCGGCGTTTGAGACGCCCGGCTTTATTGCCGGATACGTGCGGTCCTATGCGCGATATCTTGGCCTTGAACCAGAATGGGCGTTCAAGACGTTTTGCGAGGAAGGCAATTTCTCGGTTGCGCATGGGATGTCTGCGGACGCCTCTGTACGGCGCAGCTCAAGGCCAGGCCTCAAATCCAAAAACGGCAGCGGTGCGAAAAAACCTGCGCATTTGCGCGATCCATTTATCGAACCCAGCGTCAGCTATATGCCCAAGGGCGAAGCGGTCTTTGCAGGCATCGAGCCGCGCGCGATCGGATCGGTCATGGTCTTGATGGTGCTGATTGCGGGCATCGGATACGGCGGTTGGTCGGTGCTGCAAGAGGTCCAGAAAGTACGCTTTACACCAGTTGAACAGACACCGGATGTTTTGGCTGAACTTGATCCGATGGCCCAAGCAATTGCCGCGTCGGATTCTGCGGGCGCGGATGTGACGGTTGGTTTGGCTGGCGGTGCTGATCAAGTGGATCGACTGTTGCGGCCAGAAGCTTTGGACGTGCCGGTGATGGTTGCGCGTGACGGGCCGATTGCCTCGATTGATCCTGACAGAAACGGAGCGCTTGCGCCTTGGCGTGACGACGTTGCGGTTGTGGCCGAACCTGCGCGTCCTGACAATTTGCCGTTTGCGGTGCCGGGAACGTCTGAGACGGTCGCGAACCTGTCGGGCGGGCTTCAAACGGATGACCTGTTGCCGACGGTGCAGGTCGTGGCGCAAAGTTCACCGACTGTGGCTTTGTTTGCGGTGCGTCCTTCGTGGGTGCGCGTGACCGGGGCCGACGGCACGGTGATATTCGAGAAGATCCTCGACGCAGGTGAGCAGTTTGATCTGCCGTTGACCGAGGTGCCGGCGACATTGCGCGCGGGCAATGCGGGATCGCTTTATTTTGCAGTCAATGGCGCGACATATGGCCCGGCGGGCAATGGCCCGGCGGTGATCAAGAACGTCTCGTTGGCGCTTGAGTCCCTGTTAGAGACGTATCAAGCCGCTGATATCGAAGGCGATTCTGATTTGGCACGGTTTGTGGCCGTGGCCGAAGCGTCTGCGTCAAACTAACGTTTCAGTTGATTGCCAGCGGCGCGCGCTTTGCCTATCAATGGGCTAAGTTTTTCCACGAAAAGGCAGCCCGATGTCGCTGAACCCTGTGCGCCCCTGGCGCAATATCTATCGCCGCAAATCCAGAAAAATCCACGTGGGCAATGTGCCTGTCGGGGGCGATGCGCCGATCACCGTTCAGACCATGACCAACACCGACACAACGGACGTCAAAGCGACGATCGAGCAGATCCAGCGATGCGTCGATGCGGGCGTGGATATTGTGCGCGTGTCGACACCGGACGCGGCCTCGACTGCGGCATTGAAAGAGATCGTGCGCGAAAGTCCGGTGCCGATCGTGGCAGATATTCATTTTCATTATAAGCGTGCCATCGAAGCGGCAGAGGCGGGGGCGGCCTGTCTGCGCATCAACCCCGGTAACATTGGCAATGAGACCCGCGTCAAAGAGGTGATCAAGGCCGCCAAGGACCACGGCTGTTCGATCCGCATTGGCGTGAACGCCGGGTCTTTGGAAAAACATTTGCTTGAGAAGTATGCCGAGCCATGCCCCGAAGCGATGGTGGAAAGCGGGCTCGACCATATTAAGATACTGGAAGACAACGACTTTCACGAGTTCAAGATCAGCTGCAAGGCCTCAGATGTGTTCTTGGCGGCGGCCGCCTATCAATCATTGGCCGATGCCACGGACGCGCCGATCCACCTTGGGATCACCGAGGCGGGCGGGCTTATGACGGGGACGATCAAGTCGGCGATTGGGCTTGGGAACCTTCTGTGGATGGGCATCGGCGACACCATTCGCGTAAGCCTTTCGGCGGACCCGATGGAAGAGGTCAAGGTTGGCTATGAAATTTTGAAGGCGTTGGGTCTGCGGCATCGGGGCGTAAATATCATTTCGTGCCCGTCCTGTGCGCGGCAGGGGTTCGATGTGATCAAGACGGTTGAGACGCTTGAAAAACGGCTGGAGCACATCAAGACCCCGATGAGCCTGTCAATCATTGGCTGCGTGGTGAACGGACCCGGCGAGGCATTGATGACGGATGTCGGCTTTACTGGTGGTGGTGCCGGGTCGGGAATGGTTTATCTGGCAGGCAAGCAAAGCCACAAGCTGTCCAATGAAGCGATGGTCGAACACATCGTTGAACAGGTTGAGAAAAAGGCCGCAGAGATTGATGCCGCAGAGGCAGTTGACGCGGCA
>RCMY010009517.1_pt1 | contig 11513 bp, 6 predicted proteins | sample 2041341 | NCBI WGS metagenome assembly RCMY01 (sample SAMN09708234, study PRJNA481090) | Marine sediment metagenome, whole genome shotgun sequencing project.
CCCCCCTCTTATGGCACTTGCCCAGACTCAGCTACCTATGATCTACACGCAAACGCAATTTACCAAGAAGGGGTGTTTCATGCCCAATGAAGAATGGGGAACCAAACGCCTGTGTCCGACCTCGGGCAAACGGTTCTACGACCTGAACAAAGATCCCATCATCAGCCCCTATACCGGAGAAGTGCTGACGATTGACGCATCCAAGTCCCGCATGATCGCTGCTGATGCAGAAGACGCGGTGACAGCCAAGGCCAAGAAGGCCGAGGAAGAGGAAGAAAGCACCCTTGAGGATGATGTGGATGTGGATCTCGACGACGATATCCTTGATGACGACGATGATGATGATGACACGGTGCCGCTGGATGACATCGCGGATGTCGCCGCAAACGACGACGACGATTAAGGCGCTTTGCGTTTGGCCCCGTATCGAAAGTCGCGGCCTCTCGCTGGAGGTTTGAGCGCGCCTTTCGATAAGACGCGGTTCGGATAAAACGCAAAATGCTGTAATACCAGCCGGGGCGGCTGATTTTTCCCTTGATCCCGCCCCCGCTTCGCACTAATCACGCGCCACGACCCTTGGCCTTGGCCGATAGGGGCATTAGCTCAGCTGGGAGAGCGCCTGCATGGCATGCAGGAGGTCAGCGGTTCGATCCCGCTATGCTCCACCAAGGCTTTTTCATAGAAAAAGGCGTCGCTCCAGTATTCTCCGGTTTCTCTACTATTTGGCTATCGAGGCTGATTGACGCAGTTTCGCAAGCGGTTGTTTCTGGAAATAATCCCGACTGCTAGGCTGATCCGGACGCTCACCGAGCCAAAGGATATCCCATGAACATTCCCGTTCTCATCGTCGCCTGCGTGACATTGCTCGCCGTTGTCGCCCATGTCATCGGCGGCACCCGTGAAACCGCAACACTCGCCCCACCAGCCGAAGACACCAAACGCACTCCGCATTGGGTGCAGGCAATGTGCGCCTTTCAAATGCTTGCGATCGATATGCTTGCGGTTTCTCTTGCGCTCTTTGCCATCGCACTGTGGGATATGGGCCCACATGAACCAAAGTTCATCTTTGGTTTTGGCCTACTCTATCTGGCCTGGGCGGCAGTTTGGGTGATTCAACTACGCTGGCTAAACCGCACGGCGGCGCCCTTGCTGCGTTTGCCCCATTGGATTGTCTGGCTTGTTTGCGCCGCACTTTTGCTGATCGGCGGCTGACGGCTGGACCTTACTCTCAGACCAGATAGATAGGGGAGACATCGCGCAAAGGCACCCCATGACCCCTTTCACCCTCACCGCTCTGGCCGACCTGCAAACGCTGGACGTCGATACTATCATCGACGTGCGCGCGCCTGCCGAGTTTGCAGAGGACCACCTGCCCGGTGCCATCAACCTGCCTGTGCTAAGTGATGCCGAGCGCGCCAATGTTGGCACAATCTACACCCAAGACAGTCCCTTTGACGCCCGCAAGATCGGCGGCGCATTGGTCGCGCAAAACACTGCGCATCACCTGCAAACTTCGCTGGCCGACAAAGACGGCGCGTGGCAATCGCTGGTCTATTGCTGGCGCGGCGGGCAACGTTCGGGTGCATTTGCCACCATCCTCGATCAGGTCGGTTGGCGGGTGCGCCTGCTCGAAGGCGGCTATCAAAGCTATCGCCGCGCCGTTGTGAAGACCCTCTATGAAACACCCATGCCGCACCGCCTGATGCTGATCGACGGTGGCACGGGAACGGCCAAAACCGCGCTGCTGCATCACCTCGCCGCACAAGGTGCACAGACACTCGACCTTGAAGGCATCGCCGGACATCGTGGTTCGCTTTTCGGACGCATCGCCACCTCACAACCCGCGCAAAAGATGTTTGAAACCTGCATCGCGTCGGCGCTTTCAACGCTTGATCCAACCACGCTCACCTTTGTGGAGGCCGAAAGCAGCAAGATCGGCGAACGCATGATCCCGCCATCCCTCTGGGCCTTGATGACAAGCGCGCCGCGCATTCATATCACCGCTCCGATAGAAGCCCGCAGCCGCTTTTTATGCCGCGCCTATGCGGACCTCACGCAAGACAAAGCGGTGCTTGGCAGTCTCATTGATCAACTGCGCCCCTATCACGCAAGCGCGCGGATCACCCAATGGCATGCTCAGGTGCAAGCAGATGAGTGGCAAGCCTTGGCCGCAGGGCTGATCGCAGATCACTATGATCCCCGCTACGCCAAATCTGCCGCCCGCAACGATGACGCAGTCCAGCAAGTCGAGGTGCCAAACCTTGATGACAGCACACTTGCCCAAACCGCCGAGATGCTTCACGCCCGTTTCAGCTAAGTCGCAGGCGCCCGGTCCCCTTCACCAGTCGACCAATTACATGACCCATACACCCCTGCGCAAGCAGCGCCTCGATCACATCAGCGCTGTGTTTCTCTGGAACCGCCGCCAACAACCCGCCCGCCGTCTGCGGATCATAAAGCAATACATCCTCCAAACCCTCAACAGGCGCATCCGCACGGTTCGCAGGCATCAAGGTGGAAGAGACCCCCGCATCCGACAACGCTCGCGCGCCTGCATAAACTGGAATGGCATCTCGACGCAGGGTCGCATCCAGCCCCGAAGCTGCACAAATCGCCTGCACATGCCCGGCCAATCCAAACCCCGTTACATCGGTCATTGCATGAGCCACAGGCCCCAATACTGCCGCCTCACGGTCCTGCGCCTGCCCCATGATCGCCAACGCTGCTGCAACATCACGCCCGTCGGCCTGTTGTCCCGCCATATCCGCCGCCATAATCACCCCAGAGCCAATAGGGCGCGTCAGGATCAACACATCCCCCGCCTTTGCGCCACTAACAGTCAGCGGCATCCTGTCCTTGGTGCCGGTCACGGTAAACCCGATGGTCAACTCCGCCCCCATGGTCGTATGCCCGCCCACCAGTTGCGCGCCCGCAGCATTCAAAACTTCGGTCGCCACCTGCGTGATCTCGCCCAACGTCCGCGCCTGCAATTCCGCCGACATCTGCGGCACAACAATAGATGCAAGTGCGACCTGCGGCTGCGCCCCCATGGCCCAGACATCACCTAACGCATGCACCGCCGCGATCCGCGTCATCTGCGCCGGGTCTTCGACCAGACCGCGCAAGTGGTCGGTGCTGATCACCTGAAATCCACCGCCGGGCTGGCGCAGCACCGCCGCATCATCACCCGCACCTGTCACCACATCACCACTGGCCGGCGCTATACTCTGCAACGCCCCCGACAACACACCGCGCCCGACCTTGGCCCCACATCCCCCACACAAAGGTTTCGCCGCCAATATCTCGGCCACACCCGCCGCCATCTCACCAGACACCTTCGGCGTTGCCATCTTTGGCAAATCATCCAACCGATCCATGAACGCGCGATCAATATGATCCTTCCAACGCCACATGAACGGCCCCGTCAGCGTCATCCCGAATTTCTCCGCCATCGCCGATTTCCCACCCAGCGAGATCAACTTGAGGTAATTCTTCTGCGGTTTCCACGTTTTGCGCCTGCCGCCCGTCAATGCCGCCCGCATGTTATGCTGCAACACCGGTGCCGCGCGCACCGCAAACACACCTGCCTTGGGCCGTGGTGCATGCGGCATCACCGCGCAATCCCCCACCGCAAAAAGCGTATCATCCCCAACCACACATAGATCGGCACCAACCTTAATAAACCCGTCCCGCAATGGCAAATCCGTCTGGGCAATCCACTTATGCGCAAACGCCCCCGCCGCCCCGACACACAATGCGGCAGGCACCGGGTCTTGCCCGTCCAACACCACATGATCCGCGCAAACCTCAAGCACCGTGGCATTGGTCCGGATCACAATCCCAAGACCCTCCATCGCCGCCAACATGCCCTTGTCGCCAACCCCGGAAATCTGCGCGCCCTCTTCAATCACACTCACGCGCGGCGTCACGCCAGCAGTCCGCATAGCAAACGCCATCGCCATCGCCAATTCACAGCCCGCCACACCGCCACCAATCACCGCCACGTCTGGCGCAACGTCACCCCGGCGCGCCTGCTCCAGAAACGCCCGCCAACGCGCTGCATAGGTATCCAGCGGCTTGGCCCCGATGCCATGCACCGCAAACCCCGGCAAATCCATCTGCGCCGTGATCCCCACATCAATCGAGGCCACGTCATAGGCCACCGGCCCGCGACCCTCTAAAATCACCTCGCGCCGGCCCCGATCAATACCCACGGCCCTGTCCAGAATAAGCCGTGCCCCCGCATGACGACACAACCGCACCAGATCAATCTCCAGATCATCCCGCCCGTAATGCCCTGCCACATGCCCCGGCAGCATACCTGTATAAGGTGCCGTCGGCCCCGGATTAATCACCGTCAGCCGCGCACCGGGCAACCGGTCCATCCCCCAGGACCGCAACACCAAAGCATGCGCATGCCCGCCGCCCACCAAAACCAGATCGCGTGTATAAGGCACCTCGCTCAGCACAGCTCTTCTCTCTTTTTGGTCATAAATCTCCCGGGGTTTGGGGCAGAGCCCCAATCTTCGCCCGCTTAAATGTTTCTAACAGCCAAGCCGATTGTAACGCCATACACCTTTGCGTTTGAGCGATCCCGCAAGACGGTGCCGTTTCCCTTGCTCAATGAAAGTCCCGCGATTTCGGGATCACCCGCACATCACGCGGATGTTTGCGCCCCCCAACCTGCCCTGCCATTTGAGAATCCCTTCCATCCGCCAACATATCCAGTCGCTCCGTCCTATTCTCCAACCGGTCCGCAACCACGTGAATAACGCGCCCGTCACTCTGCACGCGCCCATGCACCACCAGCAACCGCGCCTGCATGATTGCGACCCGGAAATGCTCAAACAACTTCGGCCAGATCACAAGGTTCGCCACCCCTCCTTCATCCTCCAGCGTGATAAAACACACACCCTTGGCCGACCCCGGTTTCTGGCGCACCAGCACCAGCCCTGCCAATGACACCCGTGCTCCATGCCGCATCCCCGGCAAATCTTCAGCGCAGGAAAACCCCTTCGCCCGCAAACTCTCCCGAAAGAAACTCATCGGATGCGCCTTTAACGACAACCTCAACGTCTGATAATCCGCCACCACATGCTCCGCCTTTGGCATCACCGGCAGCTTCACAACCGGCTCCGCCCCCTCATCCCCCGCCTCAGCATGTTCAAAAATTGGCAACGCCGGCGCGTCCTTCAACCCCTGCGCCTGCCACAGCGCCTGCCTGCGATCTATGCCCATATTCCGCATTCCATCCGCCGCCGCCAACCGCCTGACCGCGCCACGATCCAACCTCGCGCGCACCTTCAAATCCGCCACATCCGCAAACGGCTCATCGCGCGCCGCGACAATACGATGCGCCGCGTCCATGCGCATCCCGTCCACCTGGCGCATCCCAAGGCGCAGCGCAAAGCCGCCCCCGCAGGGTTCTAGCGTACAATCCCACTCCGAAAAATCCACATCCACCCCGCGCACCTCGACCCCGTGCTCACGCGCATCGCGCACAATCTGCGCAGGCGCATAGAACCCCATCGGTTGCGAGTTCAACAACGCACAGGCAAACGCCGCCGAATAATGACACTTCATCCAGCTTGAGACATAGACCAGCTTCGCAAAACTCGCCGCATGGCTCTCGGGAAACCCGTAATCCCCGAACCCCTTAATCTGATTAAAACACCGCAGCGCAAAGTCCGGATCATAGCCCCGCTCGGTCATCCGCCCGACCATCTTGGTCTGTAACATCTCAATCGTGCCGCGTGATCGAAACGTCGCCATCGCCTTCCTCAACTCATTGGCCTCTTTGGGCGAAAACCGCGCCGCATCAATCGCGATCTTCATCGCCTGCTCCTGAAAGATCGGCACGCCCAGCGTCCGCCCTAAAATCTTGAGCAGTTCATCCTGCGGATGTTCCGCCCCCGGTGCCGGATAGCTGACCCCCTCCAACCCCTGCCGACGGCGCAAAAACGGATGCACCATATCGCCCTGAATTGGACCGGGCCGCACAATCGCCACCTCGATCACCAGATCATAAAACTTGCGCGGGCGCAGCTTTGGCAACATCGCCATCTGTGCGCGGCTTTCCACCTGAAACACACCAAGGGAATCCCCCGCGCACAACATATCATAGGTCGCATCATCATCCGCCGGAATGCTCGCCAGATCATGATCCACCCCCTCATGCGCGCGCAGCAGATCAAAGCATTTCGCAATGCAGGTCAGCATCCCAAGCGCCAGAATATCCACCTTGAAAATCCCCAAGGCATCAATATCGTCCTTATCCCACTCGATAAAGGACCGCTCCGGCATCGCCCCGTTCCCAATTGGCACCATCTGCGTCAGCGGCCGCTCGGTCAGAATAAACCCGCCCACATGCTGGCTCAGATGCCGTGGCATCCCCGTCATTTCCCGCGCCAGCAGGATCACCTTACGCAAGTAAGGATCAGACAAGTCCATCCCCGCCTCCTTGACCCGCTGATCCGCTACATCTGCTTCAAAACTACCCCAAACAGTTCCCGCCAGCTTGCTGGTCACATCCTCGGAAAGCCCCATCGCCTTGCCCACCTCCCGAATGGCCGAGCGGGGTCGATAATGGATCACCGTCGCACAAAGCCCCGCGCGCTCCCGCCCGTATTTCGCGTACATATACTGAATGACTTCTTCACGCCGCTCATGTTCAAAATCCACATCAATGTCCGGCGGCTCATCCCGCTCCTCGCTCAAAAACCGCTCGAATAAAACGTCATGTTCCTCAGGGTCCACCGCCGTCACACCCAGACAAAAGCACACCGCCGAATTCGCCGCCGACCCGCGCCCCTGACACAGGATCGGCGGCTGCGCTTCCTGCCGCGCAAACCGCACAATGTCGTTGATCGTCAGAAAATACCGCGCGATCCCCTTCAGGCGGATCAGCGCGAATTCCTTCTCGATAATCGCCCTGATCCGGTCTGATACCCCCGCCGGATACCGCCACGCCGCCCCCTCCCACGTCAGCCGCTCCAACTCCTCCTGTGCCGTGCGCCCCTCCGGCTCAATCTCGTGCGGATACTCGTATTTCAGATCATCCAGCGAGAATTCACAGGCATCCGCCACCTCGCGCGTGGCCCAAACCGCATGCGGCCACGCCGCAAACAACCGGCACATCTCGGACGCTGGCTTCAAATACCGCTCCGCATTCGCCTCCAGCAAAAATCCGGCTGTCTCAATCGTGCGCCCCTCCCGAATGCAGGTCATCACATCCTGCAAGGGTCGCCGCTTTGGCACATGATAAAGCACATCATTTGTCGCCAGTATCCCCAAGCCATGCGCTTTTGCGATCCCCTCCAACCGCCCGATCCGCGCCACATCATCGCCGCGATACAGATACGCCGCCCCGATATGGCGCAACGTCGGCAACGCACGCACCAAGCGCGGCAATCCCGCCTCAAACACCTCCAACTGCTCCGGCGGCATCACAATCAGTTGCACACCCTCCGCATGAGCCGCCAACATCTCCAACGTCAGATGTGTCTCGCCCTTCTGTTGCCAGCCCCCGTCCACATCCGACATCTTGCCCTTGCTTAACAGCGTCGAAAGTCGCGCATAAGCGTCGCGGTCCCTTGGGTAAGCCAGCAGTTGCGTCCCGCACATCAACACCAGCCGCGCCCCGATCAGCGGGCGCACCTTGGCTTTTTTCGCCTCCGTATGCACCCGCACCACCCCCGCCAACGTGTTATGATCCGCAATCCCCATTGCATCATAGCCCAACAGGTTTGCCGTCGCCGTCAGATCCACCGCATCCGAGGACGCCCGCAAAAACGAGAAACAACTCGCCAACCCCAGTTCCACGAAAGCCGACGCAGGATGCCACTGAAACGGATCATCCTCCTCCAACGTGCGCCGCTTATGTCCATCCTGCTGCGGCATAAATCACGGGCGGGCGGGCGGGGCGTCGTGCCTTGGCACGCGCGTCGTCCCGACCCTCACGCGAAAATCCCCGTCACGCAAAAATTCCCTGCATAAACCACCGTGGATCACCGCCGCGCCCGTCGCCCAATAGCCCCTCGCGAAACAGCCAGAACCGCCGCCCATCGCGCACCTCGACCTTGTAATAGTCCCGCAGCCTTGTCCCCGGCCTGTCGCGCCACCACTCCGGCGCAATCCGCTCCGGCCCTTCATACCGCACCGTCAAATACGCCACCCGCCGCCAGCGAAACCGCGCCGGTGGCCCCTCCGGCACCGCATACAGCACCGCAACCTCTTCGGCTGGCTCCAGCAAACGCAAAGGCCGCTCGCGCAGCACCCCAGAACGCCCCTCAGGTGCAGCAGCCAAAGCGGCGACACGCCCCTCAACCCGCTCTGGCACATGGCTCTCACACCACGCCGACCACGTAATCTTGTCCGGCCCCAACTTTGCCGTCAGCCGGTCCAACAGCGCCGCCACATCCGCCGACGCATCCCGCGCGCCGTCCAGATGATCCTGATGCAGCGCCAGTGGCTCCGCCCTCAAAGCCTCCAGCGTCAGCAAATCAAAGCCAAACCCCGGATCAATCCCTTCCAACTTGCCGCTGAGCAACCGCACCAGATGCGCAGCCTCGCGTGACCCCGACGCCAGCGCCACATCCCGACTGCGCCACTCCCCGTCCACACGGTAAATCGTCAACCTTAACCGCCGCGCGCCCAACTCAGCCTTCGCCATCTGTCGACACAGGTCCGCCGCCAACCCGTCCAGATGCGGCACCGGATCAATCACCGGTTCCGGCAACCGCACCCGCACCAGCCAGCGCACCGCATCTTCCGGCGCATTCAACGGCTCCGCAGTCCGCCCCAACGTCCGGTCCAACAACACCAGCGGGTTCACCTGTGCCGCCATCCGGTCAAACCGCCGCATCAGCGCCACACGCGGCACCTGCATCAACGCGCCCAGCGTCTTGAGCCCCAGCCGTTGCAACAGCCGCACCGTATCCTCGCCAATCCGCAGCGCGGCCACTGGCAAGGGCGCAATCGCCACCTCCACGTCCTCGGGCCCACAAATCACACCACCACCGCCAAACCGCGCCAACATCTGCGCTGCCCCGCGCGTCGGTGCCACGGCCAGACGCGTGGACAATCCCTGCATCTTGAACCGTGTGCCCATATCGCGCAGCATCCGTGCCTCCCCGCCAAACAAATGCGCCGCCCCCGTCACATCCAGCAAAATCCCGTCCGTGCCATCGCGCACCGTCCACGGACACCAGCGCCGCGCCCACATCGCCACACGGTCCAACATCGCACGATCCCCTTCAATATCCGCCTGCTCCACATGCAAATCCGGATGGATCGCCTGTACATCAACAATCCGCGCACCACCCAGAACATCCCGCCTGTGCGCCTCGCCACTCATCGCATAAACAACCGGCCCATGTGCGCCCTGCGTGGCCAATACCACCGCCACATCATCCCCCGGCAAGGTCCGCTGTTGGCTCACGATCCGCCGCCAGCGGTCCATCGCCAGATCGGGAAAGCAGACGGAGACTATTCTTAGGCCCTCTGGTCTTGCTCCCTGAGACTGTTGCATCATAACGCGCCTCCCACACACCGGGCGCGCGACCGCGTGCGCGAAACAGTCCCGCCTCCCACACCGGCGCACCGGGGGCCGCCGCGTTCCACGGGTGCGTATCTGAAGGCAATGAGGACAGCCGCCAGCGTTCGCGCGCAGCACTCAACGCCCCATGATCGCCCGACCGGATCAGCCACACCGGGACGCCCGCCGCCTCTGATCGCAGCGCCAACCGCTTGGTCGCGGTAAAGCTGAGCACCTCCGGCGCGCCGTGTATTTCGCCCACAACCGCCGCCAGTCCCGCACAGGCAGCCCCCTCTTCCATCGCCCAAAGCACATCGCGTGGATGGCTGACCTCGACCCGCAGCACACGCCCCTTGAACCCGAACTGCCGCAACGCTGGCCCGTATAGCCGCCCGTTCTCGCGCCGCGCCATCCTGTCGCTGACCCACAAAACCGGCGCTTCGCTGTCGGGCAGGCAAGACAGCACAAACCCCGTCACCGCCCCGTCGAAATGCCCCGCTGCCAGCACATCGCGCAACACCGCGGCTCCCCCACCGGGGTGCGGTAAATTGCCGTCCCCATTGGGGTGCAGCACGTCCTGAACCAGACGTTTGGAAAACAGGGAAACCACCTGCGCAATCGGAGAATCGGGTATCATACATCCCTCCATTGTTCATGTTTTGTTCTATTTGTGAAGATAGCGTAACACCTCGCGCGTTTCCAGCTTCTTACAACGGACGCTCTGATCTTTGTTCACAACAAGGTGTTACAGCCAAAACAGATGCTGCATTGCAGCACAACCAACACCCTTTAAACAAACCCATGTACATTCGCGGCCAAAGCCCTTACCGACGGCCCAAATTCATGCCTCGGTCAATGCCAGAGGCTGCTTCCCCTATGGGCAAGCCCCCTCAAAACAGGACGACCCACGTGATCCAAACAATCGCAGATGCGCTTGCCGCCCAAGGCTATGAAACACTGACCGCCGTACAGGAGGCCGTCACCGATCCCGCGCTGGTTGACGCTGACCTTCTGGTCTCGGCCCAGACAGGTTCCGGCAAAACCGTAGCCTTTGGCATGGCCATTGCGCCCACACTTCTGGGCGAAGAACCCCGTTTCGGGCCTGCCGGGTCCCCCCTTGCGCTGGTCATCGCGCCAACCCGCGAACTGGCCATGCAGGTCGCCCGCGAGTTGACATGGCTTTATGCCAAGGCAGGCGCAATTGTGACCACCTGCGTTGGCGGCATGGACCAACGCACCGAACGCCGCGCACTGGATCGCGGTGCACATGTGGTTGTCGCCACACCGGGCCGTCTGTGTGACCACATCAAACGCAATAACATCGACCTCAGCGAATTGCGTGCCGTGATCCTCGACGAAGCAGACGAAATGCTGGACATGGGTTTCCGTGACGAGCTGGAATTCATCCTGTCGGAAGCCCCCGAAGATCGCCGCACATTGATGTTCTCGGCCACCGTGCCTGCCGCCATCGCCAAGATGGCGAAATCCTATCAACGTGATGCCCAACGGATCGCGACAATCGGCGAGGCAAAACAGCACGCAGACATCGAATACCGCGCATTGAATGTCCATCCGCGCGATACCGAAAACGCCATCATCAACGTGCTGCGCTTTTACGAGGCTAAAAACGCCATCGTGTTCTGCAACACCCGCGCCGCCGTGACCCGCCTGACAACCAAATTCACCAACCGGGGTTTCTCGGTTGTTGCCCTCTCTGGCGAGTTGTCCCAATCCGAGCGTACCAACGCCCTGCAATCCCTGCGCGATGGCCGCGCCCGCGTTTGCGTTGCCACAGACGTGGCGGCACGCGGCATCGACCTGCCGAACCTCGAACTGGTGATCCACGCCGACCTGCCGTCAAACGCCGACACATTGTTGCACCGTTCGGGCCGTACAGGCCGCGCGGGACGCAAAGGCGTTTCCGCCCTGATCGTACCAGCCAAGATGAAGACCAAGGCCAGCCGCTTGTTGGGCTGGG
>RCMY010004848.1_pt1 | contig 11511 bp, 12 predicted proteins | sample 2041341 | NCBI WGS metagenome assembly RCMY01 (sample SAMN09708234, study PRJNA481090) | Marine sediment metagenome, whole genome shotgun sequencing project.
CTGCCGCCAGCGACGCTGCGTCGACCATCCACTCGTTCCCCGAACGTGGCTACGACTTGCTTCTCGGCCTTCGCCACGAGCGTGACTGGGTCTCGATCACCCCGAGAGCTCTGTCGGCAACGTGGACGACACTCACGACTCGGTACCTCACGACGATTTGCGACATCACTGGCGACTTCGACGGTGCACTTGAGACGGGATCGAACGACATCGAGGACCGCAACCGCCTCGCCCGCATGGCTGCCTCCCACGCGGATGTGGTGACCGTCGTCGGTGCTCCTGGCGCGTGGGGAGTCCACCACCTCGTCCGCACGATGTTGTCGCTCGGCGAGCTGGGCGTCGCGTCTGGCCGACTGGTGCCGATCATCAACCACGCCCCTCGAAATGCCCGATCGCGTAGTGCTCTCACTAGGGCCGTCGGGGAACTGTTGCGCACCCGAATCTCTCAACCCGAACTCGTACCGACCCCGATCTTTTTGCCCACCCGTCGCAATCTCGAGGCCACGTTGCGCGATGGCGATCCGATTCCAGGGTCGCTCGCGACTCCGCTCGCATCGGCGATTGCCGCGATCCTCGAACGCGATCGTGTTCATCGACCGGACGACGCGCCGTCGCAACTGGAGCCTGCCGGCGTGCCGGTTGCGCCGGGTTCTCTCGGCACCTGGAGTGACGAGGACGGTGACGACGGTGTCTGACACCAGCCCCAAATCCGACGTGTCGCCGCTCGAAGAAATAGAACGGATGGCGCTCGAGATCGCGAAGGAACGCGACCTCTCCCCGGGGCAGGACGCCGCCTCACTCGAGCTCCGTTCGATCATCAGCGACCTCGTCGGTCAATGGCGGGCCGACCATCGGCGTGGCATCAGACCCATCGACCTGTCCGAACCCGAGGCACTCATCGATCGGGCCATGTCGAACCTGACCGGCTACGGCCCTCTCGCTGCGTTGCTCGAGGACGACGATGTCTGGGAGATCATGCTCAACGCCCCAGATCAGATCTTCGTGAAACGCCACCGAGGTCCATCTGGATATCACCACGAGTCGTTTCACGACGATGACCACGTGCTGCGCACGGTGACCAGAATCGTCGATCGATCGAGCGGCGCACATCGAGCCCTCGATCCCACTTCTGGGCTGCAGGATGCACAGCTCGACAACGGCTCTCGACTCCACATCGTGCACGGCGACATCGCACGCGGTGGCCACATGATCGTGAACATCCGCAAGTTCACCGGCATGTCCTTTCGTTCACTCGACGAGTTGGTGGCCTCGGAAACGCTCACCGTCGATGGCGCCAACTTTCTTCGGGCGTGCGTCACGTCGAGCCTGTCGATGGTCTTCGCCGGAGTCCCCGGAGCTGGAAAGACCACGTTGTTGTCGTGTTGTGCCGCCGAACTCGACCCGACGCTGCGGGTCGTGATCGCCGAGGAGGTGTTCGAAGCCGATGTACCGCTCCCCAACGTGGCAAGCATGCAAACGCGCGGCCCCCGACCCGATCGGCCAGGCATCGATCTGCGAACGCTCGTGAGCGGCTTTCTGCGCATGGCCCCCGACGTTGCGATCGTCGGCGAGGTCCGCGATCGCGAGGCCCTGCCGCTCATGATGACGCTGTCGAGTGGCGTCACCGGGTTCACGACAATCCATGCGGGTTCGGCCCGCCAGGCACTCACCCGACTTCGTTTCGTGTGCCAGTTGGCCGAGACGTCCAGCGACATTCCGATGGCCGCACTCAACGATCTCGTCTCACAGGCCGTCGATGTCGTGGTGCACACAGTGCGAACGCCGGAGGGTCCGAGGGTCAACCAGATTGCGTGCGTCGAAGACCTCACGTCATCAGCGGGAAGCACCAGCTTCACGATGACCGAGGTCTTCAGGCGAAGCCCACACACTGGCCGCCTCGAGTGGACGGGCAACGTCCCGCTGCGCGCCTCCGAGCAGATGGCGAGTGCCGGTATCGACAGTCGTGCCGTGCTGCCGCACAGCGCTCCGATGCCCGCTGCGCAGGTCGGTAGAACTCCCCAGGACTCGACATGATCGCGCTCACACTGCTTCTCGCACTCCTGGCGGGCTACGGGATGCACTTGCTCTACTCGGCCGCTGCCTACGGCTGGGGTGGGGTGCAACCGGGTCCTCGCGCACCCAGACAACATCGCGATCGAATTGGTCGAGCGATGACCTCGCTTGGTCTGGGAGATCTCGACCCACGAGCACTTTCGGCCGCGATGACCGTGTTGTCGATGGTTGGTTTTGCCTTCGGCACCCTGCTCTTCGGCGGCGTTGCTGCAGCGCTCATCATCGGTCTTTTTGCGGCGACCGCACCCGTGGGCGTGGCGCGAGTTCGACACGAGCGACTCACCTCTCAGGCACACCAATCGTGGCCGGCGCTGATTGAGGAGATTCGTTTGCTCACCGGCACACTCGGGCGATCCATCCCCCAGGCGACCTTCGAGGTTGGGGCGCGTGCACACGAAGCGCTGCGCCCAGCCTTCGCCGATGCCCATCGCGAATGGCTCATCTCGACCGACTTCGCACGCGCGCTCGACGTGTTGAAGTCACGCCTTGGACATCACACGGCCGACATCGTCGCCGAGACGTTGATGACTGCCCACGAGCTTGGCGGTGGCGAGGTCGGCAATCGGCTTTCTGCTTTGGCACAAGACCGCATGACCGACCAGCAGCACCGTCGAGACGCAGTCGCCCGTCAAGCTGGCGTGCGTTTCGCGCGGTGGTTCACCCTCATCGTTCCGATCGGCATGGCGCTGACTGGCCTAACGATCGGAAACGGACGCGAAGCCTACGCCACGCCGCTCGGCCAGCTCTTGGTCGCGTTGGCGCTGCTCATGGTCATCGCCTGTTGGGCGTGGGCGGGGTACATCATGCGAATGCCGAGCGACGAACGGGTCTTCTCATGATCCGGCTACTCGCCGCCGCAGCGTTGTTGTTCTTCGTCGGTTCCACGTTGGTGTTGAGCGAATTCCGTCTGTTCCGATCGCAGTCACTCGCCAATCGCGTTGGCCCATATCTTCCCGGAGGGGGCTCGACGTCGAACAGGGGGTTGCTGTCGCTCGAGAGTTTCGGGCAGTTGCTTCGCCCGCTTGCCGAGGCGTCGGGAGCGCTGGCAGCTCGGGTCTTCGGCGTCAGCGAGGAACTTCCTCGTCGTCTCCGCCGCGTCCACTGGGACATCGATTCGTCAGGGTTCCGGGTCCGTCAAATCGGGTGGGCCCTGGCCACCTGCGCACTCGTCACGGTCGTCGGTGTGGTCTTCGGGCTGAGCGCCCCCTTGCTGGCACTGTTCGCGCTGGTCGGTCCGCTGCTCGCATTCCTGGTGGTCGAACAGCAACTCGCCAACGCGTCCGACCGCTGGAAGGAACGGACATTTCAAGAACTCCCCGTCATCGCAGAACAGATCGCCATGTTGCTCGGCTCGGGGTTCTCGCTCGGTGCGGCGTTGCAGCGGGTGAGCGCCCGGGGGTCCGGGGTCATCTCACAAGATCTCGAGGTCGTCGTGCAACGGATTCGGCAAGGCACGAGTGAAAACGCTGCGTTGCGCGAGTGGGCCGAGATCGTCGACGTCGAGGCCGTCAGCCGCGTCGTGAGCATCCTTTCGCTCAACAAAGAAGCTGGAGATCTCGGGAGCATGGTGGCCTCCGAAGCACGAACGATTCGCGCGGAAGCACACCGGGCGCTGCTCGAGTCCATTGAGAAGAAGAACCAACAGGTGTGGATCCCGGTGACGATCGCTGCGCTGGTACCTGGGGTGATTTTGATGATGATCCCGTTCATCAGCGCACTGAACGAATTTGGATGAACGCACTGGGTGATCATCGATCAGAACACAACGAGCATTGGCCACAGAGTGTGGTCGCGTGATAACAACGAACCACAGAAGTGGTGGGAGAAAGAGGAAATCATGGAGATGACACGAATGGCTGGCCGCCATCTGGGGCTCCTCGGAGTACACGTTCGGCGGACGTTCCGTGACCGTTTGGCCGATGACAGAGGCGAAGGCGTCATCTCGATGGCGATCGCCATCTTGATCATCGCCACCATTGGCGCGGCGATGTACCTGCTGTTCCAAGGTCTCGCCGAGTCGACCGGAAACAAGGCCGAAGACCAGATCAACAACATCGGCTGACCGTCACTTCACATGGCGACGCCATCGGGTCGACACCGTGACCGACATCGTGAAGCAGGGGCAGGCATCTTGAGCGCGTCTCTCGGCCTGCTGGTCTTCTTCGCGCTTCTCGTCTTTGCCGTGCAGGTGATGTACAACCTCTATGCAACATCGGTGATCACGAGTTTGGCGCTAGACGCAGCACGAGATGTCGCCGAGCGTGACGGGCTGTCGCCAGCCGAAGCCGAAGCACAGTTTCGTGACCACATCGGCGGCGAGGTCGACTTCGACATCGTGGTGACCGGCGCAACCGTGCAGGCATCGGTGCAGTGGCAAACCCGCTCGTTGTTTCCCTCGATCAGCGATGCGCGAGCATTCGGTGTGCTCGACCGTACGTTCGAGGTCCGAGTCGAGGAGCAACAAGAGTGAGCACTCTGCCGCGCCATACGCTGCGCCACCGACTGCACGACGAACGAGGCGTCGTTGCGGGCTCCGACATGTTGTTGTTCGGGTTTCTCGCCTTCGTGCTGAGCTCGCTGGTGATCGTCAACGTCTGGACGGTTATCGACGCGTCGCTCGCAGTTTCCTCCGCAGCGAGGGAAGGTGCCCGCATTTACGTCGAGTCCGATCCAGATGCGGCGTGGGGCGCTGCGCAGGCGCGCATGAACGAGGTCATGGCCGACTACGGACGTACCGACCGAGCCGTTCCTCCGAACCCACCAGCGGTCGCTGCATACGAACGATGCGCCGTCGTCACCATCACGATGGAATACGACGTGGCGTTGATCACCCTGCCACTCTTCGGCGACTTCGGCTCACTGACACGGATCGACGCGTCGCACAGCGAACGAATCGACCCGTATCGCAGCGGCGACTTCGAGGGCACATGTTGAGCTCTCTTCGCTGCCGGCTCGGACTGTCGCGCGGCACCGCGAGCAACTCTGCGCAGACCGAGCGGGGTCAGACCCTGCTTCTGGCGCCCATTGGCCTGATCATCGTCGTGTTTCTCGGTGGCGTCACGCTCGAGGTTGGCGCCATGCACCTGCGGCAGCGTCAGCTCGACGATCTTGCGGACTCGATCGCCAACGACGCAGCCACCGTCGGTTTCGACATCGACGCGTTCCGCTCGACCGGAGAACTCTCGATCGACGCCGGCGCAGCAAACAGCGTCGTTGACACCTCGATCGCTATCTCCAATCTGCCCGAGGCCCGCTCGTCGGGGGTGCGCGTGATCCCTGGCCCGGAACCTGCGGCCACGATCGTGCTGACCTACACCCACGAATTCATTCTCGGTCGCGCGATCCTCGGCGCCTCGACCGAGCTGACCGCCGCTGGCGAAGCGGCACTGGTGCCGTCGAACGCATGAGCAGGAACCTCGCTCGCCTGTCGACTCGAGCGGTCGCAGCGCTCGCTGGAACCGCGACGCTCATCGTGGTGTTGCACGGGCTTTCGCGGCTTGGCCTGCGTGGCCCAACGGGCCGAAGCCGCACCGAGATCGAGGACTGGTTTGCCGACCCGATCACCGCCGTTGCCACCATTGTTCGCTGGCTGGCTCTGGTCCTGTCCTACTACCTCGCAGCAATTCTCGTGGTCATCATCGCCACCCGAAACCAACTCGAAGAGTCGACGATGCGTTTCGTGATCCCGACTCGGCTCGCCACCGCGGTCGGTCTCGTCATCGGCGTTGGCGCGGTTGTCGTCCCCCTCACCGGCCACATGGCCCGAACGGACAACCCGCTCGAATCGACCGCTTCGGAAACACTGCAGCTCACGAAACTCGACGACTCGATCACGCTCGTGCAGTTGGGACCCGACACCGAACGGCCTCGCGCCCCGGTGCCCGACGCTCCCCCCCAGCGCTCCGACACGCACTCGAGCCAACTCGAAGTCGACCGATCGTGGACCGTCGCACCGGGCGACTCGTTCTGGGCCATCGCCGACGAGCACCTACAGGATTCTTGGGGCCGAGAGGTCGCCGAATCCGAGGTTGCCAGTTACTGGAAATCACTGATCGAAGCGAATACCAACCGCCTCGTCGAGCCCGGTAACCCCGACTTGTTGTACCCCGGACAGGTTCTCACGTTGCCCGAGGTTCCGCCCGTTCAGCGTTGAATCAGGCGATCGCCTGGGGAACGAAACTCAGTCCGAGAGCGTCGATTCGTGGCGCTGCACCATCGATGCCTGTGCCGAGAATTGCGGCAAGCGCCTGCAGGTCGTCCCGACGAATGGTGAGCACCCGGCCGTTGAAATCCTGACGCTGGACCTGGATCATCGTCAGGTACCGCGACAACATGTCGGCTTCTGGGCCGGAGAGTTTCTCGAGCTTGGTCAGGTCGATGGTGATCGACGAGCCGGCCCGTGTGGGGCGTTCGCGAAGGTCGATGGTGTCGTCGACCTCGACGCCGAAGTCTGGGGCGCCCTCGATCGGCAACAGCTGGTCGACTGGAACGCTGTAGAACGCTGCAAGTTTGCGGAGCCGTGGCACCGAGATCGCCCGTTCTCCGCGCTCGTACGCACCGAGAACCGACGCCTTGAACTCCTGATCGGAGTTCGCTTCTACTTCCTGAAGCGACAATCGCTTCTGCCGGCGGATCGCCCGCAGACGCTCCCCGACTTTTTGGCTGTAGTCGTCCGGAGTGTTGTCGTTGTTGTCGTCCATCGAATCCTCACCGTGTCCGTGCCGCACAGGCACTTCCTCGCGTCCTATTTCTCGCCCTGCGCAGCACATCCAACGCACACAGTGGCGACGTGTCCGACACCCTAGACACAATCGTCAGACGCCTACAAAACGAAACGGAAGGGAATCTTGGGCCCCGAACTCACCGAACGTCAGATCGAGGGCCTCGCGCCGCCGCGCAGAGCAGTGTTCCAGCGGCGATTGCTGCGGTTTCCGCCCGCAAAACCGTCTCCCCGAGGTTGACCATGTCCGACACCAGATCGAGTTCGGCCGGAGTCCAGCCACCCTCGGGGCCGATGGCAACCGAGTTGTGCGACGGGCCGATCTCGGCCCCATCGAAGTGCGCGATCGACACCCCAGCGGTCGCAAGCCACTCCCTCGCCGGCAGCACGGCAACGAGTTCGGGAAGACGCACCCTATGACTTTGCATGGCCGCCTCTCGGACGATTCGACGCCAGCGTTCCAGCGTTCGTTCGACCTTGGTGTCGTCCCACTTCACGATGCTGCGCTCGGCAGCAAGAACGACGATCTGGTCGATGCCGAGTTCGGTCAGTTTCTGAATGGCGAACTCGGGTTTGTTGCCCTTCACGAGCGAGAACGCGACCGTGAGCTTGGCCATGTGAGGTTGCACATGGTGAACGTCGCCATCTGGGAGAAACAGCCCCGAGGTTTGGAATCGGCCATACCTCCACGATCCCTCACCATTACTCGCGGTGAGTCTGTCGCCGTCTCGCATGCGTAGCGACTTCGACAAGTGCGCCAAGTCGTCATTGTCGACAACCATGTCCTCGAGCGAGTCGACGAAGACGTGCGGGCCGGCGCTTCCTGCCAGCCCCCCGTGGGTCACTTGAACGCCGACTTCACCTTGCGGAAGAAACCCGGATCCGACGGAGCCACGTGTTCAGCACGCAGTTCGGCGAACTGTCGCAACAACGACTCTTCTTCTTCGGTCAGATCGGTGGGAGTTTCGACGATCAGCTCGACGATGAGGTCGCCACGCCCTCGTCCATTGACGTGGGGGACGCCCATGGCCCGAAGCCTGAAGCGGCGACCCGAATTCGTTCCAACGGGCACGAGAAGCGTCTCGGCTTCCTCGAGCGTCGGGATCTGGAGCTCCGTTCCGAGCGCTGCTTGGGCGAATCCAATCGGTTGACGAAGGATCAGATCGTCGCCATCACGGGTGAAGAGATCGTGTTCGCGCACCGAAATGTGCACGTAGAGATCGCCTTGTGGACCTCCTCGCGGCCCAGCGGCGCCACGACCGGTGAGGCGAAGTGTCGAACCCGAGTCGACGCCGGCGGGAACGTCGACGGTGTAGTTCACGTCTTCGATTTGACGGCCCTGACCCTTACAGGCGTGGCATGGCTCGTCGATGGACTTGCCCTGGCCGCCACACGAGGGGCACTGGCTTGCGGTGACCATCTGACCGAGGATCGACTGGCGAACTCGCTGCACCTGTCCTGATCCACCACACTCCGAGCAGGTGCTGGTCCCGGTTCCCGGTTCGGCCCCGGTGGTTCCGCAGGGCTCACAGGCAACGGCCGTGCGAACCGTGACCAGTTGTTCGCCGCCGAACACCGCGTCGCGCAGGTCGATTTCGAGAACCGTTTCGAGATCTTCGCCACGGGGAGGACCGCTGGGACGACCACCGCCGCCAAATGGACTGCCGCCACCGCCACCGCCAAAGAACGTTTCGAAAATGTCTCCGAGGTTCGCGCCGAATGGTCCGGCACCTTGTCCCCCGCCTTGGCCGCCAAGACCGTCGTCACCGAATCGGTCGTAGCGAGTCCGACGATCTCTGTCTCCGAGGACTTCGTACGCGTTGGCTACTTCCTTGAAGCGAGCCTCGGAATCAGGATCGTTCGGGTTCTGGTCGGGATGATACTGGCGAGCAAGTCGGCGATAGGCCTTCTTGATTTCGACCTCAGTGGCCCGCGTCGAAACGCCAAGAATGTCGTAATGGTCGGCCATCAGCCCTCGCTCAAACGTTTGCCGAGCGATTGCGAAACAACTGCGACCGCTGCCATGGCATGGGGGTAGTTCATCCGGGTAGGTCCAAGGAGGCCAATCGTGCCGCTCCGGTTTCCCTCGCCCGAGTACGAGGCAACGACGAGCGAACAATCCGCGAGCGGGTTGACGCCGGTTTCGTTGCCGATCGCAACCGACAACCCACGATCCATCACATCACGCAGGAGACTCACGACAACGAGTTGTTTCTCGAGAAGCGACAGAACTTCTCGGACGGTATCGATCGTGCCGAAGGAGGACGGGAGCCGTGCCAGACCTCCGACATAGAGGTCTCCGGCCACGTCTTGGGTGGTGAGTACCGCATGGGCTGTGCCAACAAGTCGATCAGCGACCAAATTCCCGCTCGGTTGCGGTATGGCGGCATTGTCGATCGTCCGACCGACCATCGCCGCCATCAGGTGACCGGTGGCCATTGCGATCGCCACCTCGTCGATTTCGTCGACCACCTCGATCGTGCTCTTCTCGACGGTGCCGTCGGAGAGCACCATGACGGCGAGAATGACCAGCGGGGCAAGCTGCACCAGTTGCACCGAACGCACGGTGGAGAGGTCGCGATCGGGCGCCACGACGACGGAGGCAACACCGGTCATCTCCGACAGCAGGCGCGATGTCCGGTCGAGCATCTCTTCGATCTCGCCATGTGTGTGGTCGAAGAAGTCCTGCACCCGTTCGGTTTCGCTGCGATCGAGGCCCGGTTCTTGGATGGCGTCAACAAAGGCGCGGTACGCCTTTTCTGTCGGAATTCGACCCGCGCTGGTGTGCGGCTGCGTCAGGTAACCCTGCTGATCGAGCTGACCCAATTCGTTGCGGATCGTGGCCGACGACACGCCGAGATCGGCAACCTCGGCAACGAGCGATGAACCAACAGGTTCCGCGGTTTCGATATAGGTCTCCACGACAGCGCGGAGAATGGCCATCTTCCGATCGTCCAACATCGCAGATCAGGTTACTCGTCTAGCTTCAGGGCCGAGACGAAGGCTTCTTGAGGAATTTCGACACTGCCGATGTTCTTCATCCGTTTCTTGCCTTCCTTCTGCTTCTTCAGAAGTTTGTTCTTTCGCGTAACGTCGCCCCCGTACAGTTTCGCGGTGACATCTTTGCGGTACGCCTTCACGGTCTGTCGGGCAATGAAGCGGCCACCGATGGCCGCCTGGATGGGCACGTCGAATTGTTGACGAGGGATGAGCTCTTTGAGCTTCTCGGTCATCTTTCTGCCGTATTCGTAGGCTCGATCGTCGTGCACGATCGTCGAGAAGGCATCGACCGGCTCGCCCGACAACAAGATGTCGACCTTGACCAACTTCGATTGCTTCATGCCGTCGGGTTCGTAGTCGAGGCTCGCGTATCCCTGTGAGCGGCTCTTCATCTGATCGAAGAAGTCCATGACGACCTCGGCGAGCGGCACCCGATATCCGAGTTCGACGCGCTCAGGCGAGAGGTATTCCATCTTGAGCATCTCGCCGCGGCGACTCTGACAGAGATCCATCATTGCGCCGGTGTAGGTGGTCGGTGTCACGACGCTCACCTTCAACATCGGCTCCTCGATGAAGTCGATCTCGGCCCCGTCGGGCAACTCGGACGGGTTGTCGATCATGATTTCGCGACCGTCGGAGCGGTGCACGTTGTATTTCACCGACGGTGCCGTGGAGATCAGCGTCAGACCGAACTCGCGCTCGAGGCGCTCCCGCACTATCTCCATGTGCAGCAGTCCGAGGAACCCGCACCGAAATCCGAATCCGAGGGCACCAGATGTTTCGGGCTCGAATGTATACGACGAGTCGTTGAGTCGAAGCCTCTCGAGGGCCTCTCGAAGCGCCGGGTACTCGTCGCCGTCGATCGGGTAGAGCCCACTGAACACCATCGGCAGCGGTTCGTGGTAGCCGTCGAGCGGCACGGTCGCCGGTTTGACGGCCGTCGTGACCGTTTCACCCGAGCGTGCTTCGCCAACATCTTTGATGCCGGCAATGAGGTAACCCACCTCGCCGGCACCGAGCTCCTTCACCGGCGTGTTGCCGGGAGACCGCACGCCGAGCTCTTCGATCTCGTGGGTGGCGTTGGCCTGCATGAACAGCGCCTTGGTTCGAGATTTCAGGCCGCCGTCGACGACTCGAATCGACGAAATCACGCCGCGGTACGGGTCGAAGTGGCTGTCGAAGATGAGGGCCTTGGTATCGCCGTTCGGGTCGCCGGCTGGGGCTGGGGTTCGTTGCACCACCGCGTCGAGCAGCTCGCTGACACCCTCGCCGGTCTTGGCGCTGATGCGCAGAATCTCGTCGGCCGGGATGCCGAGGACGTTCTCGATCTCTTCGGCGTACTTGTCTGGCTCGGCGGCGGGAAGGTCGATCTTGTTGAGCGCAGCCACGATCTCGAGGTCGCTCTCGAGTGCCAGATAACAGTTGGCCAGCGTCTGCGCTTCGATTCCCTGTGCCGCGTCGACGACCAGAATGACCCCTTCACACGCAGCCAGTGATCGGGAAACCTCGTAGCCGAAGTCGACGTGGCCAGGCGTGTCGATCAGGTTGATCACGTGGCCATCCCAGTTGAGCCGCACCGATTGCAACTTGATCGTGATGCCACGCTCTCGTTCGAGATCCATCGAATCGAGGTACTGCTCTTTCATGTCTCGGGCGTCGACGGCCCCCGTCAGCTCGAGCATGCGGTCGGCAAGCGTTGATTTACCGTGATCGATGTG
>RCMY010004849.1_pt1 | contig 11511 bp, 14 predicted proteins | sample 2041341 | NCBI WGS metagenome assembly RCMY01 (sample SAMN09708234, study PRJNA481090) | Marine sediment metagenome, whole genome shotgun sequencing project.
TGAACTTCGAACACATGCCCGAGCTCGGAACGCAATACGGCTACCCGATCGTGTTGGGCGTGATGGCCACCACCGCTGTCGTGCTCTATCGAGTCTTCAAACGAAGCGGTTGGCTCTGACCGCTCTGACCGCTCAGGTCGTCACCGGAGCGACCGTCACCGGAGCGACCGATGCGGAGCGACGCACCAGATCGATCGACCAAGCGTCAAAACGACCACTTGGACGACTTCTACCCGACGATTCGGGACGGCTTCTACCGAACGAGTGGGCCAAGTTCGGCGATTCGCAACAAGTCGAAGTGCGGCATCACGTCCAGGAAGACGTGCTCCTCCTTGTACATCGCGACGCGATGTACAAGGGAACCGGGCGTCGCCTGGCTTCGGGCGGTCGTCGTCAGAGGCGGGCGGTGAGTCGCTGACGCTTCGCTTCGTACTCGGCGTCGGTCAGGATGTCGTCGCGGCGCAATGCGGTGATCGCCTGCAGCAGCACCTCGACTTCGAGACTGCGCTCGTGCGAGCAGGCGACCGGCCGGTCGACCGCTTCGAGTGTGGAGGCGTCGGTAAATGCGAGCACGCCCATTCATCGGCACGTCAGGTCGCGTTCTTGATCGAGATCAGTTCTTCGATCGGCCGGACACGCAGATCTTGTTGTTGCACGTTGCCGATCGGCACGGTCGTTGAGCCCGGTGCCGTCGGGTGCGTTCGTTGGCGAAACCGTCGATGCACTCCTGGTTCGAGCAGTCCTCGAACCCGCACGAGAGGCCAGCTCGGTGTCGCTCGGCCTGTCGACGAATCATCCGCTCGGGATCATCCTGGGGCTCGTCGGTTCGCTGGTCCACCTTGGTCGACTTGGTGGGCGGTTCGACGGGTGGCGGGGCTGCTGCGGCCGCATTGCGGGCTTTCACGCAAACGGCGAGCGAACAGCTGCCGCGGCCACACGGCTGGTCCTTGGCGTGAAGGCGGGCTTGGGCCTCGGCCTTTCGTTCCTTCTTCTTCTCGCGGCGACGCTCGACCAGCGGCGCGCAGACAACGCAGCCGCGCTTCTTGCAAATCCGGCCGCGGTCGTGGGCGATCTCTTGCTTCCCCTGCTGCGACAGCTCTGGTTCGGCCTCAGCCCTTTCATCGGCGTCGTCCCACTCGTCGCGGTCTGGTTTTCGGAAATCCGGATACTCACCCATCGTGGAACCAAGTATCGCCCCGTTCGGACGTAACCCGACAGCCGACGAGACGCAGTCACGCCCAAGCACTTCCGATCGCCGGGACCCGGAGCCGTCCGTCTGTTGCGGGGCAGCACTCGCCGCTGCGAATCCGGTGGACCAGATCGAACGTCTCGCGCATGGGCTCGATGCCAAGCTCGTCGGCGAGGACGTCGGTGCACGTGTTGAACTGTCTGATCGCCGCCGGCCGGTCGCCCATCGCGACGTAACATGTCATCACCTCGCGGTGCACGTGCTCGCGACAGTTGTCGAGGCGCAGGATGTGCTGGCCCCTCGACGTCGCCACCTGCCAGTTCTCCCGTCCGCGATGGTGCAGCAACAGCCGCTCGAGCAGCGCGACTTGGAGCAGGACGAGACGTTCGGCTTCGACGACCGTCGCTTCGTCGATGATGCTCTCACCGTCGAGCAGCCGCCCGCGGTAGAGCGCGGTAGCACGTGCGATGTCGGCAACCTCGGTGATTGTCAGTTCTCGATCGAGAGGGAGCGCGTCGAATCGTTCGGCGACCTCGAGGAACTCCCACACGTCGACGACGGTCCGTTCGGTCGGGCGAAATCCGACCCGGTTGGCGTCGATCCGCAAGTATCGATCGCCGAGAGGTCGGTTCGGTTCGAGCACCTCACGGACCCGCCACAGCGCATTGCGCAGTACTTTGCGAGCGGACCTGTCGGGTTGGTCGCCCCAGAGTCGGGCGCACAGTGTGTCGCGGTGGACGGAGTCGCCTCGCATCAAGACGAGACAGCAAAACAGCGCCGCTGCTTTACGTGTCGGGAACGCGGGAACCTCGGATCCATTGCGATGAAGTTGGAGTCCACCGAGCATGTGAATCGACAGCGCATCCATCTCAACGGCCGTTCAGCTCGCGGAACGCTGGCCAAGTGCCGAGAACCAGAGACGGCGGACGGTCCATACGCGACCACTGTACGAAGCTTCGAGCGCCAGGGACAGCGAATTTCCAGACCGCCGGTGGTCCATCCGAACGCGGACGGTGACGCATCCGATTGTTGCCTCTGGTCCGATCGCTCAGTCGAGCGTATGGTGGGCGCCATGACCGACGAGGGAGACGCCGTCACCTCCGACGATCTGATGGCCGGGATGCGCAGTGATTCCGACTCCGCAATGAGCGCAGCGTTAGCCGCCGCAACACAGTGGGTCGGCGAGGGCATCGAAGGTGTCGGCGAGGGCCGCAACGCCGACGGTGAACCGTGCATCGTGGTGTTGGTGTCCGAGCTCGATCCAGACAAACGAGCGAAGATCCCGACCGAGTACGCGGGGTTCGAGGTCGTTCTCGACGACAGCGACACGATCCACGCGCTCGACGACGAGACCTGCTGAGTTGCCGGGACCGGCCCCGGGACGCGAGAAGGGGCTGCATACTCCGTCGCACGCAGCCCCTCACCGTTGCCCAGCGTCGCCACCCACTTGAGCATTCTGTAGGTGCGGCTTACGGCCACAACCTCACTCGGAGCAAGCCCTGGACCCAAGCGATCGGGTTCAAGATGGTGCGTGTCGACGATCCGGCGAACAGCAACCCGACGGGGTTGTTCTCGGTGTCGAGCACGAGGCTGCCCGAGTCGCCGCCGGCCGACATGTCGGTCGTCACTATCTGTCGGCAGAAGCGGGCGACGTTGCCGCCACCGTAGTTGACGTTGACGGTGGCGTTGATCGCCGTGACGCGCCCGGTCGTGAAGTCCGTGGTTCGGCCCGTCTTCTTGACGATCATGCCCGGTGTCGCAGCTTTGAACAGGCTGGACGGGTAGCCGTTCCAGTAGATGTCGCGATCGAGCAGGTGAAATGGAACCTGTGCGATCGCTGCATCGACGTAGTTGCACGGCCCGGGCTGGCCGGGCGCACCGAACTGGATCGGTACGAACCGGCTGAGCCGTCCGATGACGTCACGCGGGACCCGTCCTCCGTCGACTCTGCCGGGTTGGATGATCGGGTCGCCCAGATTGGCCTGGTTGGAATTGGCGAGCACGTGGTTGTTGCTCAAGACGTAGTACTGCTGGGGCTTGCCGGGGAACGGCGTCAGGTCGTAGCAGCCAGCGCCGATCGTGCCGGCGGTGACCCGTGGGTGTCCGACCGAGAATCCCGGGCGCACAGGACGGACGCGGTTGCGCAGGGTCTGAGCGTCGACGTCGTCGAGCGGGAGGTCGCTGTCGGCAGTGCCGTCGAGCTCGACGTACGCATCGTCGTCGTGAAACCCGTGATTCGCCCAGAACATGCCGACGTCGACGACGTCTGTGGCGATGCGACTCGTCGTCTTGGGGATCTTGTCGCTCTCGCCGAGTGCTTCTTCGGGCATCTTCTGCGAGACCATGACGACGACCGAGTCGGTGCCGGTCTCGACCCCGTTCTCGATCTTTCGACCGATCCCGACGCCGACGACGTTTTCCTTCTCGAGGTACTCCTCCTCGATCTTCGACTGGGCTGTGGCGACCTTCTCGAGATCCTTGGGGATCTCCTGGGCAATCGCCTCTTTGATGAAATCTTCCATCGGTTTGTCCTCCCGGGATGATGTACGTGGAAGAACGATGGTGCGCCTGTGTCGTCGCGGACTCGTCGCAACGCCGTCTCGGCCGCGCCACACGTGCGTCGCCAAGACGTCGCACGTATGTCCCGAGAACGTCCCACATCGTCGAAGCTCGAACGCTGCAGCGCCGGTGACGTTGGGCCAGACCGCCGACAGCGGTCGACATTAACCGGCTTTGATCGGGGCGATGACCTGCTCGGCGAAGCGGAGGGCGGGTTCGACGTGGAGCGGGTGGCCGAAGTCCATGATGAAGTGTTCGACGCCCAAGTCGCGCAGGTGAGTGAGCCGTTCGACCCATGCTTGGGAATCGGCGTCGGATTCGGGCAGGTCGCCGCCGACGGTCATGCTGCACTCGACATCGTCGGGGACGCGCCCGGCGTCGCTCGCGGAGGTGCGGACGATGTCGCGCATCCGCATCCAGGCGTCGTCGCCGCCGCGGTGTGAGCCGTTCCAGATGTCGGCGTGGCGGCCGACGATGGGCAGGCCGATCTGTTCACCGGAGCTGCCGATGCAGATCGGTGGGACGACATCGGGGCGGGGGGTCGCGGCAGCGTTGTCGATGCTGAAGTGCTTGCCGGTGAAGGTGGGATGTTCCTCGGTCCACATCAGCTTGCAGATCTGCACGACCTCTTCGAGTTGGCGGAGACGCGTGGCGGCCGACGGGAAGTCGTAGCCGTAGGAGTCGTACTCGTCCTCGCGCCAGCCGCCGCCGATCCCGAGGATGAACCGGTTGCCGGACAGCACCTGGAGAGTGGCCGCCATCTTCGCCGTAAGCGCCGGATTGCGGTAGCCGTGACCGAGGACGTGGTGGCAGAGCATGATGTCGGGGAACCGGGCGGCGAGCCAGGTGAGGGTGACCCACGCTTCGAGGAAGCCTTCCTTCTTGTCGGCGTCGAAGCCGTAGAAGTGGTCGGCGATCCACAACGAGTCGAAGTGCGGCAGCACGTCCGGGAAGATGTTCTCCTCCTGGTACATCACGATCGGCTGGAAGTCACTCCCCGCATGCCCGGCCACCGGCGACAACCACCCAAATTTCGTCATTCCGACAGGTTGTCAGGCGCGACCCGTGCGCCGGTCATTCGGTGATCTCTCCACTGACGGCCCGCTCATGCCGCCCGCCGGGTGGGTGGTCCAGTGTTGCGAACGGTGCCGTCGGGCAAGGTCAGTGTGAACTCGCGGTTCGGGCCGAGGTGCACCTTCCATCCACGATCGTGGATCGCATGATGATGCCTGGAGCAGACCGGCAACAGATTGTCCAGGTCGGTCCGGCCGCCGTCGCGCCACCACACCACATGATGCAACTTGCAACGGGCGTAGCTGATGGCGCAACCCGGGATCGAGCACGTGGTGTACAACCCGCGCAACGCACGCCGTTGCGCCCGGTTCGCCAACCGCGTCGACCGCCCGAGGTCCAGGTTGCCCGGCGCGTGCAACACGACTCCGTTGCGCACGACCACCGTGTGAACGTCCGCGTCGGCAACGAGCGAGGCAAGCACCCGGGCCGGCACTTCGATCGGAATCGGCCACTCCACGACGGGACCGCCAGAAACCAGCGGAGCGTCGGCGTCGATCACCGCGACGTACTCCGCTCGCCCCGGCTGCCCCGACCCGACTCGACCTTCGACCAATCGTGCGAAGGCCAGCGCGCGCAGGTGCTTCTGCTTCTCGATCGGATCCGACGGGCACGACTCCGGCACCGCCTCGGCGAACAACGTCTCCACCGCACTCTCCAGAGCGGCCGACACCGACAACGCCGTCACCGGGTCGAATCGACCCCGCACGTTCCACATACCTTCGTCGTCGGTCCAGGTGGACAGGGATGTTGCCCGCCGCTGACGCTCCAGCTTCGCCATCCCGTCATCGGAGCGAACCTGATCGGCCGCTTGTCGTACCCGCCGGGCGAACTCGGCCACGGACAACCCGGCGGCCTCGCCGACCAGCCCCTCGACCCGGCAGAACAACGCCTCACGCTGCTCCGGCTCCAATGCCTTCGCTCCGCGCGTGACAGCATCAACGTGGCCAGCCGTGACCCGAGCATCGTCGAGCGCATCGGCCAATCCGGCCACGAACGACAACGTCTCGCCTCGCTCGATCACCTTCGACGCTGCCGACAGTGACTCTCGCGATGCCTCTGCGATCTCGGGCTCGGGAAACGACGAGACAGCGCGCAGCCGGATCGCCAGGTCGGCATCCGCCGCAGCCAAGAACGCCCGCATCTCCGCAATCGACCGCATGGCGGAGGTCAACGACGCAGCCGAAGCAGTGGCGTCGGCACGCACCGAGATCACCCGCTCCGCTCGCTCGATCACCCCCGCCATCAACATACGAACAACAGTACTCAGGGGGTGTCACAGAGTTCTCCGAAGGCGCCCCGACTGAGCGTCGAAGGGCTCGATACTGGAACCGCCTGCTCAGGTCGCGGGTCGGACCGGCGCTCAATTCTCGGGGTCCGCAGATGTCAGGACTCGTCGACGATGACGACGTCGAAGGCACCGACAGATCGATCGACGACCATTTCGGCCAGACGTGCTGGTGCTACGGGTTCGGCCATCGCGGAACGGGATGAGAGTCAAACGCGGGCGATACTGGAATCATGACCACCACCGTTGAGGTCTTCGCCGAGATCACTTGCCCGTTCGCCTACGTCGGACTCAAGCACGTTGTCGAACGTGTCGCCGAGCTCGACGTGCCGGTGGACATCATCGTCCGAGCGTGGCCCCTCGAATGGGTCAACGGCACCGGTCTGGACGTTGCAGGTGTGCAGGCCAAGGCCGAAGCGTTGCGGGCGCAGCTCGACATCCACGACTTCGCCGGCCTGAGCGCAGGCAGCTGGCCGAGCACCACGGTGCCACCACTCGCGTTGGCCGCGGCCGCGTACGGCGTCGACGCCGCGACCGGGCTTGCGGTCAGCTTGGCGCTGCGCAACGCACTCTTCGAGGAGGGCACAGACATCAGCGACCCTGCCGCCCTCGGAGTGATCGCTGCCGCCCACGACGTCGAGTTCGACCCTGCGGACGACAGCGCTGTGCGCGCCGACTACGAAGGCGGCCTGGCACTCGGCGTCAAGGGATCACCGCACTACTTCGTCGCCAACGATGACTTCTTCTGTCCGGCGCTCGACCTGGGCCGCGACGCGGACGACCATCTCATCGCCCACTTCGACCCCGCCGGTCTCGGCCAGTTCCTCGCCAGCGTGCAGCTCTAGAGCAAACGCGTGAGCGCCGTCAGCTCGACGCAGGGAACCAAGAGCTGAGGTGGTGGGAGAGCGTCGTGACGGCCGCAGGATCCAGGACAGGAGCTGCCTGAATTGCCTTGACGAGCATTTTGGGCAAGCCGATCCAGACATCGTCGATGGTGAAGGACTTTGCGAACACACCCCATTCGGGATTGACGAAGCAGATGCATCGATGGATTGGTACATCTCCAAAGCCAATGGATCCAATTGCCAGTTGGACCGCGACGGCCTGCCACCCCATGCCAGCGACGAGCTTCGTCTGGTTGCGGTTGGCGACGTAGAGCCGCTTCTCGGGATTTCGCCGTCCACCGACGTCCCGACACTCGACCCTGCCCGAGAATTTCTTGGCGTCGATGATCCAAACGCCGGAGGGGCCCACGACGAGATGGTCGATGTTGCCGCGGGTCTTGGGGACTTTGCGGTCGTGGAGGACCGTGGCGAAGCCGGTGAGGTCGCGATCGAGGCGGCTGGCGAGGCGGACCTCTCCGTCGGCGCCCTTCGCCCACGAGGTGGTCGATTGCGGTTCGTCGGCAAAGAATTTGGCGACCTTGCCAATCCGACCGGTCCCCCACTTCTCCTCGATCTTCTTCTCGTGCTTCGCTGACCGACGGTCGTACTCCTTCTGGGCTGAGATGCCGCCGACGCCGCGATCGATCGGAACGGGCGGCGCGAGCAGCTTCGGGGCGACCGATGCGGATGCCCGTGCCATCGCTGGCTCGGGGACGCGAGCCGGTTCGACGTTGTTGGCAGGGCGACAGGTTGTGCAGGTCACCTCTTTCAGGGTGCTGTTCCACCACGCCCGGGTCTTGGGCGGAAGTGATGTGTCGCAGGCAGCGCAGGTGTCGCTGCGTCGAATCGCCATCAGCTTCATCGCCATGTCGGTGATTTCGACATTGTCCCGGCACCACTTGAACTGACAATTGTCTGAGCATCGTCGGGTGCGACAGAGCATCCAAGTCACGTGCCGGGTCAGGGTCCGAGCATCGACGCCGGGATGACGACGATTTGGAGGTCGTGTACTGGTCGTATCGGCGGCAGGGTTCGGACTGCGGTCAGTTCACTCGGCGTCGTCACTTTGGTTCGGCCCACCGACGCGTTGTTCGCCTTTGGAAAAAGCCACACCATGATTTCCGTGAGGAAGTACCCGAATGTGACGAGCCAACCCAAGATGTGGATCAGGACCAGCCTGGGTCCTGCGACGAGGCCGAACCACCGGCCGGCATGACCGAGCCGTCGATGAATCCGACCATCCTTCGCACGCCTCAACGTGACCACCCCTGCGATCGTCCCGACGACCAAACCGGTGATGCGCGCGAGGGCACTGAACCGATCGCCACCCATGGCGATGAAGTACCCAACTACGGTCCCGCCGAGGAGCACCTTCCTCAAGAGCGAAAGCGCCGGTCTCGTCGGATGGAGCAGCTCCTCCCAAGCGGCGCCGCCGGCTGACTGTCGCCACCGGGCACTTCCAGAGGCACCACCTCAGCGCTCGCGCGACGCGTCGCAGATGCTCCGCCTCGAGCTCCGGCCGCCAGGTCGGAGAAACAAGTTGCCAAGTCGCCCACGACATCGCGGTCCAATGGGAATCGGCCCGCCAGGACGTGCTCATACTGGGTACTGACAACGACCTGAGGAGCACCCATGGCCATCATCGATTCGATCTCGGCAGCACTCGACGGTGCTGTCGCCGCGGGCAACACCGTCGGCGTCGTGGGGGTGGTCGCCGACCGCGACGGCGTCATCCACGAGAGTGCTCACGGTCTCACCGAAGTCGGCACCGACTCGGCGATGCAGACCGACAGTGTGTTCCGGGCGTTCTCGATGACCAAGGCCGTCGGGACGGTTGCGGCGATGCAGCTCGTCGAGCAGGGTCGACTCGACCTCGACACTCCGGTCGCCGACATCGTCGACGACTTCGCCACGATCCAGGTGCTCGACGGGTGGGACGGCGACACGCCTCGCTTGCGCCCGCCGACCACACCGTGCACTACGCGGCACCTGCTCACCCACACCTCGGGCATCGTCTACGACATCTGGAACGCCGACCAGACCCGGTACATGGCAGCGACCGACGGCATCCCAACGCTGTCGGGCGTCATCGCATCGCGGCAGTGCTTCCCGATGATGTTCGACCCTGGCACCAAGTGGGCGTACGGCCCGTCGACCGACTGGGTGGGCCCCATCGTCGAAGCGGTGACCGGCCAGCCGATCGACGCGTATCTGCAGGAGCACGTGTTCAACCCGTTGGCGATGTCGTCGAGCGGACTCGAAGTGGGTGGCGACCGCGCCGAGCGGATGGTCGCCAACCATTCGAGCGGGCCCGACGGGTTCGCACCCATGCCCGTCGATCTGCCCCTCACTCCGGAGTTCTACGGATTGGGCCACGCCATGCACACCACGGGCGGCGACTACCTCCGGTTCTGTCGGATGATCCTCGGCGGAGGTGAACTCGACGGTGCTCGCGTGCTGTCCGCCGACACGGTGGCGTCGATGTCGACCAACGCGATCGGCGACCTGCGGCTCACACCGCAGCCCACGTCAAACCCGGTGTTCGGTTGCGACATCGACCTGTTCCCCGGCGTCGACAAAACCTTCACGCTCGGCTTCATGCGCAACGAGGACGACGTCGACGGCATGCGCCGCGCCGGGAGCCTGTCGTGGGCCGGCGTGATGAACACGCACTACTGGATCGACCCGACCTCGGGGCTGGCCGCCGTGATCATGATGCAGCACCTGCCGTTCATCGACGGGCCGGCGCTTGCCGCCTACGAGTCGTTCGAACGAGCCGTGTATGCCGCGACCTGACGGCTGGGACTGACCAGGCTGACGTTCACTCGACGTCGTCGGCTTGGTTCGACTCCCCGACGCGGATGACCCTGTGCGGCACCCCTTCAGCATCGAGCACGCCAGGAAGCAGGCCCTCGTTCGCCTTCGGAGAAAGCCACACCACGTCGGCTGTGTCGATCGCGGCTGCGGCGGCTTCGATGTTCAACAGGTTGAGTCGCGGGTGGCGGCCGGCGACGCTGGCCATCGTCGACACCGAACGGCGAGGCTCCGGCAGGCCGATGTCTTCTCGCAGATGCAAGAGCTGCTCGATCGCCCGCGCCTGTCGAGTGTCGCCGATTCGTTCGAAGGGACCCGACAGGTGGCCGCCTGCACCGAGGACCGCTGCCCGACACGCACGGAAGTACCAGTACGTCGACGTTGCGTAGGCAACACCTTCGACGCCGTCATCCATGCTCAGCCCGACGGTGAGCTCCTCGATGAGTAGCCGGTCATCGAGCAGTACCCGCTGCACAGCTATTGGTCCGCCAAGTCCGGGTCGTCGAGCGCGGCCAGGCCGTCCTCGTAACGATCTCGAAGCACAGCTCGAAGCTCGCGGCGAGCGGCGTCGAGTCCACCGGGCACGATGAGCGCCGCATCGCCGAGGTCGATCACGCCGACGACGCCACCACCGGTGAGGCCCCACCGCCTGCGCAATGAAGCCGGCAGGCTGGTCTGACCACGATGGGACACCTTCGCATTCATCGTCTCGCTCATCTCTGCATTGTAAGTCGCATCGATTGACAAGGTCACCTCACTCATCTTGGAGCCTCACTTCGTCGAGCCACCCGTTGGCATTCGTCCGCGCACTCAGAATGCGTGACTGCGCGGCGGCTCCAACCCCATGGAGGCGTTCCTGCCGAAACGTTCGAACCAACTGAGTCATGCCGCCCATCATGACGAGGGGGTACCTCAGAGATGATGTGATCCCCGTTCCGGACGGTGCGGAGGAGTTCCTCAAGCCGAACTCGACCCGGGTCGATGATCCCATAGGCATCACTTGATTGGGGAACCCGTGGCCATTCTTCGACCTTCTCTAGAACATTGCGCTCGCCTGCACCCGCCGCTCAACGACGGTGAGCAACTGGTGCTCGAGCACCTCGCCATGCTCAGCGACGAGTGGACGGTCTACGTGCAGCCTCGCCTCGGCCAGGACGTGCCCGACTTCGTTGCCGTCCACGACACGTTCGGTGTGTGTGCGATCGAGGTGAAGGACTGGTCGTACAGCAAGTACCGCCAGGCCGACGACGGCACGATCGAATACGTCACCGGGGACGGCGTGTGGCACGTCTCGAAGGAGAAGCCGCGATATCAGGCGCACCGCTATCGGTCGACGATCTTCGAACACTTCTTCGCTCTGCCCGATGACGGGTCGAAGCCGACCAATGCGGTGCGATCGATCCTCGTGATGCCGAAGTATTCGACCGAGCATGCGTGCCGCTTGCTGGAACGTGTTCAGGTCACGCCGGCGGAGAGCGACGTGACCGTCGTTGGCGGCGACGACATGCGCCAGTCGTTGGAGTCGATCGTGCGTGGCGCGAAGTGCGTGCCGCCGAAGGCTGCGTCGATGGAGCGATTGCGGCGACATCTCGTGGAGTCCGAGGTGGTGAGCGAATTGCTGCTGCGGCCGCCACTGAGCGAGGGCGCGAAGAACATCGAGGGCAATCCGAGCAACGCGAAGCGGCGCCGTGTGAAGGGTGCCGCTG
>RCMY010005148.1_pt1 | contig 11507 bp, 10 predicted proteins | sample 2041341 | NCBI WGS metagenome assembly RCMY01 (sample SAMN09708234, study PRJNA481090) | Marine sediment metagenome, whole genome shotgun sequencing project.
GCCGATCTGTTCCGCCTCATGGGCGATCCCACGCGCCTTAGTATTATATTGGCTTGCCACAACGAGCCCATTTGCGTGAGCGATATTGCCAGCACACTGGACCTGTCAGCCTCGCTGGTCAGCCATCATCTGCGCTTGCTGAAAGCGGCGCGCGTATTGCGAGCCGAGCGGCGCGGCAAACAGATATTTTACTCCGAGGCGGATGCCCACATCCGTTGTGTCATCGAGGATATGGTAGTCCACGTCGGCGAAGCGCTGGACCCAGAGGGGTATGACTAATGGCTGGTTGTTCAGGTTGCCCAGCAGACGCGGCGATCAATAACGGTTCACACGATCCGCTATTTCGGCGCATTCTCTGGATCGCACTGGTCGCCAACCTGACGATGTTTGCGGTGGAGATCGTCGCCAGCCAACTGGGTGACTCGATGGCTTTGCAGGCCGACGCGCTGGACTTCTTCGGTGATGCCGCGAATTATGCGGTCAGTCTGTTCGTCGTTGGTATGGCATTAACAGTACGAGCGCGCGCTTCCATGCTGAAGGGGGTGACGATGGCAGCATTTGGTATTTGGGTGCTGGGCAGTGCCACATACCGGGCGTTTGTCGGCAGTACGCCAGACCCGGCCACCATGAGCGTGATCGCGTCGCTGGCGCTGGTGGTGAACTTTAGCGTTGCTGCGTTACTGTTTCGTTTTCGCAGTGGTGATAGTAACATGCGGTCCGTTTGGCTCTGCAGTCGCAATGATGCCATTGTCAATGTCGCTGTGCTGGTCGCCGCCGCGGGTGTGTTTGCCAGTGCGTCGCGCTGGCCTGACTTGCTCGTCGCGGCTATCGTGGCCGGTCTCAGTATCACGTCTGCGATCGAGGTGATTGGGCTGGCGAGAATCGAACTTCGATCTGAGGCTGATGATCCAGCGCTTGAAACGATGCATGCGCCGGTGAACGATTGAAGAGGGTGGGTGTCCGAAATTCAGCAATCAAGTTACACTAATCAAATGCTGCGACGCCTGCTTTGCCAAATCGTTATGTTCTCCGTGCTCTTCATGAGCCTCGATGGCGCTGCGGATATCCCCAGCGTGGGGCACCCGCATGGCGATGAGGAGGTGTATCAGCTTGACTCCCACCCGACAATTACAGCTGCTGTCGCCGCTAACACAGCTGATCAAAACGCTGAACACTGCGAACACTGTTGTCACGGCCATGTGCTGAGCATCGCCGAGCAAGAGACATCGGTCACGCCACCGCTGTGCCTTCCTGATCGAAATATAGCTGCCAATTTTCACGTTCGTCATCTCGCACAAACTCCTCCCACACCTCCTCCTAACGCATAAATCGTTTTCCATTCCGTTCGTGCGCGCCGAATTCCGTCCGGCGTGCGCACCGATGCACCTCACCCGGAAGATGACATATGCAACAACCACTTTGTGGACTTGCCCTGCTATTGGGCAGTCTGATCGTGACGCCCGGCATGACGCTGGCCGCAGCCAACAGCGGTAACGATGCCGCTGATCTGCGCCGCTTTGTACAATCCGTGGTCGAAACCAACCCCCGGGTACAAGCCGCAGGCGCGGCGCTGGAAGCCAGCGGTGCGCAACGCCGCGCCGCGTCGCGCCCGCTGTATAACCCTGAACTCACTCTGGATGCCGAAAACGCCTCCAGCGATACCCGCAGTGTCGGCATCAGCCAATCCATTGATTGGGGCAGCAAACGCACGGCACGTACCGCCGTCGCCGAATCCAATCGACAAGTCGTGGAAGCAAAATATCGCGCCACGCAATGGCAGGTTACCGTGGAATTACTGGAAGGACTGGCGCAGTATCAGACCGGCCTCGCTCGTGATCGCCTCGCCGCCGAGCGCGTCGACCTGACAGATCAGTTTGCAACCCTGGCCCGGCGAAGATTTGACGCAGGCGATCTGAACCAGGTGGAATCTGACCTCGCAACGCTGGCGTTGACCGACGCACGCATTCAACAGGCCACCGCCGCTGCGGGACTCGCCGAAGCGCGTCAAATCGTACGCAATCTGTCGCCGCACGCACCGCCCAATCGCTGGCCGGCACTGCCTGCGAAATTGCCGAAACTCCCCGCCAGCGCTGCAGATCCTGCGGCGCTGGTACTGACACTGCCCGGGGTGCAAGCCGCTCGCGGTCAGGTTGACTCTGCAGATGCGACCGTTGATTTGCGCCGCCGGCAGCGCCGACCGGATCCGACCGTCAGTTTAGCCGGGGGTAGGGAAGACGACGATACGCTGGTCGGCCTCAGTGTTTCGATTCCGCTGTTCGTCCGTAATCGCTTCACTCACGAGGTCACCGCCGCGATAGCGGACCGCAGTCAGGCCGAGCAAATCGCCGACGACCTGTTACAGCGCGCGCATGCGCGGCTGATCAGCGCGACGGAACGCTATGAACTGGCGCGCGATGCCTGGCAACACTGGCAGCGTACCGGCCAGGTAAGCCTGACGCGGCAGAGCGACCAACTACAACGGCTGTGGGAAGCCGGCGAGCTAGGCACCACAGACTATCTGGTGCAACTGCGCCAGACCCTGGATGTGCGGGCCAGTGCGCTGGATCTGCGTCAGACATTATGGCGCGCCTGGTTCGAATGGCTGTGGGCATCAGGCCAGGTCACTCACTGGCTGGATCAGGGAGCAGCGCAATGATGCGTAACAGGTTAGCTACAACAACGGAGAGACTCATGCAACGTAAATGCTGCCCCGCTACAAAAGCATATCGCCAGCCTCTGCTTCTTGCGCGACAGCGGCACGCATTTTATGGGCTGAAGGCTCTTTATCAGCTGAAGGCTCCTTCTGCGCTGAGGGCTCCTCGTGCGCTGAGGGCTCTAATGCCAAATACTCTCCTGTGGTCGACGCTGTGGCTCTGTCTCGCACTGATTAACCCCGTTAACGCTGAGGAAGAAGCACACGGCGATCACGCAGGCGAACACGAAAGCACCATTGAGCTGACCGCGGACGCGCAGATCACGGCGGGTATTGTCGTTGAAAAGGTTGCACAAAAGGCCTTGCGAGAGACCTTGCGCGTTCCCGGCGAAGTCGTGATTAATGCCTACCAGTCCTCCCGGGTCACCCCGCGTATCACCGCGCAAGTGCTGGCGCGCCATGTGCGTCTGGGCGATGTTGTCAAAGCCGGCCAACCGCTGGTGACGCTCTCCAGTGTGGCGATGGCGGCAGCGCAGGGCAACCTGATTGTGGCCGACCGCGACTGGCAACGGGTGGAAACGCTGGGGCGCAAAGCCGTCTCTGAGCGGCGCTACACCGAAGCGCAGGTCGCACAGCAGCAAGCGTTTGCGACCGTGCTGGCCTATGGAATGACCGACACAGAGGCGCGCGCCCTGTTGCAATCGGGCGATGCCAGTCGGGCCACGGGTGAGTTTGATCTGCTCGCGCCACAGATCGGCACGGTGTTGCAGGACGATTTTATTGCGGGTGAGCTGATTGACCCGGGCCGGGTACTTTTCAACATTAGCGATGAATCGATTCTGTGGGTGGAAGCACAAACCGTACCCGGCGGTTTACAGACAATCAATGAGGATACCAAAGCCAGGGTGAGCGTGGATGGTGTTAACTGGTTTGAGGGTACCGTGATCCAACGGCACCACCGGCTGGATGAAACAACGCGCACCCAGGGGCTTCGTATTGAGGTGCACAACCCCGACGACCGCCTGCATCCCGGTCAGTTTGTCGAGGCGGAAATCACTACCGGAACCGGCGCGCCCGTGCTGGCCATACCAGCGGCCGCAGTGACCCTCATTGCAGGCAAGCCCAGCGTGTTTAAACGTGAGAAAGACGCACAATTTCACGCGGAGGCGATCGAGACCGGCGCGACCGTTGGCGATTTCGTCACCGTGCGTGCGGGTCTGGAGGAGGGCGATGTCATCGCCATTGACGGCGTATTTTATCTCAAATCATTATTGCTCAAGTCTTCGCTCGGCGAAGGCCACGCCCACTAGGAGTTCAGTACTCTTTCAAGGTAATAATGTCGTATCCAGAGTCCCACAGAGCTTTACCTGCTAGACGCGGCCGCGCCGGCATAGCTATTCGTATGTCGAGAGGGCGCAACGACGCAGGGGAAGCTCTGTGGGACTCCCTTCGGGCTTGCCTGTCTGCGCTCGTAGCGTCGTTGTTTTACCTCGCCGTAGGGCACACTATGCCTTCAGAAAAGCGTCTAGCCACGAACGCAGACAGGCAAGCTGGATGCGATATTATCACCTTGAGAGAGTACTAACATGTTGGAAAAACTCGTCGACGCCGCTTTGCGCTACAAATTCCTGGTACTAATATTTTTTGGGGTGATTGCTTTTCTTGGCTGGCGTGCGGTTGTTAATGTACCGATTGACGCCTTCCCGGATGTAACCCCCGCGCAGGTCAATATCTACACCGAGTCACCGGGCCTGGCCGCGGAGGATGTCGAGCAGTTGCTGACTTTTCCGATCGAGTCGAGCATGGCCGGTCTGCCAAAGGTGGAGCAAATTCGCTCGGTCAGCCTGTTTGGGCTGTCCTATGTGTCGGTTTATTTTGAAGATGACATGGACATCTACTTCGCCCGCCGGTTGGTTATGGAGCGGTTACAGGAGGTCGGTGATCGCATTCCCGAGGGCTACGGTACGCCAGAGATGGGGCCGAATACCTCGGGGCTGGGCCAGGTATTCTGGTATACCCTTGAGCGCGAGGATGAAAAACTCAACGCCGCGATCACCGATATGGATTTGCGCACGCTGCAAGACTGGAATGTGCGCCTGATTCTGCGCACTGCGGCCGGCGTCGACGATGTAATGTCGTGGGGTGGTCAGGAGCGTCAGTATCAGGTGGTCATCGATCCACTGAGTCTGATCAAATATGACCTGACCTTTAGCGATGTGATGCAGGTCATCGAAGCGAATAACCGCCAGGTGGGTGGTCAGTACATCAACCTCGGCGCGGAGCAGTATCTGGTACGGGGCCTGGGTCTGGTCGAGAATGAGCAGGACATTGGCGCCATGGTAGTCAAAGTGCGCGATGGCACGCCGGTATACCTGCGAAATATCGCCGACATTCGTCAGGACGGCGCGCTGCGGTTTGGCGCCGTGACCCGGGACGGTAAAGAAGTAGTGCTGGGCATGGCGTTATCGCGCATCGGCGAGAATGCTGCAGATGTTGTCGACGCCGTCAAAGAGAAAGCAAAGATTGTTGAGCAATCCTTGCCTGAAGGCGTCACGTTGCGGCCGGTGTATGAGCGAACCGATCTGGTGGAAAAGGCGGTTGGCACGGCAGTCAGTGCACTGGTGGAGGGATCGATTCTGGTCGCCATCGTACTGTTTCTGTTTTTGGGCGAAATACGTTCGGCGATCGTCGTAGTCACTGCGTTGCCACTGGCCATGCTGATCGCCTTCATCTGTATGGGGCAAGCGGGTCTGTCGGCCAACCTGATGTCGCTGGCCGGGCTGGCAGTCGGTATCGGCATAGTGGTCGATGGCGCGGTGGTAATGGTCGAGAACGCTTTTCGTATCATGTCCGAACGATTAGCGACCGGTAAGCCGGTGGATCGTACCGGTGCGGTATTGGCCGCCGCCCGGGAAGTAGCGAATCCAATCGCATTCGCCATCATGATTATCATCGTGGTGTTTATTCCATTGTTTGCGCTACAGGGTCTGGAGGGCAAGCTGTTCAAGCCGATGGCCTTTACTATCAGTTTTGCAATGGCGGGCTCGCTGTTGCTGACGCTGACCCTCATCCCTGTGTTGGCAGCACTGATTCTCAAACCTAAAGAAGAGCGTGATACCTGGCTGGTGCGGGTGATAAAGGCACGTTACCTGCCGTTGCTGGCGTGGTCACTGGAGCACAAGAAGATTGTGGTCGGCAGCGCAGCTGGTCTGTTGGCGATTAGTCTCGCGCTGTTTCCGTTGCTGGGCAAGGAATTCATGCCGCAGTTACAGGAGGGCTCCATCATGTGGCGGGTAACCTCCATTCCTTCAGCCTCACTGGAGCAGTCGATCGAGATTTCAAAAGATATCGAAATGGCCTTGTCGGAGTTTCCCGAGGTGGTCACGACCATTGCCATGATCGGGCGTGCGGAGAAAGGCGAGACGGCGGATGTCAACTACATGGAAATCTACACCGAGCTCAAACCGGAAAGTGAATGGTCCGGTGAGCGGGATATCACTGAACTGGCCGAAGCTATGCGCGAAGAGCTCGAAGTGGTGGTGCCCACCGCCGTGGTTGCCTTCACGCAGCCGATTCAGATGCGAGTTGAAGAGCTGCTCTCCGGCGTGCGCGCCACGCTGGCGGCAAAAATTTATGGGCCCGAATTGACGGAACTCGACCGTTTGAGCGAGGCAGTCAAAAATGTGATTGCCGGCGTGGAGGGTGTCGCCGATCTGGGGCTGGAAGCCAATGTCGGTAAGCCGCAGATCCGCATCCAGGTCAAACGCGATCAATTGGCGCGCTTTGGTCTGAACGCCGACGACGTGTTAGCCGTGGTGCGCACTGGCATTGGCAACGAGCCGGTTTCCACGCTGATCGATGGCGTACGCCGCTTCGACATCACCGCGCGACTGGATGATAAATCCAAGGCCTCGGTGCAGGCTATCCAACGTATCCCGTTGCAGACCAGTGGCGGCGCCATCGTGCCCTTGTCTGCCGTGGCCGATGTCAGTGTCGCTGAAGGATACTCCTTCATCCGCCGCGAGCAGCTGCAGCGCTATGCAGTCATCCAGATGGACGTGCGCGGCCGCGATGTGGACGGCTTTGTCAATGACGCCAATGCGGCCATTGTCGAAAACATCAAGCTGCCGACCGGCTACTGGATCGAATGGGGTGGTGCGTTTGAGAATCAGCAACGCGCCATGGCGCGACTGGCGATCATTGTGCCGTTAACGATCTTTTTCATCTTCGTGCTGCTGTACACCGCCTTCAACTCGCTGCGGTTCGCCACGCTAATTATTGCCAACGTACCGTTTGCAACCATTGGCGGATTGATTGCGTTGTTTATCAGCGGGCAATACGTATCGGTGCCGTCGGCGATTTGCTTTATCGCCGTGTTTGGCGTCGCCATGTTGAACGGCATTGTGCTCGTAAGTTTTATCAACGAGCTACGCGACAAAGGGCTCAGCGTGTCCGAAGCCGTTCGCCAAGGCACGGAGTTGCGGCTGCGCCCGGTGCTGATGACAGCCTGTGCGACCATTCTCGGGCTGATACCTATGTTGCTGCCTTCGGGAGTCGGCGCGGAAACACAACGGCCGCTGGCTGCCGTTGTGGTCGGTGGCTTGATCACCTCGACGTTGCTGACGCTGGTGCTGTTGCCGGTGATCTATGAATGGATGGAGACAGGCGCTGAACGGCGAGAGCTGACAGAATCCTGAGCGAACCACCATTCTATCGTGGTTCGTGGTGGCGGTCGTAACAATCGGCCGCCACCCTCAAGCGGGTAATGTCATCGTGATGGACAGCCGTCGCGCCAGGCCACCCTTCATTTTTACTGGAGAATTGTTATGATAATGCAAACTGTCAAAGCGTACGTCCACCGTAGTTGCATCACAAGTGCTACCGATGTCGTCTTCTTCGCCGCCGGTGAGGAGGATGCGATGACCCTGTCCATTAGCGGGAGAACACACGATGTCGCATGACCATCCCCACATCGACGCCGACAGCGGCGACCGTCGCGTTGCCATCGCCATATGGGCGAACGGCATTCTGACAGTCGCTCAGATCGTCGGCGGAATATTTGCAGGGTCGCTGGCGCTGATCGCTGACGCAATCCACAACTTTTCAGACATGGCGGCCCTTGTGATCGCCTTCGCTGCCCGCAAGATCGCCCGCCGCCCGGCAGACGCGAAGATGACTTTCGGCTATGGCCGGATAGAGATCGTAGCGGCACTCATCAATTACACTACGCTTATCATCATCGGCTTCTATCTGATCTATGAAGGCGGCATGCGCCTCATCGATCCGCCTGAGGTCCGCGGTTGGTGGGTGGTAATTCTGGGCGGTATTGCGCTGCTGGTCGATACGCTGACCGCAATGTTGACGTATTCCATGCAGAAAAGCAGCGTCAACATCCGTGCGCTGTTTCTGCACAATCTTAGCGATGCGTTGGCCTCCCTCGCAGTCATCGTCGGTGGCATTTTGATTCTGCTCTACGATGTTCGCTGGGTCGACCCTGCGATCACTATCGGCATCGCCGTTTACATCCTCTATCTTGCCCTAAGCGAGATCGGTAACACGATTCGGACATTGATGCTGGGTTGTCCGCCGGATATCGACACCGATAGGGTGATCGCCGCCATGGAAAACCTGGACGGCGTCGAAGAAGTACACCACGCTCACTTCTGGCAAATGGAAGAACACGCTGCAGCGCTCGACGCCCATGTGGTCGTTGAACGGCGACGTTGGAACGACATAGAACATATTAGCAAGGCGATAAAATCCCGTTTGAAGGAAGAATTCGACGTCACTCATTCGACACTGGAATTCGAATGCGTTGATAACAAGCACGAGGATGCCAACCGCTACGGCCATGGAAAAAAAGTTGAAAACGATGTGAAAGCAACTGACGAGTGAAGACGGTGGCGCGCTGGGGCTGGAACACAGCAGCAATCTGGCCAAACAAGCTACGCCATAAAATGCTCTTCGGCGAAGTGCCCCGGGGGAATTCAGATGGGGCACTGAACGAGCAAGGCTGGTTACACAGTTATTCGGGCTTGTCGAAACGGCCTCCGTACAACTGGGGAGAAGAAATCTGTTGCGGGTGCAGGGTAATGACCACGCGTTCGGCCTGCGGCGGGTCCATATCCTCCGGCGGCTCCTGGCCGTTACTGCCTATCATGAACTGGCGGCGAGCAAAAGAGCGGTCAAGATCGTCCTCCAGTGTCGCGAAGCCGCGGATCTCTACATAGTTCATGGGATTTTTCGCGGACTGCACGCAAAATGCGATGCGCGAGTCCGCACTGATATTTCGATATTTGACCCGACTCTTCAGTGTGGAAATTTGAATTCTTTCTCCGTCCCAGACGAATCCCACCGGATTGGTCGACAGCATGCCGTCACTGCGAACCGTTGTGAGCATTCCAAGATGCTGAGTGGTCAGGAGCGCATGGTTCTTTTCCGGAATTGTTTTGATGGATAATTCGTTCATTGGTGTATCCCACTATTGATTAACATTCAGAATTGCTAACGGCGTGTCGTTTTATACGACAATTTACGTGTTTTGCACGTACATTCGAGGGGTTCCTGATCGACTGTCGCCCTACACAGCGTGGCTACAGATGCCACTGCCGATTATCCTTCATTAGAGCGCTTGGAATAAAGCCCCTCCAGCATTAATAATTTAGACTATCTTATCCTTAGGGAGTTATCATATAAAAACATCCTAAAAGCACATAACTCAATGCAACACTTTTGACTGACTCAAGCCTAGCTTCACAAGGAAGAGACATAGAAACTATTGAAGTTAATTAGAACTTAGTGACTGACCTACATGCGAGAGTTCGTTTCTGTTGAGTGTTTGCTCGACATTTTTCGGAGTTCTGATAATGTGCGGATATACAGTAGTGACAACAGGAGAAGATAATGGGAAACCGTCAACCCATCGCTTATGAAGACGTCTACTCGCTCAAGCATCTACTCGACGCATTAAAATCGTCTCTAAATAGTCTGAGTGACGCTACCTATAACGATGCGGCCAACGGGTACGCTGCGCTCGTGCATCATATGCCCGCCGACACCTTGCATCCGGATGAACGCAGGTGTCATCCGTGGCAAGTTGAAGAACGCAAGCTATACACTGACTATCCCGACCACGAGACGGCCGTGTCGGCCATCCAGAGTATCTGGTTTGACGATCGCGCTAACGCGCAACGCACATTCGATTTCCCCGGAATGGTTTTTTGCCCGCCGGCGACGCTTGATCATGTCGATGCCGTCAATCACGCCAAGGACGACTTTAAAATGCGCGTGCTCGCCCTGAAAGCCAAGTACCGCCAACTGACTGATCGTGATATTGAGAAACAACTGGGCGAACGCAAAGGGGAGTGGGGCGCGCTGAATTCTGTCAAACAGGCGCTAACCAAAGCCGGCCTGGCACGTATTTGCATTAAGCAGGTTTACCGCAAAATTCCAACAATCCGTGAACCAGGCCTACTGCGCGCCAAATACTATCACAACCCCAAGCGACCCAGTCGGCCACGAACGGTGGCAGAACAGCTAGAAATTTTTCATCAAAAGGTGAAAAGGGGAGAAACCACCCAGAACATCGTCAATGCGATTGGCGTGCTGAGCAACATGGATCCTGGCCAACAAATCACTGAACGGCAAGACAGTAATGACGTCATCACCGTCAACGTCAAACTACCCGACCCGTCGGCAAACAACGGCACTAAATGGAGCCAGGTCACCGGCGTACTACCTATCTACTGTGTGGGTGAGCCATTCTGCGAACTGCAGAGCCGGGTCGACTTCAACTCTCTGGACATACCTTTTGAAGAGCGCAACAGTGAAAAAAAGAAGTGCGTGCGCAAAGGTCAAACTACCTGGTCGACAACAGCGTTTTTACCCGCCTTTCGATTATATCTTCCGGCAGAACCCCGGAGCTGACCTTCCACTCACTACCCTTTCAAGCTTTAGATCAGGTTAGAGTTTTCGCGATGTCAGGCTACTTGCCTGGAGCCTGAAGCCCCGCAACAGCGAACACTGTGAGCTGCAACAAAAGATTCTTCCATTTGCTTAGTCTTTAATACAAGTCAGCAAGTAATTTTTCAAAGGCTGCTCTTCTAGCCGACGGTGTAGGAGCAAGCATGCCATATTCCTGCAAAATCGATATGAGCTTTCTGGGAGCAACTTGCTTGTTACCTATAATTTCGACGTGTCCGGCGTCAACCTGCACGCCGATGACTTTTGGGCCGTTATCGATCACGGGTTGGTACTGTTCAGGTAACTCGAAAATATCGTCGCTTGCAATGCACCTTCCATCATCGTTTTTCAGCCGGCACGTGTTCTTCTCATTAGTAACAACCTTCAGATGTCTTTCTACCGATGCCAGCATCGGTTTTGGGTCGGTTATAAAATTTGACGATGAAGTGATCTCAAACCAATTATCGCCAGTGATAAGCCAGCAGATGCCAGGGACAACACCTAAACTCAACCAGTGCAAAGATCGATCGCCACAATATTTCGCCGCTTCAATGCCCGCAAAAGGCGCAGACACAGTTATTAAATCCAGCTTTCGGTCGTTGGACGTGTTAAATATTGTGTCGTCCGAATCGAGCGCTTTACGCGCTATTAATCCGCCTATGCTGTGCCCTAGAATCGACATTTTCTGGTTATTTGTAACGTTGGCCAGCTGGGCGAGAGAAACGGCTAGTTTTTCTGCGCTATCGGCAAGACTGTCTCTGTCGTCATAACTGTAACAAACGGCCTGTTGTCCATGAAATGCATAAAGCTGCGCGAGTGATCTAAAACGACCAGCTGAACCGTTGCAGCCATGTACCAATACGGTAATTGGAGATTTAGAATTAATCTGTAT
>RCMY010004851.1_pt1 | contig 11505 bp, 9 predicted proteins | sample 2041341 | NCBI WGS metagenome assembly RCMY01 (sample SAMN09708234, study PRJNA481090) | Marine sediment metagenome, whole genome shotgun sequencing project.
GCCGTTGGTGCCAATGTCGGTACCCAAGATTCTGACGGGATTTTCATGAACGTATCTGCGCAGCCCGCCAAGGTCGTTGTCTTCTCGCTTGGAGGCACAATCGCCAGCATCCGGTCCGCCACCGGAAAGGCGCTCGCAGGGGCGCTGTCGGGCGAAGATCTGTTTCGGCAACTCAAGATCGACACCGTTGCCGATGTGGAACTGCAGACGCTTTTGCAAAAGCCCAGCAACGCCATCACCACAGACGACCTGCTGTCGTTGCGCCAGCACTGTATTACTGCTGCATACCGTGCCGACGTGGCGGGCATCGTTGTGTCACAGGGAACCGATACGCTTGAGGATACGGCGTATTTCCTTGATGCGACGCTGGACCTTGCGGGGACCGGTCTGGTCGTGACGGGTGCACAACGTGTGCCGTATGCTGCCGGATCGGATGCGGGGCCGAACCTGCGCGATGCCATCACGACAGCGCGTTCGACTGCGGCACGGGGGCAGGGCGCGCTCGTTGTCTTTAACGAGGAAATCCATGCTGGCGATGTTGTTCGCAAGATCAGCAGTTTTCAGGTGAACGGCTTTGGATCGCCGGGCTATGGTCCTCTCGGGTTTGTCGACGGCGGTGATATTTACATGCGCCACCGCGCCGGACGTGCGGTGACGATTGCACCCGGTAAGGTGCTGCCCCGGGTGGATATTCTGCCTGTGACACTGGGCGCGCATCCGGCCCTGATCGAAGCAAGCGTCAACAGTGGTGCGCGTGGTTTGGTGCTGGACGCCATCGGGCGTGGCCATGTCCCTCCTGACTGGATGGACGGGCTTGATCGTGTGGCCAGACGGGGCATCCCGATTGTAGTGACCAGCGTAACCCTTTCGGGGCGTCTGGCCGAAGCGTATGAATATCGTGGCTCGCTTGCCGATCTCGTTGAAATCGGCGCTGTTGCAGTTCACCACCTAAGCGCCCGCAAGGCGCGGCTGCGGATGATGTCTGCGCTTTCTGCTGATATTGATATCGACAGTGCCAGTATGAACTTCAGGTGAAGATGGGATTTGGGCCGGACTTTGGTCAGTGGTCAAAGACCATCTGAATGAGCGGGTCAATCAACCTATCGTTCTCAGACTTGACTTTGACTGCTACAATTCCGCTTCCACCAGTTTTGTAGCTCCAGTAGCAACCCCGAGTGCAACACCGGTTTTGCGGTTGGCGCGTCTTTTCTGCGCTATCTGACCACGCTCCAATGCGATTTGCCCCATTGTGCGGGCCTCGGCTGGTGGCAGGGCAAAAACACCGTCTGAATCTGCCAGTATGGCGGCGCCGGGCATAACGACAACGCCCCCGCAACTGACAGGAAAATGCGCCCGTCCCGCAATATCAAGAAGCCGCGTTGTGACCGGCGCAGTCCCACGACACCAGACCGGAAATTCCAGTTCAACCATTTCCACTGAATCCGTGCAGGGGCCGTCGATGATTGCGCCGATGATGCCTGCAGCTTTAGCCGCACTGGCGACCCCGTCGCCAAGGCAGGCATATTTGTCGTCACCCAGACGGTCAACGACCAGTATGTCGCCGGGTTGCGCCAGCCCGATTGCGTGGTGCAGCATCGTCGAATCTGCGGCAGGGCATTGCACTGTAAGCGCCCGCCCAACGGTGCGCGGGGCAAAACCGCCGTTTGCCTGAATGCCGCGATCCATCGCACCCCAATAGAGGATGTGCCCCAGCATCGTTGTTTCAAGCTGCATCATCAGATCAACCAAATCTGTTTCAAGCAGTGCTGGTTCGGGACCAATGTAGTATTTTTGCGGGCGGGGCAGTGGCTTTGACATGATTGTTTTCATTTTTCTGTTCTGAGTGAGGGATCAAGCCTGTCGCGGACCCAGTCCCCAACGAGACTGATCGAAAGGGCAAGCAAGAAGATTATGACACCGGGGAAGAGGGTCAGCCACCAAGCCGTCAGAAGGCGGTCGCGGCCCTCGCTCATGATCTGGCCGAGGCTTGTCAGCGGCGATTGCACCCCGAGGCCGAGGAAACTTAGCGCTGTTTCCAGCAAAACGGTTAACGGCAGGTTCACAGTGAACTGGACCAAAGCGACGCTGATGACATTGGGCAGGATATGGCGCAGATAGATCCGGTAGGGTGACGCGCCCAACGCGCGAACCGCCACAACATAGCCCTGCTCCTTGGCAGCCAGAACCGCGCCGCGCATCAGGCGCGCGTAGACCTCCCAACCTGACAGGCCGATCAGCAAAAGAAACAGCATGAAGCTGCTGTCGAACACGGCCAGCACGAAAAGCGCCACAACGATAATCGGCAACGAAGCCTGCACATCGGCCGCCCCGACAATCACTGTTTCAACAAACCCGCGCCGCGCTGCGGCCAGAACTCCCAGAAGCGAGCCAAGAACGGCCCCAATCAGCGTACCGACAACAGCTACGATCAGGGTGATTTGCGCCCCCACAGCCAGCCGCACCAACAGGTCGCGGCCCCGCGCATCTGTTCCAAGCGGAAAAGTCCACGACCCGCCGAACCCCACTGGAGGTTTTAGCCGGTCCACAAGCGACGTCGCGCGAAACTCATGCGGTGAAAGCCATTGGCCGAAAAGCGCGAAAAGCACAAACAGAATAATGAATCCAAGTGCGAGCCGCACGGCAAATGGCATGCGCGATCTGTGAAATGTATTTGCGGTTTCCATCAGCGCGCCCGAATTCTGGGATCAATCACCAGATACAGAAGATCCACGACAAGATTTGCCGTCACCATCGTCGCGGCAACGACCAGAACAAGGAACTGGACAGTTGCAATGTCGCGCGTGGCCACCGAGCGGACAAGCAGCTGACCGACACCGGGCCATGCAAAGACCTGTTCGGTGACAACGGACCCGGCGATCAAACTGCCAAGCGACAGCCCCACAAGCGTTACCAACGGAATTGCAGCATTGGGCAAGGCGTGGCGAAGCAAGCGACGCCGATACGGTATGCCGCGCGCTTCTGCCGCGAGCATGAAAGGCTTGTTGATGGTTTCCAGAAGTGAAGACCGCGTAAACCGCGCATAGCTGCCCATCGAGGCAAGCCCGAGCGTCAACGCAGGCGCAATCACACCCAGAAACGATCCGCTTGCGCCCTGTCCTCCAAGGTAGACCTGAAACACCAGTGACCCCACAAGGATCATCACAAGCCCGAACAGAAAGTTCGGCATGGCGAAGGCAAAGACAGAAAAACCCATCACTGTGCGGTCAATCGGACGCCCCCGGTTCAATGCCGCAACGGCGCCAAGCGCCAGACCCGCCATCAGCGATATCACCAGCGCCGTTCCCCCAAGCCGGAGAGTAGCCGGCAGCCGATCAAGGAAAATCTGCAACGATGGTCGCCCTGAGTGGATCGAATAGCCGAAATCACCATGCAGAATGCGGTTGAGGTACCCTGTATATTGCACCCAGAACGGCTGATCGAGACCAAGCGCGCGCCGGTATTGTTCAATCACTTCCTGCGGGGCATCGGGTGGGGCAAGCGCTGCTGCCGGATCGCCCGAGAAACGGATAAAGATGAAAACCAGCGTCACGGTAACCAGAAGAGTGATGGCCGCGCGGGCAACCTTGCCAATAATGAACCCGATCATGCCACCAACCCCCGTTTTTGTCCGGGCGCTGATTGTAACAGCGTTCGCGTGTAAGGCTCGCTCGGGTTGGCGAAAACCTGTGCTGTGGGGCCTTGTTCAACAACGCGACCGTTTTGCATCACCAGCACCTCGTCTGAAATTGCAGCCGCAACATGCAGATCATGGGTGATGAAGACCATCGAGAAACCGAGCCGCTTTTGAAGGTCTGCAAACAGATCAAGAACCTGAACCTGAATCGACACATCAAGGGCCGAAACCGCTTCGTCAGCGATCAGGACCTCGGGTGCCAGAACCAATGCGCGCGCGATGCAAATACGCTGACGCTGACCGCCCGAGAACTCTTGTGGATAACGGTCTGCCGCCTGCGGCGTAAGGCCCACAAGCTCCAGCATTTTCAAGGCTTCTGCATGGGCTTCTTGCTTGGGCATGCCGTGGATGATCAAGCCTTCGGCTACGGCGTCAATGGTTTTGAATCTCGGGTCTAGCGCGCCGAACGGATCTTGCAAAACTACCTGAACCTTGGACCGGAATTGCCGCAGTTTGGAGCCACCCAAACGTGTAATATCCTGACCTTTAAAAACAATCTTGCCGCTGTCCACCTCTTCCAGTCGCAGCAGGCATTTGGCGAGCGACGATTTACCGGACCCGCTTTCACCGACAACCGCAAGCGTCTGCCCCTTGCGCAGGTCCAGTGACACATTGCGCACGGCGTCCACCGTTGACTGGTTGAAGAACATACCTTTTCGATAGGTCAACGACACGTCGCGCACTTTGAAAATGATGTCAGAATCCGGTGCTGGTGGTTTACCTGCCTCAAGGATCGCTGCCGCCAGCAAGCGTTTCGTGTAGTCATGTTGCGGGGTTTGCAGCACGGCGTCCGCACTTCCCGCCTCCACGGCCTCTCCGTCTTTCATCACCACGATATAGTCTGCGATATCAGCAACGACCCCAAAATCATGGGTAATGAATAAGACCGAGGTGTTGAAGTCCGCTTTCAGCTTCTCGATCAACTCGAGGATTTCGGCCTGTGTTGTAACATCAAGGGCGGTCGTAGGTTCATCAGCGATCAACAGGGCGGGATTCAGCAGCAATGCCGCCGCGATTACGATCCGCTGCGCCTGCCCGCCAGACATCTCATGCGGATAGGATCGAAAGGCGCGTTCGGGATCGGGCAACAAAACCGCCTGCAGCATGTCCATAACCCGCTTGCGCCGCTCACTGCGCGGAACACCGTGGACCAGCAAGATTTCTTCGAGCTGCTTTCCGACCCGCTGGATCGGATTCAGGCTGGAAATCGCATCCTGAAATACCATCGAAACAAGCGGGCCCCGCAATGCGTTGAAAGCGGCAGCGCGTTGCGGCGGATTTGGACTGCCCTGAATAGCAATCGTGCCGCTTGTTACGGGCAGAACCGGCGGCAACATTCCCATAATCGCCTGCGCGACGACGGATTTACCCGATCCGCTTTCGCCCACGAGGCACAGGGTCTGGCCGGCCTCAATTGTCAGATCAATGCCAGTCACTGCCTCTTTGCGGTCGGCACCTGGCGGCAACGCAATCGTAAGGTTACGCACCGCCAGAACAGGATTTTGGGACCGGTCCGTCACCTATTTCAGGTACATTCGATCAAAGATCGTGACATCCGTATTGCCCGGATCCCAGTCAAGATCGTCGCGCATGCCAAAGCTGACGACATTGCGCCAGAAATACATGCCCGGCGTGACGTCTTCCCACTCGGCGACAAGGTCAAGGTATGCTGCGTTACGCGTGTCAAAATCCTGTGCCGCCGCGAAACGTTCGCCAACCTCAAGAAAGCGATCTGTCGGAACCCATGTCTTGTGGGCAGCGTTCACGCGGCTGGAATCTGGACCCCAGTCAAGCCAGAGCGGGCGGTAGGGATCGCCGGAAAACTCGCTCGACATAGACATATTCAGCATGTGGAAAGGCCGCTCGTAGGCAAGAGAGAAGTTGTCAACGATGCGGATGCGCACGTTGACGCCGATGTCACGCCACTGTTCGACCATGAATTCGGCTGCAACCTCGTAGTTTGGATAAAAACCCCGAACGATGTGCCAGATCAGTTCTTCACCGTCATAATCCGTCAGCGCCAGAAATTCGCGCGCGCGGTCGGGATCATATGAAATGGCGGCTTTGCGGTCGGGGTTATAGTATGGGCCGTATTCAGGGAAATTGAACGGCGCTGGTACAAAAGTGGCATCGCCCCACAGCGCCTGTGTGATCCCGTCACGGTCAACCGCGGCCACCATCGCCTTGCGCAGATTGGCGTCTGTCAGCGGGTTGTCGGGTAGGTCTTCGGTATTCAAAGTGTTGAACGCGAACATTGGATAGTTCTCGATCGATTTCTCCAGCACGCGAATGCCGGATGTGTTCCTGACAAGCTCGGTTTGGTCGGATGGAATGCTCACGATCATGTCGAACTCGCCGGCAGCCAGTCCTGCGTAGCGGGTCGAGAATTCCGGCACGATGCGGAAGGTCAGGCTTGCCGCAGGCACGGGCCCGTTCCAGTAGTCGTCAAACGCCTCTGCGACCAGTTCGGTTGAAGGATCGAATGATACAAGCTTGTAAGGACCGGTTCCCATCGGTTTCTGGCCGAAGGCATCTTTGCCGACTTCTTCGTAATAATGCTTGGGCAGGACAAAGCCGATGGGCGTCACCATGCGATAGGCAATCGACGGGTCGGGCGCTTCGGTTTCGATCTCGACCGTGAGAGGGCCAGTCGCCTCGACGCGGATGATGCCCGCAGCGTAACGCGTGCCGCGCGGGGCGTCGGGCTCCGGCCCCCAAAGCCGCTTTTCCGAAATCGAAAAAGCTACGTCCTCGGCATCCATGACATGGCCGTCATGGAATTTCACACCTTCGCGCAGTTGGAATGTCCATACTGTCGGTGTCGTGCGTTCCCAGCTGGTAGCAAGCCACGGCACCAGTTCAGTGCCATCGGGGTCATCCCAACGGTTGCGGCGCACAAGCGTGTCGAAAAGGTTGGAATGCACCCGCCCCCCCGACGTGGATATACCAATGACGGGATCCATCGTTTCCCAGAGGTTATCGACAGCAATCACCAGATCCGGGCGGGTTTGCGCCAAGGCCCTGATCGGCGTCAGCGCGGTCACGGCGCCTATTGCTGCGGCGCTGGCAAGCAGGGTTCTGCGAGTGGTGTTCATGATACGTCCTTCCTGTTGGTTTCTGATGTCAGGCATTGGCGGTGGCAACATGCCGCAAAGTGTAATCAAGTTCATTGCGTAGCGAAGGGATTTGGTCCCGGGTGCGCCTGACCTGATCGATATCCAGATCAAGAACGGACAGGCCCGCTTCGGTTCCACCCATGTCAACCAACACCTTACCCCAAGGATCCACGACAGTCGAATGACCCCATGTCCTGCGCCCGTCATCGTGAAGCCCGACCTGTGCCGCTGCAATCACGAAAGCCCCGTTTTCAATGGCACGTGCGCGCAGCAGCACTTCCCAATGGGCCTTGCCTGTCGGGATGGTGAACGCCGAAGGAATGAACATGATTGTCGCGCCAAGTCTGGCGTAGTCACGGAAAAGATGGGGGAATCGCAGATCATAGCAAATCGTCAAACCCCATGGCCCCCAAGGCGTATCAACAATCACAGCTTCGTTTCCCGGTGCATAGCGGTTCGATTCACCTGTTGCAGGGCGACCTTCAAGAAAGATGTCAAAAAGGTGGATCTTGTCGTAATGTGCAACCGAAGTTCCGGACGCATCAATCAGGTTTGCATGGTTCAGAAACCGTCCGTCGCCGCTGGTTACAGGTGTCGAACCGGTCTGAATCCAGATGCCGTGCTTGGCTGCCAACTCCTTGCACGCATTGATAAAAGGGTCATCGGCCTCCCGCGTCACGTGCTGTATTGCATCTTCACGATTCTTGTTCAGAAATCCGGACGCTTCGGGCAGTGCCAAAAGATCACAGCCCTCGGACACAGCATGGCGTACTGCGTTTGCAACAAATGCAATGTTGCCAGCATGCCGGTTCGTGGATGTCATTTGTGCCATACAAAGCCGCAGGTTTTTTTGCATGCCGGTTTTCCTTTGATGTTCCTCTCCCGTCATAGTGAAATCAATTCCGTAACTTAAAAAGAACAAATATCTTGGACGTCGTCTAAATATCTAACATATTGGCGAAATGGACCCCACGAAACGACTCCCCCCGCTCAAGGCCCTGCGCGCGCTTGAGGCGATCCACCAGACCGGGTCCATTATGGGTGCTGCAAGGCAGTTGAACGTGTCACATTCAGCGATCAGCCATCAGGTCAAGATTCTTGACGGTTGGGGCGCAGAACCGCTGTTTATCCGCAAGGGTCGCCTGACGTTACTGACAGATGCCGGCAAGAGCCTTGCCAGCGTCACCCACGAAGCATTTGACGCAATTCGTCACGAGATGGACAGGCTGCCGATACGAAGCCTGCGCAGCGTTAGTATCGCCTGCCTGCCTTTGATCGCGACAGAATGGCTGTTGCCGCGGATGCGTGGCTTCAATGCCCGCCATCCGGAAATCAATCTGCACATCAGCCTTTCCCAGACCGACAAGCCGGTTACGCCTTCGCCCGACATCGAAATCAGATTTGCACGACGCACCCAGTTGACCCGAAATGATATTGAACTGGCACCGGGTGACGCGGTCCCCGTTTGTGCGCCGTCCTTTCTGACCGGCCGTTCGTACGCAGAGTTGCTTACAGATGGACCCCTCCTTTTTGATGAAGACCTGCGGATGTGGGGGCGTTGGTACGAGGTATCCGGCCATCCGCGTGGTCATGGCGGTGGTTCTGGCTTGATTCTGGAAGGGTCGGCGTTATTGCAAGGCGCTGCGCGTGCCGGACTTGGCGTTGCACTCTGCCGCAAGTGGTTTCTGGAAGATGACCTGAGCGCCGGACGTCTGGTAGCATTGTCCGATCAGGTGATTGACGAGGATTGGTGCTATTTTCTGCACTGCGACACAAACACCCGCCATGCGCCCGAAGTCGAACTGGTCGTGGGTCGGTTGGTTGGGTGACGTCTGTTTGCAGAGACTTCCATTGAACGGGACAGCAGGCTAGACATTAGCAATGTCCTGCATGCGCATCCCAACGCCCGCTTTCCGTTGGCGGGTCAGACTTTTGTTAATTCTGGCGGCGTTTCCGGATTAAGGATGTTATCCTCGCCGATCCGATGCAACAGTCCCTTCAAAGGCCCCACCGAAAGGCAAAATCACCGTGATTACCAATGTAAAGCCCGGCCGGACATCTTGCGGTAACTTTCTGCCCACGCCAGATCTCCTGCAGGATGCCTGGCAGCGCAAGGCCATCAATATTCTGCAAGGTGACGCGCGCCGTTCCGCCGATACGCATCTGATCAAACCGAATTTTCCCGGACTTGAGGGCATCTCAATTTACCTCAAAGACGAAAGCACCCACCCGACCGGAAGCCTGAAACACCGCCTTGCGCGGTCGCTGGTGCTTTATGGCATTTGTAATGGTCTGATCCGGCAGGGTACCACGCTAGTCGAAGCGTCTTCGGGATCAACGGCGGTTTCCGAAGCGTATTTTGCCGATTTGCTGGGTTTGCCATTCATCGCGGTCATGCCGCACTCGACTTCGCGACAGAAGGTAACCGAGATCGAACAGTGCGGCGGCAAGTGTCATTTCGTGGACAGCGCATCTATGGTATATGAAACCGCCCAGCGCATTGCGACCGAAACCGGCGGGCATTATCTTGACCAGTTCACCAATGCGGAACGCGCCACCGACTGGCGCGGCAACAACAACATCGCCGAAAGCATTTTCGACCAGATGCAGGGCGAAGAGAATCCGGTTCCCGAATGGGTCGTGATGAGCGCCGGAACCGGTGGCACTTCGGCGACCATCGGGCGCTATATACGCTATCGCAACCTGTCGACACGTTTATGCGTCGTCGACGTGGAAAACTCTGCCTTCTTCGGTTGCTATTGCAGTGGCGACAGAAGCGTGACCTGTGCGCAGGCCTCTCGGATCGAAGGGATCGGGCGGCCACGGGTCGAACCATCGTTTCTGCCTGATGTGATCCACCACATGATCCAGATCCCCGACGCGGCGTCCATTGCGGCCATGCGTATCCTGTCGGACCGGATTTTCCGCAGGGTTGGCGGGTCGACGGGCACAAACTTTTTCGGGCTGTGCCTGATTGCGGCGGAAATGATCAAAAGCGGACAATCTGGCGCGCTGGTGTCAATCATCTGCGACAGTGGTGCGCGTTACAGCGATACCTATTACAACGCTGACTGGATAGCTGCGCAAGGATTGGACATCGTGCCATGGATCGATGCAATCGAGACGTTTCTTGACACAGGCAAACTTGCCCTTCCCGACTAAAACAGCATTCAAGCGAACAGAATTATTTTTCTAAATTGTTGCAAATCGAAAGGTTCGGTGTTCGTATCTACCACAATTCGCCCGCCAAACCCAAGCGGGACCAACCAGGGAGAACGAACTTATGCCAAAGGATATCATTTTTGGAGCAGGGCTTTTGACGGCTCTTGCCTTCACCGGAACAGCCGCTTTTGCACAGGACGAATGTGCAGAACGTGGCGCGCTGGATGTCATGTATTGCGATGCGGATGGCGATCTTGTTGCCGATGCACCGACGGACCCCAGCAAGCTCCAGGACCCAGCCACCCTTGTTTTCGCTTATACCCCTGTCGAGGACCCGGCGATCTATGCGGATATCTGGTCGCCCTTCATCGCACACCTTGAGGAAGTCACCGGAAAGGACGTGCAGTTCTTCGCCGTGCAGTCCAATTCGGCCGAAGTCGAGGCAATGCGCTCCGGACGTCTGCATGTCGCAGGTTTTTCCACCGGACCGACACCATTTGCAGTAAACCTTGCGGGCGTCGAGCCTTTTGCCATCATGGGCGCGGATGATGGGCAGTTCGGTTACAAGTTGCAGGTTTATACGCAGGCAGACAGCGACATCATGGAAATGTCCGACCTTGCTGGTAAGCGCGTCGCGCATACTTCGCCTACGTCGAATTCGGGCAATCAGGCACCGCGCGCCCTGTTCCCTGCATTGGGCGTGATCCCCGATGTAGATTACGAAGTCACTTATTCCGGCAGCCACGACCAGTCGATGCTGGGCGTTGTCGCTGGCGATTATGATGCAGCCCCCGTTGCATCCGAAGTGGTTGACCGTATGGCGGAGCGCGGGCTTTATGATCCGGCGGATGTCCGTATCATTTGGGAAAGCGATCCGTTTCCGACTACCTCTTACGGGATGGCGCATGACCTGACGCCTGAACTGAAAGAAAAGATCAGAGAAGCGTTCTTTACCTTTGATTTCGCAGGAACTGCGCTGGGCGAGGAATTCGCCGGTGTGAGTAAATTCATCCCGATCACCTATAAGGATCAATGGGCCGTCATTCGCCAGATCCAGGCCGCCAATGGTGTCGAGTATACTCCGCAAGGTCTTGCCGCTGAATGATTTTTTGCGTTGGGGCCGGTCGATGGGACCGGCCCCGCACCAAAGGCTTTTTACATGCTGAAAATTACTGACCTCGTCAAACGCTACGGTGACGGCGAACCGGTCCTCAAGAATCTTGACCTCACGATTGAGGGCGAAAGCGTCGTGTCGATCATCGGATCGTCCGGTGCGGGCAAAAGCACGTTGCTACGCTGCATCAACAAGCTCGTTGAACCTACGTCAGGCTCGATCATTCTGAACGGGACGGAATTGACCACCCTGCGCGGTAAAAAGCTGCGCGCAGCGCGGCGCAAGATCGGGATGGTTTTTCAGGGTTTCAACCTTGTCGAGCGGCTGACCGTGATGGAGAATGTCCAGTCGGGGCGGCTGGGCTATATTTCGACATGGGCCGCTATCACCCGACGCTATCCACGAAAAGATATCCGCCG
>RCMY010004852.1_pt1 | contig 11503 bp, 11 predicted proteins | sample 2041341 | NCBI WGS metagenome assembly RCMY01 (sample SAMN09708234, study PRJNA481090) | Marine sediment metagenome, whole genome shotgun sequencing project.
AACGCCGCATTGGGCAGCATGCGTTTCATGGCAGCATGTGCCGTGCCGTAGTTGCTGCGATGACTTTCATCGACCAGTACAAAAATGTTCCGTGAAACGTCTCTGAATTTGGCTCGACTGGTCGCCACGTTGAACTTGTCGATTATCGTGGTTATAATTTCATTGCCCTTATCTTTTAAAAGGTCTATCAAATCGGATCCGCTTTTGGCCTTTTTTACCGTTTTACCACAGTTCAGAAAGGTCTTAAAAATTTGCTTGTCCAGACTTATGCGGTCCGTTACGATCAATACCCTTGGATTATCGATTTCCTTGTCCAGTGCCAATGCCTTTGAAATCATGACCATGGTCAACGATTTGCCGCTACCTGTGGTATGCCAAATGACCCCGCCCCTGCGATTGTTGTCTTTGTCACGTTCCTTTACCCGCGCTATGGTATCCTGTACGGCAAAAAATTGTTGATAACGGCATATCTTTTTTATGGGGCCGTCAAAAACGATGTATTTATAGGCAATATCCATTAGGCGTTGCGGATGGCATAAGGCCAAGAGCGTTTTGTCCTGTTCGGTGGGCATTCTGTTTTCGGCCGCAATGCCGTGGCTGGATTTTTTAATAAGCCTTTGCGTGGCTTTTTCGTTATCCTCTTTCCAGACCGACCAAAATTTGGGTTCCGTCGCCGTAGTGGCATACTTGACGACATTGGGCTGCATGGCCAGTAAGAGTTGCGCATAGTGGAAAAGCCTAGGGATACCGTTTTCCTTATTTTGATTTCTTTGGCTTTGCGAGATGGCCTCCTCCAAAGATTCGTTCTTGTCCCGTCTTTTATTTTCAATAACCACAAATGGAATCCCGTTTACAAAAAGCACCAGATCTGGCCTGCGCTTGCCTTTTAGGCCTTCGACCTCAAATTCTTCGGTAACGTGAAATACATTGTTTTCGATAGCATCCCAATCCATATATTTTAAAGTGAAGCCTTTGCTATCGCCCTGTATGGTCTCGGTAAAACTTTTGCCCAACGTGAGCAGATCATATACTTTCTCGTTGGTACGAACCAGACCTTCATCGGGTACATTTTTTAGGGCATTTATGGCGGCTTGGATGTTTCCGGTAGAGAATTTGTAGGCTTCTCCCTTATATTCAAAACCGTTTATCTTTTGTAGTTGATCGTTTAAGATGTCTTCTAGCAATACGCTGGTGAATAGGCCATCCCTTTGCTGTAATGCCTCTTCGGGGGAAACATACTGCCATCCCATTTTTTGCAATAATTGCAAAGCGGGTTTTTGTGAGTCCTGGTATTCGGTGTAGTTTGTGGTCATGATTAGCATTTAAGTTTACAGTAGAGAATCCGTTTTTGGAGAATAAACCGCTGTTTTGGGGAATTGAACACTTTGCTTAAAGTAATTTCACATCGTCTAAATTGTTTTTAAATCACTCATAATCAATTGTTTTCAATTGTTTGGGTGTTTAGAGCTATAGAATTAAAATTGCGTTTATGCCCCTTTTTGGGGAATTAAGGTTGGATTTTGGGGAATTGAATTAAACGTCATTCTTTACTTTTTGCTCATTGTTTTTTAAATTCTTTCCTTTGTAAAGTCGATACCCAAAGGGTAAAGGACCTGGCTAAGCGACAAGTTCGTTTCATCGTGTTGCCTTAAGACACGTTCCCCACCTACGAGGTGGGGTTTTATATTTTAACTCGAACCGCCCCAGTCAACAACCGCTGCATCAACCCCCGTTTTTGGTCTTGTAGTTCATCGAGCTGCTGTTTTAGGAGCTCTATTTCTTTGTTGACCTCACTTAAAACCAATGCTATCTTTTTCTGTTCTTGTAATGAAGGTAATTTTAGTTTCAAATTTTTGACCTCGGTACTGTTTATTGCAGGATAGTTAGTTCCGACAATTAAAGCCTTTATTTGATTCGTAATGTGCTTTGAAAATAGATATTGAATGAGAAAATTGGGAGTCAAACTTTCTTTACAATCAATGACTGCAAATCCTGTCGAAGCGATCAAATCATCAGTATCCCCCTTTATTATAGCAAAAGCCTGTAAATTTGGACGAACCGTTGCCATAATCACACTATCAATTTTAACAATTCTCCTTGCTCTTGAAGGTGCTTCAAGAAATTTGTATATAGGTAAATTTAAATTGACTATGCCAGAATCGACATCGCTCAACGATACGTACTTAAATGAATAATTGGAATCGGTAGTTGATTTCAAATTGTTCTTATCAATATCAGCAACTTTTCCCAACCTGACCTCTTCCCACTCCCCTTCAAACCCCTCAAACCGTTTTTCCCCCGTCAACAATACCTGCATCAGCCCTTTTTTCAGGGTTTGCTTGGTGGCAATAAGTTTTTCTTGGGTGGCAATGGCGGTATCCCAAGTGCTTAGGATTTGGGCGATTTTTTGTTGTTCGGGGAGGGGAGGTAGAAGAAGATTTACCTCGGACAAAAACCTTCCATTCGTCAAAGCTCTTGTCGTGAAGGAACTTTTGCTGATTATTTCCTTTCTGGCCTTACCGGTAGAAAAACAATAATGGGCAAATGTCAAATTCACTTTATTCGATTCCGTGGGTCGTGCACGTAAAACGAAACCGCTAAATACCCCATTCTCTACATCCTCCATAAGAACAGAAGAATATGCAATTTGACGAATCGTTTCCGAGGTTCTTGTGAAGAAAACATCGCCTTTTTTCACATTGAATCTTTCAATTTCATTTTCAGTTAGAGAGACCCTTCCTTTAAGCTTTTCATAATTGAGAAAGGTGTTGTTGAAAACGTCCATGTAATTGACAATCGGTGTTCCGTAGCCAAAAAATTCTTTACCCTTATTGAGCCCGTTTTTAAAATTGTAAAGTTTACCAAGTTTGAGTATTTTCCACTCCTCCGGTATCCACCCCAACTTGGTTTTTTTATAGCCCGGTCGTTTGGCTAGGTCTTGTAAGTTCGGTCTATTTTCAACTTCCATGTACTACTTTTTTTTGCCCTTGATCTTGTTTTCAAGAGCTTTTAAATCTTCCAAGTCTTGGCGGTCTGCCTCGGCCGCCTCGGTGCGCTTGCGGTGGGTGTCGAAGGTATTATACTGTTCGCGTACCTGTTTTTCCATCTGTTTATGGCTTATCTTTCCGGCAGAGGTGAGCACGTTTCTATCGTTGAAAGCGATGATTTTGTCCAGATTGTCTTGCCAGAAGCGCATAGTCAGGTCCTGACGGTTTTTGGCACGGAGCTCGGCGGTCTCTAAAAAGATGACTACCAGCCGGTTTAGGCTATCCAATTCATCTTCGGTTAGATAATTCTTGGCGATGGTAATGTCCTGTTTGCGTACTACGCTTCCCTTCCAATTTGTCAACCCCATGTTCAATTTAGTGGCATCCGCACGATTGACTATCAATTCTGCTGCCGTTTTATCGGTGGTGGCATAGAGCAGTTTGTTCTGTGCCTCTGCGAAGAACATCTGCGTGGCCTTGTCGGTGGGATCATAATCACTGCTCAAGCTAAATAGGTCGCGTACTTTTTGATAAAAGCGTTTTTCCGATGCGCGAATATCACGGATACGATCCAGCAACTCGTCAAAATAATCGGGTCGGCCATCCGGATTTTTAAGGCGTTCGTCATCCATCACAAAACCTTTGATAATAAAGGCTTTTAGATTTCTATTGGCCCATTGCCTGAAATATACACCACGAGGACTTCGCACTCGGAAACCCACGGCGAGAATCATATCCAAGGTGTAAAACGTAATATTGTAATCTTTGCCATCAACAGCAGTTGTCAAGTATTCCTTGACAACTGATTTTTCGCTTAATTCATTGTCTTTCAGTATGTTTTGTATGTGTAGGCTAACGTTCTGTTTTGAGGTGTCAAAAAGTTCCGCCATCTGGCCCTGGTTCATCCATACGTTACCATCCTTGGCAAAAAGTGCCACCGAAGCCGTACCGTCCGCCGTAGTGTATATTATAATATTGTTCTGTTCTTCCATTTGCTATAAATCAAATTCTTTTAGGTAATGTGGCATTTCTTGTTGCGCCAGTTTTAATTCACTGTTGTTTCTGTTATTTCCTTTTCAAAATTAACATCAACTTGGTTTCATTATACCCTGACCTTTTGTCTATTCTTCGAATTTGGCAATATCTGTTGTATTCTTGTCTTGCATAGCTGTCAAATTGTTTTTTGGCTTTGAAATCGGGCATGTTCGCCATAGGCTACGTAGCCCAATTGGTTGGTCAGCATTCGGGTCTTTCCAATTGTAAAATCTGTGGTGTTATTGTGGTGGTGGCCGTAAATCCAATAGTCCGGTTGCGACTCGGTGATCAAATCGTAAAGTTCCGTTGCAAAGGCCTCGTTGAGCGGGTCATTTTTATACTGTTGAGGGTAATGCAGAAACGTCGGTACGTGGTGGGTAATCACGACAGTAGTCTCGGAAACCTCCTTTTTGAGTTCCTTGTTTAGAAAATCAAGGGCTTGTTTGTGGCGGGCATTATACCCTGAGACCGTCAAAAGTTCGCCATCGACCTTTATGTGGTTAAAATCGTTAAGTCCGTAAAGTACCTCTTGTTCATTTCGGACACTAATTTGCGACCATAAAGTGGAAAAAATAAGACGATAGCCCGCAGTTATTACCGTACGGTTATTGAGCAGAATGACGTTTTCCTTGATCTTTTCCTCAAAGCTACCACTGCGTAAGGACATATCGCCACCGTAATACTCATGGTTCCCGGGTATCCAATAGGTAGTTTCAAAATTTTCGCCCAAGCCGTCCAAAAAACTCCCAAGCCTTTCCAGTTGCGTAAAAGGCATGATGTCTCCGGCCAATAGCAAAATGTCGCCCACAGGTTCTATGGGATTTGCATTGATAAACTCCTTATTTTTGGGGAATTCCAAATGTAGGTCGGATGCGTATTGAATCCTCATAGATCAAGTTCTTTAAGGTAATTAGCCATTTCTTGTTGCACCTGTTTCAATTCCTTTTCCAGCCTTTCGATTTCTGTTTTCGTCGCCTCGATATCTACAGGTTCTTCTTCCTCAAAGGTGTCCACATACCGCGGAATATTAAGGTTAAAATCGTTCTCCTGTATTTCTTCCATCGTGGCCACATGACTGTACTTTTCGATTTCGGAGAAATTTTGGTACGTGTCCGTTATCTTTTCGATATCCTCCGGTCGAAGTTTGTTTTGTTTTTTACCATCTTCATACCCCTTACTGGCATCGATGAACAGTGTCTTTTTTCCCTTTTTGGCTTTGTTAAAAATTAGTATGGCCGCAGGTATGCCCGTTCCGAAGAAAAGATTCGTGGGCAAGCCTATCACCGCTTCCAGTAGGTTTTCCTCGATCAAAGCCTGCCGAATCTTGCCCTCTTTGCTGCCCCGAAACAAAACACCATGGGGAACGATGACCCCGACCCGTCCCGTGGGCAAGGTAGTCTCGATCATGTGCAGGATAAAGGCATAATCGCCCTTAGACCTTGGCGGTATTCCCCTCAAAAATCTTCTAAACCTATCGGATTCCGCCTTTTCATGTCCCCATTTATCCAATGAAAAAGGAGGATTTGCCACTACTACATCAAACTTCATCAATCCATTGGCTTCTACCAATTGCGGATTGTTCAATGTGTCGCACCATTCGATTCGGGCCGCGTCCATTCCATGTAAAAAACAGTTCATTTTGCTCAAGGCCCAAGTATCACCGTTGCTTTCCTGTCCATAAATCGCAAAATCGTTCGAAGGACTGCCGTTTTTGTCCTTTACTTCCTCTGCAACTTGAATCAGTAGCGAAGCTGAACCACAAGTAGGGTCGAATATTCTTGCCCCTTCTTCGGGAGCGATTAATTTGGCCAATAGTTGCGATACCTCTTTTGGCGTAAAGAATTCCCCACCTTTTTTACCGGCTCCAGATGCGAATTTTTCCAAGAGGTACATATAGGCTTCGCCAAGTACATCTTGCTTGCCCTCCCAGAGTGAAGGTCGAAAATCGAGTTCCGGTTTGGCAAAGTCGTTGATAAGATTAAGCAACCTTCTGTTTCGGTCCCTGGTCTGGCCTAGTTTTTCGGAGTTAAAACTAATATTACGGAAAACACCGTTCAACTTCTCCAAATTCTGCTCCTCTATTTTGGCCAAGCTTTTGTCGATGATACCGCCAATATCGGCATCGTTCCTTTTTTCATGGATGTAGTTGAAACTGCAATTGTCGGGAAGTACAAAACGCTCCCTTTTCAACTTGCGTTTTATCAACTCATCATTATCCCCGTATTGCTCTTTGTATTGGTCATAGTGGTCTTGCCAAACATCGCTCAGGTATTTAAGGAACATAAAGACCAAAATGTAGTTCTTGTATTCCGAAGAATCGAATGCACCCCTAAAGGTGTCGCATGCGCTCCATAGGGCATTGTTTATCTGTTGTTGTGTCGGTCTTGCCTTGGTTATCATGGTGTTTCGTTATTTTATGGATGACAATAATTGGGTCTGGATCAATAGGTTTTTATTTTCCATAAGTTGGTTATATAGATTTTGCTCTTTTAGAGCCAAGGCCGCAATATTCGCTATTTTATCCTGTTGAGAAATAGACGGAAGCAAAATAGGTATATTTTCAACGGTTTCCCGATTGATACTAGTTGTATAGGTTCCCGATGCCTGTGACTCAAGATACTGTTGTATTTTTTTTTGATTGATGTACCAGGCAACATAATTTGGGTTTGCCTTCGTTTCATCCAAACGTACAACAAAGAAGGCCGAAGAAGCTACTGATGGATGGTTATCGTCGGCATAAAATGAAATCGCATAATTGTTGGCCCCCTTTGAAATAAATAGGATGTCACCATCTTTTAGATAATATTTGTTTTTGACTTGTTTTTTGTTGACGAAAATGCAATCCTTCCCAATTGTGGTATAGTCGTTCTCAACATCTTTAAGTTGAACAACTCGCAAGTTTCCTTCCTTAGCAGGAGTAATTTTCTCCCGGAACGAGTAGCCGGAAAAAAGCCCACTATAGCCAACTACGGATTTTAATTTTACTCTCTTTCGACGCATACTCAACTACATAATTCTTAGGATGTACAAATATTAAGAAATATTTTGAATGAAACAAGAAATATTTGCATAAGTTCTGCGATGCGTTTTTTACGGATAGAATCATCCCAAATCTTACCATAACTTGCCTGCGCGTGGATCCTGTCCGGATTTTGTAGCGTTCCGGCAGATAAGCGTAAAGCAAAAACCGGATAGGGCGCACCCTACTTTTTGCTTTGGTTTTCCGTCCAATTTTGGTAGAGTTCGCCGGCCTCCGGGCTGGCCTTGAAAAAAGCCCGAAAATGGGCGACTGCTTTTTCTTCCCCCTGACCATAGGCTTCCTGCCTTATTTGGGCGGTTCGGGAGATTTTATAAACGGAAAATCCCAATACGAGGAAGATAATCGTTAAGAGGCCCCAGAACAGTTTTACCGACCATTTCGGAAGGACCATGGATTTTTTGATATAGTACACGACATTGCCCATCAGTTTGTGCTGATCTTCTATGGCCTTCTTTTGATGGTCGTTATATCCTTTCAGGATAAAGTCGATGTCCGAGGTGTCGGCCTGTACTTTATATTCCATCAGGAACTTTTTCAGTTCTTCCATCCGGTCGATCGAATTTTCGAAGCCCTTGATTTCTTCCGTTAGCAATTCCGCTATTTCTTCCAATTTTGCCATAATCCTATATTTCCATTCCTAATCCGATTGCTTTTTTAACGGCCATCTTGACGGCCTTTTTAGCGATGGTTACCGCTAAGTTGGGTGATATTCCCACGGTCTTACCCAATAATTTCAGGGTATTGTCCTTGGTAATTTTTTGAGTAACATTTTTATCGAACCCGATCCGCTCGGCAATCCTACCCATGGACATGGAACGGTGTACCGCGCTTCCTTTCAGGTTATGGCCGCTATATTCAAAGCGGAAACCCTGTAGCCTATCGGACCTGTTAATGCTCGGGATGACCTTTACACCGTTTTGTTTCATGAATTCGATGTATTGATCAAAATCCCTGGGCTTCATTTCGGTGATTACCTTTTCATGAATCTGCTTCATTTCCTGTCTGATATTTTTGACCCGGTCCAATTTTTCCTGTTGCACCTCCCTGACCGTGGTCAGCCCCATTTGCTGTGCCACTTTCTCCGCGACCCTTTGGCTACGTTTGCCTACATAACTGTCCTTATAGGCTTTCCCATCGAAACCGATTCGGTTTACATATAAATGAACGTGGACATGGCTTTTGTCCCGATGGACAAAGGCAATGGCCTGTCTTTCCCGTAATTTCATTTCTTTTACGAAGCGCTGTGTAATTTCCGTTAGTTGTCTGTCCTTCAATTTCCGCCCATCTTCAATGGTAGGACTGAGCACAAAACTCATGGTGTTCTTTTTACATCTGTGATTCTGCGATTGGATGATCTTGAATTCCCGGGTAATCTCTTTGGGATTGTCCCCGGCCAGATGTTGCCTATAGACCACGTTGGCACCTTTCTCCTTGTTCCAACCGTAACCCATGGAAGCTCCCGTATGCGAAATCGATTTTCCCTTGCCGATCATCTCTTGAAATTGTATAGATGTTTCCGGATTTCGTTGGCCAGTTGTACCACTTCATCGGCCAATTTCGGGTTGCGCTTTCGGAACATATTCCCAATACGTTTAAAATTCATTTGATACTTGACCAACATTTTATAGACCTCGATCTGTTCTTGCGAAAGGCGTTCAACAATCCTATCGTCAAAGGCGGCCCGACGACAATACTCGCTTATGGAAAGTCCGCTCTTCTTGGCCTTGACCTTAAGCAGTTTCTTTTCATAGATCGAACATCTAAATTGTATGAATTCCTTTTTCACTTGCAATATTTCTATGGTCTATGACAAGTCAATTTTTATAAGTGCCCATCAAAAACCTCTTTTAAATCATACATCGAAAGACCAGTTACAAGTACCTACCCTTTTGCGACCATCGGGAGCAAAAGCGAGATTTGTCATGACAATGACACATCTCGAATTCTCACTCATACTTAATAATATGTTCTGTTTCAATTTCTAGTTATCATTGAATTTTCGATCATAATTAATAAATATGTTCTGTTCTAATTTTTACTCATGCTTCATAATCTGTACTAATTCCATTTCTATTTTTTCTCCCTATCCACATCTCGTTGACATCTTTATAATCCTTATATAAATAAGATTTATCGACGCAGTTACTATGATGTTGTATAAGCCGATCCGTAAGTCTTTTTCCTGCTTTATCGTTGTCCAGATACAGTTCTATCTGCCCGTATAATTCTATGTAGTTCATAGCGCGTTTTACCATCGACAAGGAGTTCAAGATCAGAAAATCCGTGTTGTTGCAATAGAAGTCCACAACCGTTAAAAAATCGAACATACCTTCCGTTACGATCAATCTCCTATACCTGTTCTGTAGGTAGGTAATGTTCTTTGGGGAAGATGAATTCTTGTAGTATTTGTTGCGAAGTTCCCAACCGCCGGAATCGTTCTGTAGACCAATAGCGTAATAGTCGCGTCCCTTACAGGAATAGTGAACTTCCTTACAGTATTTTTTGGCGGTCTCCAGAGCAATGTTCCGCTGCTTTAGGTAAGCTTTCAGACCAAGATGCCAAATAGGGTTGGCACCTTTGATAAGCAAGCCATCATCAGAGGGCGGAACAAAAGGTTGCGGGTGAAAAGAAAAAGAGGGAGGCATGTCCGATAGGAAACGTAGGGCATCCCGAACACGGCAACCGTAAAGCCGCATGACCAAATCGATAACGTTACCGCCAAAGCCCACTCCATGGTCGAACCATAGGTTTTTGGTTTTGGACACTTTGAAGGAGGCTTGGGTTTCCGGCCGGAACGGGCTTAAAAACCAAGCTTCTCTCTCCGTCTCTCTTTTCGGAAGGTGCCCTACCTTTGCCATAGCTTTTACGATGCAAACGGCACGGGCTTTTTCGCAGCTTAACGAATTCCTTTTCATCTACGTTTGTTTTTAAAGGTATAGTTCAGGGCCTCGGTTTCGATTTCCGACCTTGATTTTCTTCCATTTTGCAAAAGCCATATATTGAGTTTGGCCTTTTCGAAGAACAGCATCTTGCCGTTCGGTTTGGAGTGGGGGATTTCCCTCGCTGCGGTCAGCTTGTACAGGTAGCTCCTTGAAATGCCCGTGTACTCACTGGTCTCCTCGAATGTGAGTACTTCTTTGTTGGCGGTCAATAATCGTTCGATACGGTCGAGCCGTTCTTCTAGTTCCAGATAGTCCATTTACATCTTATTTTGGTTCGGACAATGGGCAAAAGCTTTTGTCCTTTTTAGTAGAATTCTGGTGCTAAACTAAGAAGGGAACTAAAGGGAAACGTCTGCATCTTAGGCAATGCATACATACTTCGGACAAAAGCAAACGAACGAATGTTAAAGGTCGGAGAAGATAGCCTTCAAGTCGTCGCTTTTCTTGGAAATCGGGGTTCTGGACTTGGCATCCTTTACGGTGGAGTATTTATAGGGCCTACCATCTTCCCGACGGACGGTATCCGACCTTTTGAAAAAATCGATTACGCTCATCGAATTTTCGGGAAAGGTCGCCTTGAACAGTTCAAAGAATTCCCTGCAACTTGGGGCATCCAATTTAAAATGGATTATGGATTCATGTGTATGCCAATCTTTCTTGAACACTTTTATAAAGTCATCCCTTTCGGTCCGCTCAATAATCAGCATTCCATAGCGGACCAGACCGCTGTAAAGCTTTTTCAATTGACCGTCTGTAACCGAAACGTTGAAATTGTTCTTCTTTTTTAGTTTCTCCTTGATTTTTGGGATAAAAACGTTTTTGAACTTCTTCGTCCAGGTAATTTGGCTCAATCCTATTCCCCCTAAAAAAATGAAACAGTTTGAAATGAAGAAGAAACCGGTGGGTTCCGATGCATATCGCAATATGGAGAGATAGCTTGAGTGCATAAGTAAAAGGCCTATCCCATAGAAAACCAATCTTGGTTTCTCGATGTATTTGTCCCATTGGGTGGGTTCGTTGAACATGTAGCGGGCGAAGAACCCGATGTAAGGGATAAGTAGTCTCACATAAACATATGCGAAAGATAACAGGAGCAGATATTTGATGAAATTATCTTGCATCCTCTAAGTTAGCAATTTACAGATGGAGGATTAGGATTCATGGACATACGGAAGCTAAATCCGTTCTAACGATATTTCAATCTAGAGAAATAGCTCTTTCTTTATTCCGAAGCCAGTATTAGATGAATAAAATTCATACTTTTAAAAAGATAATATTTGTGGTAAAATTGTTTTTGATTATCCCAAAACCGTCACTTAAACGTCACTTATAAAAACACAAAACCCTGAAAATCATTTGATTAACAGGGTTTAAAAGTACTCGAGGCGGGAATCGAACCCGCACTCCGAAGAACTGGATTTTGAATCCAGCGCGTCTACCAGTTCCGCCACTCGAGCATACCTATTTTACATAAGACTTGGTAAAACAGGACTGCAAAA
>RCMY010004853.1_pt1 | contig 11499 bp, 10 predicted proteins | sample 2041341 | NCBI WGS metagenome assembly RCMY01 (sample SAMN09708234, study PRJNA481090) | Marine sediment metagenome, whole genome shotgun sequencing project.
GCTGAGACACAGAGCATGTTTGGCAGTGTTGAGGATCTGATTGCCATGGGATACAGCGGTAATCTGGAGTTTGAGAGAGATTTCCTTGGAGAAGGCTTAGACATGATTAACAACTTTTAAATAATAGGAAAAGAGGCAGAAATGATGGACAGAACACCAAAGCCCGGAGAGCTTTACAGGCACTTTAAGAATAAGCTGTATCAGATAGTTACAGTGGCAACACATTCAGAGACAGGGGAAAAGCTTGTGATTTATCAGGCTTTATATGATGATTTTGGGATATACGCCAGACCACTCGACATGTTTGTAAGCGAGGTGGACCATGAGAAATATCCTGATGTGAAGCAGAAATACAGATTTGAGAAGATCACACTTAAGGATAAGCCGGAGGATATGTCGGGAAAGAGTATCTCTTTGAGCACTAATGCGATTGCAGCTAATGCACCTGAAGCTGTGAGTGTTCAGACACAGGCATGTTATGAGCCGGCACCGGATGCAGATGAAGGCCAGGCACCGGATCCGCGTTTGCTGGAGTTCCTTGATGCGGATACCTTTGAAGAGAAGTACAATATACTTATTTCAATGAGGGATATCATAACCGACCGCCTTATAGATGACATAGCGGTGGTTATGGATGTTGTAGTTCCTGAGGGCCCATTGCAAAAGCGGTATGATGATTTAAAGAATACGATAAAGACCAGGCAGTACTATGAATTTTCCAATCGGCTCAGATAGCTGTTGTGATATTTGCCGGATTCAGTGACATCCTCGCCAAACCAGTCAGGCGCTGTGAATTCATTTGCTGCGTCGACAGAGTCGAATTCAACCTCCACAAGTGTAAGAGGAGCCAGATCACCCTCAAATACATCAAGCTCTGCGGTCAGACCACCGTCAAGAGGTATGAGATAGCGTGTCTTTTCGATGAGACGACCGTCAATCTTTTGGACAAGATGGTCGTAGGCTTCTTTTGTGAGAGGAAGATTGTACTCCTCGCGCACCATAAGACCGGCTCCCTTGTAGGTCATATAATAGCTGTCATTTGAGCGTCTGACTCTGACAACAGGCGAGGTGCACAGATAGCCCTGGGCGATTTTTTTGCTCGCGTAGCTGTCTAAATTGGAAGGAAGCTGTTTAAGTAAGTATTTTCTTTCGATTTCCATGGTATATCCTTTCAGGTTACTGGTAGATTTATAGTTACGGTTTATACTTTTGTTTTACCCTCATATCATTTATATATGATTATAATGACCGGTATTTAAAAATTCAAGGACGAACCGCAGCTTTTTATAGTATTATCAAAGAAAAATAAAGGAGAAAAATATGATTAAAGTAGGAATTTTTATGGCAGACGGCTGTGAGGAGATTGAAGGACTTACAGTAGTCGATATAGTTAGAAGAGCAAAGCTTGAGATTGAAACCATATCAATCACGGAAAAAGCCGAGGTGACAAGCTCTCATCAGGTGACATTTAAGACAGATACCACAAAGGCACAGGCTGATTTTGACAGCTACGATGCAATCGTACTGCCGGGAGGCATGCCGGGTACATTAAACCTTGGCGCGGATGAGACCGTAGTAAAGACAATTAAGAGATTTGCCGCTGAGGGAAAACTTGTTGCAGCGATATGTGCAGCGCCTAGCGTGCTCGGTGAGAATCATATACTTGAGGGCAAAAAAGCTACCTGTCATCCGGGTTTTGAGGAAAAGCTGCTCGGTGCACAGTGGCTTGAGCAGCCTGTAGTTGTGGATGGCAATGTGATTACAAGTCGTGGAATGGGAACAGCTATTGCGTTTGCACTCGAGCTTGTCAGATACTTCACAGACGATGCCACAGTAGAGCATATTCGACAGGGACTGGTATACTAGACCGGCAAGCCCCTGTATTATAACAAAAGAGGTCACACACCAACCCCATGGTGCGCGGCCTCTTTTTATGCTTGCATTTGAAGCGTACATTTGAAGCCTGCTATTGCAGAGCTTATTTCATCTGCTGCTCCTGCTTCATGATCATCTGCTTGACCATCTCGCCACCGATTGAACCGGCCTGCTTAGAAGTAAGGTCACCGTTGTAGCCCTCTTTTAAAGGAACTCCAAGCTCTGAAGCAACCTCTTCCTTGAAACGGCTCATAGCCTCTTTTGCCTCCGGTACAGAAGCCTTTTTACTACTTGATGCTGCCATAATGCAATACCTCCTTTTAAAACGTTATACACAAGCTGTATGTGTATGGAAATATTATGCCGTAAAATGACAAAAATATGTTTTGGTATTGCTGACAATTTATGGAATTATACACAAAAGCAAATTTAATGTAAAAAACACTGGAAATAGTGGATTTGTTGTGTTATAATCATCCAATGACTGGGCTTAGCAGTTTAAAAAGCATGCCCACATTACATTTGATGTACATACCATTCATATATATTTTTAAGGAGGATAACGATTGACATGAGTGTACAGGTTGAGAATTTAGAGCATAATATGGCGAAGCTTACTATTGAGGTAGCAGCTGAGGAATTAGAGAAAGCATTGGATTCTGCATATCAGAAGCAGAAGAAACAGATTAGTGTACCTGGATTCCGTAAAGGAAAAGTGCCAAGAGCTATGATTGAGAAAATGTATGGAGCAGGTGTGTTCTACGAGGATGCAGCAAACATTCTTATGCAGCAGACATACGCAGGTGCAGTTGACGAGAGCGGTGTTGACATTGTTTCACGCCCAACAGTTGAGGTTACTCAGATTGAGAAGGGACAGCCTTTCATCTACACAGCAGAGGTTGCTGTAAGACCTGAGGTTACTCTTGGTAAGTACATGGGCGTTACAGTTACAAAGATCGACACATCAGTTTCTGATGAAGAGGTTGACGCTGAGCTTGAGAACCAGAGAAACAAAAATGCAAGAACAGTTACAGTTACAGATCGTCCTGTAGCAGAGGGAGATACAGCAGTTATCGACTTTGAGGGATTTGTTGACGGAGTAGCTTTCGAGGGTGGAAAGGGTGAGAATCATCCATTAGAGATCGGTTCACACACATTCATCGATACATTCGAGGATCAGTTAGTAGGAAAGAACACAGGCGATGAGGTTGAGGTCAATGTAACATTCCCTGAGAAGTATCAGGCAGCAGACCTTGCAGGAAAGCCGGCTACATTCAAGGTTAAGATCAACGAGATCAAGGCTAAGGAGCTTCCAGAGCTTGATGATGAGTTTGCACAGGATGCAGCAGGTGTTGATACATTAGCTGAGTACAAAGAGGAAATCAAAAAGAACCTCACAGAGAAGAAAGAGACAGAAGCTAAGAAGACTAAAGAGGATGAGGCTATCCAGAAGATTATCGACAAGTCAAAGATGGATCTTCCTGAGGCAATGATTGAGACACAGTGTGAGACAATGGTTGAGGAGTTCGCTCAGAGAATCGCACAGAGCGGTCTTACAATGGAGCAGTACTTACAGTTCTCAGGCATGACAGTTGACCAGCTTAAGGATCAGGTTCGTCCTGAGGCTACAACACGTATCCAGAGCAGCCTTGTACTTGAGCAGATTGCCAAGGAGGAAAACATCGAGGTTACTGATGCAGATATCGATGCTGAGGTAGAGAAGATGGCTAAGGCATACGGCATGGAGGCTGATAAGCTTAAAGAGTACATGGGAGATGCTGAGAAGGAGTCTATGAAGAAAGACATTGCTATCACAAAGGCCGTAGATCTTATCATGGACAACGTTAAAGAGCGTGCAAAGGCAAAGAAAAAGGCTGATGCAGAAGAGTCTACAGAAGAATAAGATTTTTGAATCAAGATTTGATTGACTGGCTCAGAAGCCTATTTTCTGAGCCGGTCTTTTGAGCTTTTATAAAGGAGGTATTTTATATGAGTTTAGTACCATATGTCATTGAACAGACCAGCAGAGGAGAGCGCAACTACGACATTTACTCCAGATTATTAAAAGATCGTATCATTTTCCTTGGAGAGGAAGTAAATGAGACAACAGCCAGCCTTGTTGTTGCCCAGCTTTTATTCCTTGAGTCTGAGGATCCGAATAAGGATATCCACCTTTACATCAATTCACCGGGTGGAATGGTTACAGCAGGACTTGCTATTTACGATACTATGCAGTACATCAAGTGTGATGTTTCAACAATCTGTATCGGTCTTGCAGCAAGCATGGGAGCTTTCCTTCTTGCAGGCGGTGCAAAGGGCAAGAGATATGCTCTTCCAAATGCAGAGATTATGATTCATCAGCCATCTGGCGGTGCAAAGGGTCAGGCTACTGAGATTCAGATTGCTGCAGAAAATATTTTAAAGACAAAGAAGAGATTAAACGAAATTTTAGCAGCCAATACAGGCAAGCCATACGAGACAATTGCAGCTGATACAGAGCGAGACAACTATATGTCAGCACAGGAAGCCGCAGAGTATGGTCTCATAGACAGTGTAATAACAAACAGATAATCAGAAGTTAGATGAATTTAAGAGGGTACCCCATATGGGATGCCCTCATGCAATAAAAGGAGTTAATAATGGCAGGAAAAAACGACGGAAAGATTCGCTGCTCATTTTGCGGTAAGACACAGGACCAGGTAAATCGTTTGATTTCCGGACCTAATGGAGCTTTTATCTGCGATGAGTGTATAGATATATGTGCCGAGATTCTTGAGGAAGAAGGCGTAGATGGCCATGAGGACAAAAGCAGCGCTAAGGATGATATAAATCTTGTTACTCCGGAGGAGCTTAAGGCGTTTCTGGACGATTATGTAATAGGACAGGACCAGGCAAAGAAGGTGCTTTCGGTTGCTGTTTACAATCACTATAAGAGAGTTCTGGCAGGTGATACATCAGATGTAGAGCTTCAGAAGAGTAATATTCTCATGCTTGGACCTACAGGCTCAGGAAAGACACTTCTTGCGCAGACACTTGCCAGAGTGATAAATGTTCCATTTGCTATCGCTGATGCTACAACACTTACAGAGGCAGGATACGTAGGTGAGGATGTGGAGAATATCCTATTAAAGCTTATTCAGGCGGCAGATTATGATATCGAGCGTGCAGAGCATGGTATCATTTATATAGATGAGATAGATAAAATTACAAAGAAATCAGAGAATGTCTCAATCACCAGAGATGTGTCAGGCGAGGGTGTACAGCAGGCTCTTTTAAAGATTCTTGAGGGCACAGAGGCATCTGTACCGCCACAGGGCGGAAGAAAGCATCCGCAGCAGGAGCTTATTCCTATTGATACTACTAATATACTTTTTATCTGCGGTGGAGCATTTGATGGTCTGGAAAAAATTATCGACAGTCGTATGGATACATCATCTATAGGCTTCAATTCAGATGTAAAGTCAAAGACAGAGCTCAATGTAGGAGAGGCGTTTAAGCATGCACTTCCACAGGATTTTGTAAAGTTTGGATTGATTCCTGAGTTTATCGGACGTGTACCTATTACCGTTTCTCTCGAGGCACTCGACAGGGATGCACTTATCCGTATACTTAAGGAGCCTAAGAACTCGCTTATCAAGCAGTACACCAAGCTTTTTGAGCTTGACGGAGTAGGTCTTGAGTTCACAGACGATGCAGTAAATGCCATCGCTGACAAGGCACTTGAGAGAAAGACAGGGGCCAGAGGACTTCGTGCCATCATGGAGGCTGTTATGCTTGACCTTATGTATCGTATACCGTCAGACAAGAGCATCAGCAGATGTGTAATAGACAAGGATATCGTTGAGGAAAACTTAAAGCTTGATGGTGATTGCGTGCCTGAGGCATATATCGAGGAAAAAGCGGCATCGTAAGTACATGGCGGTATTTTACAAAAGATACAGCATCGGATAATATAAATTGCACAGCGGTTTGTTATGCATGGCTGTGTAATAATACAGGAGATATAAGTGGAAGAACAGATTATGAATATGCCTGCAGTAGCGCTGAGAGGGCTTACTATTCTGCCGGGGATGATTGCCCATTTCGACATCAGCAGAGAGCGCTCCCTTCGTGCTGTCGAGGAGGCTATGGAGCAGGATCAAAAGATTTATCTTGTCACACAAAGGAATGTGGACAGTGAGGACCCGACTCAGGAAGACCTCTATCAGATGGGTATTGTTGCTGACATAAAGCAGGTTGTCAGATTACAGAATGATGTTGTGAGAATACTTGTAGATGGAATAAGCCGGGCAGCATTGCTTGGCTTTACCGGTAATGAGAAGTACCTTGAGGCAGAAATCTGTTATTGTGATAGTAATGCAGACAGCCTGCCGGAGGATCTCAGGGAAGCCATGCTTCTCGGAGTCAGAGAGGCTTTTCACAGATATGCGGCAGTCGTCGGCAAAATCAGCAAGGAGCTTATCAGACAGATAGATCAGTATGAGGATCTTGAAAAGCTCATTGATTATGTAACCAACAATCTGCCGGTGTCATATGAGCTTAAGCAGCAGGTGCTTGAGGCAGAGGATATCAATGACAGATATCAGGTTATAGTATCATTACTTCTCTCCCAGGTGGAGGTTATTTCCATAAAGAATGAGCTTCAGAAAAAAGTAAAGGTTCGTGTGGACAAGCATCAGAAGGAGTATGTGCTTCGTGAACAGCTTGGTGTGATACGTGAGGAGCTGGGCGAGAATGCTGACTCGGAGGCTGATGAATATGAGAAAAAGCTATCTGAGTTAGATGCGCCTGACTACGTAAAGGAAAAGACGAAAAAAGAGATAAAGCGCTTTAGAAATATGAGCAGCAGCTCATCAGAGAGCACAGTTGAGAGAGGCTATATAGAGACTGTACTTGAGCTTCCGTGGAACAAGATGTCTGTGGACAACAAGGATCTTGACCATGCAGCACAGGTGCTCGATGATGATCACTACGGATTAAAGGATGTTAAGGAGAGAATACTTGAGTTTCTGGCAGTCAGAAATCTGACAAGCAAGGGAGAGAGTCCTATAATTTGTCTTGTAGGTCCTCCGGGAACAGGAAAGACAAGCATAGCCCGTTCAATTGCGTCTGCACTGGAGAAGAAATATGTGCGTATTTCTCTTGGTGGCGTGCGCGATGAGGCAGAAATCCGTGGACACAGAAAGACATATATCGGCGCTATGCCGGGCCGTATAGTAAATGGCTTAAGACAGGCAGGCGTTTCAAATCCTCTCATGCTGTTGGATGAGATAGATAAGGTGTCAAGTGACTACAAGGGTGACACATCAGCCGCTCTTCTCGAGGTGCTTGACAGTGAGCAGAACTGCAGATTCAGGGATCATTACATTGAGATGCCTGTGGATTTGTCGGAGGTGCTTTTTATTGCAACTGCAAATGAGGTTTCAGGCATTCCAAAGCCGCTTCTTGACAGGATGGAGCTTATTGAGGTGTCAAGCTACACTGAAAATGAGAAATTTCACATAGCAAAGGAACACCTGGTTGAGAAGCAAAAGAGCAAAAACGGAATTAAAAAGGAACAGCTTACGATAACAGACTCGGCCCTAAAGGATATTATCAGGCTGTACACCAGAGAGGCCGGAGTCAGAAGCCTTGAGAGGACTATCGGCAAGCTGTGCCGCAAGGCTGCCAGGGAAATCTTTAAGGACAGCGAAGCTGCTGTAAAGGTTACAAAGACCAATCTTAAGACATATCTGGGCAATCCGAAGTACAGTCCGGAGAAGAAAAATGATCGCGCAGAGGTTGGAATCGTTAGAGGCCTGGCATGGACCAGCGTGGGCGGAGTCACACTCGAGGTTGAGGTGAATGTGCTACCGGGCAAGGGTGAGCTCGTGCTCACCGGTAAGCTTGGTGATGTGATGAAGGAGTCGGCACAGGCGGCACTTAGCTATGTGCGCTCAATAAGCGAAGGATATGGCATTGATGCAGAGTTTTACACGAAGCATGATATCCATATACATATCCCGGAGGGCGCAGTGCCAAAGGACGGACCATCTGCGGGTATCACTATGGCGACAGCCATGCTCTCGGCTATTACAGACAGAGCTGTCAGGGCAGATGTAGCCATGACGGGCGAGATAACACTACGCGGCAGGGTGCTTCCGATAGGAGGACTCAAGGAAAAGCTGCTTGCAGCCAAAGTAATCGGAATAAAAACAGTATGTATTCCAAAGGATAATGAAAAGGACCTGGAGGAGATTTCAAAAGAAATAACAGACGGCATGGAAATCGTGCCGGTGGAGAGATTTTCACAGGTGGAGAAGATAGCATTTGTAAAATAAGAATGAGGAAGAGATTATGGTAATTAAAAGTGTTAATTTAGAGACAGTTTGCGGAATTACAAGCACAATCCCTGACAATGAGTATAATGAAGTGGCATTCGCCGGCAAGTCAAATGTAGGCAAGTCGTCACTGATCAACGCACTCATGAACAGAAAGTCACTTGCCAGGATCTCTTCACAGCCCGGCAAGACACAGACCATCAATTTTTATAACGTCAATGACGCCATGTATCTGGTCGATCTGCCGGGCTATGGCTATGCCAATGCCAATATCGAGATAAAAGCTAAATGGGGACAGATGATAGAAAACTATCTTCACACCTCCAAAAAGCTTCAGGCAGTGTTTCTTTTAATAGATATAAGGCATGAGCCATCGGACAATGATATCATGATGTATGACTGGATGGTAAACCAGGGCTTTGCACCGATTATCATTGCAACCAAATCTGATAAATTGAAAAAAAGCCAGATTGCCGCACACATAAAGACTATCAAGGATGTGCTTCATGTGAAGCCGGGCACGGTAGTTATACCGTTTTCGTCCATGTCAAAGGAAGGCAGGGACGAAATCTGGAATCTCATAGATTCACTCGTGTTTGACGAGGAGACGCTTCTTGCCATGAAACAGGAGGAAGAAGCAAAGCGCGAGGCAAAATCAGCTGCAAAAAGAGCCGCTGCATCCCAGCCACACAAAAAGGAGCGCTGGAAGAAGACCGGAAAGCCGGTTGCCAAAAAGACTAAAGAACGCAGAGATAAGGCCAAGAGCAAAAAAAGCGTTAATAATCATAAAAAGAAATAAAGTTATAGAAAGAAAGGCGAATATTTAATATATGAAGAATAAATGCAAATTTGTAGGCATTATGTTTTTGTGTATATTGATAGTGTGTACGCTTGCGGTAATGGCATATGAGCACACAGCAGGTATGAAAGGCGCTGCCGGTGGAGCATCAAATGCTTCGGGCAATACAAAAAATACTGACGAAGCAGACGATATGCTTACTGTCGTGACATCCTTCTATCCAATGTATATTGCAGCTTTAAATATAGTAGACGGAGTGGAAGGCGTTAGACTTGAAAATCTAAGCGAGCCACAGACCGGTTGTCTGCATGATTTCCAGCTCACACCGGAGGATATGAAGCTTTTATCCACAGCCGATGTTTTTGTAATAAACGGAGGCGGTATAGAGTCGTTTATGTCAGATGTAGCAAAGGCGTATCCGAAGCTTGATGTGGTTGAGGCCTGTGAGGATGTGGCACTTCTTTCTGAGGATGATGCAGACAGTGACCACGACCATGATCACGACGCAGACACAGAATCGGACAGTGACCACGACCATGACCACGACGCAGACACAGAATCGGACAGTGACCACGACCATGACCACGAAGCAGACGCAGAATCAGATAGCGCGCACGATCATGACCATGGTGATGAGAATGCCCATGCATGGATGAGCGTGCCGCGTTACCGCACCATGGTTCAGACAATCGCATCCCGGCTTGCCGAAAAGGATGCAAAGCATGCTGATGAATATTATGCAAATGCAAAAGCATATGATGCAAAGCTTGCAGTGCTTGAAGAAAAGATAAATAGCCTAAAGAGTCTTACGAATGGACAGAATATCATCATATTCCATGAGGCCTATGCGTATGTAGCTGATGATTTTTCCATGAATGCATGCTATCTGTTAGACCTTGACGAGGAGCGCTCAGTCAGCGCAGGTGAGATAAAGCAGGTAATAGGTGCCATAAAGGATGACGGAGTGTCGGTAATACTCGCTGAGGAGCTCTACGGAAAGAGCATGGGAGATACCGTATCGCGTGAGACAGATGTGCATGTGATTTATATCGACCCTCTCAACAGGGGAGAGTACGACAAGGACAGCTATCTTGATGGTATGGAGCACAATATAGAGCTTATCAAAGAGGCATTTACTAAATAAAATTGGAGAAAATATGCGGAAAATAATACAGCCATGTGGCTTTCATTGCATAAAAATAAATAACCTTGGAGTGAGCTTCGGAGAGCAGACGGTGCTTGAGGATGTAAATATGCACATACACTGTGGCTCCTTCAATGTCATAATAGGCCAAAACGGTGCCGGAAAATCTACACTCATAAAGGCGATACTGGGCGAGATACCTCACACCGGTACGATTGAGTTCAAGGATACTAAGGACGGACATATGGCTAAGCTTAAAATCGGCTATGTGCCGCAGTCTGTCAATATCGAGAAAAATACACCGGTCAGCGTGTATGACCTCATAGCAAGCTATCAGTACAATTATCCTGTTTTTCTGCCAAAGAGCAAAAAGATAGAGGCAAAGATAAGGGAGACACTCGAGGTATTTGAGGCTGAGGAGCTCATCGACAAGCAGGTGTGCAACCTCTCGGGAGGACAGCTGCAGAGAGTGCTTCTTTCCATGGCAATCATGGACGAGCCGAACTTGCTGCTGTTGGATGAGCCGGTGTCCGGAATAGACCAAAACGGCATGGAGCTTTTCTATAAGACCATGGATTATTTAAAGACTCACTATGACCTTGCAATCATATTGATATCGCACGATTTGGACTATGTGGCAAGGTACGCAGACCATGTTGTACTGCTTGATAAGACCGTTGCAAAGCAGGGGACTGTGAAGGAAGTCTTCGAGAGCAAGGAATTTGAGAGAATTTTCTACACAGGAGAGGAATCCTGGGTGAGAGAGGAGGAACACAAATGAATATAACCTCCTGGCTTCAATATGATTTCATGAGAAATGCCCTTATCGCTGTGCTCATCATCACACCGCTTTTTGGCATAATGGGAACCATGATTGTAAACAAAAAGATGGCATACTTTTCAGATGCACTCGGACATTCAGCACTTACCGGAATCGCTGTCGGAGTGGTATGCGGCATGGCAGACACCTCGCTTGCCATGGTGATATTTGCGATAGTGTTTGCACTTCTTTTAAATAAGATAGGCAGTCTGAACACTGCATCGACAGATACCATTATATCGGTATTTTCATCGTGCTCTGTGGCGATAGGTCTTGCGATACTGTCAAAGGGCGGCAATTTCAGCAAATACTCAAGTATACTGGTGGGCGATGTGCTAAGCATCACAAAGACTGAGATAGTTTATCTAATTGTGATTTTTGTGGTCACTATAGTGTTCTGGGTGCTTTGCTTCAATAAGCTCAACGCCATATGTATACACAGGAGCGTGGCAAAAAGCAAGGGTATCCATGTGCGTCTTCTGGATAATCTGTTTGCGGTGCTTGTAGCACTCATAGTTATGCTATCCATCAAGTGGATAGG
>RCMY010004854.1_pt1 | contig 11495 bp, 9 predicted proteins | sample 2041341 | NCBI WGS metagenome assembly RCMY01 (sample SAMN09708234, study PRJNA481090) | Marine sediment metagenome, whole genome shotgun sequencing project.
TATGTTTTGCATCAGTAGCACTGAATAATAATTCCGAGAATTCAAAACTGCGATTACCGTCTCGTATTTAGGGCTTGCAGGATTTAGGTGGCACAATTAATAACCCGCTTTGAGCGGTTCATAAAATCAAGCCTCCAGCTTTGCTGGAGGTATTTGACTGAGTATTGTAATGCCCCTTGAACAATTCCTTGAACAATTTGAATTCACTCTTTTTATTCTCAATGCTCCTCGCTTACCTGAAAACGTCGTATATCGAACGGCTCAATTGGCAGGTCTGCTTTTCCATCTAGAATCAACCCCGCCATGATATGGCCAACTATGGGCGATAGTTGAAATCCATGAGCGGAAAAACCAAACGCGTGAAAAACACCATCTGCCTTTGCGCTGGGGCCAATGACTGGTATATTATCGGGCATAAATGCCTCAATCCCCGCCCAAGCACGGACGATTCGCACAGAAGCCATGTGCGGAAACAGCATGGTAACAGTCTTGGCGCTGGTCTTGAGTTCGGCGAAATCAATTTCAGTCCGTTGCTGTTCTAGATCCAAGCGTGCTAAATGGGCACCGCCGATGATCACGCTACCATTCTGCGTCTGTTTAAACGAAAGCTTGTGACCAACTGCCCCGACGACTGGCTTAAGAAACGGAGGCAGCCGTTCGGTAACCATAAGCATCGGTGCTTTAGGCGTGAGCGGTACGGCTTCATCAAACATAGCGGCGATTCGGTTGGCCCAGGCACCAGCACAGTTGACCAGATACGGCGCACTGAACGATCCTTGGTTGGTTTCTACTCTCCAACCATTTTGAATCTGCGCAATGCCGCGCACCTCAACGCCATTTTTAATCTGCGTGCCAAAGCTCAATGCTTTGTGTCGAAAGGCAGTAGTCGCATGAAACGGACGGGCAGAGCCATCTGTTGGATTATATAGCGCGCCAACACAGCCATTAACAAGCTGCGGCACTAAACGATAAAGTTCATCTTTATCAATAATACGCTCATGATAAAAACCGAGGGCTTGCAATTCATCGACACGCGCCTGTAGCGAGCGAAGTTGCGCCTCAGTTTCAGCCACCCGCACTTGACCATTGAATTCCACATCGCAATCGCTATCTACCAGGTTACGAATATTTTTCCAGATTTCGGCAGCGGCAATTGTAAGCGGGATTTCAGCGATATGACGATTGAGTTGACGTAGCCCGCCCGCATTAACACCAGAGGCATGACGACCAGGACTATCTTTCTCCAACACCAGCGCTTTTACCTCACGTAAACCAAGGTGCAAAGCTGTCGAGAGCCCCATAAGTCCACCACCAATAATAATCGCGTCAGTTTTCATTTCTCTTCTCCTACTCCTTGCAGAGTAGCGAGTTGTTCGATTGTTAAAGGACGGATTGGCGGGCGAATTCGATAACCTTCGGTGGCGCCCATTCCAACATCAAGCTCATGAGCAACAAGCTGGCTAACTGCGTTATCACATTGGCGCCCTTGGCAGGGACCCATACCACAACGGGTGAAAAATTTAATCTGATTGGGATCCTGATGACCTGCATGTAACGCCTGACGGATAGTTCCTGCAGTGATTTCTTCGCAACGACAGACCAGTGTTTCATCCCTTGGTGAACTCAATAACATAGGTGATGGGCGAAATAACGCTTCCAGAAAAGGACGAATGTGTAGATCGTCAGCCATCCAACCTTGGTCTGCGCGTGCTTCTTCGTCCCGTTCGTCTGTACTCATTCGGCCCAAGGCGCGGACACTCTCTAAACCAGCTAAACGACCAGCGTGTCGAGCAGCGACAGCACCACCAATCCCGGCGCCATCACCCACGATTGCGATTCCATCCAGCGAGCTATTGCCCCACACATCAGTAACAGGACGCCAACAAAGCTGGGCCGCATCCCAATGGTGCTTGCAACCAGCGCAGCGACTGAGATGGTTATCAGGGATCACGCCAAAGTGACTCATTAACAGTGGCGTTTCGATACGCTGTTTACCTTTGCTGTCACTAAACGCTATCGCCGCTAACGAATCGTTACCAATGGCGTGAAGATCGGAAACTCGCTTGTAAAACGGAACGCCGGCTCGCCTCAGTTGCAACTGATACTTGAGTCCTTTAAGTATGTAGTGATGCGCAAACAGCGCACGTGGCAAATGAGGTATCGCTCGCCACAGGTTTTTCTGTGGTGTCATATCCAGGACGGCTTTAATGTTGACACCAGCCCGCATATACTGCCAGGCCAGAAGTAGCAGTAGCGGACCAGAACCTGCCATTACTACGCCGTCATTTGGAACAATGCCAGCAGATTTCAGCAGGACCTGGCCAGCGCCTGCAGTCATCACTCCCGGCAACGTCCATCCAGGAAAAGGAACGGGGCGTTCCATTGCCCCCGTCGCGATGATTACGCGATCAGCACTCAGCAGGGCTGCCTGATCGTTATGTAAAATACCAATCTCGCGCCTGGAATTAAGATTCCAGATGGTTGTACTCGGTCGGTAACTGGCGCCACTTTTATTGAATTGATCAACTAACGTCTGTCCATACTGGTAATCCGGGCCAAGCAGTGTGGCACGCTGTTTCGGGATAGTATTGACAGCACGATAAATCTGACCACCCGGCGTGACTTGCTCATCAATAAGCACACATTCCAATCCCGTATTTGCGGCAACTGCAGCAGCGGCAAGTCCGGCCGGACCGCCGCCGATAACAGCCAGCTGATGGTGTTCCATTAGCGATACCCCTCACCAGTACCAATCTGGCGGCGAATTCGCATTCCCTCCTTCACCGGAACCTGGCAAGCTTGGCGGTTGGGTATCCCATCAATTTCCATAAGACATTCAAAACAAACGCCCATCATGCAAAACGGCGCACGGGATTCGCCGGACAGAGGCGTAGTACGGCATGAATGAAGACCCGAGGCAAGTATGGCTGCAGCAACGGTTTCCCCAGCAGGAACCCGCACAGTTTCACCCTCGATATCAATATTGATCCATTGCGTGTCTGGTTCCTCCAGACGGCGAAAGATTGAAGACATAAGCCACTTACCTAAATTTAAAAACGGACCTGTTGAGCGATATTCGGATGTTCAAATATCATCTGGTGTTGTAGCTCAAGGGATTTACCAACACCAGCTGCTTTCGCGCGCCGATACATAGTCAGCGCAATGGCGACATCCAAATAGGATAAGCCCACAGCATTAAAATAGATCCGCTCTTGTTCCGATTCACGGCCAGGTTTATCACCCGAAACCAACTCATGTAAATCCGCATGGAGATCGTGATCACCAAGCAAACCCTCTTTATACATTCGACTTAACGTCTGCGTCCTATGCATTACTGTTTTCCAATCGTCGCAAATGATCTTATCACTTTGCGTCACAACCGCATATTCATCTTCCCAACCACCGACGTGGCTATAAAAAGCACCGGGCTTCACCCACTCCGCTTTTAGTAGAGGCGCCTGAGCACTGGTCGCGGTCACTAGAATGTCAGCATCTTCCATCGCCAATTTGGCGTTACCACCTGCAGCCACAAACGCCATATCAGGCATGATTGGAGAAAGCTGATCGATAAACTCCCGCTCTTCAGCCGCACTAAGCGCCGAAACGCGACAGACCTTCAAGCCAGGCCGTACCACCTTCATTGCTAACATATGCATTTTTGCTTGCTCTCCAGCACCAATAAAGCCAATCGTTTGTGCATTTTTTCTGGCAAGATATTTGGCGGCAACAGCGCCGACTGCACCAACCCGCATATTGGAAGCAAGCGTGCCATCCATAACGGCGACAGGAAAACCGTGCTCAATCTCTGACAGCACAAAAATCGCCGAGAGGTTTTGCAGATCGTATTTGCGTGGATTTTCAGGAAAGACAGACACCCATTTCACGCCGCAGATTTTTTCATCCAGCATCGTAGCTGGCAGGCAATTGATCCGCTCTTGGGTGCGCTGATCAAAAATCTGTACAATTTTTTCTGGAAACATGATGGCACCTTGCTCAAAAGCAAGTAAGGTTTGCTCCACCACATTCATGATTAGCTGCATATCAAAACAGCCTGAATCGAGTAAATCTTCCTGGGATAAATAGCTGAAGTCGACTTCGTGATTGCTCACTGTTGCACTCTCCAATAAAAGGGCCTTTTAGGTGAAAAAGCCAAACCGTCGAATGAATCCGACAAAAACAATAGCTGTGTAAAAGTATATCTGAGAATTTTAATACTAGCGAATCACGTAAAAAATCCCATTGAGCGAACAAGAAAAAGGTAGAGTAAAGTATGAGCAGCGAACAGCGTTATTTTGGTATTAGTCTTGTTATTTCACTACTTGGCATGGCAAAGCATATATCCCTAATATCTCCTGTTTGTAAAATGACAGCTTCGTCGCTCTCTGGTTCAAGAAAATACCGGAACTCGCTTTGATATTCATACTCGTCATACTTCCTAAATGGGCCGGTCACGCCGAGTAAAAGGGGTCGTACCCCTTAGCTGTTCCCTCTTGTTGTTCGATCTGGAACATTATGGTCCCGATCGGTGGGAGGGAGTCCATTCCGTTGCCTTACGCGTTAACCAATGGTTTCAATAAAATACGATTTTTCAAAAAGCTCTTAATTGCGTTTAAGTAGCTCAGGAAATTCACTTTTTATTGAGACCTCAGAGAATCTTGCAGTTTTTCTCACTATTTCATCAGGTGCAAGGTCTGGTGATAGTTCTACATGAAGATGGACGTGATCTTTCCCGGCACTTAAAAAACTCACCTTTCCATCAAATGGATCACCTGAGTCGACAAATATAGATGATATTTTATCCAAATCTTCTTTAACCCTAGTTAATAGTTGCTCTCTTTCCTTTATTGGTAAGTACAAATGAAAGTTCAAATCGGTAAATATTTTGTCTGGATCGAATTTCCATTTCTGACGATCAGATAATTCGATTTCTTCATTATCATTGTGAATATATTCATAAAAATTCTATTCTCGGACAGTCTTCTAGACACACCAGCACACGACAAATGTAAGGTGCAAATATTACTGTCATAAAAATGTCATAAAACTTCTATAACATCTCAATATCTTGCAAGTTGGTTTTGTTTTGTTAAGTGGAGTTTTTGATGTCTGTAACTATATTAGTTGTTGAAGATGAGCCTGCCATACAAGAGTTGATTTCATATAATTTAAAAAGAAACGGCCATATGGTTTTATGTGCTGACGATGCTGAGCAGGCTATGGGAATGGTTAACAATGTGTTACCCGATCTTGTGCTACTGGATTGGATGTTGCCGCAAATGAGTGGTGTTGAATTTGCACGCATCTTACGACGAGAGCCACGTACAAAATCAATCCCTATCATCATGCTAACCGCTAAAGTAGAAGAAAATGAAAAAATTCTTGGGCTGGATGCAGGCGCGGATGACTACATCACCAAGCCATTCTCTCCGCGTGAACTCATTGCTCGTATCAAAGCTGTACTGCGTCGGCGTTTACCTGAATTATCAGAAGAAATTCTCGAGGTTGATGGATTAAAACTTGATCCATCAACCCATCGAGTATCCATAGTCACGGACAATAAAAAATTTAATTCTGCCGAACTAACGCTGGGGCCAACAGAGTTTCGTTTATTACATTATTTGATGGCACATAAAGAACGCGTTCATACACGCGCCCAGTTGCTTGACCGAGTATGGGGTGATCATGTGTTCATTGAAGACCGCACCGTCGATGTACATATTCGTAGGCTACGTAAAGTCCTTGAGGATGTGAGTAAAGATAAATTAGTGCAGACTGTTCGTGGGGCTGGTTACAGGTTTTCTATTGAATATGAATAATGTTTGGCAGCAAAACTGTGCTACCAAGGTCTTGCAATAGCTCATGCTTGGTATGTCTCGCCTCGCAAGCTCTATTATATAAACTAAAAGATTTTCCGAGCTGTTTGTGCAGAGTTTGGAGGCGCATAAAACATGCGCCCTTTAAGCAAAGTAACAACAGTAAAAATTGCTATCCTCGTGGTTTCTTAAATTTAAGTGAATTTAAAACTCAAAAAAATACCAGAAAATGATAGAGTTTTAGGTTCAAATTCTAAAAGCTGTATTTCGCAAGGGCCTCGAATAGTTTTAGTTTTTTGGTTGTACTTCAAATTTAGTATACTAAATGTGCGATATCTATTGCTGGGGAATACATTTGTCATCAAGAAAAAGAGTGCGAGCGTTATATACTAAGCTCAAGTCCGATATGTAACGTTGCCTCTGGGTGGCGTCATATTCTTGTCCCGTTGAGGGCTAACTGATACAAGTCTCAGGCATTGCCTTAGCGGAGGTGGTGTGATTTAACATGAAAGCATTGTAGGTTGTTTACCAGGATTATTACTGAGCTGGTAACCCTGCCATAGTCTACTAGCGATGAATGATGCAATCGAGTCAGCGTGAAGTTTTAAGCCAGGATTACCAAGCTCTTGTGTGGTTTCTTTAAAGAGTTGAACCCAGCGTTCAAATAACGGAGCTGAAAGGTCAGGCAGCACGATATGCTTAGGCATGGGTGCGCCACGAAAACGGCTGGTGCCACGTAATTGGGCTGACCAGAAATTCGTCATCTGTACAAAATGAGCATCCCAGTCAATCACGTGCTCCTCAAAAATAGGACCAAGGGAAGGATCTTTCCTGGCTTTTGCATAAAAATTGTGGACAAGTAAAGCGACTTCTTCTTCGGTATATAAGTTTGGATCAGCTGTTGGGATTGTAGGTTGGTTCATATTGATGTGTATATAATGTGTTGTATAGAAATTAAACTTGGTTAATCAAATGCTGGCTCAGAATTAAGCCCTGTTTCACGGGTTAAAAGATAAGCAACATTTGGTTAAAGAGACTAAACTGAGTTTATCACTTAAATAGTGTGTTTTCACTGTTTAGCCGCTTCATTATGAAATAAATAGATTGTTTAAAATCCATAAATACTCAGTTTGTTTGGAGATTGAATCAATATGAAACAACTGCTTGGAAAAGCGTTACTAGACGACCCCGGACATACTAAATCAACTGCCTTTACTCGAAAAGAGCGCGACCAGTTTGGGTTGCGCGGGCTGCTACCCTATGCCGTGACTGACCTTGATAAACAGAAAGCACGTGTATTGGGAAGTATGCGCCGTAAAAATAACGACATTGAGAAGTATATTTTCTTAAATGCACTGTTGGAGCGTAATCAGCATCTCTTCTACCGAACCATGATTGATCATATCGAAGAAATTATGCCGCTAGTTTACACCCCGACCGTGGGCGAGGCATGCAAGGAATTTGCGCATATTTTCAGAAGGCCACAGGGACTTTATATTACGCCGGAGGATCGTGGCGAGATTGCTTCTTTGCTCGCAAATTGGCCGGAAGCGGATATCCGAATCATTGTTGTTACTGATGGTGAACGCATTTTAGGGCTGGGTGATTTGGGTTCAAATGGAATGGGTATTCCAATTGGTAAGATTGCGCTATATATTGCTTGTGCAGGCATTAATCCCGCTAATTGTATTCCCATTATGTTGGATGTAGGTACAAATAATATCGCGATACGTGAAGACCCTTTGTATCTTGGTTATCCTTTTCCCCGTTTGTCAGGAGAAGCCTATCATTCATTAGTGGATGAATTCGTCGAAGCTGTACAAACACGTTATCCAAAGGCGCTGGTTCAATTTGAAGATTTTTTGACGCCCAATGCGTTTTATTTTTTAGAGCGTTATGCTAGCAAGATGCGTTGTTTTAACGATGATATCCAAGGAACGGCTGCTGTCACCCTGGCAGGTGTTTACACCTCGTGTCGCATTACACAAAAGAAATTTTCTGAATTAACGGTTATGTTTCTTGGTGCCGGTTCAGCTGCAGGTGGTATTGCTGAATTAATGGTGAAAGCGCTTTGTGCGGTAGGGCTAACAGAAAGACAAGCAGAAGAGCGTCTGTGGTTTGTTGGTCGGCAAGGGTTGGTTGTTTCTAGTAGCGAAAATATTAAGCCACTGATTAAACGATTTGCCCATGATTACCCAGCATGTAGCTTTCTTGCAGCGATTGGCTCTGTAAAGCCTGATGTTCTGATCGGCGCAACGGGCGTAGCTGGAACGTTCAACGAGGACATTGTGCGACAAATGGCTATGGTAAATGAACGCCCGGTTATTATTGCGCTGTCAAATCCAACATCACATACCGAATGTACTGCTGAACAAGCGTATGAATGGAGCGATGGGCGGGCAATTTTTGCCAGTGGGAGTCCTTTTGATGCGGTGAGTTATGGTGGGAAAACATTTAGACCCGCGCAAGGCAATAATGCCTATATATTTCCAGGTGTTGGTCTGGGTGTGCAAGCGAGTGCTGCTCGTTTAGTGACCCAGAAAATGTTTCTTGCCGCGGCAGAGACGCTTGCAAATGCGGTATCTCAGCAAGAAATAGAGACTGGCGCTGTGTACCCTTCGTTAACCAGAATACGTGAGGTTTCTCATAGGATTGCCGTGGCCGTGTGTCGTGTTGCGATGAATGAAGGTTTGTCTGAGGAGGCGCTGCCTGATGATTTGGATACTTATATAAGTAACTTAATGTACAACCCCGATTATTAATTAGAAAACATTATGTTGATGGGTTGAATAAGTTGATTAACCCATCTAAACCGACGTGATTGATAGCATAGCTGGCCTGCTCCTGAACCACAGGCTTTGCATGATATGCAAAGCTGGTTCCAGCTTCCGCTAGCATTTTTAAATCATTAGCGCCATCACCAACGGCAATGACATGTTCGCGCTTTAGACCGAGTGTGTCGCGTACGTGACGTAGTGCCACAGCTTTGCCTTCTGAGCCAATAATGGTACCGACTATCTTGCCAGTAATATGTTCATTTTCAATTCCAAGTGTATTAGCCACGGCAAAATCCAGTGCCAACTTTTCTTTAACTCGATCAGTAAAAAATGTGAAGCCGCCAGAAATCACCATGGTTTTGATATTGGTTTTTTTTGCGTGTTGCAACATTCTTTCTGCACCCGGACTGAGCTTCAGGCGTTCGTCATAGACTTTTTGTAATGCACTTTGGTGTAAGCCTTTGAGTAGTGCTGTGCGACGCGTAATACTTTCTTCAAAACCAATATCGCCGCGCATGGTGCTGAGTGTGATGGCAGCGACTTCTGATTTAATTTGGTGCATATCGGCCACTTCATCAATGGTCTCAATGGCGAGCAGGGTTGAGTCCATGTCCATTGCGATTAAACCAAAATCAGTCAGTTGAATGTCTGGGTTAACAAAAGCGTAGTCCAAATGAGCATCGGCGCAATATTTGGTAATGTCTTGATGCGGGCTTGCTTTGAGTAAGCGAAAGGCTTGTCCAGTAATACGCTCGATTTGGTCAGCGCCGGAGAGCTTTGCAATCGCTCTAAGGTCGCTGTTCTCAATGTCTATTCCTTGGATAATGAGATTCATGGTTAATTAAAAATTCCTTAAATAAGAGAGCTGTTCCATTCAACAATTTGATTGCGTCCTGAATTTTTGGCCGCATAAAGCGCTAGATCTGCAGCCTTGATTAAATTGGTTGGATACTCGAAATGTTTTGAGTCATCTAAAGATGCGATACCAATTGATGCGGTTACACTTACTGATTGACTATTCTCAAGTTTATGTGAAATGGCTGCAATGCTGTCCTTTAAACGAGCCATTAATTTTTTAGCCGAAGCTAAGGGTGTGCCGGGTAAAATAATAGCGAACTCTTCACCACCATAGCGGCTTAGTGTGTCATCTTGGCGTATTTGGCCATAAATGGCGCTAACGACTGCGACAAGGATGGCATCGCCGACAAGATGCCCGTAAGTGTCATTAATGTTTTTGAAATGATCAAGGTCAATCATCGCAATGGTTAGTGGTAACGTGTGCTGGGTAGATAAACAAAATTCACGTTTAAGTGTTTCGTCAAAGTAACCGCGGTTACGTGCGCCGGTTAAGCTGTCACGCTGTGACTTCTCTTCTAACTCCTGTACTCTGGATAAGATTTGAATCGCCAGTAATTCTTTCGCCTCCGATAAAATCCCAGAAATCTCTGATGGATGATGGATGGTGATATCAAACAAGTCCTCAACTGAACTTAATCCGGCACCCATACTATCAATTACATCTTTTAAAGCATCACCATCAAGATTGAGCCAGGACTCAGCGGCTTTAGCTAATGCAGAAGCTTTGCCAGAATCGCCGGAGTCTAAAAAATAGTCTGCCATGTGGCGTGATACAGCAACACAAGCATGTAAATTGGCGCCGTTTCCGCTGGGTGGTGGTTGGCTATGACTGGCAGTGCAAGCCAAAGCGATATAATCGGGAATATGCCATTGTTTAAGTAATGCATAGCCAATTTCGTCATGTCCAGCACCCAGGGTTTCACGTTCAATTCTTAATAGGGCGTCGTGATCAGTTGTTGATGCATATATCGCTTCGTATTCGTCTGGCATCATGGCATTGAAAGCAAAAATACCAATTTCTTGTAAGAGTCCCGCAAGTAGCAGGTCATCAGGGATGTTAAGACCGACTTTTTCACCCAATGCACGACAAGCGAGTGCCGAGGCAATTGAATGACGCCAAAATGTATTGTTGTCAAAGACGCTGGAATATTGTTCAGGGCGCTTCATTAACGAATTAGCTAATGAGAATGATAGCGCGACAACAATGACTGAGTGTGTGCCAAGTACACTGACAGCTTGGCGTACATTGGTTGCAGAACGTCGTGATTTATATAATGGTGAATTGGCTGTTTTAAGTATTTTTGCAGCAAGTGCCGGATCAAGCGAGATATATTCGCATGCAGTTTTTATATCGGCATCTGGATTATTAGCCAGATCAATGATTTTGACGGCAACTGCCGGTAGGCTGGGTAGCGTTGTGCAAAAGCGTAACCGCCTTGCTAAGTCGTCGTTCACTTTTAATCCTTACCTAAGTTAATTCAGTATACTCTTCATGTTCAAGAGTGCCTCAATTAGAGTGTTTTACTCATGGTGTATAACTAGGCGCGAAGCCGTCACAATAGTCATTCTATTGAAAGGCTTGGCAACAACACCAGGCGCTATGAATGGAGTATTCTTGAATATGGAGAGTATGCATAAAAGAGAAAGATGTTTCTTAAAAAACCAATATAATTTATGTGGCTCTATGCCCATAATGGGTAATTAGATAAAGATGAGTGCAAATAAACCTATACTAATCATTTATATCGCTTCTGCCTGATCCAGTGTAATGCTATAGTAATCAATAAGTGTTCATCTTGATTTAAGGCAAATGTTCATCAAACAACCTTCTTTTGTTAATAAGGTTTTTATAGTAACAAGACTACATGAAGATGTTTAATAAAGTAAAGGAGTAAGTTGTGGATTTTGGAATAAAAATAGGAAAACCGGAAAAACAACAAGGCGCTTGTATTGTAGTGGGCGTATTTGAATCTCGTAAACTGACTGGCCCTGCAAAAGCATTGGACAAAGCCACCGAGGGTTATATCAGCAGTATTTTAAAAAATGG
>RCMY010004855.1_pt1 | contig 11494 bp, 6 predicted proteins | sample 2041341 | NCBI WGS metagenome assembly RCMY01 (sample SAMN09708234, study PRJNA481090) | Marine sediment metagenome, whole genome shotgun sequencing project.
GGTCATAATCCGAAGTTCCATAAACTTTTTAGAATGTATAATTTAAATGTCGCATGATGAATGGATATTCACTTGCGAAAGTTCAGTATATTATAATAAGAGTTGCATAAACTTCTCTTTATGTAACATATTCCTTATTTTGCGTTTCAAAGACTTTATCTTATGTAACATTTTGGCGAAATTAAAATACGTTTTGCTTTGCATTTCCACCCTATTGCTGTATCTTTGCAGAAATATATCGAAACTTTACCTAGACAACATGAAATGCTTTTTAATTTTACTATCACTACTATTTTCTGTTAATATCAATGCGCAAATCGGCAAATTATACAATGGAGACAATCAACTATCGAGTAGTTTTGTTACTAATGTATTTCAAGACAAAGACGGTTACATGTGGATTGCCACACGCAACGGTTTGAATAGATATGACGGATACCAATTTAAAATTCTGAAAAAAGAAAACAAGGTATTTGGAATATCAAGCAATTATATTAACTGTATCTATCAAGACCGTCAAGGAACTCTCTACATCGGCACAAATAATGGTGTGCAGAAAATGGTCAATGGAAAATTCCAGGATATTGTTCTGTATCGAGCAAACGGCAAAAAAATAAAAACCTACATCACCGGAATACTACAACTGAGCAACGGAGACATCATTGTTAGTAGTTCAGGATACGGTGTAATGAAACTAAAAGGAACATACGGAACTCCTTATGGTGGAATACTTAAAAACACGAACTATGTTGTTCACATGCTACAGGATAAGCACGGTCAGCTATGGCTCGTTACAGAAGACCAGGGCTTACTCTGCATAAAAGGAAACAAAATAAAAAGATATTTCCTTAGTGCTGAAGAGAAAGCATGTATTAAAGACGGAGACATCTGTGAAGACAAAAAAGGAAACATCTATGTAGGAACCAATGGTATGGGCTTGTGGCGACTGAACTATGGAGCAAAAGCTTTTCAATGGATAAAGCCTACTGCCAAAATGCCTATTAAGGATTTATATATAGACCACCAAGGAAATGTGTTACTTGGATGTGACGGTATTGGACTATATGTTTACTATCCTAATACAGGTCAGCTCGTTGCAAATCCATTCTACAGTAATGACATTAGCCTACCTAAGACCAAAATACAGACTATTGTAGAAGATAGAAATGGTAACATCTGGCTCGGTATGTTGCAGAAAGGTGTATTTATGCAACCTGCAAAAAAGAGAAACTTTGGATATATGGGACCAAAACTTGGAACGTTTAATTATATAGGAACCAATTGCGTTACAAGTATTATTCAAGACTCACGACGCAGACTATGGGTTGGCACCGATAAGGATGGATTATATCTACTCGACAGTAACAAAAAACTAATTAGACACTACACCAACGTTCCTGGAACAATACTGTGTATGGCTGAAGATAAATTCGGCCGTATCTGGGTTGGCAGTTATCAACAAGGATGCGGATGGGTTGACGGGGAATCTGCAGCATATCATCCTGTAGATATAAATGATGGAGGTAGTGCTAGCATCTTCGGTATGGATACGGATAAATCCGGAAATATTTGGTTTGCCACAATGGGCCAGGGATTAATTAGCCTAAACCTTACAGACTACAGTATAAAACAATACAGAATGAAGGCTGGAGCTGACATCAACAGACATATGAACTCACTTCCAAATAATTATCTTGCAAAAGTAAAAGTCTCACACGATGGGAAAAGAATTTATGTGGCAGGTTCTGTAGGAATGAGTTGTCTTGATATAAAGAGCGGAAGTTGGATAAGCACGTTCGGCTGCAATTGCCCAAATTATGGTACATTCTCGCGTATAATTTGCGAGGATCGTGAAGGCCATCTTTGGATGGGAACAAACGATGGACTATACTGCTATAATCTCAAAAGCAGACGAAGTAAAATATACACCATGCAGAATGGTCTTCCCGACAATGGAATTGCTAGTATTGAGCAAGATAAGAAAGGACGTTTATGGATAGGAACTGATCATGGACTATGTTGTATGACAACAGACGGAAAAGTGATAAGTTGCTATTATGCTAACAATGGTCTTCAAAGCAACGAATTCTCTGACGGTGCTTCTTTCGTTTGCAAAGACGGCAATATCATGTATTTCGGAGGTACTGATGGTATAAACTGGTTTGACACAGGTAAGACCAACAATATGTCTTGGAAGGCTAATGTAAGTATCACAGGAATCATCATCGGTAATAAAGAGAGAAACACGGATATTACTGGAGACAATTTTAATCTTGAATATGAGGATAATTCATTTTCGATCCATCTTTCTACGCTCACCTATGATGATCCAAACAATATCACTTATCTATATAGTATAAATGGTGAAGAATGGACTCGCATGCAACCTGGAACAAATGAAATTACTTTCAGTCATCTCTCTCCAGGAACTTATAAGTTCAGAGTTAAGGCTATGTATAACAACATGCCTTCACAGATAAAGGAATTTACCATGCACATTGCTTCACCATGGTACAGTTCTACAATAGCATATATTATATATATAATGTTAATCTGCGTCGTGATATATTTTATATACCACTATCAAAAACGTCAGGAACAGGACCGAATGCAGATTCAGGAACATATTCATGCAGAACAGATGGGAGAAGCAAAACTGAAATTCTTTATGAATATCAGCCACGACATACGCACTCCTATGACACTGATTGTCTCGCCACTTCTCCAATTAATCAAGGAAGATGATGATATGCATCGTCGAAGTGTGTATGAAACGATAAAGAGAAATGCAGAGCGTATTCTTCATCTTATCAATCAGATGATGGACCTTAGAAAGATTGATAAGGGTATGCTTACCATGCACATGCAAGAGACTGACATGGTGAATTTCATTGATGATGTTTATTCTTTGTTCGGTGATCAGGCTAAGATCAGAGATATTGATTTCACTTATACCCACGACAGCGAGAAATTACCAATATGGATAGATAGAAATAACTTCGATAAAGTATTGGTGAATATAATTTCAAATGCTTTCAAGTTCACTCCTACTGGTGGTAAAATTGACATCATACTTACACATAACGACTCTGAGGCTAATATTGCCATAAGAGACAATGGTGAAAAGATTCCTGAAGAGAATATTAAACGTATTTTTGAACGTTTCTATCAAGAAAACAACTCTGTGAACGATAATAATATGGGTACAGGTATTGGACTTGACCTGGCACGTTCTCTTGTAGAACTTCATTATGGTGATATTCAGGCACATAACATCGAGGATGGTGACGGTTGCGAGTTTCTAGTCACTCTCCCACTCGGCAATTCTCATCTCAAACCAGAAGAGATGTTTACGGATGACGAGATAAATAAAAAGACAGATTTACTTGAACTTGATGAAGAAGAGAATGAATCTGCTAGCGATGAGACTAAGATGAGCCCAGACAAGATCGACATTTTGAACGAACAGCTGTCAAACCGCAAGAAACAAACGATTGTTATTGCTGAGGATGATGATGAAATCAGACAATATCTTGAGAGCGAACTCTCAAATGATTTCTACGTAATCGCATGTCCTAATGGTAAGGAAGCGCTAAAGGTTATTATGAAAGAGATTCCTTCGCTTGTCATCAGCGATATTATGATGCCTATCATGGATGGTAATGAATTATGTTCAAAGGTAAAGAGCAATATTAACACGAACCATATTCCTGTTATAATGCTCACTGCAAAGAGCCGTGATGAAGACCGACTTGAAGGCTTGGAAATGGGTGCCGATACTTATATCGTTAAGCCATTCAATTTGGATATTCTGAGACGCACCATCATTAATTTGCTACATCAGCGTGAACTATTGCGTAATAAGTTTAACGGATCTGAATCACAGGAGAATAACCTTGAAAAGATAAATGTTGAATCACCAGACAACAAATTGCTGAATCGCATTATGAGTGTCATCAACAATAACCTCAGCGATCCTTCGCTCAATGTTGATATGATTGCTCAGGAAGTTGGAATTAGTCGTGTTCACCTACATAGAAAGATGAAGGAGCTAACTAATCAGACGCCTCATGACTTCATCCGCAACCTAAGATTAAAGCAAGCAGCACATTTATTAGAACAAGGATATCAAAACATCACAGAAGTAATGTTTGCATGTGGATTCACAAATCCAGCCTCATTCTCAACAATGTTTAAAAATCTATACGGAAGATCTCCACGTGAATACATGAAGAATTAAACATGTTTTATATAAAATATAAAGCCCTCTTGAATATTAATTCAAGAAGGCTTTTCTTATTCATTCCCAAATACTTAACAGATACTAACTTGTTATTGTCTTCATTCTGCAGAAAGTTCCAGCACCCTGCTCGACCATGCAGTTTGTTTCCCCCAGTCCACACTATGATTGTAAGGCATCTCTAAGCCATGATTCATCAGATATTCACCGCTATAACTCTTTCCCTCACAATCAAGAGGTTTATTATCTATACGGTTCAGTTCATGCACCTTATACATTTTGTTTGCATCAAGACCGGCCATTTTTATCAGCGGCAAGTGCTGATTGATGAATGTTTCTGTTTTCCACCAATAGAATACAGCCTTCTGCTTTGCGTCATCAATATACATAAGACTCGCTACACCTTTCTTATCAAAAGGACTCAGTAGTCTATAGATGTTACCCAATTGCACAACAGGGCGTATCTCTTTATATTCCTTAATGGCTTCTCTACATAAAGCCTTTTCATCATCTGTCATATTCTTTGGCTGAATCTCCATTCCTAGTCTTCCGCTCATAGCAACATCTATACGATATTTCAATGGAATAACGCGCTGCGTCTGATGATTAGGAGCTGCACTGATATGGCAGGCCATTGCTATTGCTGGGAAGAAATAACTTGTACCCCATTGCATATAAACGCGCTGCAATGCATCCGTGTTGTCACTTGTCCAGAATTCATCAAACCAAGGAAGCACTCCCCAGTTGGCTCTTCCACCGCCGCTTGCACAAGCCTGAATAATCAAGTCAGGATACTTTGCACGAATACGTTTGCACACATTTTCAAAACCTCGATGATACGCAATATATAGATGACTCTGTTTATCCATTGGTAGATACTGAGATCCGTGATTCATTATTGGCATATTAGCATCCCATTTGATATAGGCAAGATCGGGATATTTAGTCATTAGATTGTCTACGATACCAAACACGAAATCCTGAACTTTCGGATTAGCCATATCCAATACTACCTGCGTGCCTCCACGTCCTAATACAGGTTTACGGTTAGGTGCCTTAATAATCCAATCTGGATGCTTCTCATACAGTTCACTTACCGTATTGGCCATCTCTGGTTCTATCCATATACCAAATTTCACGCCGTGCTTTTTCGCGTCTCTAAGAAGTCCCCCTATTCCATCAGGAAGCTTGTTCTTGTCAACCACCCAGTCACCCAAACTTGAATTATCCGTTTTACGGGGATATTTATCTCCAAACCATCCATCGTCCATCACAAACAATTCTCCGCCCATAGAGGCAATATCAGCCATCATCTGATCCATTCCTTTCTGGTTGATATCAAAGTAGACACCTTCCCATGAGTTCAGTAGTATATCACGTACTTTGTTTCCGTGCATTAATTTATATTCACGTCCCCATTTATGAAAATTTCTGCTCACTCCACTAAGTCCTTCTTTTGAAAAAGTAAGAGCAAGAGCTGGAGTCGTAAACGTTTCACCCTTAGCTAGATGATATTCTGAGTTGTCGGGGTTGATACCAGCAAAGAAATAATGATAATCTGTATCATCGGTGACGGTCTTTAGTTCATAATTTCCGCCATAGCATATAGCTGCTCCTATCACATCACCATCATTTTCACGACCCTTACCATCAAGGGAGAACATCACCTCTCCATGCTCAGTATGACTGTTTCTAGCTCCATCTTTGTTACTTATAACCATTTCACCTGGCTTTAAAGGTTCTTCTGAAACCTGAGCCTCATTAGCCCATGAACCATAAAGATGACTTATCCACACATCTCCACGACGTATGGGCAACATTGCTGATTTAAATTCCGTAAGAGTCACAGCACTGCGCTCTTCATTCTTAACATCAGTCCATGCTTCAATCATATCCACATCATTATAAGCACGGTAATACATGTTAACCTTTATATTATATACGGGATCTTTAAGGTGTATTATCGTGATAGTGGCGTTTTCTTCTTTCTTATATGACACCCCTAAAGCTACAAGAACTGTAGACATATTTCCATCACTATGGCGCATAGCTAACGCTGCTTCTGCTGGGCAATTCATTCCATAGGCTGGATATGCATCCATTCTACCACCGTTAGGAACAGAAAGATTCTTAAGGTCGGCTGCATTTAATCTGCTTCCGAAATAAACATACTGAGGCTGTGCGCCTTTCTCCACATCCAGCACCATTGAGATGCTGCGAGTTTGCACTACTACCTGTTCTGCCTTTACAGTAGCAGGTCCCATCAATAGTAATGCTAATAACAGTTTAAATTTCATTATGATATTAGTGTTGATTCAACATTGCAAAACTACAAATAATAAATGAATAACACTGATACTATTTTTACCATTTGTAATATAAAAACAAATCCCTGCAACACCAGATATGGGTTGCAGGGATTATATTCTTTAAATAATGTGGATTTGCAGTTTATCCTATAAAAGGATTACTCTGCATTGTTCTCATTATTTTCATTGTTTCCGTTGTTTTCCTCAACGTTGTCTCTGTGCTCGAAACGACGACCACCCTCAAAGCGATCATCATCATGGCGTGGACGACGGTTGTAGTTGTCACGACGATCATCATCACGACGTGGGCGGAAATCGCCCTCGCGACGTGGACGATAGTCACCGCGCTCACCACGATCATTACGCTCTGGACGTGGGCGACGCTCACGCTCTACATAACCTTCTGGCTTCTCTAACAACGCACGACGAGAAATCTTATATTTGCCAGTCTTAGGATCAATCTCCATCAACTTAACCTTAATCTTGTCACCCTCGTGGATACCAGCCTCTTCAACTGTTTCAAGACGCTTCCAGTCTATTTCGCTGATGTGAAGCAATCCATCCTTACCAGGAAGAATTTCTACGAAGCAACCATAAGGCATGATGCTACGAACAGTTCCTTCGTAAACTTCACCTACCTCAGGAACAGCAACAATAGCTCTGATCTTGTTCAAAGCTGCATCAATGCTATCCTTGTTTGGTGCAGAAATCTGGATATGTCCCTTACCGTCAGCCTCATCAATAGTGATTGTAGCGCCAGTTTCTTCCTGCATCTGCTGAATAATCTTTCCACCAGGACCGATGATAGCTCCGATGAATTCCTTAGGAATATCAAGAGTCTCAATACGTGGAACCTGTGGCTTAAGCTCAGCACGTGGTTCTGAAATAGTCTCAAGCATCTTGCCCAAGATGTGCTCACGTCCAGCCTTAGCCTGCATAAGAGCTTGTTCAAGTATTTCGAAGCTCAAACCGTCACACTTGATATCCATCTGTGTAGCAGTAAGACCGTCCTTTGTACCTGTTGTCTTGAAGTCCATATCACCAAGGTGGTCTTCATCACCAAGAATATCACTCAAGATAGCATATTTATCTTCTCCAGGATTCTTAATCAATCCCATTGCGATACCGCTTACAGGCTTCTTCATTGGAACACCAGCATCCATAAGAGCAAGAGTACCAGCACAAACAGTAGCCATAGAAGAAGAACCGTTAGATTCAAGAATCTGACTTACAAGACGAACTGTGTAAGGATAGTTCTCTGGAATCTGGCCCTTCAAGCCGCGCCATGCCAAGTGACCATGACCAATCTCTCTACGGCCTACACCGCGCTGAGCCTTAGCCTCACCTGTTGAGAATGGAGGGAAGTTATAGTGAAGAAGGAAACGCATGTAACTCTTAGCGAGAACATCGTCAACCATCTTTTCATCAAGCTTTGTACCAAGAGTACATGTAGAAAGAGACATTGTCTCACCACGCTGGAAGATAGCACTTCCGTGAGGCATTGGCAATGCATCAACCTCGCACCAAATAGGACGGATGTCTGTTGTCTTACGACCATCGAGACGTATACCTTCATCAAGGATGCAACGACGCATTGCGTCACGCATAACATCGTCATAATAACGGTGAGCCTCAGCATGCTTTTCTTCCAAATCATCAGCTGAAAGATCTGTATGAGCTGCATCGTAAGTTTCAAGGAAGTCTGCAAGAATCTTGTCGAAAGCATCCATACGTGCATGCTTCTCAAGAGCCTGCTTGTTTACGTCGTAAACAGGAGTATAGAGTTCCTTCTTAATTTGCTCACGAAGTTCTTCATCATTTATTTCATGATCATACTCACGCTTTACGTCAGTACCAAGTTCCTTAGAAAGTTCTGTCTGAAGTTGACACATTGGCTTAATTGCATCTGCTGCAGCCTTCAATGCATCAACAAGATCCTGCTCTGAAACCTCTTTCATTTCACCTTCAACCATCATGATGTTGTCTGTTGTTGCACCGACCATAAGATCCATGTCAGCATCAGCCATCTGTTGGAATGTTGGGTTAATCACGTATTCACCGTTGATACGAGCTACGCGAACCTCAGAAATAGGGAAATCAAAAGGAATGTCTGAACAAGCCATGGCAGCAGAAGCTGCAAAACCTGCCAATGCATCTGGCTGATCTACTCCATCTGCAGAAAGCAACATAACCTGAACATAAACTTCAGCATGGTAATTAGAAGGGAATAGCGGACGAAGTACACGATCCACCAATCTAGAGGTTAAAATCTCATTGTCGCTTGATTTACCTTCGCGCTTTGTGAATCCACCAGGGAAACGACCTGCAGCACTATACTGCTCACGATAATCCACCTGCAAAGGCATAAAATCTGTTCCCGGAACCGCATCCTTTGCTGCACAAACAGTTGCTAGAAGTACAGTGTTGCCCATGCGTAAAACCGCAGCGCCATCAGCCTGTTTTGCAACTTTTCCGGTCTCAATTGAGATGTTTCTTCCATCTGGCAATTGAACTGTTTTTGTAATAACGTTCATCTAAAAATTTAAAATAACTTATTGTTTTATCTACATCTTAAAATACTGGGCAAAGATACCTATTACATATGAAAAAAAAGAATAAACGCATAATTATTTTAGATTTTTAATTATAAAGCCGTATTAATTACTTTTCTCATAAGCTATAGACTGTTATACAACCCTAGACATTAATTACCACTTGCTCGTTACTTCTTGACATATTTGCCATAAATCTTAATATCTTGAATGATAAAATCGTTTAAAAGATGAGCTTTCATGCTTTCAGTAAATTTTCCATCAGGAATACGTTCATAAAACTGTTCCTCTTCCAACGTGTATGGGGATTTAAAGGTGATATAGATAGTGGTAAACCAATCACTATGATTCTCAAAAAGATAAGTCCAAGAATCATAATCATTCCAAAAAATATCAATATGGCTAACGTATTCTTTACCTTCTGGGTCAATGTATGGTGAGGTTGTTCCTACAATTGCTGTTCCAACTTCAAAGTCTTTTTCATAGTATTTTAGAAACTCTTTGAGTTTCTTGTTCACAAAATAACTTTTCTGCTGAACAAAGTTTTTATAAAGATACAGTGTGGTATCCTTTTGCACAGAATTTAAATCATAATATTTAAATTTCTGTGCGCTGCTGTTTAAACAGCACCACACTAATGTAATAACAAATAAAACTTTTTTCATGATTATATTGTTTATAAGTAAGTTGCGAACTTAATTATTCCTATTTATTTAAATCAGTAGGGGTTTTGATTTCTTTAGTATAGCTCCCTGTAACAGATAGTATTTTATCATGAGAATCCAAAGTTACATCAAGTCCAATCTCAATATATTTTTTTTCATCGGAATCATAAATAGGATACCTTACAAGATAATGAGCTCCTCTTTTTTCTACTTTTAAATTACTCAAAGATAGTTTCTGAATGCCATTATCATCTGTAGCAATATCTGCTGCTGGACTATTAGGATCATCTATCTCTGATAAAACAGACTGTTTAAAAGAACTTGAAGCATATTCATTAAGTAAGGCTGTATACTGCTTATAAAAATCATCAAAATTAGGTGACTGGCAAATTGATGCATAACTTGAGTAAAAAGCTCGAATAGACACTTGATTTTGATCTACCTGCTGTTGAGCCTGAGAAACTGTTGGCAATATAAACAAAGCCAAGAGTAAAATTTTAATTAAATGTTGTTTCATCGTATTTTTTTAGTTCGTAAATATTGTTTATGTGGCTACATTATTCATTTAAATAATTGAGAATGGGAGTAACAATTCCGTTGAGTTTATGTAATACAAATAATTATCTTTTGCGTGATTACGCTCTTAGTAAGATTATGTACTCGGAATGGTCCGTTTCTTTCTTTTTGCCGTTTTTCTCATGGTTAATATAATCTTAGTATTCATTACCAGTAGTGATACTTGGTCCGTCAATAATTTCAGGATTAGGAATTCCTGAATGAATGTCACTATATGCTTTATGAATATCAGAAAGGTCTATTGAAACATCTTTGTTTACGGGTCTGTCTTTGTCAACCAAACTATGAGAGAACAACCAATCGTATGTCTTTTTTAGATAGAATATACGAGCAGGAGTTCCATGATTAGCTCCTTGAAGCCAATTATATCGCAAGCGAGTGTCATTACCCGAATTTTGTAATTTATCTACTACCACTTCTGACTGCTTAATTGATACTGCCCTATCCGCTGTTCCATGAATAATCCAGAATGGCAATTTGCCTAATCCGCTTACATCATGAAGTGAAGTTCCCCCACAAAGAGCCATTCCAGCAGCTATTCTATCTGGATAGGTTGCACAAACATCCATTGTTCCATAACCACCAAGACTCATACCAAGCACATAAACTCTTGTAGAATCACATTTGTAGTTTGCCTTTACCCAATCAAGCACCTCCATAATCTTCTTAGGGCTCCATGCTCCACCAGGGTTTTGCGGCACAACAGTAATAGCATCTATATCTCGTCCTTTCACAATAGCATCAAGAGGTCCATAGCGTCTCACCCTATTTAGATTATGGCCACACAAACTAGCACCATGAAGGAATATAACTACGGGAGTAGTCTCTAATGAATAAAAATAATCCTGCGGAGTATATACCCAAAAGTTATATCCTCCCGGTATCTGGTTCTTCACCGGACGCAGGAAATCATAGGCTGAAGCATTTAATGAGACAAGCATCAGCAATAATATATATATTGTTTTTTTCATAGAAACAGATAACTTATAGACTTTCAAAGATAAGACAAATATGAAACATTTCAAAATTATTTATGCATTTATTGCCATATTTATAATATTATTAACTAAAGTTTCCCACCCCTTAAAACACTGATTTTTCTCATTCATCTTTTCTTGTCGTCCCCATATCCATTGAGTTTTAACACATGGC
>RCMY010004857.1_pt1 | contig 11493 bp, 16 predicted proteins | sample 2041341 | NCBI WGS metagenome assembly RCMY01 (sample SAMN09708234, study PRJNA481090) | Marine sediment metagenome, whole genome shotgun sequencing project.
AGGGAACAGAGGTGTATCAACAGTAGCACACTGTCTTCTGGGTTGCAGGGTTCATGTATCACTACATAACCCCTGGGTTCTCACTACGGAGGGTTATATTTACTCTTTCCCCAACGAGAGAGAAGATTCCTACCCCTGTACTTTGTTCAAAGTACAACAATAAGCTACTGCACCCCACCTTTGTGTCTGCCTGAGATTCATAGGACAGACTTCCCGCTAGGGGAGGGGTTGCCAAAATCAGGAAAATGTGAGAAAATTAGTTTTGCCCACCAGAGGCCTCAGAGTAGGCTATAAATTAGAAGGAGATGGTGACAATGACAACACCAGTAAATGACAGTAAGTTTAAGGACACTATTATATCAGAAATCGGGGAAATTTCCATTTCTAACACTCAGAAGTATAGGGTTCTGGTAGTAAGAGATAATGAAACCAGGGATACCTGCATATCTGCTCAGAAGTGGTGGAGAAAAGGGGACGATACCCCGTGGTTGGCTGGTAAGGGATTTAAACTGTCTGCCAGTGAGGCTGAGGAGTTGGGTGAACTCCTTGTCAAGGGTAGCTTAGAAGTAAGAAACTAAAGAGAAAATAGTGTAGGGGGAAGAGGAATGCAGGTTAGTGTACCAGTCGGTATAAAGTTGACGTGGGAGCAAGTATTAGACAAGTTTGATAATCTCATTAAGTTTGCTGCTAGGCAGCAAGTAGAAACCAGGACCACTGATAACCTGGTATCAGCAGAAGACCTTTATCAGGAAGGCCTAATCAAGCTATATGATTGCTGGAAAAAATGGTGCGTAGACCCGGCTAACAATAAGGACATGGATGAATTTAAGCCCATCTTCAGTACATCTTTGTTCCGCCACATGAAGAAATACTCCATCAATAAACCGATGTCTATCGACTTGGCGGATATATCAGAAAGTGTGGGAGACCCTAATGTGGAGGATACAGTGGAAAAGTTATACAGACAACATGGTTTAGAGCACCTTCATGACATGCTCAGAAGTGCTACTGCAAAAGCATTATTGGATGAGCTTATTGAGCCTAGCTGTGCAACTCTGTTTCACATGCAAGCTGATATTCGCCGTAAGGAAATGCTGAAGTCCCAGGGCAAGAAGGTCAATGTGCCTAAAGATACCACAGTTCGTATGAAGCACATCCAGAGGGCCTTGGGCATTACTACCAAGCAATATGACTTGGCTATGTATGAAATACGTGAAAACGCCAGACTGGCTATGGATTTTTAATTTTTATCATAAAACTTACAAGAGTGTATGGAGGCGACTGTAGATGGATGGAATAAATATTGACTCTAAGTTATTGGATGCTTTGCAGGCATCTACCTGCTTTGGTATTGCTTATGACGATGTTGTACCGGAGTGCAAACAATGTGATGTAAGGGAACAGTGTCGTGTGAAAGCTACTGGTGGTGGAGCAGACATTCCTACACCAAATGGTAGGGAAATCCCTGCTGATGAGAATGTTAAGCCTACTTCTAAGCCTTCTAAACCGGCACCAGCTGCTAAGGCAGCGTCCGTAAAGAAAGCTGAGGCCTCTTTGGCTAAGCCTAAAAAGGCTGCTGCCCCTAAGAAGGCTGACAAACCTGTCAAACCTGTTAACCCCAATATGCCTAACTTTAAAGAGATGTCCTGGACGGAACTTACAGATTTGGCTACCAAATTTGGGGTCACTCCTAAGGACTACAAAAGTGAAGCTATCAACCGTATGCGTCTGATTATGGAATTGAAGAAGCACTACTGAGTCTGAGCTACCCCTAATTAGGAGACATCTTTTAGGTGTCTCCTTTATTTATGATGAAAGGGGGTGGCAGACGAATGATAGAGAGAACATCTATACTTAGGGAACCAATAAAGATTCGTAAGGCAATTGTACGAGACTTCTGTAGCTGCTGGGGTATGAAAGTTCTGTCGGTTGACGGACTACCACACTTGCTGATAGCAGATGGGGTTCCAGATATAAACATTGGGGGATTCTTAAACTCAGTGGATGACTGTATCGGATTTTATATATCTGAGGATGAAGAGGTAGGAATGAGTAAGGTACGTATGTTGGCTGGGTTTGGGTTGCCTGTCATGTATGGGATAAGGGACTGTATCTCGATGGAGATGGTAGAAACTCTATCAATAGTTGCACACTCCTCCATACAGATTAATGCCAATAGTGATTCCTGGGTTATCCCATGGGAGCTTAGAGAAACCTTAGCATATGCCAAGGACTATAAGGTCTCTTCTATGCTGAACCTGGAATACTTACCTCACCTAACCAAGCGTCTGGATTTATATGAAAACCTAGAGAAGGTTAGGAACATAGTGAAGCATGTAGTGGTTCACTTCCCTGTGGTACCAGATGATGAGTTTAATCAGAAAAAGCCTACATGGGAGGATGAGTGCCAAGGGTCTGTGGCCCTGTTTAAGCACTACTATATGCCTGATGTCCCTTCCAGGTCTTGGGTTATAAAACCTAGGTACCAGCAGGAGCTAATATCAGAACTACGAGAATTTCTATCCTTACGAAAGATAACATTAGAAGTAGTTGGTGACCAACTGGTCACAGAGGCTAGGGTGAAAACGGCTGACCAAGGATATAGTAAATACCCTATGGGGATGCGTTCCTTCTTTTACACCAAGGAGGGTGTTAATTTTGTTCAGACCAATGATTACCCTACCAGTGTTTGCAGCAAATGTGGAAAAAGTATATTCATGTAGGAGGAATATAAGTGGAAATTAGCCCAAAGAGAACTATGATATCAAACTTACAGAGGGTCTGGAATGGCCTAGAGAACGAGACCAGAAAGAAACTCATAGAGGTTTTTAACTCTGCTGGGTGGAAATGCGGCATAGATAACTGGGGTGCCCTGTATGATAAAATGACAGGTGGACAAAGACTTAGGGTCATTAAGATTCTCCGTCACGCAAGCCTGTGGGATTCTATGTTAGGTAAGCAAAATGACAGAAACTGAATACTTGCTTGTATGCTTGATTGAGGAGTGCTCAGAGGTACAAAAGGCAGCTACAAAGTCTCTTAGGTTTGGCCTTAGTTGCTTTAATCCTTACCAAGCAAGTGCTGGAGTCCCAGTGTCTACTAATGCTAGCGATTTGCTAGACGAATGCTGTGACGTACTAGCTATAATGCAGATGTTGAAAGAAAAGGCAGTCATAGGTAACCCGGACAGGGTTGAGACAAAGATACAGGCCAAGAAGGATAAGGTCAGAAGATATCTGGCTCTACTGCAAGATAACAAAAATAAGACCCTCACATGAGGGTCTTTTTCTTTGTCTATTTTCTAGTTATACAAATTATCTAGGGCGTTTTCCAACTTTTCTGCGGTGACCTCCACTTTCACCTCAGTCATCGCCGGGGGAGCGTTTTCCTCTACAACTTTCTTAGGAGGTTCCCTATGGGGCAAGGGTCTGGATTGAGCGACTTCCGCTGGCGGCAGGGTAACCGCTACCTGGGTGTGCCCAGAGGAGATGCAGGAGGCTATGCAACTCCTGATAAACTCGCTCCTCTGTAGCCTTCCCATCTGGTTTAGATACTCTTCCATCCAAGCTGTATCTTTGGTAGTCTTGAAGGTGTACTGTCTAGGCATATACAGCACTCCCCCAATTACGAACTCCCCACTTTTCATATCCGCTTACTACTGACCATTGGCTGTCTGAAGCTAGGCTGATATTTTCAAAGCTAGGGAGTATGAATTTCTGCAAGGCTGCACCTCCTCCCCCTGCAAGTATGATGTGGTCTATTTCATATGAGGTTTTCCACTTATTAAGCAATTCATCCATCAACTGTAACGAAGTGGCTCTGAAGGCCCATTCTATGATAGGTTTCATGTCATAGGTCTTGCCGTTCTTGTTGAAGTATCCCTTTTGCACTATAGACTCAATGCTGTATAGAGGTAGTGTAACATCAAGGTTCTCCTGGATTCTGCTACTGATGAGCCTGTGAGCATGGTTCATTGCAGTCTGTGAGGAGAATGACAGCTTCTCTACAGGAGTCATAGCTGAGGACACGAACACATCTGTAGTACCAAAACCAATGTCCACTACGGCCACTGTCTTAGCTGCAAGCTCATTGTCCTGTATCTTACCCCTGTCACCACAAACGGCATCTATCAGAACACCGAAAGGCTGAGGTATGAACTTGCCATCTATGAATTCCATGTTTCCCTGATAATGCCCATTCTCTGTACCCACATTGTATGCATGGGTCTTTCTGTTGTTAGCACCTAGGAATAAGTGCTTGATGTCCTCCTTGTAGGTGGAGTAATGGGACACAGGTAACCCGGATACCACGTAGGATGGCTTTGCACTGTTAAGCATTCCGATACCCAGTACTGCATTGATAAGTACCTGTGTTACTTCACCATCAAACCTATTGGCCTCTAAAGAGTGAAATACACTGTAGGACTGTTCGATAGCTAAGTCCGATACAAAGAATCTTTCACTATCACAGTTAGAGGTAATGTGGTCTTGCTCCTTGTTTACTACCCCAAGGTCAGAGAACTTTAATTCTCTACTGTCACCTACAACTGATTTCATTTTTATAGATTTACCATTGACTTTAGCTTTAGTATACATAAAACCCAAGTCTATTGCTACTAAACCCGCCATATGAATCCCTCCTCGTCTTTTCAACCTAAAAAAAGAAGGTGAATTATAATTCTCTCTTTCGTATAAGGAACCTTATTGTCACACAATATTGTTAATGCTTTGCCCAAGGAACACTATACCAGGATTTTTATGGTGTACTAATATAAAGGAGGTATATAGAGATGAAGTATGTAATTGACATTAACCCCTACGTAGAAAGTCGTGCGGCCTACAAATGTGATAAGCTCCTTGTAGAGTTGACTGAGGCCACTAAGACAGTCACGGTCAAGAGGGCAGATACCTACGGGGCTCCAATGTCTACAACTCCGCTTATCCTCACCAAGACGCTGCCAACTATCAATGAAGCTGTATCCTGTTATACTGGCATGATAGCTCAGATTCAGCAGGGTGACGTTATCCAGGGAGTCTAACCAAAAGGCATAGGAGAGAGACGATTTTGTTCGTCTCTTTTTTATTAGGTGAAATCATTTTGAGAGGAGACATGTATAATGTCTAAGATTTTCACATCAGCAATTTCACCTAGTGACATGTATTTTAGTGCTTTACAGTCCTTGCTAAAGGATGGGGAAGAATGTGCTCCCCGTGGTAAGAAAATTAAGGAACTCAGACCTGTTATCCTGGAGTTTGTAGACCCACTTAAACGTCTTACCTTCCTTAAAGGTAGGGTTATCAATCCGTTCTTCCAAATGGCGGAGTCTTTATGGATTGTAGACGGACGGAGTGATGTCAAGTGGCTTACCGACTATAACTCCAATATGGGTCAGTTCTCTGATGACGGCAGGCATTTTAACGCTCCATACGGAGAACGCCTTAGAAGCTGGAACAAGAGTAATGCCAATAATACTCCTAATGGCCTGGCCTACCAGAATGGCCAACATATTGAGCCTCTGGACCAACTTCTTGATGTCTATAGGAAGATTAAGGCTGACCCAGACACACGTCAGGCGGTAGCGGTTATCTACAATCCTCTGTATGATAATGCGGACCATGAAACCAAGGACAGACCTTGTAACATGATTCTGACATTTAAGCTACGTAATGGGATGTTAGACTTGAATGTGTTTAACCGCAGTAACGACATCCATTGGGGTGTATTCGGTGCCAACATGTGCCAATTCTCTACCATTCTTGAAATGATGGCTGCATGGCTAGGAGTCAAGGTAGGAACCTATTACCAGACAACGGACTCCCTGCATGTATACACTGAGGACTATGGTGCTACTGAGACTGATAAGATTCTCAAGGCTAATCTAGGAACTGGGTGCCCTATGGACTACTACTTTGGAGGCTCTGAACCACGGATGTCCTTCAGCTTTGATGAAATGCAGATGTTCCGTAACCAGCTCCATGTGGTCATTGATGCCTCTATCCAGAACTGTGCCAACGGCGATGATAAATTGTCAGACGCAGGATGGAACTTAGCAGCATACCAAGTAGCCAACGTGAAAGACGATTACTGGAGAATGGTACTCCAGTCTATGATGGCCTATACAGCTCACAAGGCTGGGAAATACTACCTCATGATAGACGCTCTGAGAAGTATGCCAATGTGCAGTTGGAAGGTGTCCTGCCTCAGATTCTTGTCTAAACGGTACATGGACAAGCGGGACTTCGAGGACTTGTATGGTTCTCTGAACAAAGATGTGAGGGATTATATTGAACGTAAGGGGGAATGACACATGTCATCCACAGCTACCCTTCAGGTGGTACTGAAGATAGATGTAGGGGTTGATGGTATCACGATGACCATTGACTCCTTAGACAAGGACTTAGCGGAGCTCATAGCTTCTGGTAAGGACTATGAGGTACTACCTAATCAGTACATGACCTATGATACTGACACGGTGACCATTCGGTCTAAGAAAGCTCTAGCTTTCACAGACAGGCCAGACGTGGTTCCTACCACTCCTACCCCTTAACAGGGTGAAAATTGAGGAATGCGGTTTCTTTTTAGGGAAGGGGCGAGAAAGCTCTTTCCCTAAATTTATGACATTGCGGAGGTGCTACATGGCTAAGCCAACTATACACAATGAGTTAGTTATCTGTGTTGACTTTGATGGCACGATTACTACAGACCCAGGGTTTTCAGAAGACCCACTAGAATTACAGCTTGACTGTAAGGAAATTCTACTCCAGATGCACCGGGATGGTATTCGGTTAGTTCTCTGGACATGCCGTACAGACTGGGCATTGGATGCAGCTATTGAGTTCTTAAAGAAAGAGGGCCTGTATCATATTTTTGATAAGGTCAATGAACAGTGCGATGAAGTTACAGAAGCCTTTGCTCCTTATGTAAGCCGTAAGCTGGGGGCAGACGTGTACTTAGACGATAAGAACTTGGGTGCAAGTTATATTGTTGGGTACACTGAAAAGGGTAAGACCATCATTGACTGGGAAGAGATAAGGAGGCTTATATATGGCGACTGATAAGTTCTTATTAGAAGAGGGTGCTAAGATTACCTGGATTGATACGCCCCTAGGGGAAATGACGGGCATACTAAAAAGGGGTGGGTTCGATGACGGGTACTCCTCTATGAAGTACTTAGTGCAGTGTAATAACTCTAAGGGTAGGAAAGGGAAGTCTGAGGATGGTATTATGCCAACTGGTCTATGCTGGGTGTCCTCAGGACAGGTTACCGCTATTAACGATATACCTGTTGTAGTCTCTGGCATGGGGGAAGTGCTCTACATTAAAGCAAAACCAGAATGTGTACCTCCAGGTGCCTTAGAGCGTGACTTCCTAGCCTGGAAGATAGGGTTGGAACCTAGGCCGGACAATGAAACCTTACCACCAGTTATAAGTGCCTTAACTGCCCTTCAGTATGATAAAGAGGGGACCTATGGTAGCAGCTGGAAGGGTAAGGGTGAGTACCGGGGTATTGTGGCTAACATCGACCGTAAGTATGACAGGTTAGACAAAATCACAAATGATGAGATTGAAGGTACCCGGGAGCCTCTACCTAAGAAAGCCTATAATGAGCTTTCTCAGAAAGAAATTGAGGATATGGGTGAGAGCAAGATTGATGCAGTAGCAGACCTTACAAACTACAGCTTGTTATATCTGGCCTACCTCAGGATTCAATACCCAGGAGCGTTCCAGGTGTGGGTAACCAAAAATATTCCTAGTTACTTACGGAGTAAGATTCCGTTCTTATGAGAACACTGTCCTTGGTATAGGGACCGCTGGAGCATGTCACTTACGGGAGAGAAATTTCCAAGAGGCGGTTTCTTTAAGCAAGAAGGTCATCAAGGGGCAAGGTTCTCTTGCCGTAGCAAGTTGGACAATCCCTTGAACATCTTATAAATTATAATATAAAAACGAGGAGGTTCATTAACATGAACAAACAGGAAATGGTAAAAGCTATCGCTACGAAAACTAATCTTACGCAGGTAGATGTCAACAAAATGATGACGGCTATGGAAGAAGTTACTTTCGATAACCTTAAAGCAGGCGAAAAAACTCAGCTTACAGGCTTTGTCACAATCAAACCGGTATACCGTGCAGCTCGTAAAGGCTTTGACCCTATCAAAAAGGTTGCTATGGACATTGCTCCGGCTGTGGGTGTTTCCGCTAAAGTCGGCGAAAAACTTAAAACGGCTATCGCTGGTCTGAAAGTAGAAGATTTCCATAAAGAAGTGGCAGAAGCCCCGGTAGCACAGGCTCCGGTAGCTGAAGCAGAAGCTCAGGCATAATCTAATACGGCCGCCAGTTCTTTTAAGAGAGAGGTAGCAACAAGACCCTAAGGTGATGGTGCCTTAGGGTCTTGTTTTATCAAAAGGGGTGATTATATAATGAACTGTAGTAAGTGCGGGTTGAGCGCAACATGTGCCAAGCCTGTACAGTTAGGGAACGGCACCTCGGGAGCTAAGGTCATGGTGGTACAAGAATCCCCTTTCATAAGTGAGAACATGAGGGGACAGTACATGGGAGGTAGAGCAGGTAAGCTGTTTAGAGCAGCCTTGTCTGAGGTAGGTGTCAGTGTAGATGACATCTACTATACCGCTGTAGTAAAGTGTAGCACACCAGACGACAGGCTCCCAACCAATACTGAGGCTAAGATATGCCAGGATTATCTGTTCGCTGAGATAGAAGTAGTCAAGCCACAGGTCATAATTCCTACTGGAAACCTGTCATTGAAGTACCTAATGGGCCTCACTGGGATAACTAAGCACAGGGGTAAGGTGACAGTTAAGAACGGAATCTCATACCTGCCAATTATCAGTCCTAATCTGGTGTTGAAACAGCCTAAATACATGGATATGTTCTCGGAGGATATGATTACACTGGGTTCCCTGTTGTCCGGGGAGTCAGTGACAGGCAGACCTGATATTAATTTGGAGAGGACGTATTGTGATACCTATGAACAGTGCGTCAAAGAGATACGTCGGCTTATGGAGTTACCTTCAGGCTCACGTTTAGTAATTGACTTGGAAACCACGAAAACTAATCCATTCCTGGATAAGGTTGTTGTGTCTACAGCAACCAAGAATAAGTACCCAGAGAGTGAGCGCAATAAGATTGTGGCTATAGGATTCTCAGATAGGCCAGGGTTTGGCTCTGCCATACCTTTGTATCACAGGCAAACAAGGCTGTCTGGAAATCAGATAGGGACCGTAGTCAAGCTTATTCGTATCCTCCTGGAGAGAGACGACTTAGAGATTATTACTCAGAGTGGTAAGTTCGAGTTGAAGTGGTTACGTCACCAGTTAGACATCTTAGTCAAGACAGCTAAGTGGGATACCATGCTGATGCACTATCTTGGTGTGACAGAGGAGCAGGGTACCCACGGTTTGGATGATTTTGCATGGCAGTACACCAGTATGGGTGGTTATGACAACGAGCTGAATTCTGTTAAGCCTAAGGGTATTGATGAAGGTAACTATGACCTCATACCTTGGGATATACTGAAAGTGTACCTTGCAGGTGACTGTGACTGTACCTTTAGGGCTTTCGATGTGTTCTACCCCCGTATTATGGAGAGTGAAGACTTTAAGTGGATATGGGAAAACCTCATGGTACCTGGGTACTACACCATACACGAAATAGAGTGTAACGGGATTCATACCAATGTGTCCTGGCTGGATAAGATTAGCAAGACTTATCCAGTGGAGTTAGCCCGGTTATCGGATAAGCTGCATGAGTATCCTGAGGTACTGGCTATGGAAAGGGAGTCTGCTGAAAGATGGGCAGAGAGGGTAGCCATTGGTGGCATTGCTAAGTCCCAACGTACTGAGGAAGAGCAATTCAAGTTTGAGAAGTACAAGAAGTATGACCCTTCCAAGGGTGGATGGGGTATCAACTTTGGCTCAGTGAAGCAGCTAGGGGAGTTGCTATTCAACCGAATAGGACTGCATACTAACATACTCACTGATACAGAAGCTCCTAGCACAAACGATGACTCTCTGAAGTACATGATGCCCCAGCACTCTATCTGTAAGAGGCTGATGGAGTGGCGTAAGATTAACCACTTAAACAACAGCTTCGTAGCCTCGTTATACAGTCACTTGGACAAGAATGGCCTGATTCATCCAAGCTACGGGCTGCATGGGACAGTTACAGGCCGAATGTCGAGTACAGAGCCTAGAAATTGGGCACTATCATGGTAACATGGTATGTTCAACTCGGTGAACCTACAAATGTAGGGTGTATACCTCACGCATAGGAGACACAGGAAATGGTGTCTAGGGGGTATGCTAACAGGGAAGGCGCATAGATATGAGCACTATGTGATAATCCTGTGCCAAGGCCCTTAGGGGCAAGGTGCAACGACTATCGAAACCGTAAATGTAACTCCGAAAGGAGACTAAGGCGTATGGCGCACGAAGGGAGTAGAGTACCTGGTAGGTGAGGTTCCTATTGGGGAAGTGCCGAGCAACCGTTATTATTACAGAAAAGGAGGTGAACATGATGAAGATAACAGATGTAGAAGGATATGAAGGTTTGTACGGGATAACCGACACAGGAGAGGTACTGAGTGTGAGGTCAGGTAAGATGCTAGCACACTGGGTGCCGGACGACGGCTACCATAGGGTTAAGTTAGCGAACAATGGAGTCAGAAAGGCATTCCAGGTTCACAGGCTAGTAGCTAAGCATTTCTGCGAAGGATACCAAGAGGGGTATGTGTGTGACCACAAAGACGGTAACAAGGATAACAACAATGCTAGCAATCTTAGATGGTGCACACAGAAGTATAATGTCAAGAATCAAATGGAACGTGGTACCCTGAGGACTCAAGAGGCACAAAGGGCTGCACAGATTAAGAATCAAATACCAATTATAGCTATCTCTCCACACGGAGATAAAACTAAATACTCGTCCACTAAGAGTGCTGCTACAGAGCTAAGCTTACAGCCAGGTAAGGTAACAGACGTTCTGAAGGGTAACAGAAAGCATACTGGTGGGTATAGATTCGAATATGGTAGTAACGGCTGAAGATATAGTCTGGCAGTTAGTAAGCACCTGTGGAAATGCTTACGTACTGTAGAATGCTCAACAATTTCCACGACATTGTAACGACCCTCTGCTTTTCCAGTATTGGAACGACATAAAGTGTCTATTCACATCTCGTTTTGGGGACGATGGCGTAATAGTCCAGTATGACTATAGCCAGTTGGAACTTCGTATACTGGCTGTGTTCTCCCAGGACAAGGCCTTAATAGACCTTTACAAGTCTGGCGCAGATTTGCATAGGGCCATTGCTGCACTTGTGTTCAACAAGCCCCCAGAGGAGATTACCAAGGACGAACGTACAGCCTCAAAGAAACTACAGTTTGGTATAGTTTATCAAGAGTCACCAGAGGGCCTATCAGATGACCTTGCTTCTGAAGGAATCCATATGACTCCTGATGAATGTAAGGCTTTCAT
>RCMY010006710.1_pt1 | contig 11493 bp, 12 predicted proteins | sample 2041341 | NCBI WGS metagenome assembly RCMY01 (sample SAMN09708234, study PRJNA481090) | Marine sediment metagenome, whole genome shotgun sequencing project.
AATGTTAGTTTTTAAGCCAAAAATAAAAGATACTTTTGTCCTCAATAAAAAAGAATATGAGCAAGGATAAAGCGTGTTTGGTCTGTAAAAAACCATCCAATGAAACCCCGGTAACCAAATTTTATTATCAGGAAAGTGAATTCTATATCTGCCCACAACATTTGCCTGTTCTAATCCATAATCCCCAGGAATTAGCTGGTTTATTAAAAGGTGCGGATAAATTACAGGGAGGATAGAATTTGGAGTTTGGAGTCATTAGTCAGTGAACAGTAGACAGTAGACAGTAGTCAGTTGGGCGTAGTCTATAGTCGCCTACCCAAGCAATTATTATTATATTGTATAGGCATTCTAATCATCCCAATTACCTGCCAGGAATTTGGTAATTGTATCGATAAATAATGCCCCTAAAGCCGTGCCTTTCTCTGGTGTGGAATGTCCGAAATTAGGAATAATCCACAAATATGATTTAGGAATGGCATTGTATGAAGAGACAGGGATGTCAACAGAAAAAAAAGAGTCTCTGTCACCGTGAATAATTAAAGTTGGGCAATTTATGGTAGACAGATATGGAGTTGTAAAATTCATATCATCATATGAATCTGCCCATCGAACGTAATTATTTAATACACTTCTTACTTGATTCTCACCTCCAGGTTGAACATTCTTCATGTACTCCATCCAATCAGGCCGATTTACAGAAACGTTTTCGTATGTTAGTTTTCGCATTTTTTCTCTGGCTGATACAGGAAAATAAGGTGTTGCGCCAATTAGAATAAGTGATTGAATTCGGGTAGTATCCATTGTGGCCATGTGCGTCAATATCATGGCTCCTGAGCTAAACCCCATTGCTTTGAATTTATCAACTTCCAATTTGTCCAGTAATCCATAAAAGTCAATAGCTGATTCTTTGTGAGAAATTTTATTTGTTGGGTTATTGGATTGACCATGCCCTCTCATATCTAATGTAATGACCATGTATTTTTTAGATAGGTCATCTAACCAAGGAGTCCACATATCATGAGTCATGGTGTTTCCATGTAAAAGTAATAACGCCTCACCCTCACCATGAATTTCGTAGTAAAGTTTAACACCATTCGTTTCAATAAAGTTTCCTTCTTGAGCTTGAGCCCAAGTACCAATTACCAGAAGGAATAAAAACATTAATTGTTTCATATTGTATATGGTTTAGTTTCCTATAACTCATATATAAAAATACCAAGGCGTTTACTTTGATAATAGGAAAGAGTCAAGAAAGTATTTACAGTAAGATACTGTTAATTGTGATAAGGATAACTGATAAAAGCCATTGTTTAGGTTGTAGTTCCTAGTTGGTAGACATTTGTGTGTAATTGGAAGGTGATAGTGTGCAGTTGAAAGTTATGGCTTTTTTAATCCTAATTTTTAAGCACACTTTCGATTTGATTTAATTTTCCATCAATATTATCAGGAACCGCTAATCCTAATATCTTACACATTAGCGGGTAGATATGAATATTTTTCAGTGGAGGTACCTCATATCCTTTTTTGAAAGCCGGACCATTGGCATAAAATATACCATGCATCTCTTTGTATTTTGGATCATAACCATGTACCCCAAATATGGTGTTTGGATTTTTCTTTCTAGCTGCTATCCTTTCACCAGCTAAAAAATAATATCCGAAATCAGGTATAATTTGGATGGCTCCCCAGTCCTTATTTTTGGGGCTATACTCAAACCCTGGGGTGTTTTCTGTTTTATAAACCTTGAAATTATGTTCCTTCTGTTTTAAATACTGTACTATGGAGTCGGTTTGAGAATCGTTTTTTGGGTGAACATTTACAATTGCACCATTGTTTATAACAGAAAACAAGTTTTCATTTTCTATATCCTCAACGGGCAGGAGGTTAGTCGTTGATAGCGGGGCCATACCATGATCAGAAACTATGATTATGTTTATGGGTAGCCCCGTTGCTGCTACTCCCTTGAACAAATCACCCAAATGCCCATCTAAATTGAACAATGCTTTTTTTAATACTTCATCATTGTTTGGACCGAACCTATGGCCAACATCATCCATATCGGAAAAATATAGGGTGATCATATGCGGTCTTTGTTTTGCAGGTAAAGCCAACCAATATAAAACTTCTGCAACCCGATCTTCATTTTTTATTTTACCATCATACATATGATAGTAGGTAGGTCTTATACCCTGAACGTTTGCTTCTGAACCAACAAAGAAATAACTAGCAGAAACCATACCCGCTTTGTCTGCCTGCACCCAAATAGGTGACCCCCCGTAAAAGGTGCCATCCTCGACCATTTCACGGTTTCCTATGCTATATGTTACATTCTTTGCTTTGCTATAAAAGGAATTGCCCAAAATGCCATGCTTATCAGGATACATGCCTGTTGCAATCGTATAATGGTTGGGAAAGGTCTTAGAAGGGAACGAAGGGATCAGTGACTCGGCTTTTACACCATTTTCAATAAAATTGTTTAAATGAGGTGGGTTAAATCGCTCAACATAATCCCAGCGAAAACCGTCAAGAGAAATCAATATCACATACGGTTTTTTAAGGGAAGTTTTTGAATTAATGGTTGGTGTTGACCCAATTGAATTTGCACTGGACTTGCAAGATGATAGGGCTAGTGTACTTAAAATGAAGACCAGCCCAAGTATAAAAGTTCTTTTTGTCATTTAATTTGTGGTTTACATTGATTTTGGTTGTAGTGAACTTGCATATAAATATTCTTTGTTGGAATTAAATACTAAATATAGGGGAATAATTGGTATTGCGTACTGTGGTTTTAATATTGATTATTGAGGTTTGAGAAATTCGTATGCAGTGGTGATTGAATAGTTGACAGATGGTTGTTCATTGTTCGTTGATGCTGAAAATCGCTGCCATGGTAAACAAGGATCCAGTAGCTAGAAAACAGGAATTCGAAGGATTTGACTTCATGGACAAATCCAGTATTGCAGCTATTTTAAAACTGGTTGAACAATTCCAACCCAGTAAGGCGGTGATTTAATGTTTATTGCCCTAAGACTTTATCAACATCGGCCTTTAATTCTTCATAGGTTTTATAACTGCCAAACCTGAATTTTCGTTGGTCCCCTTTACGAATCAATGTAGCCGGTAGGGCCCCGTACCAGGAGGTATCAATATAATCTGTCCAAATATTATAGTTGGGGTCAGCTAGTACGAAGACTTCCGGAATAATCCCCAATTTTTCTACAAAGGGGTAAATATGGGTGTCTAATCGCGTTGCCTTTTCCAGGCTAACCAATATAATTTTCACCTTCTTATCGCGGTATTTGGCATGTAATTTGTTGAAATGGGGCATCTCTTTGATGCATGGTGCGCAGGTGGTGGACCAAAAATTGAGCACTAATATATCGTGGTCCCCAGCATCAATAATGGCTTGCAATTCTGAAAATTGATCCAGAATTTCTATTGTGGTGTTGTCATGGGTTCCTTTTGGTTTACAGGATGAAATCAAAATCAACATCAAAAAACCAACCACCTTTATGGATAAGTTATATTTCATTTTGATTTAACCTACTTTGATTGAAGGTATCATTATGATTTTTGATTTGATGGAATTGGAAACAAGACATGCCGACTCTGATTTTTGTAGCACCCGTTCTGCCCTTTCACGGTCTTTCTCGTCAGCAATGGTAACGGAAGGTTCCAGAATAATTTCTGTCATTAGGAATTTTCCATCCACTTGTTCCAGTTTCCCTTTTGATTTACAACTGAAATTTGAAAATTCTAGTTTGGAATTTTCAGCTATGGCCAAAAAGGTCGTCATTAAACAACTGCTTACGGAAGCGGTAAACAAGTGTTCAGGGGACCATATTCCCGGCATTCCTTTAGGGAACTCCGGTGGTGTGGCAACTTCAATACAAGTGTTGGCATCACGGTTCAGTTCAGGGGAACACATGACCCCCTTGCGGTCTTTGTTCCAGTTTATATCTACATTATAATAATGTGGTTCCATTTTATTGTGTTTTTAATAGGTGTTTTATATGTAACTACAAAGTCATTGACGTAAAACACTGCAAGATAAGGGCAAAAACCGAAATTTTGTGTAATAAAAGTGACAGAATAAATGGAGTTATGGGTTGGGCACTTCGACGTGGCCTGTCCTGAGCGAAGTCGAAGGGCTCAGTGTGACAGGTTGCGGGTTTTAAGTTTAACCGATGGAAGAGGGAAGAGGGAGGTCAGTGGTCATTAGTCATTAGGTAGTTGATAGTTTCTGGCTTTTGACTTTTGGCTGTTGGCTTTTGCCTGTTTTGACTTTAGTCTAATGTCCTTTGTCGAAAGTCTAGTGTCTTACGTCTATCGATGAACGAATAACGAACAACGATTAGCTTTTAGCACATAGCGCAAAGCGAGTTACGGGTTGCGAGTTTGGAATTTGGAGCTTGGAGTTTGGAATTTAGAGTTTCGAGTTATGAGTCATGGGTACCGGATGGGTATTATCTATTCCTTACAATTCAGTTTATAAATAAAAAATAAAGAACATAAAATAATGGTCATAAACAGTATAAAGAAAAATTGAAACCCAAACTGGCTAATCATCCATCCGCCCGCCACCGGGAAGAGGGCAGGTAGAATATTGCCGATTCCGGTTATTCCAGTATATAATGTACGGTTTTCAGTTCCTGAAACTTCCAAGAGGACCCCATTCATCGAAATGGTATAGGCGGTATAAATGATGCCCCCGATAAAAAAAATGAGAATGAAGGAAGGCATTTCGGGAGACAGCAGAATCAATAATGGAAGGGAGAACGCCAGTATCGCACTCCCATACAGCAGATAGCGGTACTTATACCTTTTTGCCATAAAAAATAAAATCAAACCTGTAATTACACTTCCGATAATTTTATAGAGTAGGAACGAGCCTGTATCGGCACCGTCAGTTTGATAAAATTCTTTGGCATAAAGGATTACAAATGGGAGCAGGGCGATACTGATGCCCATGGTATTGATATAGCCCAGAAAATATTTTAGTTTTTTATTTTGTTTTAGCTCGGTTTTGATCAATTGAAAAAAGTGTTTTGGGCTTTTAACAGTTAAACGTGAAGGGGTTACCTCTTTAATGTTCCAAAAACCAAACGATGAGATCAATAGTGCGGCAAAGGCGATAAAAAACATATACCCGTAATTGACCGGATAGTCAGCTAAGTTTAAAATCTTTTTAGCAATCAGGGCTGCAAAAAACAAGATAAGCGCAGTAATTACCTGTCGCGAAGAGAAGAACGATTTACGGGAACCCTGCATGATCGATTTACCCAATATGTCCGTATAGCTTAAATTAGCAAAAGCCCCACCAAATGAAAAAATGGAGATCAAGATAAAAATCATCCAGATAATCATCGATTCATCGACCATAGATGATAAATAAAGCATTAGTGCTAGGCCAAGCAAAGCGAAGACCCTTGAATTAATTCCCAGGAGCAAGAACTTTTTCTTGAATTGATAATTACTTACAAAAGGGGCGTAAAGCAATTGGGTAAAACTAGACCCACCAAGCATAATGGTTGTTAGGATACCAATTTGTATGGCACTACCCCCAGCATCGACGAGCATAGCCGGTATTATGGTATCCACATCCATAAACACCTGTGCCAGGGATAAGAACGCTGCATGCCAGAGCAATGAATTAAAATTGCGTTTAGATGTGGATGGTGTTAATTCCATTTTAGGATCGATCTAATTTAGAAAGAAGTGCTCAAAGATAAGGGCAAAAACAGATCTTTACTGTTACAAAAGTCACAGAAAATGGAGCTGGGAGATTGAAGTCAGTAGTCGGTAGTCAGTGAACTGATATCAAGCTTCTCGTTATGTTGAATATTGGGTATAAAAAATGTGGGCATCAATTTGATGTGTTACTCCAGAAACTAAATTTTCTAGCTGAGTCAATAACTTAGCATATAAATTGGTCTCGCCGAACTTGCCCGCAAGAAGTGCAAAATGGTCGCTATCACCCAATAACAAATGGCCCAAGTTAGCCGAACTAATCTCAATGGCTATTTGTGCCTTGACCTTGTTCTGCAAATGTAATTTCAGGATGTTTAAACCATCAAAGTCAATCTTAGGGTCATAGTTCAATTGTTGCTTTGTTGGCGGTGTAACGCCTAATTGTTCCAAGGTTTGATCCAATAAAACCATAAAATCATAAATGATCACTTTGGCTTTAGGTTTGGCCACTTTTTCAACTTCTTGGAGCAGGTGCTGCGATTTTGCATAAAAGAGGGCGCCTGCAAAGGTGATGATATCAAAGGTCTTGGGTTTAAAGTTCAAATCTTGACCATTGCAATATCGGTATTCAATAAGGTCATGGGTAATGGCATTTTTCAACATGGACTCGCTAGGGTCAATGGCAATTACTTTATCACAGAAATGAGACAGTGCAAAGGCCGATTGCCCAGTACCGCAACCAACATCCAAACCTAGAGCATAATGCTCATTTTTTATACATTTTTGGAGAATGGGCAAATGCAAGGATGGTCGATAAGCGGCGTAGTGTTTTGCCGTATTTGGGTTGTATTCTGTGGGCATAATGATTATCTAACTTTTGCCAGTGTTGCTAACCAGGACCTGATCTGACTAAACAGCGTAAAATTTTCGATGACCCGTAATTGACCGTTAACGCCCCATTTATCCCTTTCCTTTGGATTGTTGAGCATTGATTTTAGCGTGTTTGCCAAACGGGGAATATCTGTAGGGTCCTCATTTATTTTTCCATTGATATCGTGCTGTACCTGAAACCGCAATCCGGCTGCGCCCGAGACCAAAACCGGTCGCTGTTTCCACATGGCTTCTGTGGCCGTTAACCCAAATCCCTCTTGAATGGAATTTTGGACAACGATATTCGAAAAGCGTTGTAGGGCGTTTACAATCAATGCATTTTCCTTGGTATTGTCCAACGGTAGCAGCACTATGGCAATATCATCCTGTAGTTTGGGATCAATGCTTTTGTACTGCTCGATCAACTCGTTCAACACTTCCTCTCCTTCCGGATCGTCAGATACAAATGCAGGATCAGGACCGCCCAAGATCAATCGGGTCGCTTTAATTCTTTTATAGGAGACACTGGAGGTATCTTGCGATGCCTCATTATCCCTTTTCATCATAATAAAGGCGTCCATCAATTCTTTAAAACCTTTTAGCCTGTCCCAACGCGAGATTTCGGTAATGGTAGGTCTATAAATAAGATCTAAATTACTGTTGTGGTTAACGCTGTTAAAACTGCCATCTGGCATTACCCGGCGCGCCTGATGTTTGTAAAATCCGTAGAGCAAGGGTTCTCGACCATTTACGATTCCCGATTGCAACAAAATACTGATGCATTTGTCTGTATGTAAGGCCCTGTTCTTATGGCTCAAGGGGTCGATTGCAGGCGGTATAATGGAAGTTTTGTTTTTCAATTCATCAGGAACATAGGAGGGTAGGCTGAAAACGAAGTGGTCGTATGATTCAAAATAGTTTGACAGAAACGACCATACCCCTTTGGTGGTTTCATTTTGCTCCTCTAAACCAATATGACATCGCCAAATTGTTTTTACATTTCTCTTTTTTTTGATCATGGCAGCGAGTGGCATGGGTTGTGGATCGTGGATAACTACCAGGTCACCATCCTGTATTGCGGCAATTGCCTTATCTGCGTTCTGGGCATTTACTTTTTCGAAAATGGCACGATCTTCATCGGTGAAGATACCGTCGCCACTACCATGTATGGCGTTATGGATTCTTTTGGTTAGATTGAAAAAAGCCAGTTCGCTTGCTTCAATGACCATCCATTCAATCTTTACACCAATGGAGCGCATAATCCGCATTTGACTGGGAAGCATCTCTGCCACACCACCACCTGTTGCTGTTGAATTAATCATCCATATGGTACAACCCTTGAGGTCGGCAACGGATTGTTTTGTGGTTTCCAAAAATTCGTCCACTAAATTATTTAAACTACCATACGCCTTATAATCCTCGATTTTGGCGCCTTCTTTGATATTGATTTTTTGCATACCTCAATTCGTTTAAGTAAAGGTTTGTTAAAGTTAAGAAGTTTACTTTTGATATGTGGGTTAAAGAGGTAAAAAGGAAGTAATAAATTGCGAGTATTAATTAGTAGGTGGCAGGGATTTAAAAAAATCCCATATAACGTCGCAGGCCACAATATCGCGATTGGTCTTTCCAATCCAGCGTTCCCCCAAATATTGCTTGCCTCCTGGCCATGTATGTCCGCCACCGTTTATGGTATACAATACCAGAGCTCCTTCTTCTTTGCAATCGGAGTATTTGGTAACACTTACCGTAGTACCATCATCAACAGTGTCGGGTAATTGTATTGTATCTTCTTTAATCTTACAGCCGTTTTTATCTTTCCAGAAATCCACAATTTCATCTGTGGAAACAATTTCGCCCCTTGTTTTTCGGAATACCTTGACTTGACCCCCATCATAAGGTACCAAAGGGTCATCGGTACCGTTCATGACCACGACCGCCACTGGTTTTTCAGGCTTACACTGGGGCAGATAATCCTTGGAAAGAGAAGCAGTTAAAATAGCGCCACCCCTAAAGATATCGGCACGATCGCACAGTAATCTGGAAGACATAAAACCACCATTGGACATCCCTGTTGTAAATATTCGAGTGGCATCTATGTTGTGTTTTTGATTGAGTTCATTGACTATGGCCGTAATAAAGCCCACATCATCTATATCTTCTTTATATGCGATGACATCCTCTAATTTCCGACCGTCGTTCCAATTTTTGTTAATAGCATTGGGATACACAGCAATAAAGCCGTCCCGATCTGCTAATTCATTGAAGCGCCCAAAAGTGAGTCCAGCAGTGCCTTTGGCCGTACCACCGCCCCCATGAAGATGAAAAAGTAGGGGCATTGCCTTTTGCATTTTTTCAGCTGGTGGCAAGTGCACAATATAGCTACGTTCGTAGCCCTTGTATTGCATGGTGTACGATTGATCGTTACTTTTTTTAAGTGCACGCCCAGGAGCGCAGGCATTAAAATTCAGTCCGATGAAAGTGAAGGAAAGGATACAAATTGAAATAAGGTATTTCATTATGGTTTAATATTAATATCCGATTGCCCCGCCATCAGGGCTGGAGGAGTCTGCTGCTCCGGTGAATACTTTTTTTATGGGATCATAGGTAATACCCATCAAGGCTCCTAAATTACTGTATTCTTGCATCGTATGCCCCATTGCTTCCAGCGCTTTGCGGGTATCGGGAGATAACAGATGTTGCTCGTAGATGATACGGTCTGGTAACCATTGGTGGTGTATTTTCATGGCTTCAATGGCCTTGTCGACACGCATGTCATATTCCAACACATTGAACACCGTTTGGAAAACCGTATTGATGATGGTTCTTCCGCCAGGGCTTCCAATGACCAAATAGGGCTTGCCATTTTTGCCAACTATGGTCGGGGTCATGCTCGACAGCATTCTTTTTTCGGGGGCCACCAAATTGGGAGCCGTACCAATTTGTCCGTTACTTTTGGTAATCCCGGGTTGTGCATTAAAGTCGCCCATTTCGTTATTGAAAATGAAACCGAGCCCATGCGTGACCCATAGCTATATTCCAAAGTATAAGTAAGCGAAACAGCGTTTCCATCCTTGTCAATCACCGATATGTGGGTAGTACTGTCCCCATCGTACAACTGCCCAAATTTGGTAGTATCACTAATCGATGCTCGGGTCATATCAATCGCTTCAAAACGCTTTTTCGCGAATGCCTTTGAGGTCAACTTTTCTAGGGGCATATCTAGATTAAAATCGGGGTCTCCCAAGTGCTCGGCACGATCTGAAAAAGCCCTACGCATGGCTTCGGCCACCAGATGAACATATGCGGTAGAGTTGAACTCTATTTCCTCAAAATCGGCCTGTTCCATTAAATTCATCATTTCAACAAGAGCAACACCGCCAGAACTAGGTGGGGGCATGGAATAGATATCATAGTCTTTATAAGAACCTTTGATGGGTTTGCGTTCTATAGCTTCGTATTTTTTCAGGTCTTTTTTAGTGATGATACCTCCATTTACTTTCATCCATTTGGCAATTTTTTTCGCAACTTCCCCTTTGTAGAATCCATCTTGACCTTTATCTCGAATCAGCATTAAGGTAGCTGCCAACTGGGGTTGTTTCCAGAGCTCGTCAGGTTGTACCACATTACCTTCACCATTTCGAAAATAGGCATCCATGAAAGTGTTTTCATTTCCTTCCTCAGTGAAACGGCCAGCAGCAGCGAAGAGGGACCAGTTGAAAGGAAAACCGTTTTTAGCTTGATCAATGGCATGTTGTACCAAATCGGCCCAAGGGAGTTTTCCGTATTGTTGATGTGCTTTGTAGAGTCCGGCTACTGTTCCGGGAACTCCAATGGCCTTTATGCTATTATGGTTGCTATCCGGAATTAGGTCCCCGTTGGTATCAAGATACATATCATTGGTTGCGGCTAGCGGGGCTTTTTCACGAAAATCGATGGTCGTTACCTTTCCGTCCGCATTCATAAAAACAATGAATCCGCCACCGCCGATATTTCCCGCGGAAGGGAGGGTCACCGCTAAGGAGAATGCCGTTGCAATGGCGGCATCAACCGCATTACCCCCTTTTTTTAATATGGCTATCCCTATTTCGGAGGATAAGCTATTGGAGGAGGCAACCATACCGTTTTTGGCATAGGTTTGTGCTTTGATTTGGGGAATGATGAGGGTTAATGCAAGGAGAAAAAGATAGAAGCGTTTTGAATTCATGTAGTTGTTAATTGATAGTTTTTTTTTGGGTGATGAAGATAGGGATTTTTATTTTTTTGGTGGTTATCCTTTGTACTGAAAGCGGGATAGTTGAATCTGTTTTTTGTTTGGTTCATTTTCTTTGAAAACCCCTCCGCCTGTCGGCACCTCCCCTTGTCAAGGGGAGGACTAGTTATTCCTGAAATGCTCTATTATGGTCCCCTCCTTCATTTCAAGGAGGGGTGGCCGGAGGCCGGGGTGGTTGAAATTTAGATGTAAACTTTAGGTTTAATGTCAGTTTTTAAACTCCATTTTTATGGCATCCAAAACCATATCCAATTGTTCAAAAACCAAATAATTTTCAAATCGAAGTATCTTAAAGCCTTTTGCTTGGAGGTAGTTACTTCTCTTGAAATCATATTCCTTGTTGATAAAATTGTCATGTATTTCGCCGTCTAAATCAACAATCAATTTTTCTTTAGGACAATAGAAATCCACTATATAATTGTCTATACTATGTTGTCTTCTGAATTTTCTACCCTCTAATTGTTTTTTTTGAAGTGCTTTCCATAACATTGATTCAGCTTTGGTAGGATTATTTCGAAGTTCCTTTCGAAATTTCCTAAGATACTTTTTGTTGTTTAATTTTTCAGGCATAGTTAAATATACTGTTTTTAGAAAATTCACCCCTCCGCCTGTCGGCACCTCCCCTTGTCAAGGGGAGGACTAGTTATTCCTGAAATGCTCTA
>RCMY010004858.1_pt1 | contig 11492 bp, 10 predicted proteins | sample 2041341 | NCBI WGS metagenome assembly RCMY01 (sample SAMN09708234, study PRJNA481090) | Marine sediment metagenome, whole genome shotgun sequencing project.
AGACCGGGCGGCAGACCCCAGACCACGACCTCGACGACACCACCCATGGTGTCGCCCTCCTTCTTGCAGGCCTCCACCTCGGCCAGCATCTTCTCCGAGGCCTCGTCGTCGAAGCAGCGCACCGGATTGGCGTCGATGGCTGCAAGGTCCGAGTGCAGCGGGAGGTCCTCCCGGGTGGCGACGATGGGCCCGAGCTCCACAACATGACTCAGCAGCCGGACGCCGAGAGCCTGCTCCAGGAATGCACTCGCAATGGTTCCCAGCGCCACACGCGCAGCAGTTTCACGCGCCGAGGCGCGCTCGAGAATGGGCCGGGCCTCGTCAAAGTCGTACTTCTGCATACCGGCGAGATCCGCATGACCGGGACGGGGGCGCGTCAGCTTGGCGTTGCGCGCCAACTCCGAGAGAACGTCCTCATCCACCTCGCCCGGGGCCATCACCAGTTCCCACTTGGGCCATTCGGTGTTGCCGATCTGGATGGCGACGGGAGAACCGAGTGTCTCCCCGTGGCGGAATCCGGCGATCAACGTCAGCTCGTCGGCCTCGAACTTCATGCGCGCCCCACGGCCAACTCCGAGCTTGCGGCGAGCAAGATTGGTGGCGATCTCGTCGACGCCCACCCGGACGTGGGCCGGGATGCCCTCCATGGTGGCGATCAGTGCTTGGCCGTGCGATTCACCGGCGGTCAGGTATCTGAGCATGCGGGCCATTCTTCCATCAAAGTTCAGTCGTCTCGATTTCCGTCCGGCGCTCCAGCTCAGCTGAGGCCGCGGCGTGGGCGTCCTCGAAAGTAATGGCGCCACCAGTGAGGAGGTGGAACTGGTCCACGGCCTGGCCGGCCAGGAGATCGAGACCGGTCAGCACCGTGTGGTGATCCGTGGCGGCAGCCCCCAGTGGCGTGGGCCAAGGACTGTACACAGCGTCGAAGATCCACTGCGCGGCGTCCGCCCATGACTGGGCGTAGGGCTGCGTCGCAGCAGCAGGGACGGTGTTGGCCACCAGGTCCACCGGCGGCAGGTTGAACGCCAGTGGCGCGACGGTGGTGTCGATGCCCAGCGCAATACCCAGTTCCTGGGCGCCAGCAGCACGGGCAGGGTCGCGGGCAAGGATGACCACTTGCCGCACGTCCAGCCCCGCGAGTGCCACGAGCAGTGATCGCGCCGTCGCCCCATTGCCGACGATGGCCGCAGTCTGCGGCACAACCAGACCCCTGGCGCGCCATGCGCGCACGAAGCCAGGGACATCTGTGTTGTGGACCGTGGGAACAGCGCCCACCTCGCCGCTGTGGGTGACGAGCGTATTGCCGGCGCCGACGAGACGGCTCACGTGATCTGGCTCACCGAAGGACATGATCGCCTCCTTGTGGGGTGCGGTCACGCTCAGACCGGCCCAGGCGTCATCGGCGAGGCAACCGGCGACGAAGGACTCCAGCTCGCCGGCCCGCACTGTGATGGCGTCATAGGTCCAGGACACGCCGATCCGGCGATAGCCGTCGCGATGAATCGCCGGTGACAGTGAGTGTCCGGCTGGATCGCCGATCAGCGCACACTTCATCAACAGCCCTTTCATCCGTTCATCAACAGCCCTTTCATCCGTTCATCAACAGCCCTTTCATCCGTTCATCAACGGCCCTTTCGTCCACTCATCAACAGCGGCCCTCGTTCGCCTGGCACCACTGTTGGAAGACCGCCACGTTCGCGTTGTGCTCATCCAATGTTGCAGCGAAGCGCGTCTCTCCGGTGTCGAGATCCACGGTGACGAAAAACAAGGCGTCAATGTCGGCGGGGTGGGACGCCGCATCCAGCGCTGCGCGACCCGGATTGCTGATGGCACCCGGCGGCAGGCCCTTGTTGAGATACGTGTTGTACGGCGAGTCAACCTTGCGATCCTCGGCTGTTGTCGTGACCTTGGCAAAGTCCTGGAGGGCGTAATGGACGGTGGAGTCCATCTGCAACGGCATGCCCTCGTCAAGCCGGTTCATGATGACCGCGGAGACCATGGGCCGATACTCCTCCTTGTTCACCTCCCGCTCGATGATGGAGGCGATCGTGACCAAGTCGAAGGGATCCATCTCCAGCTTCTCGGCTCCTCCGGCGAAGTCGATCTCGTCGGTCACCTTGGTGAACTGTGCCGCCTGCGTCTGAAAGATCCTCAGCGCGCTCACGGGCTCGGTCACCTGGTACGTCTCGGGGAACATGAAGCCCTCGATCTTGCCCCGCGACCACACGGGCAGCCCGAGCTCCTTGGGGATGGCGGCTTGCGCCAGGTCATCCCGGGTCAGTGTGACTCCTTCTGCCTCCAGAGCTCGCCTGATCGTGGTCCACTGCCGTCCCAGGGTGTAGCCCTCGGGAATCGTCACGCGGATCACCTTGAAGTTCTCAGGATCCAGCATCATCTTCAGCGCTGTCTTCGCGGGGAGCTCCGTGAGCAGGTTGTAGCGACCGGGCTGAATGCTTTTGGCATCCTCGTTCTTGGCCGCCTCCTTGCGGAAGGTTCCTGTGGATTTGATGACATTGGCTTCCACCAGGACGTCGCCAATCTGAGTCACCGTGGCGCCGGGCGGGACGGTGACGGTGATCTCGTTGACACCATCGCCGGCGTAGTCATCCTCGGTGCGAAACGCCGTCCAGGCTTCGCTGACCTTCTGAACCACGAAGTACCCGCCGCCGGCCAGCACCGCTATCGAAAGCAACACAGCGAAGGCGCTGCGGGCGTGGTAGCCCACTTTGCGCCAGTTGAACTTGCCGTCGTTGTCGACGAATGCTGGGCTCACGATGCTTCTCCTTCTTCGACGGGTTCACCGGCGAGCGACGCGGTGCGCGTCTCCCACTCGATGGCCCGTTGCAGGATTTCCACTGCTGCTGCCTGGTCGATGATGCGCCGCTGTTGCTTGATCCGGTGTCCGGCTCCCGTAAGAGTACGAGATGCCGACGCCGTACTCATGCGTTCGTCGATGAGTCTCACGGGCAGGGGCGCGACGAGCGTCGCGAGCTCCACCGCCTTTGCAGTGGTGAACTCCGCCGCCTGCCTGCGTTCACCCTTCAGCGTCAGCGGCAGCCCCACGTAGATGGCACCCGGTTCGTATTCGGCCACCAGGGCGACGATTCGCTGCAGTTCCTGTACGCCTGCCGGAACCGTCTCCACGGGGAAGGCCAACGTTGTGCCACGGTTGGACGCGGCCACACCGATACGGGCCTTGCCCCAATCGATGGCCAGGCGACCTCCCCCCGGAGCATCACCCACGATCAACCAGCGTCGCTTCGATGGCGGCCAGTGCCGCTGGTGCGGCCTCCGGCATGGTTCCGCCGCCCTGCGCCATGTCGTCGCGGCCACCACCCTTGCCGCCCAGTGCCGCGGCGGCCGTGGCGATGAGTTTGCCTGCCTTGATCCCGAGTCCGCGGGCAGCATCGTTGGTGGCGACGACGGCCGCGGCCTTGCCCTCAGATCCCCCCATGAGGGCGACGACGGCGGGCGCATTCCCCAACTTGTCCCGCAGATCGGTGGCCAGGGCACGAAGGTCTCCGCCGGAGACACCGCTGAGTTCCACGCCGAGGAATTGCACGCCGGCAATGTCGCGGGCCTGGCTGGTGAGCCTGCCAGCATCTGCCCGCAGTTCGGCAGCGTGCACTGCAGCGAGCTGCTTCTCCGCATCCTTCAGCTGGGCAATCAGCTTCTCGACGCGGGGTACCAGCTGGTCCGGCTGCACACGCAGCGTCTCGGTGAGGGTGTTCACCAGTGAGCGTTCGGCTGCGAAACGCTGGAAGGCATCGGCGGCCACAAGTGCCTCGACCCGTCGGACGCCCGAGCCGATGGACTGCTCCCCGAGGAGATTGAGGACGCCGATCTGGCTCGTGTTGGGCACGTGCGTGCCTGCGCAGAGTTCACGTGACCAGGGCCCGGCGAGTTCCACCATGCGCACCAGCGGCGGATACTTCTCGCCGAACATGGCCATGGCGCCCATCTCCAGTGCGTCCTCGAGCTTCATGGTGGCCGATGTCACGTCGAAGGAATCGACAATGGCGTGGTTGGCACGCTCCTCCACCTCCTGGCGCAGGGCGGCGGACATGCCGTGCGGCGCAGAGTAGTCGAAGCGCATGTAGCCGGGCTTGTTGTATGAGCCGGCCTGGGTGGCGCTGGGCCCCACGAGTTCGCGCAGAGCGGCGTGGACGATGTGGGTGGCGGTGTGCGCCTGGCAGGAGCCACGTCGGGCGCCAGCATCGACGACGGCGCGCGCATGCGCTCCCTTGCCCAGCTCACCGAGCACCCGCACGCGATGCACGGCCAACCCGGGGATGGGACGCTGCACGTCAAGGATCTCGAGCGAGTACCCATCTCCGGAGATGGTGCCCCGGTCAGCGTCCTGGCCACCGGCCTCGGCATAGAACGGTGTCTCGGCCAGCACCACCTCCACGACCTCGCCGTCGCTGGCGCTGTCAGCCACTGCACCGTCGGCGATGATGCCGGTGACGTGGGTCTCGATGTCCAGGTCCTTGTAGCCGAGGAACGGCACCTCGCCGGCCTCGCGGACCCGCCGATAGGCCTCGGTGCTGGCACCGCCGCCCTTCTTGGACTTGGCGTCGGCGCGGGCGCGCTCCTTCTGCTCAGTCATCAGAGCGTTGAACTTGTCACGATCAACTGCCAGGCCCTGCTCGGCCGCCATCTCCATGGTGAGGTCGATGGGGAAGCCGTAGGTGTCGTGGAGCTGGAAGGCCTGTTCGGCGGGCAGCGAGGTCTCGCCGGCCGCCCTGGCCCGGCTGGCAGCGGTGTCGAGGATGACGGTGCCCGAGGCCAGCGTCCGTCGGAAGGAGTCCTCCTCGGTGCTGGCCGCATCGGCGATGCGGTCCCAGGCCCGGTCGATCTCGGGGTAGGAGGTGTGCATGGCTTCACGGCTGACGGGAAGCAGTTCCCCGAGCACCCTGTCCCCCACGCCAAGGAGTCGCATGGCGCGGATGCTGCGTCGCAGAAGACGCCGCAGGACGTATCCGCGGGCTTCGTTTCCCGGGGTGACGCCGTCTGTCATGAGCATCAGGGAGCTGCGGACGTGGTCCGCAACGATGCGGAACCGGACGTCGTCAGCGGGGTCGGCGCCGTAGCGGCGCCCCGAAAGCTCCGAGGCCCGCTCGATGACGGGAAACACCTCATCAATCTCGTACAGGTTGTTCACGCCCTGGAGGAGCAGTGCCGTGCGCTCCAGGCCAGAGCCGGTGTCGATGTTGCGCGTCGCGAGCGGACGGGCGATGTCAAAGTCGTCCTTGGCGCGGACGGCGGAGAGCTCATCAGTCTGGAACACGAGGTTCCAGATTTCCAGGAACCGGTCCTCGTCCGCCTCGGGGCCACCGTCGCGGCCGAAAGCCGGGCCTCGATCGATGTAGATCTCTGAGCAGGGACCACCCGGACCGGGAACGCCCATGTTCCAGTAGTTGTCCTTCAAGCCACGTTCCTGAATGTGCTCGCGGGGGATTCCCACGCGCCGCCACAGGTCGATTGTTTCGGTGTCGCCATGGAGCGCTGTCACCCACACCTTGTCGGCGTCGAAGCCCCAGTTTCCCTCGGCGATGCTGCCGGTGACCAGCTCGAAGGCGTAGGCGATCGCCTCTTCCTTGAAGTAGTCCCCGAACGAGAAGTTGCCGTTCATCTGGAAGAACGTGCCGTGACGGGTGGTGAGCCCCACCTCGTCAATGTCCAGGGTCCGCACGCACTTCTGCACGGAGACGGCCCGCTTGAAGGGAGCCGGTTCATCGCCCAGGAAGTAGGGCTTGAACGGCACCATCCCGGCATTGACGAACAGCAGCGTCGGGTCGTTGTACAGCAAGGAGCTGCTCGGCACCACGACATGGTCTCGGCTTGCGAAGAAGTCGATGAAACTGCTCCGGATGTCGGAGGTCTTCATAGCTGTGGATACCCCTCGGTGTGTCGGGTGTGGCTGAAGTACTTCAGGAAGCTTCGATGTTGAGTTCTCGCCGGAGTTCGGCCTCACGGGTCTGACTCGCTGCCTTGAAGGTGGCGTAGAAATCGCCCAGTCCTGTGGCCGCTTCGTTTCCTCGACGCTCCACCCGTTCGGCGATCCCCTGAGGGGTCAGACGACGGAGCAGGGCGCGTCCACGCGTGACGAGAAACATGGCCAGCGCAGCGCCCACCACCATCCAGAAGATCTTCTTCACTTCTTCCGGCGTCCCTTCAGCGCACTCCGCACGCCATAGGTGAAGGCAGCCGTTTTGACCATTGGCCCGCCGAGGGTTGCCGCGAACAGCTGCGACATCTGCGCAGCGTTCTCACTGACCACCGTCGCATGACCGGAGACCTTGGAGACATCCTCGGTGACCAGACTGATCTTGGCGATCTCGTCGTTGGTCGCCTCCACTGTTCCCTTGAGTTCCTGCAGGATGGGAACGGAGTTGTGGCCGATGTCCCGCACTGCGAGCCTCGTCTCCTCCAGAACTCGTCCGAGTTTCAGCAGGGGCACGGCGCAGAAGGCCACCAGCGCACACAAAGCGATCGCAGCGACCAGACCGGCCACCTGTCCAAGGGTCACATCCATTGAGAAGCCTCCAGGTAAAGAAAATGATTCGGCGCAACTCTAGCCGACGGGGGGTGTCTCTTCCCTCACCTGTTCCGCGGCCCACGCGAGTCGTGTCTGCACCGCGGCTTCTTGGCCATGGTCAGTGGGTTGGTAGTAGCGGGCACCGCGCAGATCCTCTGGGAGGTAGTCCTGTGCCACCAGTGAATGGGGGAAGTCGTGCGGATAGCGATACCCCTTGCCATGGCCGAGGGATTCCGCGCCTGCGTAGTGCGCGTCCCGCAGATGGCCCGGCACGTCGCCGCCCTTGCCCGCCCGGACGTCGGCGATGGCCGCGTCCATGGCGAGATAGGCAGCATTGCTCTTCGGTGCCGCGGCGGCGGCCACCGTCGCATGGGCCAGTGTGAGGCGCGCCTCCGGCATGCCAAGGAGTTGCACGGCCTGGGCCGCAGCAACGCAGGTCTGCAGCACCGAGGAGGAGGCCATGCCGATGTCCTCGGAGGCGGAGATCATGAGTCTTCGCGCGATGAAACGGGGATCCTCCCCCGCCTCCAGCATCCGCGCGAGGTAGTGCAGCGAGGCGTCGACGTCGGAACCGCGAATGGATTTGATGAAGGCGCTGATGATGTCGTAGTGCTGATCGCCAGCTCTGTCATAGCGCACGGCTGCGCGATCCACGGCCTGCGCCAGGATCTCCGGCGTGATCTCCGGCGATTCCAGCGCGACGGCTCCGGCGCCCGCCTCCTCCAGGAATGTCAGGGCCCGGCGCGCATCGCCCTGGGCCATGCGGACAAGATCGTCCCTGGCATCGTCGCTGAGTGTCACGGCTGCGGCAAGCCCGCGCTCGTCCGTGACGGCGCGATCGATGAGGTCCCCGATGTCGCTGGCTATGAGGGGTTTGAGCCGCAGCAGCAGGGATCGCGACAGCAGGGGCGAGATCACGGAGAACGACGGGTTCTCCGTGGTGGCGGCGATGAGCGTCACGATCCGGTTCTCCACGGCGGGCAGAAGCACGTCCTGCTGGGTCTTGCTGAAGCGGTGCACCTCGTCGATGAACAATACGGTGGACGTGCCGCGCTCCAGTTCGCGACGCGCCTTGTCCAGTTCCGCGCGCAACTCCTTCACCCCGGCCGTGACGGCGGAGATCTCCACGAAACGTGCGCCGGATGCCCGCGACACGATGGAGGCCAAGGTTGTCTTGCCCACACCGGGCGGGCCCCACAGGAAGACACTCATGGGCTGCCCTGAAACCAGGCGCCGCAGCGGGGCGCCGGGCGCGAGCAGATGCTGCTGACCTACGATCTCCTCCAGCGTCCGCGGCCTCATCCGCACCGGCAGGGGCGCGCCCTCCAGTCGGGCATCGCCGAGAGACCCCACGGGCCTGACGCCCGCGGCTGGCACTGGATCCGGGTTCCCGAACAGGTCATAGCTCACGAAAACTCACTCTAGCCACACGATCGCCCTGAAACTGATCTGCAACTGGCCTTGGGATCAGGATCAGAGTTCATGCGCACAGACCCCAGGCCTCGGCCGTCAACTGCTGTGAGCGCATGCGGACCAAGGGGTCGTGGGCGTAGGTGACGGTGATCAACTCATCGGCGCCCGTCTGCTCCACCAGGGACTCGAGTTGGGAGACGACGCGATCGGGTGAACCAATGGCGCTGATCCGCAGCATATGTTCCATCATGGCCAACTCGTCCTCGCTCCCATCCACGTCACCGGGCGGCAGGAGCGCCTCGCGACCGCCCGTGCGCCGCAGTGAGAGGAACATGCGCTGCACAGTGCTGAACTGGTGGTGCGCGTCGGCGTCGTCATCCGCGGCCAGCACGTTCACACCCACCATGACGTGGGGCTCGGCGATCTGGGCCGTTGGGGCATCCGGGTTGAAGCGGCTGCGGTACAGCTCAATCGCCGGAACTAGGGCATCGGGAGCGAAGTGTGAGGCGAAGGCATACGGCAGCCCCATGTGGGCGGCGATCTGTGCACCGGAGGTGGACGAGCCGAGGATCCACATCGGGATCCCGCTACCGGCAGCCACCCCTGCGCGCAGCCCGGAGGTGGCGACGCCGGTGTCGAACCAGTCGTGAAGGTCGGTGACGTTGGAGACGAACGCATTGGGTGAGGCATCGGAGCGCGCCAGGGCGCGGGCCGTCATCTGATCGGTGCCGGGCGCACGTCCCAGTCCGAGTTCCACACGGCCGGGGAACATGGCACCCAGCGTGCCGTAGTCCTCGGCCACCATCAGCGGCGCATGGTTGGGCAGCATGACCCCGCCCGAGCCGACGATGAGACGTCGTGTCCGTCCAGCTGCCTGGCCCACGAGAACTGCCGTTGATGATGAGGCAACGGCCGAGGTGTTGTGGTGCTCGGCGAACCACACCCGCCGATACCCCAGTGCATCAGCAGCCTCCACGGATTCCATGGAGGCTTCGATTGCATCACCCACGCTCTGCCCCGTGGAAACGGACACAAGATCGAGGATGGACAGCGGAACATGGGTGGATGACGGCCTGTGACTCATGCTCCCCATGGAACCACGCCACTCAAGTGGCGTAGAGTGTTTCAGTTGCACCGTTGCCGCTCCTGGTCGCTCCAGGACGCGGCTCTTTGTGTTTTTGTGTCTCGCGATTTCTTCCCCCCGTATGAAAAGAGCCCCAGATGTCCGCCCAACTCGGCGACCGTTTCAGCCGTCGCCGCCGCATCGCGTTCATCCTGACCCTGGGGCTCCTGACGGCGCTGGGCCCCTTCACCATCGATCTCTACCTCCCCTCGTTCCCCGCCCTCAAGGACGATCTGCTCATCAACGATGCGCAGGTGCAGATCACACTCTCCGCCACGACGCTCGGGTTCGCCCTCGGCCAATTGTTGATCGGCCCGTTGAGCGATCGTCTCGGCCGCAAACTTCCCCTGCTGGCCATGAGTTCCCTGCACGTCGTCGCCTCCGTGCTGGTTGCCATCTCCCCCAACGTTGAGTTTCTGACTGCGATGCGGGCCCTGCAGGGTCTGGGCGCCGCAGGCGGGGCTGTCGTGGCAATGGCCATGGCTCGGGATCTCTTTGACGGGCGACGGCTCGTGGTCATGCTGTCCCGGCTGGCCCTCGTCAGTGGAATGGCTCCCATCGTGGCGCCCCTGGTGGGCTCCTGGATGGTCACCTTCGTCTCGTGGCGAGGTGTGTTCTGGGCTCTGGCCCTGTACGGAGCTTCCATCGTTGCTCTCGTCTGGCTGCTCATCGTGGAAACCCGTCCTCCCACGGAACGCACAACAGGCGGTTGGAAGGTGATGGCCGGTGCTTACCGCCGGGTCCTGAGTGATCGGGTGTACGTGGGTGCCTGGCTGACGGGTGCCGCGGCTTTTGCCGGACTCTTCTCCTACGTCACGACGTCCTCGGTACTGCTGCAAGAGGTTTTCGGGCTCTCCCCGCGCGGGTTCGGAGCGGTTTTTGCAGTGTGTTCGGTGGGTGTCTTCGTCGGGGTGCAAGCGGGCAGCCGCCTCGCACCCCGCATTGGCCCCCAACGTGTCCTCGTCCTTGCCACCGCGGGTATGGTGCTGGCAGCCGCTGCGCTGCTGGCTGTCAATGCCATCTCGGACTCCTGGATTCCACTCGTGCCGTGCATGTTCTTCTTCACCATGAGTTTCGGCGCCTGCCCGCCAAATCTTCAGGTGCTGGGCCTGCAGCACCACCGCAAGGACTCCGGCGTTGCGGCATCCCTGATGGGCGCACTGAACATGACTGCGGCAGCGATCGTGGGGCCGCTGATCGGTCTCGCCCCACTCACGAGCGCCGCACCCATGGGCGTGGCGATGCTGATCTGTGGAGCGCTTGCCGCGCTCTTCCTGTGGACCATCATTCGTCCGCGCTCACTCCAGGTCCGGCTGGACTGAACACCTCCATACCGCTCGCATGGGATACAACAGCACTGTGAAGATCACGAGCCCACGCATCCGACCCGAGCTGTTGCTGCTCGTGTCCATTGCTTCGGTACAGCTCGGCTCCTCTTTCGCCAAACAACTCTTCGATCTGGCGCCGCCATGGATCGTCGTGTGGCTGCGGCTGCTCACCAGCGGGATGGTCCTTGCAGTGTTCGCCAGGCCACGCCTGAAAGGTCGCTCGTGGTTGGAGTGGCGACGCGTGCTGGCCTATGCGCTCAGCCTCACGCTGATGAATGCCTCGTTCGTGATGGCCATCGACCGCATCCCCATTGGCATGGCCGTGACCTTCGAGTTCCTGGGCCCATTGGGTGTGGCTGTCGCAGGCTCCCGTCGCGCCAAGGACTTCGTCTGGGCAGGGCTTGCCGCCCTGGGCGTCGCGCTGCTCGGATTCACCCCGGGAGATCTCGATCCCGTTGGCATTGCCTTCGCTCTGTTCGCAGGGGCGTGTTGGGCCGCCTACATCGTGGCCGCCGGTCCGGCATCGCAACACTGGGCGGGAGCCACGGCCGTGACCATCTCATCCTGGGTGGGCACGCTGCTGCTCTTCCCACTTGTGCTGGCCACCCTCGCTGCGGGTACGACGGCCTGGGTTTCGAACCCCACCGTGTGGGCGTGGGGGCTGGCTCTGGGCCTGCTCGGCTCGGTGATCCCCTATGCCGTGGAGTTGCGTGCGCTGCGGACCATGAACCGGGGTGTGTTCGGGATCATGATGAGCTTGGAGCCCGCCGCCGCGGCCCTGATGGCGTGGCTGGTGCTCTCCGAGGACCTGCGCACCATCGAGATCCTGGCCATGGCGTGCGTTGTCGTAGCAAGCATGGGGGCGCTGCGCGGAAACCGCGCAGCGCCCGATGAACCAGCGATCAGCTGATCGGCGCGGCCTCGGCCTGTGCCTGCTTGTTCTCCTTGACCACCGGCTTGGCGTCGACGCCGGCCTCCTTGCGCTGCTGGGGCGTGATGGGCGCCGGAGCCTGCGTCAGGGGGTCGTAACCGTTCCCGGTTTTCGGGAAGGCAATGACGTCGCGGATGGATTCGGAGCCGCTCAGCA
>RCMY010004859.1_pt1 | contig 11492 bp, 12 predicted proteins | sample 2041341 | NCBI WGS metagenome assembly RCMY01 (sample SAMN09708234, study PRJNA481090) | Marine sediment metagenome, whole genome shotgun sequencing project.
CGTCGGGCGTGACCTCGGCCCGATATAAAAATCGCTCCAGGGTCTTTTGATAAGCGGACCATCCCGTCCGGCCGAGGGGCACTTCACGCAGGGCTTCCCGGCACTGGGCCAGTTTGGCGTCCAAATTGTCCGCATAATGCAGAGCCAGAGCTTCGGCGGTTTGCGGCACCTTGGGAGAGCCGAAAGCCAGCTCGCCGTGATGGCTCAGAATCATATGCTTGAAGTGCATGAGCAAATGAGGTTCAAGGCCGGATTTGCGCAAATACGGCTCCATGATTTCTAAAATAAGATTTATGTGCCCCACCAGACGCCCCTCATCGGTGTAGTCGGGGGCAAGCCCGCCGCTAAGCTCCCAAGCCTTGCCCAAATCATGGCAGACGGCCCCGGCCAATAAAATCTGGCGGTCGAGCTCCGGGTAATGGTCGGCAAGAAGCAAACACAGGGTCGCCACCGACAAGGTATGCTCTAAAAGCCCGCCGGCATAAGCGTGGTGCACGCCCTTAGCTGCCGGGGCGGCCAAAAGGCGCCCGCCGACTTCCCCATTCTCCAGAAAAGAAACCACCGCACGCCGCCAGGGCTTATGGGTAAAGGTGCGCTTACACAAATTAATCAGCTCAGCCAGAAGATCTTCGGGGCGCCGGGCGGAACCCTCCAAAAACAGCGTCAGATCAAGTCCGGCCAAATTTTCATCGCTCAAAACGCGAAGGCGCTCAACCGTTATTTCCAAACGCTCGCGGTACAAACCGGCTTTGCCCAGAATTTCCACAATGCTGCCCGGCGGCAAAATTTCAAACGATTCGCTGGCCGGAGCCCAAACTTTGCCTTCAATAACGCCGCTGCGGTCTTTAAGCTCAATGCGCCAATAAGGCTGGCCGGTTTTAGTCTGCAAGCGCTGGGCGGCCGTGACCAGGAACAGGTCGCGCACCTCAACGCCCGCAGTGATTTCATTTATGAATTGTGTTTTTTCTTGCTGCATTTTACAACCAACTTCGAAAAGGACGGCATACGCCTCCATAAAGCTGACATCTTAATGCTTTCTGGGCAAAGGGACAATGTGAATTTTACCCCCTTCGTCCACGGCTTTATTTTTCCAGGAGCTTATCTATGCATATTGTATTGACCAATGACGACGGCATCCAGGCGCCCGGGCTTCGCGCCCTGTATCACGGCTTGATTGACGCCGGGCACAAAGTCACGGTTATTGCTCCGGTTACCGAGCAATCAGCTGTGGGGCACGCCATCACCTTCCTCATTCCCTTGCGGGTCAAGGAATTTAATGAACAAAACTTCCGGGGTCTCGGCGTGCACGGCACTCCGGTTGACTGCATGAAGCTGGGGCTAACCTCGCTGGTGGATGAAAAGCCGGATATGGTGCTCTCGGGCATTAATGCCGGGGCCAACATCGGCCCGGACATCCTGTATTCGGGCACGGTGGCCGCAGCCACAGAAGCGGCGCATATGGGCTACCGGTCCATGGCCCTGTCCTTTGACGGCTTTCAGCCCCAGGATCTTTCAGAACAGGCGTCCTTTGCGGCGAGGCTCATTGAGCGCCTGCCCTGGGAAAAACTGCCGCCGCGTTGCGTGCTTAACCTCAATTTTCCAAACCTGCCTCTGGCGCAAACAAAGGGGCTCAAGGTCTGCGGCCAGACCGATGTAGTCTGGCGTGACTGGTATGAGGAAGCAAAAGACCCGCGCGGCAATACCTACTGGTGGATCAACGGCGAAATACCGGAAAAAAATGTGGCCCAAAATTCCGATTACGCGCTGCTTAACGCCGGGCACATCACCCTAACCCCGCTGCGATTTGAATTCACCGACCATACGGCGGTGCAGGCTTTACAGGCCTTTACCGGCTGAGCAGCACCGCCTTTAAAAACCGGGGCTTTGCTTTTTAAGCGATTATAGCCTAAACTCAAAAAAGCCGGTGTTTAAAAATCCGCAACACTCTAACGCTACGGAGGTCACTGTCATGCCCCTGATCGGTCCTAAACTTTTGTTCGAAAGAGCCTATAAGGAAGGCTATGCCGTGGGCGCTTTCAACGTCAATAATATGGAGATAATCCAAGGCATTATTGAAGCGGCCACGGAAGAGCAGTCCCCGGCCATTCTCCAGGTTTCCGCCGGGGCCCGCAAGTATGCCGGACAGAGCTATCTGGTCAAATTGGTGGAAGCCGCCCTTTTGGAAAGCGACCTGCCCCTTGTGCTGCACCTGGACCACGGTCAGGATTTCGCCATCTGCAAAGCCTGCATTGACAGCGGTTTTACCTCTGTAATGATTGACGGCTCCCACCTGCCGTTTAAAGAAAATATCGCTCTGACCAAAGAAGTGGTTGATTACGCGAGGTCTCGCGGCATTTGGGTGGAAGCTGAACTCGGCCAACTGGCCGGCGTGGAGGATGACGTTTCAGCCGAAAAATCCGTATATACCGACCCGGATCAGGCTGTGGAATTTGTGGAGCGCACGGGCTGCGACTCGCTGGCCATTGCCATCGGCACCAGCCACGGAGCTTATAAGTTCAAGGGCGAAGCCAAGCTCGACTTTGAGCGCCTGGAAAAAATCGGTAAACTCCTGCCCGGCTATCCCCTGGTGTTGCACGGCGCTTCGTCAGTGCCCCAGGAATTTGTAAAAATGGCCAACTCTTACGGCGGCCAGGTGGGCGACGCACGCGGCGTGCCTGAAGAGCTTCTGCGCAAGGCCGCAGCCATGGCCGTATGCAAAATCAATATCGACACCGACATCCGCCTGGCCATGACCGCCAACATCCGCAAATACTTTGTGGAGCATCCCGAAGCCTTTGATCCCAGGGCCTATCTTACGCCCGCCCGTAAAGCGGTTAAGGATATGGTTCAGCACAAAATTCGCAATGTGCTGGGCAGCTCCAACAAAATCTAAGTCCAAAGCATCAGCCGGACGCGCTCCACTTAGGGCGCGTCCGAATTTGAACCGCTGCTTCAGACGAACTAAAAAGATTTTTCATTTCCTGCTGGCCTAATTGTGGAATTTAGGATATAAAGCCGCTGCCGCGCGGGCAGTGGCCAAATTTTGCGCCTTTTTTCGCGCGATCCCCGCGGCCGCACTTTCAATTGCTATTTTTGGAGGAAGCAAGACGTGGCTATTAAAATCGGCATCAACGGCTTTGGACGTATCGGACGTTACCTGCTTTGTCTCTTGCAGGACAATCCCAACCTGGACCTCGTGGTGGTCAACGCCCGGGCCGACAATTCCACTCTGGCCCATCTGCTGAAGTACGACTCGGTTTACGGACGCTATGAAAAAGACGTCCGCTATGATGACGGCGGCCTTATTATAGGCGGCAAACATATTCCTGTGACCCGCCGCCCCAACAACGAATGGGACTGGGGAGCGCGCGACGTGGATATCGTAGTGGAAACCACCGGCAAAATAACCCAGCGTGAAGACCTGGCCGGGCACCTTGACTGCGGAGCCAAGAAGGTAATCATTTCCGCACCGGGTAAAAATCCTGAGGTCACTGTGGTCATGGGCGTCAACGAAGAAGTCTACAAGCCGGAAGAGCACTCCATTATTTCCGCCGCGTCCTGCACCACCAACTGCCTGGCCCCGGCCACTAAAGTCATTCTGGATAATTTCGGCATCAAGCATGGGCTGATGACCACCATTCACTCCTACACCATGGGCCAGCGCATTCTGGACGGTTCCGACAAAGACCTGCGCCGGGGCAGAGCCGCGGCCATGTCCATGATTCCCACCAGTACCGGTGCGGCGCGAGCCACGGGCCTCGTCATCCCCGAACTTCAGGGCAAAATGGACGGCGTTTCCATTCGCGTGCCCACCCCCTCCGTCTCCATGGTGGACGTTATTTATGAGCTGGAACGCGATACGACGGCGGAAGAAGTCAACAGCGTGCTCAAGGCGGCTGTCCCCATGATGAAAGGGAGCCTGGGCTACTCCGAAGAGCCTCTGGTGTCCATCGACTACACCGGCGACACCCACGGCGGCGTGGTTGATTCTTTGTGCACCAAAGTTATGGACAAGCGCATGCTTCAGTTGCTCATCTGGTACGACAACGAAGCCGGCTTCACGCACCAGCTGGTTCGCCTGCTGAATATGGTGGGCGCATCGCTGTAAGCGATAATCTTCCCTTTTCAGCCGTTTTAAAGCATTATTCAGGCCCGTAGCCCTAAAAAAGCACGGGCCTGAATTGACTTTACGCCGAGTTTGCCGCATATTCGCGCCATGATTAAAAGAATCGCGCTGGTCATCTGCGCAGGCTTAATTTGCACAATAGGCGCCGCCAATATGGCCGCGGCCAAGAATATCCAATACGGCCAGGCTGACAGACAGGACATGCTCCGTCGCAGCAAAGAACTCAATGACCGCGCAAGGCGCGACACGCGCAGCGCCACAGATCGCATGCACAGAGTCATGCAGGAAAAACGCGACGGACAACGCGGCCTGGATAAAGATTTTATGAACCGCCAAGAATCCGAGTCCGGAACATCCAGACAATAGCGGGCAGGTAAACACATGAAAAAGACCTTCAGGGCTGCAGCGGCTCTCGCCTTTGTTTTTTCACTCCTGGCCCTCCTGGGCCTTGAAGCCCGCGCTGATAGCGATCCCATTATTGAGCGCTCGGAAGTCAATGCTCAAATAGGCTATGAAATCCGTCTGCCGCAAGACTGGGCCGACTTAAACCCCATGCTGGTGAGCATGTACAACACTCAAGCCGAATTTTTCGCTTCAGAAGACACCCTGCCCACCGTCCTCAGCGCAGGCTTCAGCAAAGCCAGCGCCGCACCTATCCCCCCGGTGCTGCTGTTGCTTTTTTCCCGCGTGGCCGAAGGCATCCGCCCCGGCGAAATCGCGGGATACAATCAATTATTTTTAAGCGAAGCCAAAGATACGGCAAGCAAATCCCAAATGGCCAGACAAACTGGTCTGGCTACGGATGTAACCTTTCTGGGGTCTGATGAGTTACGCCCAAATACGCCGGTATTCATCAACGGGGTGACCACCACTCTGGACTTTAACGGCAAGCTGCTGAGCATTCCTTTTTACACTAAAGAAGGCGTCCTGACTTTATTTTTCTTTGCCCGGGACGATGAATTTAATGCTCTAGCCGCTGAGGTGCGGGAAATTGCCCGCAATCTCATTATCTTCTCTGATAAGCGCCCGTAAGACCATATTTTTTAGAAAACTGCGCGCCTGCCCCCCTTTGGCTTATAGCGCGCATCCTGCCAACTTATTTATGAAATAATAAGCAACCGGATTTACAAACATATTTCCACTGACATCAACATTTTCGTCTTAAATCCATATTTTATTATTTATACACTTCAAAAAACTTAAATTTATTATTATGTCGTCTTTATAACAGTTTTTTGCAGATCTCTTCGATTTATAAAATTTTTATTTGCTTTTTCAGATATACCGGCTACTATGCCATCAGAGTATATGTTGCATGTTCCGGCCTGCATAAGCTTGTCGGAGCAAGCGCATATACGCCGCCTTTTCTTAATAACTAATTTTCGCTTTGTTCATTTAGGCAGCACAGAATTACCTGTGCCATCATTTTTTACGTTATCATTACATTGGTTACGGAATTTTAACTATGAAAGCAGCAATCCTTATTGATGGCGCTTTTTTACGCGCCAGACACCGCCAAATTCATAACGGACGCTACCCCTCCGCCGACTACGTTGAGGCTCTATGCCTGGATCGCATCATGAGTTCGCCGTTGCTGGCGGGAGACTATCTTTTTCGAATATACTACTATGACTGCCGCCCGTTCGCCGGAACCCTGTACAACCCCATTACCGGCGAAAGCACAGACTACACCGCCGCGCCGACCTTTTTAGATAACCTTGCGCACCGAGACTTCTTTCAAGTGCGGGCCGGAGAGCTCAAATTCAGCGGTTGGCGCCTGTCCGATGAATCCTTAAAGCGTATCATCGACGAAGGCAGATTAATCAAGAGTGATGATCTGCAACCCACTTTCCAACAAAAGCAAGTAGACATCAATATCGGCCTGGATATCGCATGGCTCTCGCAGCAGGGAATTGTGGACAAAATAGTCTTGATCACTTCAGACTCGGATTTTATTCCGGCCATGGATTTTGCTCGCCAGTCCGGCGCCCAGATCTATCTGGTGCATTTGGATGTGCCGGTTAAGGAAAGCCTTTTGGAAAGCGCCGACGCCATTATCCGCATTGATCCCTGCAATGACGCTTTTCATTGCTCGCTTAACGGTGATGCAAAATAAGCGGCGGCGAACCGGGCTCCACTTTTGTGTCGACCCTATTTTCAGGCGGAAATCCTTCTTTCCACTCACCTTTTTCTTGCCCAAAAGCAAATCCGGATTTACACTCCGGCATTCATGAAGTCTGGGGTTTACCCCAGACACGCTAAATCAACAGGAAGAATACTGCCCATGTTGTGCGGTGCTTTCCATTTATGCTCAAAGTTTGAACCCGACACATTTTGCGGTTCAAAAGCGTGGAGTTTCTCCGCAAATAAACCGCAAATTTTATTTTTAGTCGTATTGCTGCTCTGCGTTTTGGCCTCGGGCTGTGCCCAGCAGCAACGCGTCCGGCTGCGTAACCTTACTCCGGCTGAGTTGTCCGACTACGCCCAAAGCGGTAATGCCCGCGCCCAAGGCGTTTGGGCCGCTGTTGTTTTAGAAAATCCCAAAGCGCAAGACCGCTACGCCGCAGCTCTTAATTTAGCGCGACCATTGGCTGAAAAAAACCAGCCTGACGGCCTCTATGCTTTGGGAGTGGGCTATTTGTACGGCCGAGGAGTTGAAAAAGACTGCCGCGAAGCAATCGACCTGCTGTCCCGCGCCTCCGCCGCCGGCAACCCTTGGGCCGATTATCTTCTTGGCCGGTGCTACGATGTCGGTAACTGCCTTCCGCAAGATCTGAACAAAGCGGCTGCCGCGTACACCATCGCCGCAGAGGATGGGCTGGCTGACGCGCAATACAACTTGGCCGTGACCTACAGCCGAGGCGAAGGCGTCCCGCAAAATGATGCGCAAGCGCTTTATTGGTACGGCAAAGCCGCTGAACAAAACCATCCCAGGGCGCTGTTTAATCTCGGCACGCGCTATGCCGCCGGCAAAGGGGTGCCCAAAAACGAAACAAAGGCTGTTGAGCTTTACCGCAAGGCCGCACAGTTGGGGCTGCCCGAAGCGGCCCACACCCTGGCCGGGCTTTACGCGCACGGAGTGGGCACCCCGCAAAACGGAGCGGAGGCCATTCGTTGGTATACATATGCGGCAAATCATGGGCAGGTGCGCAGCATGTTGGCCCTGGGACAGCTTTACCGGTCCGGGGTTTTGGCGGATAAAAACATCCACCTGTCCATATATTGGTATGAGCGGGCCTCAGCCGCAGGCAGCCCCGATGCCGACTTCAACCTTGGGGTCATTTATGACCAGGGCGACAGTATAAAAAGAAACCTTCACCAGGCCGCGCAGTACTATTTGGCCGCCGCAGAAAAGGGGCATCCGGCCGCCGCCTACAACCTGGCTTTGTGTTATGCCGCAGGGCAAGGTGTGGAGCTAGACTATGCCAAAGCCCTGCATTGGGCCCGCACCAGCAAGGACCGCGGAGTGGCCGAGGCCGACAAACTGATTGACAAACTCATGCGGAGCGGACCTTAACAACAAGTTTTCCGGTTTATCCGCCCAAGGAGACGATGGATGATATCCTTTACCGTGCAACGAGATTTATGCATTTCCTGCGGACTATGCGCGCGCGATTGCCCGCACGGCATCATCAGCCTCAAAGATGATTACCCGGTGGTCAGCAATGAAGAAAAATGCCTGCGCTGCGGGCATTGCCTGGCGGTTTGTCCGCAAGGCGCCATTTCCGTGCTCGGCCGCCACCCTTCGGGCTCAACCCCGCTGCAAGACACCCTCCCCAATCCTCTGCGTCTGGAGACTCTAATTAAAGGCCGCCGCTCGGTCCGGAACTACAAAGATAAAGACGTTGATCTTTCATTGATTAAAGAATTGCTGGACATTGCGTCCCATGCGCCCACAGGCACCAACTCGCAAAAACTCCTTGTCACTGTGTTGGACAAACGAGAAGGCATGCAAGCCTTTAGAGCTGAAGTATACTCCCGCCTTGACGAGCTGGCCGCGCAAAACGCACTGCCTGACGAGCGCCGGCCCAGCTTCTTCAAGCTGGCCGTCCGGCTGTGGAAAGAAGAAGGGCGCGATCTCATTTTCAGAAACGCGCCGCACTTTTTGCTGGTTTCCAACTCAACAGAGGCCTCTTGCGTTGAGCAAGATCCGTTCATTTTTCTGTCTTATTTCGAGCTGATGGCTCAAACCAAAGGCGTGGGCACGGTTTGGTGCGGCCTCTTATATTGGGCGCTTAAAGATATCCTGCCTGACTTTTTGCCCAGGCTGGGCATTCCGGATAATTACGCCTTGGGCTATGCCATGCTTTTCGGCTATCCGGCTTATTCTTATTACCGCACCGTAGAGCGCGACCCCGCGCCGGTCAACATGATTGACTGGAAATAGACAAAGAAACGGGAAAGGCTAGATAATTTTCAAAAGCGCGGAGGACCAGGTCAGCCCGGCGCCGAAAGTGGTAATAAGCACGCGCATGCCGGGTTTGAGGCGCCCCTCATTTTCAGCTTCATACAAAGCCAGAGGAATGGATGCCGCGGAAGTATTGCCATAGGCATGCACGTTCATAAACACGCTCTCTACAGGCACGCCCAAACGGCCGGCCACAGCCTCAATAATGCGTTGGTTGGCCTGGTGGGGAATCACCAAATCAATATCCGCGCCGGAAAGTCCGTTGCGCTCGATAATCTCCCGGCTGACGGCCGCCATATTGCGCACCGCATGCTTGTATACTTCCCGGCCGTCCATATGGATAAAATACTCATCGCCGATGATATCGCCGACTTTATAAGGCAGGGAGGATCCCCCGCCCCGAATGTACAAAAGGTCGGTGTAAGCGCCGTCGGCCCGAGTGATAACATCCATAAGCTCGGCATTAAGTCCCCTGCCGCGCGGAAATTCGGAGCCGGTGACCAAACAGGCCCCGCCGCCGTCTCCAAACAGCACACAGGTGCTGCGGTCCAGCCAGTTGCAGCGTGAAGTCAAAACTTCTGCGGCAAGCAACAGCACACAGGCATCAGGAGATTGAGCCGCCAGGCCGCGTGAAATTTCCAGGCCGTAGAGAAAACCCGCGCAAGCCGCGCTGATGTCAAACGCCGGCACATCTTTCAACCCCAGCTTATGTGCTACAATAGAGGCTGTGCTGGGAAAAACGCAGTCCCCCGTGCAAGTAGCCAAAATAACGTGGCTGATGTGCTCTTTGGCAATTCCGGAACGCTTGAGGGCCTCCTCAGCCGCGGCCAGGGCGAGGTCTGAACAAAACTCGCCGGGCGCGACCATGCGGCGCTCCCTGATGCCTGTACGCGAAACAATCCATTCGTCATTGGTATCCACCAAGGTCGCAAGATATGCATTATCAATGACCCGTGCCGGGGCGTACGCGCCAATGCCGTTTATGCGGCAAAGATTGTCTGCCATCTGCAACTCCCTTCAGGATTGATCGGCAACTGCCTGATAAAATGATTTCACAACAATTTCCACGCGACGCCCAACCTCTTGATCAGGCTCATATCACTGCGCGGAACTGCTGTAACGTGTGAGTTCTTCGTAAGCGCTGATGCTGTCCACCAGCAACTGATTGGTCTTTTTTTCCACAAACGTGGCCGCCTGCTTTACTGCGGTATGTATGGCCCGTTGGTTGGACGAACCGTGGCAGACCATGATGATGCCTTTAAGGCCAAGCAGCGGCGCGCCGCCATACTCCGCATAATCCACAAATCTGGCAAAGCGTTTAAGTGCGCCTTTGGCCAGAAAAGTGCCCATTTTGGCGACAGGCCCGGCTGAAAGCAACTCACGCTTGAGCAGCCGCGCCAACGAAGAGCCCAGCCCCTCTGAAAGTTTAAGCACCACGTTGCCTACAAAACCATCACAGACCACCACATCCACCTGTCCGGTAAAAATGTCGCGGCCCTCGGCATTACCTAAAAAATTGATATTCTGAGCCATTTTAAACAGCTCGTAAGCTTCCTTAACTTGGGTGTTGCCTTTGCCTTCTTCTTCCCCAATGGACAATAGCCCGATGCCCGGCTTTTCAATGCCCAGGAGGGCCTTGGCCACAGCATCACCCATTAGTCCGAATTGGAAAAGATTATGAGGTTTGCAATCGACTGTAGCGCCCACATCAAGAAGAACCATGGGGTCGTTTTCCGTAGGCATGAATGAAGCCAGCGCCGGACGATCTACACCTTCAACCCGCCCGACCACGAACATGCCGCAAGCCACCGTGGCCCCGGAATGGCCGGGACTGACCAGGCCGTGCGCCGAGCCTTCGCGCACCAAGCGGCAGGCCACCTGGATGGAAGCGTCTTTTTTGCGGCGCAGCACATCCGAAGGCTTGTCCTGCATCTCCGCCACTTGGGCGGCATGCACCACTTTTACGGAAAGATCGGAACAGTTCAGCTTTTCCAGTTCAGCATAGACGCTGGATTCATCGCCCACCAAGGCAAGAGAAACTCCCGTTTCCCTGGCCGCATCCACAGCGCCGGACACAACGACACTTGGTCCGTGATCGCCGCCCATGGCGTCGACCGCAATAACAATGTCATTGGACATTGTAACGCCTTTATTCCGCAGCTTTTAAAACAGAACGTCCTTTGTATGAACCGCATTTGTCGCAGGCGCGGTGCGGCAATACTGCTTCGCCGCAGGAGCAATAAATTACGTTAGGCACAGCCACGCGGTGGTGGGAGCGGCGCATCCCCTTACGGGAAGCGGATTTTTTATTTTGTTGAACTGCCATATTTTTCTCCTTCCTCCAGCAACAAGCCGCATTTGCAGTTTCGCTCAGGAGGAAATTTCTTGCTTATCTTTAAATATCCTCAACGCGGACGAGCGCAACACCTATGCAGACGCTTCTTTTTGCTGGGCCACGGGCTTACGCACATAACCGCTGCGCAAACAACGCGTGCATACGCGCACGGTCACAACTTCACCGGAATCCAACTGGTGACGGGAATTTTGCAAATTGGGCTCAAAGCGGCGTTTAGTCTTAATATTGGAGTGACTGACTTTATTGCCCACGCTGGGACACTTGCCGCAAAACATACATTCCATAGCCATGACGGAAGCCTCCGTAACATAATTTCAGTTAAACCAAACCGGTGGACGATTAAATATCACAATACGTATGCGTAGGGATAAAGTGTATTTCAACAGATTTCATGCCCTAATTCAACTAATTAAGACTGGCAGAATTGAATTGAGACGAGTCAGATAAGTACAAAGCATTTCCGTTAGCAGAAAGCATGCTTGCGCACACTTTTACAAGCGTAAAAATCCATATGCTTAGGATTTTTTATGGTACTGCCAGCTTAACTTTTTTAGGCAGATCTATTCCTTAGCCAGATTTGGATCATTAAGCAGGTTGTGGTG
>RCMY010004860.1_pt1 | contig 11491 bp, 8 predicted proteins | sample 2041341 | NCBI WGS metagenome assembly RCMY01 (sample SAMN09708234, study PRJNA481090) | Marine sediment metagenome, whole genome shotgun sequencing project.
GTCGCTGACCGTGTAGGTGAACGTGTCGACACCCTTGAACCCGAGCACCGAGGTGTAGGACACCGTCCCGTCGAGGTTCACCGTCGCGGTTCCGGCGGATGGTGTCGAGATCGCCGAGACCATCAGCGGGTCGCGGTTTGGATCACTCGATGCAGCGATGGGGTCGACGTCGATCCTGAGCCCCGCAGCCACCGTCGCATCGATGAGCGTCGCGACCGGAGGAGCGTTGCGCACGGTGATCGTCACCGTCGCCGCTGCGTTGCTGGACTCGTCCGTGATCGTGTAGTCGAACGACGCTTCGCCCTTGAACCCGTCGGCCGGCGTGAACCGGATGATGCCGCCGCCGAGATCGACCGCTGTGCCGACGGCGGGGGCGAGGGCGCTGATCGAGATGATGCGGAGCGGTTCGCCGTTGTCATCAAGGTCGTTCGCAACGACATCGACGTCGACGAACGTGGCGTGATCGGTGATCGCAGAGTCGGCGACTGCCACCGGGGCGGCGTTCGGGACGAGTACCGACACAGTTGCCGTGGCGACTCCACCATCGTCGTCTGTGATGGAGTACGTGAAGACGGCCGTTCCGCTGAATCCGTTGGCCGGGGTGAACGTCACCGTGGTCGCATCCGACGTCACCAAACCGGTCGACGTACCGCCGGTGGGCTGGGTGGCTCCGGTGATCCGTAAGACGTCGGAGTTCGGGTCGGTGTCGTTGTCGAGCACGCTGATGGTCGTGGCCCCATTCGGCGCGGTGGCCGCAGCATCGTCGTGCGCCGTCGGCGCGCCGTTCAGCACCGTGATGGTCGCCGTTTCGGATGCCGTTCCGCCCGCACCGTCCGACAGTGTGAACGTGAAAGTGTCGCCGCCCTTGAAGCCGGCGCGAGGCGTGTAGGTCACCGTTCCGTCCGTGTTGACCGTGACCGAGCCGTTCGTGGGCGCGGTCGCGGCGATCGTCGAGATCGGGTCGCCGTCGGCATCGCTCGATCCAGCTTGGACGGTCACGGTGACCGCGGTTCCCGACGGAGTCGTGTCGGTCTGCGGCGCCGCGACTGGCGGGTTGTTCAGCACCACCGTTGCGCTGTTCGAGTTGTCGTTCGGGTTGGTGTCGAGTGCGTCGCCGCTGACGCTTGCCGTATTGGTGATCCGTCCCGAGCCGTTGGCGACCGACACGGTGATGCGAATGGTTGCGGTCGCCCCGACCTCGAGGCCGCCGAGTTGGCACGTGACGGTGGAACCGGTCGCACACGAGCCCTGGCTCGCTGCGGCCCCGGTGGCCACGAAGCCCTGTGGGAGCGAGTCGGTGACGACGGCCGCCGGTTCGCGGGCGGGGCCTCTGTTGATCACCGTGATGTCGTAGTCGAAAGCGGTCGGCACGGTAAGAGGGGTCGTCGGCGCGTCGATGGTGATCGACAGGTCGGCGCGAGCGCGCGGCGTCAACGTCACGATGTTCGACCGGACCGAGAGCACGAGTCCGGAGGTCGCCCCCGCGTACAGGCCCGTTGCCGAGTTGTCGATCGTTTCGTCCGGCCCGACGAGTCCGACGGTGACCGCGAATGTCATCTGGCGGCTCGAACCGATCGGCAGCGTCCCGCCTGACGCAGCCGTCGCGGCGTTGCCGACACGCGCCACGACCCGATTCGGGGAGCTCGCAAACTCACCCGCGTCGTCGTTGGGCGCATCGGTCACGGGTAGTCCGTCGATGGCGAGGCTGCCCGGAACGTACGCGGTCCCGTTCGGGATGACGTCGGTGATGGCGACGTTCTTCGCGGGGTCGTTGCCGGTGTTGGTCGCTCGCACGGTGTACAGGACCTGATCACCTGGGTCGAGTGAGCCGCCGTTGACGTCGACGGCCGACTTGTCGAGGCGGATCTCTGGTGCGTACAGCTCGGTCGAGAACGAGACGACGCCGGGGAAGTAGGTGTCGTCGGTCGTGTTCAAATTGATGGTCGCACTGGTCGCACCGTTGGCCAGGATGCCGTTGGCATCGATCGTGTCGATGTCGATTCCCATCATGTTCGTCTGGTTGGGAACACCCGTGGTGTTTGTCACGCCGAATCCCGTGAGGCTGCCGTTGAAGAAGTTGGTCGCCGGGTTGAGGCTGTTCGTCACCGGGGTGGAGTTGAGCCGGAAGCTGTCGTTGATCAGCCCGATGTCGCCCTCGTACGCGACGACGCCGATACGCGATCGAACGGCACCGGATGGCGGTGTGAGGAACCCTGACACCGGGATCGCGACGTTCTGATCGGACGACGGGGTGCGCTGGACCACGGCGTAGCCGTCGAAGATCGTGAGGTTGCGCAACGGTTCGTTTGGGTCCTGGTAGGCGACGACCAGCGCCCAGCCGCCGTAACGGTCGTTGCCGCGACCGGCCTGGACGTTGGCGACGGTGTACTCACCAGCGCCCGCCGCTCGGACGAGCGAGGTCACGTCGGCGAAACCCTGGTAGCGGGTCCCTGTGTTGTCGAGGCGACTCGCAGTGATCGACTGGTAACCAGCCGAGCCCGGCGTGGCGAGGAGGACGCGGTTGTTTGAGCTCGCTGTGGGCGCGGCGCTGCCGGAAGCACCGCCCGCGGAGGTGTCGGAACCCCAGTAGAGGCCGGCCCACGCGATCGTTCCGGTCGGCGGAACTGGGAGGGTGTTCCGGCTCGAATTGAAGGTGCTGGCGTCGTTGTCGACATCGACGAAGGCCATCACGAAGTTGTTGTTGTCGTTCGTGGCCAACGTCGGGGCCTTGCCGGCCCGCGCTGCGACGCAGTTGGTGGCCGAAGTCGGGCAGGTGAGCAGCGTGTTGCCCGTCATCACGATCGCTCCGGTCGTGTTTGTCGTGAACCGTGTGGTGAAACCGCGAATCACTGCAGCTTCGGCAGGTTGGCCCGCGCCGATCGTGAGGACCGAGGCCAAAACCAGCAACGCCACCACGCTGTGTGCGATGGGTCGGATCTTCATCAGAGTGAGAGCTTTCTCGAACCGGAAGGCCGGCGCCGCAGAGGAATCTTGGGTCTTCGGCCAGAGATGGTCTGATCGTGAGTCTCACTTTCCGGAATCTTCAGGGCCCCTTGACTTGCAAAATGAAGGTGACTGTCACATGCCGTGCATGTGGCCCATGGCTGGCGCGAGTCGGTGACGCGAATGTGTCATCGGTTCGTGTCGATCAGCGTCACGACACAGAGCGCACGCACGCCCGATGATCGATCACATGCCCACTGGCGAGTCCAAGATGCCGGACAGTCGGCGCGCCGTGTTGGCGGCGATGTCGGCGAACGCCGGGGTGGCGGTCGCCAAGGCGGTGGGGTTCCTCCTCACCGGCTCGGTGGCCCTCCTGGCTGAGGCGCTGCACTCGGTAGCGGACACGGGAAACCAGGGGTTGTTGCTGCTCGGCGCTCGGCGAGCGAAAGCGGGATCATCATCGGAACATCCCTTCGGGCGTGGGCGCGAGCAGTACTTCTGGGCGTTCGTGGTCGGTCTCGTGCTCTTCGGCATGGGAGGAGTCGTCTCGATTGTCGAGGGTGTTCGCAAGCTGGTCGACGGCGGGCATGGTGTCGATCGGCCGGCCGTTGCTCTCGTGCTCATCGCCGTCGGTGCCGTGCTCGAAGGATGGTCGCTGCGGACCGGGCTTCGGGTGGCTCGAAGCGAACTGCCAGCTGGACGAAGTCTGTGGCAAGGACTTCGATCGAGCCGAGATCCGGATGTCACGATCGTGGTGTTCGAAGACACCGGTGCGTTGGCTGGCCTTGCGCTCGCCGCAGCAGGGATCACCGTCACCGCGATCACCGGGAACGGAGTCTTCGATGCTGCAGCGACCGTCGGCATCGGGCTGCTGCTGTGCGTGATTTCTGCGGTCCTGGCTGTCGAGATGCACGCACTCCTGATCGGGAAGCCAGCGGATCCGATCGACCTCGACCTTCTCGTGTCGACGATCACCTCCACCGATGGTGTGCAGCGCATCCTGAATTTGCGCACCGAGCACATCGGCCCGCACGACCTCCTCGTGTGCGCGAAGTTGGAGCTGAGCGACGGCATCGGCCTCGATCGCGCCGTCGCGGTGATCAACGATGTCGAGGGTCGAGTCCACGCTGCGGTGCCTGACACGCTGGTCTGCTACCTCGAGCCGGACGTGTTCGACGCATCGCGAGCAGAAGCAGCGTGGACGTGAGCGGTTCGTCGACGTGAATCGACCCGCCGGCGGAGGTCACGATGGTCGGGACGATGGCAAGACCGAGGCCGGATCCGCCATGTCTTCGACCGGGCGCAGCCACCGGCCGACCACCCAGAACACCACTGCACCGGTCAGCAGGCCCACGCCCGACAAGGCGATGAAAAGACGCGATTGGAGAGCGACGGATACGCCGCGGTGATGGCGGCGACACCTGCCCGCGGGTGACTTGTTCGCGTCACTCGACAGCGAACCTCCAGCAGGCCGATGCGCCTGATCGAGATCGATCAGTCGAGCGCCGTGACGGCAGTCGGGTCGAGTCGATCGAGTCGATCGAGAATCGCCCTGACCCCGGCGTGCAGCTCGTGGATCTCAGCGGCGGCGTTGACGTTCGTGTCGTAGTCGTGCTGGGCGAGTTCGGCCGTGATCTGGTCGGATCGCCTTGCCGCAATGAGCAGGATCGCACCTTGCAGTGCGGCCAGGCAGGAGAGCAGGAGGTTGAGGAGGATGAACGGAAACGGATCGAAACCAGTGCGGCGGTTGAACGCCATCCACAGCGCGAGGAAGAAGATGGCTGAGATGACGAACGCCCAGGACCCCATGCCGTTCCGGAGGTGGTCGGCCGAGCGTTCGCCGAGCGTCAGCTGTTCCTCGGTGCGAACTGCGGGGTGTCGGCGCCAGATGAGGCGCGCCGGCTTGATCGAGAGTTCACGGATCTTCATGTCGTTGATTCCAGCTCTGGTAGACGGGTTGGTCAGGTGACTGCGAGGTTGGCAATTTCGTCGCCGATGTCCAGGCCGCCGCCCTTCGCGAACACTGCAGCAGCGCCGGCATCGAGCAGCCGCTCCCGGGTGCGACGGTCGGTCAGCGTGGTGTAGCCGGCGACGATCGTGTCGGGGTTCGCGGCCTTGATCGCAACCACAGCGTCAGCGCCGCCGTGCGGCATGCGAACGTCGACGAGCGCAACGTGGACGAGATGTTTCGCACAGAGCGCGGCGGCTTCGAGTCCGTCCATCGCTTCACCAACGAGGTGGAGCCGGGGGTGATCGCTGATCAGGTCAGCGAGGGCTGATCGCACGTTGTGGTCGTTGTCAGCAATCACCACGCCGAACGTGGCGTCCTCGGTGTCGATCGGTGTTTTCGCGCCCTCCAAGTCGCCCGCGGCGGAAGTCATGAGTCGGCTGAGTCATCGATCGAGATGAGTCGTGCCCGGACCGCCTTGACGACGGCTTCGAGCTTGGTGTGGGCGTCGAGCTTGGACATTGCGTGGCGGAGATGGTTCTTGACCGTGTGTGCGCTGAGGTGCAGCTGCTCGGCGACTTCTTCGGGATACATCCCGTCGGCGGTCAACTGCAGGACTTCGACCTCGCGATCGGACAGTTCCGTCTGGCCGACGTCGTCGAACCGCCGCAGATGCACGAGGTGCTTCAGCACATCGCGGGTGAAGTACGACTCGCCGGCGGCCGCGGCGTTGATCGCGTCGATGAGGTCCGCGCGATCACTGTTCTTCGAAAGGAAGCCACAGCACCCAGCGTCGAGTGCCTGTGCCAGCACACGTCGATCGGCGACCGAGGTGATCATCACCACGTTGGTATCGAGGCCGGCGTCTCGGAAAGCTCGGGTCGTTTCGGCACCGGTGCCGTCAGGGAGGCGGTAATCCATCAGCACGACGTCGGGACGCTTCTTGGTGACGAGCGTGACTGCCGCTTCGCACGTGGTCGCCGAGCCGATGACCTCGATGCCGTCGGCGTCCGCCAGCAGCGCGGTGAGGCCGAGCGCGACGACCTCGTGGTCATCGACGATCACGACCGTGGTGGGGGCGGGGGTTTCGGTGGCGGTCGCGCTGTGGTTCGACATAGGAGTTCCTCTTTCGGAACTTCAGCATCGCCGTTCGCAACAGACATTGCGTGACGCATACATGTCATTCCGAACGTCGCATCGGTTGCAGTGACACGGACACGTCATCGCGTTGACATGTCTGCATCTCTCCCCGGCTGCCCACCGCGAGCACGATGGTCACGAGGTCGGCAAGGCGTCGACCGCACCCCGAGTTTCGAACCGCCCAAGGAGTCATCCGATGTATCGACAACGCTCCGTCATCACGACGGTGACGATCCAGAAGCCGGCTGCACCATGACCGCGCAACGTCGCGTGCTGACTGGCCCTCCCGTCGCCGACCTCGATGACTACCTGAGCAGAGGTGGCGGTCAGGGTCTCCACGCCGCAGTGCAACTTCGCTCCGGCGCAGCGATCATCGACGTCATCGAAGCGTCGGGCCTGCGCGGCCGCGGCGGCGCCGGGTTCCCTGCCGGACTCAAACTCCGATCGATCGCCGACGTGATTGCTCTCGCATCGCCGGCTCCCGTGGTCATCAACGCTGCAGAGGGCGAACCCGGGACGTTCAAAGACCGCACGATCATCCGCCACAACCCCTACGAGCTGATCGAAGGTGCCTGCATCGCTGCGTGCGCACTCGGAACGACCGAGGTGATCATTGCGGTCAAGTCGTCGTTCACCCAGGAGATCCTGCGGCTCAACGCAGCGATCAGCCAGCTGACCGATGCCGACATCACCAACGGCTTCGCGATCCGACTCGTCGAGGGGCCTTCGGAGTATCTGTTCGGCGAGGAGACGGCACTGCTCGAAGTCATCGAGGGCCGCCCCCCGTTCCCTCGCATCCAACCGCCGTATCGCCGCGGCCTGCACAGCGACCGCCCCGACGCAGCATGGTCCGACACCGCTGCGGTGTTCGTCTCCAACGTCGAGACGTTCGCCAACCTCCCGGGCATCCTCCGCAATGGTTCCGAGTGGTTCCGAGAGTTCGGGACCGAACAGTCCCCGGGGACGATCGTGTGCACCGTCACCGGTGACACCGTCCACGACGGCGTCGGCGAGGTGGCCCTGGGTGCCACGGTGCGTGAGGTGATCGATCAGATCGGAGGCGGGATGCCCGAGGAGCGGTCTGTCGCAGCAGTCTTGCTGGGAGTGTCGAACAATCCGATCGGCACCGACTTGCTGGACACGCCGATCACCTACGAGGACATGGCAGCGGTCGGCTCCGGGGTCGGATCGGCGACCTTCATTGTCGTCGACGACACTCGCTCGTTGCGCTCGGTCGCGGCAGAGGTCTCGCGCTTCCTCTCAGTGGAATCCTGCGGCCAATGCGAGCCGTGCAAGCGCGACGGTCTCGCGATCAGCGACGCATTGCATCGCGGCGCAGACCCGTCCCCATCGCCCGTCGCCGGACTGCTCGCAACGGTCGCCAACGGTGCTCGGTGCGCGCTCGCCGGCCAGCAACAGCGCGTCATCGGACGGCTCCTCGAACTCGCCGACTCGGCCCGAGGCGCCGACGACGCCGCGCCACCATTCCACATCGCTCCCCTCGTCGACATCGTCCAGGGCCGTGCCCGGCTCGACCTCACACAACTCGACAAGCGAGCCGACTGGACGTACGCAGGCGAGGAACCCGACTCAAACAAAACGCCGGTTGATCGACTCGCCAGCCATCCGGTTTCGGTCCACACGCATCGCGTCGTCGAGTCCGACGAAGCAACCGAAGATCTCCGTGATCCGGTCTCGCTCGCGACGCCGGATGCCTTCGCGGCATTGCGGGGGATCGAGGATCGCCTCGAGGAGGCCCTCGAGGGCCTCCGCCGAGCGCCGTTCGGTGAGCGAAGGTCGGCGATGGTCGACCTTCGACTGGCGTTCGAACGCCACCAGCGCGTGACCGAGCGTCTCGTCTACCCGCTGACACGAGCACGGCTCGGGCAGCAAGGCGACGACATCGCGTGGTATCCGCAACACCACGAGCAGCATGCGGCGCGCCTGCTGCGGCGCCTCGACACGGGCAGCCTTTACCTCTCCGAGCGACTCGTCGACGAGGTCTGCTGCGACATCCACGCGTCGATCATCGAATTGCAGCGCCGAGTGCTGCCGGCGATCGACCAGTCCCTGATCTCTGACGAGCACGAGGCGCGAGTCGTCCAAGCCGGTGTCGAAGGACTGCTGACGCCCTGACCGGGCGTGGAGCAGGGATCCTCTTGCAATCGCCGTCGCCGCCCTCAAACGGCAGACTGTTCGACATGGAAGCTCCGAAGGGCGACGCTGCCCGAATCCTGGTGGTCGACGACGAGGCATCGCTCGTCGACGCGGTCGCGACGGCGCTTCGCTATGAAGGATTCGACGTCACGGAGGCAACGACCGGACGATCGGGGCTCACCGCAGCGCAGGAGACCGCCCTGGACCTCATCGTGCTGGATGTGATGCTGCCCGACATCGACGGCTTCGGGGTGGCGACACGACTCCGCGAGGACGGCGTGTCGACACCTGTGCTGTTCTTGACAGCCCGCGACAGCCTCGACGACAAAGCAGCGGGCTTCGCTGCCGGCGCCGACGACTACCTGACGAAACCGTTCTCCTTGGCCGAACTGGTGATGCGCGTCAAGGCGATCCTGCGCAGGTCCGGCTCCAGCACCGGCGGCCCGAACGTCTTGCACTTCGCTGATCTCGACCTCGACATCGACGGGCATCGGTGCACACGTGCGGGTGCCGACATCGAACTCACCGCGACCGAGTTCCGCCTGCTCGAGTTCTTCATGAAGAACCCGAACCGGGTCCTGTCGAAGGCACAACTCCTCGATCATGTCTGGCACTACGACTTCGGTGGTGATTCCAACGTGTGCGAAACCTACGTGAGCTATCTCCGCAAGAAACTCAACGAACATGGCCCACCGCTGCTCCACACTGTCCGGCTCGTCGGATATGTGCTGCGCGAACAGGTCGGCGAATAGCGGTGTCGCTGCGGCTCCGATTGCTCATCGCCACGGCGGCCGCGATGCTGGTCGGCCTGGTGGTGGTCGACGTCGTCACCTATGTGATGGTGTCGCAATCGCAGGTCCAGCAGGTCGACGCCTCGCTCCGGCGCGCCCGTCCACCCCTCGAGACCATTGCGACATCGAACCGGATCACCGACCGCAAGAGCATCCCTCAGATCGCACCCGGACTCTTCGTGGCGATCATCGACGCCGACGGCAAACCGGAGTACGTCGCCGCGGCCAGGGACCCCGGCGGCGACGACGACACCATTGACCTCGACGTCACCGATCTTCGCGTCGGGTCGCGAACGGTCCCGGGTACAGATGACGAGATGCGGTTGAGCGTCCGAGCGCTGCCGAACGGCTCGACGCTCGTGATCGGCGAGACGCTGCACGAAGTCAACGAGACTCGGCGTCGCCTGTTGACGGTGCTGGTAGGGGGGAGCGCCTTCGCGATCACGGTCGCATCGGCGTCGGCGTGGTGGCTGCTTCGGGCCGGTCTCCGACCACTGCGGCGGGTCGAGAGCAGCGCGGCTGCGATCACCGACCTCGATCTCGACGGGTCCCGGGTGCCGGGCGCGGGTGAGCGCACCGAGGTGGGACGACTCGCAACGACGCTGAATGACATGCTCGACCGACTCAAGATTGCCCGCACGGAGCGCGAGGAATCCCTGGCCCGGCTCACGGAGTCCGAGTCGCGCATGCGTCAGTTCGTCGCCGACGCGTCACACGAGCTGCGCACTCCGATCGCAGCGACTGCGGCGTACGCCGAGTTGTTCGAGCACGGTGCGCGCGATCACCCCGACGATCTCGAACGAGCCATGACGGGAATCAGGGGCGAGACGCAACGGATGGGTGCCCTGGTCGACGACCTCCTGCTCCTCGCTCGGCTCGACGAGAAACGACCGGTCGTGACCGAAGCGGTCGACCTCACCGAGGTCGTCCTGGCTGCGATCGACGCCGCTCGAACCATCGACCCCGGTCGACCGCTGCGACCACACATTCATGGCGTGCACACTGTGCGCGGCGATCGAATGCGTCTTCGCCAGGTGGTCGACAATCTGCTCGCCAACGTCCGCGCCCACAGCCCCAGCGACACCGCATGCGACGTGTCGTTGAGCGAAGATGATCGCCATGTCGTACTCACGGTCGCCGACACCGGCCCGGGCGTCGAGGACCGGCATCTCCCGAACCTGTTCGATCGGTTCTACCGTGTCGACGATGCCCGCACACGCGCGTCGGGCGGGAGCGGACTCGGTCTCTCGATCGTCCAGGCACTCATCGAGTCCCACCACGGAACGATCGAGGCGAGCGCGAACGAACCAACCGGGCTGATCGTCACCGTCCGACTCCCCGTCGCATAGTCTCCGCCGGTGGAACGCGCCCTGTACTTCATGACGCGCTCGACCGGCATCGTCGCGGCGTTACTCATGGTCACCGCCCTGCTGTGGGGGTTTCTGTTCTCATCGCGAGCGACAGGCAAGCGCCTGCGACCCAACTGGTGGCTCGATCTCCACAACTGGCTCGGCGGCCTGGCGCTCATCTTCACCGCGGTACACGTCGTCGCGTCCGTGCTCGACACGAACTCGGGCATCGGGATCGTGCAGGCCTTCGTTCCCGGCACCGCGGCCGACGTCTGGGGCATCACCTGGGGTGTGGTCGCGACCTACCTCACTGCGGCCGTGGTGTTCACGACCTGGCCGAAACGATGGGGTAACCGCCGCTGGTGGCGCATCGTGCACCTCCTCTCCGTCGCCGGCACCGCACTCGCGCTCGTCCACGCCTATCAGAGCGGGAGCGATTCGTCCCGCCTGGCCTTTCAGATCGGCATGGTCGCCGCAGTCGGCGCAGCGACCTATGGCCTCGGCCTCAGGCTGACCACGCTGCGACCACGATCCTGACCCTGGACACGGATTCACAGCCGGCCCACAGCTGCAACACACGGCCACCCAACTCGCGTCTGGCTGAATAGACGTCATGACCGAGCACACCGCCAACCAACCTGACGTGCCGGGCGAACCGTTCCTCGCGACCGGCCCGACAGCCGCCGACACGAAGGCACCCGACATCGACGCTGCCCTTGCCGAACGGCTCCAGAAGCTTGCCGCAGCACGCACCCAGTCCGGCCGGGACCCCGTCCCTCCGACCGCACGGACGAATGCCTCACGCACCAAGCGCCGGCACCCGGCGAAGCATTCCCGCACCGCAGCCCTTGCACTGAGCGTCCTCGCCAGTGGGGGCCTCGGCATGTTCTTCGCGTTGGGCGACTCCGGTGTGTCGGCATCCCCCGTCGAACCCCCCGGCCTCGTCACCCCGACGCCCGCAGCCACTGCCGCTCCCGCGGCCACCGCGTCGACGGCCACCGCATCGACGACCACTCCCGCGACGACCACTCCCGCGACCACCGCTGCCGCGACCACCGCTGCCCCGGCAATCGTCGAACCGGTCGTCGTGAATGGCGACAGCTACTCGAACAAGTACGGCAACGTCCAGGTGCAGGCAACATTTGCCGCCGACGGCACCCTGC
>RCMY010005229.1_pt1 | contig 11490 bp, 9 predicted proteins | sample 2041341 | NCBI WGS metagenome assembly RCMY01 (sample SAMN09708234, study PRJNA481090) | Marine sediment metagenome, whole genome shotgun sequencing project.
ATGCCAATACCGCCACCCATCGTAATACCATCCATCACCGCAACGTACGGTTTGGGGTAGCTGTCAATCAGTGTGTTCAAGCGGTACTCGTCGCGCCAGAACTGCCGTCCACTCTCGACATCGCCAGCCTTTCCCTGTTGATAGAGTGTCGCGACATCACCACCGGCGCAGAAGGCTTTTTCACCCTCCGCATCAATCAATACCAGCGAGATTTCACCATTGGTTCGCCAGTCCAGCAGAGCGGCCTCAATCGTCAGAGCCATCTCGTGCGACAACGCATTCAACGCGTTGGGGCGACACAACGTCAACCGTCCCACGCGCCCTTCGACCCGAACCAACACATCGTCAGTTGGGGCCACGACAGAGTCTGTCTCCTTATCTACTTGCTCTTTATCTACTTGCGAATCCATCAGGCGTACTCTGACATCAATGCACGAACGGTGACCAGTCGCATGATTTCGTTGGTGCCTTCCAGTATTTGATGAACTCTGATGTCACGTACAATTTTAATTTTCTCAATGCCGTAGTCTTCAAGATAACCATAACCTCCGTGTATCTGCAGCGCATCATTGGCGATATCGAAGCAATGATCCGTCACAAAGCGTTTGGCCATGGCACAGAATTTTGCCGCATCGGGTGCTTGTTGATCGAGCTTCCAGGCCGCCTTGTGCAACAGGCTTCGAGAGGCCTGCAGGTTGATCTCCATGTCCGCCAGTTTGAATTGCAACGCCTGCAACTGATTCAGTTGAGATCCAAACGCCTTGCGCTCAGAAGCATACACAACACTTTTATCCAGGGCATTCTGCGCCGCACCCAGTGAACAGGCTGAAATGTTGAGTCGCCCGCCGTCAAGCCCTGCCATGGCATAGCGAAAACCTTCACCTTCATTGCCTAACAAGTTTGCCTTCGGAATCTGGCAGTCATCAAACTGAACCTGAGCCGTGGGCTGTGAGCGCCAGCCCATCTTCCTCTCTGGCGCCCCAAAGCTCAACCCCTTTGTGCCGTCCTCCACAATCACCGCGGAAATCCCCGACGGGCCTTCACCGCCGGTGCGACACATCACAAGGTATAGATCCGAGTATCCGCCGCCCGATATGAACGCTTTGGTACCGTTTATCGACCAGCTATCATCGACCTCCTCTGCACGGGTTCGAAGGGCCGCTGCATCTGAACCTGACCCTGGCTCAGTCAGGCAGTAAGACGCCACTTTCTCGTACGAGCACAACGAAGGAAGCAGACGCTCACGCATCTCGTCAGACCCGTACCGATCAATCATCCAGGCGCACATGTTATGAATTGAAATAAAGGCTGCCACGGAAGGACATGCCTTTGACAATGCTTCGAAAATCAGCGCGGCATCGAGCCTGGAAAGATTTGATCCGCCGAATTCCTCCGACACGTAGATGCCAGCAAAACCCAGCTCGCCCACCTGACGCAAAAGATCTTTCGGTATGGAGCCCTCCTGATCCCAACGGGCCGCGTGTGGGGCTATTTCAGCCTCACCAAAGGCGAGTGCCATATCCTGGATGGCACGCTGTTCTTCAGTCAGTTCAAAATTCATTACCGTGCACTCCTGTACTTTATCGTTCGGTCCCCAAAAGGTTGCGGCTATCCCATCGTCGGGATGTTGAAGTCCGCTCCATCCTTGATTCCCGAAGGCCAACGCTGCGTTACTGTCTTGGTACGCGTGTAGAAACGAAAGGCATCGGCACCATGCTGATTCAAATCGCCAAACCCGGAACGCTTCCAGCCACCGAATGTGTAGTACGCAAGTGGCACTGGAATGGGCACATTGACCCCAACCATGCCTACATTGATACGTGCCGTGAAATCACGAGCTGCATCACCGTCGCGAGTAAATATGGACACACCGTTACCGTACTCGTTCTCCATGGGCAACCGCACCGCCGCCTCGTAGTCATGAGCACGCGCAACGCACAGTACTGGACCAAATATCTCCTCACGATATATCGCCATGTCGGTAGTGACGTGATCAAACAGGCAAGCCCCGACAAAGTTTCCGTCCTCATATCCTTGCAACGACAGGTTTCGTCCGTCCACCGCCAACGTCGCACCTGCTTCGACCCCAGAGTCAATCAGGCCGAGCACCCGCTGCTTGGCCTCGGCGGTTATCAGTGGCCCGAAATCTATATCATCCCCTCGTGAATATGGCCCGACACGAAGTGCTTCCACCCGCGGTATCAATCGCTCCATCAGCGCATTGGCTGCCTCCTCTCCCACCGGTACCGCTACTGAAATTGCCATACAACGCTCACCTGCCGCACCGTATCCGGCACCAATCAAGGCATCAGCGGCCTGATCCATGTCTGCATCCGGCATGATGATCATGTGGTTTTTTGCGCCACCAAAACACTGAACGCGCTTGCCATTCGCGCAACCTCGCGAGTAGATGTACTCGGCTATGGGAGTCGAGCCAACAAAGCCGATGGCTGAAATATCGGGATGATCGAGGATGCCGTCGACGACCGTCTTGTCGCCATTGACTACGTTCAATATGCCAGCGGGCAGCCCTGCTTCTAGCATCAGTTCAGCCAGCATCAATGGCACGCTGGGGTCTCGCTCCGATGGCTTGAGGATGAAAGCGTTGCCAGCAGCGATCGCCGGACAAAACTTCCACATCGGAATCATTGCCGGAAAGTTGAATGGTGTTATCCCAGCCACCACCCCAAGCGGTTGTCGCATGGAGTAGATATCGATGCCAGGTCCTGCGCCCTCTGTATACTCGCCTTTCATCATCTGGGCGGCGCCAATGCAGAACTCCGCGACTTCCAGACCGCGGATGATGTCGCCTTTTGCATCGGGAATAGTCTTGCCATGTTCGCTGGACAATGCCTCTGCCAACTTATCCATATCACGATGTAGTAGCTCAACGAATTTCATGAACACGCGTCCTCGCTTTTGAGGATTCAGGGCAGCCCACGCTGGCTGGGCCTGGCGGGCATTGCTGACCGCCTCGTTCAGATCGTCGACACTGGCCATGGCAAGCTGTGCCTGTACCTGCCCAGTAGCCGGATCATAGACCGGATTCAATACACCGGAGGCTCCTGCTACGCGTTCGCCACCGATGAAGTGACCAATTACTTTGCTCATGACTTTTCGTCTTCCTTTGATATAAATAGAGTTCGGAGATCGATAGTTAGGGTTCGTGAAACAATAAACTATACAATTTCACGAACCCTTAGCTGACAAAAACTGCAAACATTCAACGCATGTCGACGATGAGTTTACCATCGTCAGCCAGGGTGCTTTCGTCCACAATCGAGACATTGATAGTCAGATGACAGGTTTTACGCAGAGTATTTGCGACCTGCTGTGCACGCTCACCGGGATCAGCCGGAGCGCTCGTTGCTGCAAACCCGCAAAACAGCACCGCCGTATCCTGCTCATTCATTCTATCGATGACCAATCGCACCTTTTCCAATCCATGGATACCCGTGCGGATAGATTCAATCTGTTGCGGTCTTATGAACATGCCACGCACCTTCACGGCCTGGTCTGAACGCCCCAGCCAGCCCACTATGGACGTGGGCTTGCCTGGCTCAACGCCAGTCACGAATGCGGACAGATCACCCGTACCAAAGCGGATCAGCGGGTAATCCGTGCGCAGTGTTGTCACCACGACTTCACCAACCTCGCCAAAAGGCATCGCACGTCCTGACACCGGGTCGACGATCTCAACAACGATCTCCTCGTCGATCAGCATGTCCGTACTGCCAGGAACTTCAAACGCAATACAACCAAGTTCTGCCGTTGCATAACATTGAACCACCTCAATGCCAGTCTGCGCAAAAAGTTGTCTGAGACCGGGTGTGTATGGTCCGCTGCTGACCACCGCTTTCGAAATCGGAAACGTCCCGAATCCCGCCATAGCATAGCCATCAATCAGCTTTTTCAGAAAATCCGGGGTTCCCACGTAGCACGTTGCTGAATAATGCTTGATGGCGTGAAGCTGCAAGTCAATAGAGGCATTGCCAGCCGGAATAGTCGAGCACCCCAGTGCGCGAGAACCTGCGTCGAATATCCATGCTCCTGGTGTCAGGTGGTATGAGAACGTATTGTGCACGACATCACCAGCGACGAACCCCGCAGCCTTCATGACACGTTCCATTCTCCAGTATTCTGACGAGAGAAAGCCTGGCTCGTGAATCGGTCCGGGGGATACGAACAAATAATCCGGACGACTGGATTGCGCCATCAATCCGCCGAACGGCACCACCTTTTGTTGCAGTTCTGTGAAATTACTCTTTCGTAGAATGGGCAGTGATTCGAGCTGTTCAAGGCTGTCAAATGCCAGTGAAGGTACAGACTGATAAGCTGTTTCATAGTAGCCAGTTTCTGTTGTCCGCCCCAGGACCTCGTTGACCCTCGCCAGCTTGCCAGGAAAAAGGACATCAAGTGACATCCTTTCATCTGTTGATTCATCGTGTGATTCTGTAAGAACAATGTCTGATTTCATCAGTTTTCCCAGTGAAGTATGTGACGCTCGAATACCCTCAGGTGTATCAAGTGTCTGAACTTTCTATGGCGGTATATTCTGCAAGCGGCCTATCTGGGAGCCATGCGAACAGCAGCGTCAAGCCTTATGACTTCACCATTGAGGAAGCCATTCAGCTAAGCCAGCGCTTGCGTCGTCGGTAACTGCGCACGTTACGGTACGACTCTCTGCCGGAGTCGGAAACGCCAAGATAAAACTCTTTTACATCGGGATTGGAACGCAGCTCTGACGCTGTACCGTCCATCACCACCCGCCCTGATTCCAGAATATATCCATAGTGCGCAAAACGCAGTGCGACGTTAGTGTTCTGCTCGGCAAGCAAGAATGAGACACCTTCCTGCTCATTCAGATTCTTCACGATGCCGAAAATTTCCTCCACCAGTTGCGGTGACAGACCCATCGAGGGTTCATCCAGCAGCACCGTGTCCGGACGCGACATCAAGGCACGCCCAATGGCACACATTTGTTGCTCTCCGCCTGACGTGTAGCCTGCCTGCGACTTGCGTCGCTCACGTAAGCGAGGGAAATACTCATATACCATTTCCAGATCGGCTGCGATTTGCTTCCGATCTACTTCTCGGGTGTAAGCGCCTGTAAGCAGGTTGTCCTCAATGGTGAGGTGTTCAAAACAATGCCGCCCCTCCATAACCTGAATAATGCCTTTCTTGACCAGATCGGCCGGCATCTCACCTCCGATACGCTCTCCACAATAGCTGATGTGGCCTTTAGTGACCTCACCACGTTCTGACTGCAAGAGGCAAGAAATTGCTCTGAGAGTGGTAGTTTTACCGGCTCCATTGCCGCCCAGCAATGCGGTTATGCTGCCTTTTGGCACAGAAAGACTGACGCCTTTCAGCACAAGAATCACGTGGTTATAGATGACCTCAATGTTGCTGACTTCCAGCAACGGATCTCCAGTCGCCAAGGCGGCTGTCACGTTGGAGCTAGTATCTGTATGTGTGGCTTCAGGCATCAGTATCAATTCTCGGGATCAGGATCAGCCCGACTTCGAATAACGAAGCCGGGCGAGTCTTTGAGAATGGCTCAGTTACAACCAGGCTCAATCGAGTTTTCCGCGGCAAAGGCGGCGGAGTCTTCCGCTACCAGTGCGTCAATTACTTCGCTATCGGTTTCGGAGAAATCGCTGATTTGTACAAATTTGCCTTCAGCGGCATCCCACTGCTGCACGGAAACAAGTCCCGGCCCACCGTGATCCTCACAGCTAACGCTGAATGCCGGACCAAAGTTAGCCATTCCGAGATCGCTCATGAGCTCGTCGGTGATTTCCAGTGCTTCCATACCGTCGCGCATCTGCGCTGGGGTGAGGTCTTTCGTGCTGTGTATCTCTTGTGCTTTCTTGGCAGCCTCAACCGCCAGCATCGCAGCATAAAGTCCCCGGTTGTAAAGCACTTTGCCTCTGTGTTTTCCGGATGACTTTCCAGCGTCGTAGAGGTATTTCTGTAGATCTGCGTAGAACGGATAATCATCCCCAAGTCCGTGGAAATTAAGCGCCTTGTATCCATTTGCTTTATCACCAACGGGTTTGACATCATTCTCAGAACCGGACCACCAGACCCCGATAAAGTTTTCCATGGGATAGTTGATGTTTGCCGCTTCCTGTATCGCTGTCGGGTTCATTACTCCCCAGCCCCACATTGCTACGTAGTCGGGTCGTTCACGTCTGATTTGCAACCACTGTGATTTCTGTTCCTGGCCGGGGTGATCAACCGGAAGCAAGGTCAACTTGAATCCATGTTTAGCCGACAATTCCTCAAGCGTACGAATGGGTTCCTTGCCGTAGGCCGAGTTGTGGTACACCAATGCCAAGGTCTTGCCCTTGATATCACCATCATTGATGTCAAGCAGATGGTTGACGACACCCGACGCACCATCCCAGTAGTTGGCAGGATAATTGAAAACGTTGGGAAATACCGCACCATTTGCCGCCGATGTCCGACCATAGCCCATCGTGTGAAGCGGGATACCGTCCGCGGCGGCCTTTGGAATCAACTGATAAGTTATGCCAGTCGAAAGCGGCTGGTACAACAGTGCACCTTCGCCTTTGGTGGATTCATAACACTCAACGCCTTTCTCAGTGTTGTAACCCGTCTCACACTCAATGACCTTGATCGGCACACCGCCCACCCCACCGTCACGCTCATTAACCAGCTCGAAATAGTCTTCATAACCATCGGCGAACAGGATTCCGTTTGCTGCGTAGGGACCGGTGCGATAGCTAAGAGATGGGAAGACAAGATCTGCGATGACTGGCGTTGTTGCCATCGTTGCGACGATCGTCGCCGTTGCCAACAGAGTTAATTTCATTTATTTTTCTCCTTCAAGTACTTCGGGTGATCCGCAAGATTGCGGTGTTACACATCGGCGCATCAGTGCGGAAACGGCCACAGACGTAATTTGCTCTTGACCGTCTGCCATAGCCGTGCAAGTCCATGCGGCTCAAGAATGAGGAAAATGATGATAAGAGCGCCGACGATGACAAACTCAAGGTGAGCTGCAATATCAGTCGCCCATCCCCATTGCCCTACCAGAAGGTTTTTTAGAAAAACAGGTAGCAAAACCATAAAGGCTGCGCCCAGGAATGAACCAAGCACAGAACCCAGGCCACCGATGATGACCATGAAAAGGATCAGGAAAGACTTCTGGATACCAAAAACCTCGCCCACTTCAGCGGCGCCAAGATAGACGGAGAACAGCAGCGCACCCGCTATACCTATGTAAAAGGAGCTGATACCGAAAGCTGTCAGCTTCGCTTTGAGTGGGTTGACGCCTATGATTTCAGCGGCGATATCCATATCACGAATAGCCATCCAGCTTCGACCAAGATGTCCCCGGGTCAGATTACGAGCCACAAGTGCAAGAATCACTGCGAACACAAGGCAGAATAAGTAAGCCGCCATTGCACTGGTATGAGGGCCAGTCACGTTAACGCCGAACATGGTACGTGTGGGTGACGTGATCTGGCCTGAGGCTGAATAATTGAATGCCCATTGCCATTTGTTGAACAGCCATACGAGAAAAAACTGAGCAGCCAGCGTTGCGACAGCCAGGTAGAATCCCTTGATGCGCAATGATGGTAGTCCGAAAAGGATCCCCACTAGTGCTGTAGTCAACCCACCAAGCAGTACCGAGAAAAACACATTGATCGGTGGCAATGCGTAACGCACCCACTCGCCAGCATCTCCAGGCAGGTAGATGTCAATGCCTGTCATGAATTTGTAACAGCTATAGGCTCCTACGGCCATGAAACCGCCTGAGCCAAGTGATACCTGACCACAGTAGCCAGTGAGAATGTTGAGACCCAGCGCAGCTATGGCGTAAATCAGAAAAGGCAGGACAACCGCTTTTACCCAGTAGTCATTCAGCAAAAATGGAATAACCAGGAACGCTGCCACCAGCAGCGCATAATAGGCGTAGCGATCGAATGCTACGGGAAACGTTTGACTGTCTTCCCGATAGCTCGATTTGAATTCTCCTACTTCACGATAGAACATCAGTTTAGCTCCGAGAGAGAGATGGACTGTAAGGGTGTCAAATCAAGTTGAATACTCACGTGTTTTACACTCTCTCTATGATTTTTTCGCCGAACAGCCCCTGAGGTCTGAACACGAGAAACAGCAATGCCAGCATGTAAGCGAACCAGTTTTCGGTCGCCCCACCTAGAAATGGCGCACCTATCAGGAACTCGAACATCTTCTCACCCACCCCTATGATAAGTCCGCCGACTACCGCTCCCGGAATAGACGTGAAACCACCCAGCATCAGTACAGGTAACGCCTTGAGCGCGATCAGTGACAGCGAAAACTGGACACCCGACTTGGCCCCCCACATGGCGCCAGCGACCAGTGCAACAAATCCTGCTATTGACCAGACAATGATCCAGATGGATCGTAGTGAGATACCGACAGACAGAGCTGCCTGATGATCATCCGCTACTGCACGCAATGCCCGGCCTTTCTTCGTGTACTGAGAGAAAACCATCAGCGACAGAACTAACAGGATGGAAATAACTGCCGCATAGATATCCAGGGTATCGATATAAAATCCATAAAAATCATCACCACCCAGGCCTGAGGTTGCTGACTCTATCCATGCATTCCCACCTTGAGGTATACCGATATCAAGACGCTTTATTTCTGATCCCCACATCAGCTCACCAAAGCCCTCCATGAAGTAGGCGAGTCCAATAGTCGCCATGAACAGGATGATCGGTTCCTGATTGATCAGATGCTTCAGGATCAATTTTTCAACAATGATGGCAAACAGGACCATCATGCCCAGCGATAGCAGGATGGCTACTGATGTGGGTAACGTCCAGCCAAATCCGTGCATTGACGTTCCGAATACTGCATTGATCAAGTGAGAAAACGGAATCTGACCAGTCTGGAACCCGACAAGTGTCTGAGCAGCGAATAGCGCCATCACGCCTTGCGCGTAATTGAAGACTCCGGATGCCTTGTATATCAATACGAAGCCCAAGGCAACAAGCGAATACATCACGCCTGTCATCAGACCATTAAGCAGAACTTCGATACCGTAATAGAAATTAGCTGACACCTCACACCCCTCCAACGACAGACTGATGCTCAGTCATGACTGACTCCCAGATATGCATCGATTACTGCCTGATTGTTGCGAACCTCATCAGGCGTCCCGTCACCGATCTTGGCTCCATAGTCCATAACCACCACACGATCAGAAATATCCATCACAACACCCATGTCATGCTCTATTAATGCAATGGTGACACCGAACTCATCGTTGACGTCCAGAATGAAACGAGACATATCTTGTTTTTCCTCGACATTCATGCCCGCCATGGGCTCATCCAGCAACAGAAGCGAAGGCTCGGATACCAGTGCCCGACCTAACTCGACGCGCTTTTGCAGTCCGTATGACAAACTACCCACAGGCGCCTTGCGGATAGCCTGTATCTCGAGAAAGTCGATAATATGCTCAGCACGTTCGCGTTGCTGGATCTCTTCTCGCTCGGCCGGACCTTTCCAGATAGCCTGAGCAAGAATGCTGGATGTCATTTTGGTGAGTCGACCGGTCATGATGTTGTCAAGCGTAGACATGCCTTTGAACAGAGCGATGTTCTGAAACGTCCTGGCTATGCCTTGTTTTGCAATCTGATGGGGCCTCATCGGTTTACGCCGTTCACCCCGGTACCAGATCTCACCTTCCTGTGGATTATAGAAACCACTGATGATGTTGAGCATTGACGACTTGCCTGCGCCATTGGGACCGATGATCGCCCTGACTTCACCCTCACGAATATCGAAGGAGATGTTCTTGATCGCAGTGACTCCACCAAATTTTAGCGTGATGTTCCTGAGATCCATGACAGGCGGAACATTCTGCGCAGGAGAAGGACTCTCTTCTGTCAAGCTGTTCATAGCTTTGTTACCATCGCGTTACGCACAACCAGCGTGGCGCTAATGACGCCTTTACGCCCGTCTTCGTAAGTGACTTCTGTGTCGATGTGGACGCTATCTGAGTTATCGTATAGCGCATGCAGCAATGGCAGATACCTTTCTTCTATGACGCGACGGCGTACCTTGCCTGTACGTGTCATCTCGCCATCATCGGCATCAAGCTCCTTGTGCAATACAATGAAGCGATGGACCTGGCAGCCGGACAATTTTTCATCCGTAGCGATGGACGTATTGACCGCCTCGATGTGTGCCTGTATAGAGCTGTACACGCGTTCATGAGCGGAAAGTTCCTGGTAGGAAGAGTAGGCAATGTTGTTTCGCTCGGCCCAGTTACCGACCGCATTCAGATCGATATTGATAAGGGCGGTGCAATACTCGCGGTCGCGTCCGAACACAACAGCCTCAAGTATTTCCGGATAGAATTTCAGTTTATTTTCAACAAATTTCGGCGCAAACAGATGGCCCGTTGCCAGCTTGCCGACATCTTTAGCCCGATCAATGATCCTGAGGTGTCCAGTGGACTGGTCGAAGAATCCTGCATCTCCTGTTGCAACCCATCCATCACTGTCTTTTGTCTCCGCCGTTGCTTGTGCATTGCGGAAGTACTCTTTGAAGGTACCCGGTGATCGATAGAATACCTCACCGCTATCATCTATTCGCAGCTCTACACCCGGACTCGGAATGCCAACGGTGTCAGCATATACCTGCCCGTCTGGTTGCTGAGTCACGAAAATACAAGCCTCTGTTTGCCCGTACAATTGCTTCAGGTTGATTCCAAGAGAGCGGAAGAACTCGAACAATTCAGGCCCTATGGCCTCTCCCGCGGTATAGCCGACCCGCACTTTGGAAAGCCCTGTGGCGTTTAACAAAGGGCCGTATATCAACATATGACCAATCTTGTACTTCAGCTTGTCCAGCAAGGGAACGCGCCGTCCCTCAAGAATTGCCGGGCCCGTTGTTCTGGCATGTTCAATGGCGATGTTAAACAATGTCAAAGATACACTAACGTCTGGATCATTGTCATTTGATGGCGGTGGTGCTTCAACTCTTGATATGCAGTTGGTGAGAAACTCAGTATTTATGAAAGAAAATGTCGAAACTGGTGAAACCGAGTTGCCTGCTTCCTCTGGGATTGCGGGAATCAAGCGTAAAATCCAAGAAATCTATATTGCTACTGCGATTTCACGCGACAACATCCTCAGTAAACGTACAGTATTCCAAATGTATGTCAACCGAATCAATTTTGGTACAGGAAACAATATTCTTGGAGTACAAAAATCAGCAGAGTATTACTTCAATAAGGATGTTGAAGAGTTAACTCTTGTTGAATCAGCATTCCTTGCTGGTGTCATTAACTCTCCTTCATTTTATACACCGTACTACCGCCTATCTAACGCTAAGGATCGTACAGATCTAGTGCTTTACTACATGAAATACCATGGATATATAACAGATGATGAATACCAACGTGCGTTATCAGTACCACTTGAAAATCTGTTCGCAGATCGTTCAAAAGAT
>RCMY010004861.1_pt1 | contig 11489 bp, 6 predicted proteins | sample 2041341 | NCBI WGS metagenome assembly RCMY01 (sample SAMN09708234, study PRJNA481090) | Marine sediment metagenome, whole genome shotgun sequencing project.
TACCCTCGTTATTCACGGCAAGGCAGACAAGCTGGCGCTGGTGGAAGGAGGTATCGACACGGCCAGGCTGATTCCCAATGCGAAGTTGGAATTGATAGATGGTATGGGTCATGACTTGCCGCAGCCGCTGTTAGCACGCTTGGCGGAGTTGATCACTTCGCATGTGGCCGCTGCAAGTGCATAGAATTATTTGTCTTCGGTGTTGATATCCCGCGCCAACTGCGCGAGTTGACTGACATGTGCGTCATCAATACCGAGTTCCTTCAGCGCCACGTCCAGCTCTAACAAGTGTAGCAAACAAGCTGTTTAAATAGAGTATAATCCGACATCCCCTTATTTACTGGAATATTCTGATTATGGGAGCCCCTGCAGCAATTGTTAATCGCCCGAAGAACGCGAAAGAGTATAAGCGGAATTAACGCCCCTTTTACGCCCAATCTATTATAAACAACGGGACGCTGGCAATCGCTTGGCGTCGAAGAGCATGCCCCGGTCTATCAGTTAATCATTCGACCAACACGGCTGAATAAATCCGGCCGTACAACCAGAGGAAAATACCATGGACTTTGCATACAGCCCCGGAACCCAGGAAGTACTCGCTCGTGTCCAGAAGTTTATGGACGACCACATTATCCCACGTATTCGCCAGTACCACGAGGAAACACAGGCCGGCAAATATCCGGTTTCCTTCATGGCCGACCTGCGGGAACTGGCCAAAGCGGAAGGCCTGTGGAATATGTTCCTGCCGCACCTGAAAGACGACGAGCCCGGCACCCGCCTCACCAACCTGGAATATGCACCCATCGCTGAAATCACGGGCCGTGTTGCCTGGGCCCCGGAAGTTTTTAACTGCAACGCGCCGGACACCGGCAATATGGAACTGCTACACATGTTCGCCAGCGAGGAGCAGCGCGAGCAGTGGTTGATCCCACTGCTGAATGGCGAGTTCCACTCCGCCTTCGCCATGACCGAACCGGATGTGGCCTCCTCCGATGCCACCAATATCACCACCCGGATGCAGCGTGAGGGCGACGAGTATGTGATTAACGGCCGCAAATGGTTTATCTCCAATGCCGGACGTCAGGACTGCAATGTTTTTATCGTCATGGGCAAGACCGATCCCGACAACGACAACGTTCATAAGCAACAGAGTATGATCCTGGTGCCGCGGGATACGCCTGGGCTGGAGATTGTGCGCAATCCCACCGTACTAAACCACCACTCCCCCGAAGGTCACTGTGAGATCGTGTTCCGCAATGTACGGGTTCCGGTCAGCAATCTGCTCGGTGAAGAAGGCAGCGGCTTTGCCCTGGCCCAGGCGCGGCTTGGGCCGGGACGCATACACCACTGCATGCGCTCTATCGGTGCCGCGCAGCTGGCGCTGGAACTGATGGTCGAACGCGCGCAAGAGCGTAAGACCTTTGGCAAGTACCTGCACCAGCACGGCAGCATTGGCGAGGGCATCGCCAGGTCGCGTATTGAAATTGAAACCGCCCGCCTGCTGGTCTTGAAATCCGCCTGGATGATGGACAATGTGGGCGCGAAAGCAGCGCGTAAGGAAATCTCCATGATCAAGGCGCTCATACCCTCTATGCACACCACCATCGCCGACCGCGCTATGCAGGTATTTGGTGCCATGGGACTCACGCCAGATACACCGCTGGCGGACATCTACACCTGGGGGCGCTGCCTGCGCTTTGCAGACGGCCCGGACGAGGTTCACCTGCAGGCTATTGCCCGCATGGAGATCAAGAGTAGCCAGGCGACGCTGGGTGCCTCCGCAGCCTACCTGACGCCGCCCGAACGTTTGTGATAACACACGGGTACTTACTAAGATGTCTGTGACGAAACTACTGATTGCCAACCGAGGTGAAATAGCAATTCGCATCATGCGCGCGGCGGCCGAATTGAATATTGAAACGCTGGCCGTGTACTCGGAGGACGATCGTGACGCATTGCATGTGAGTAAAGCTGACAGCGCCAAATCCCTGCGTGGTAACGGAGCGGCGGCTTATCTTGATGCCAAGCAGATCGTACAAATGGCGAAAGATACTGGCTGCAATGCCATCCACCCCGGCTATGGCTTCCTTAGCGAGAATGCGGCTTTTGCCCGCCTGTGTGCACAGCATGCTATTACCTTCGTCGGCCCACAACCGGAAACGTTAGCATTGCTCGGTGACAAGGGGCAGGCACGGCTGTTCGCCAACCGCTGTTCTGTGCCGGTGCTGGCGGGCACTGACGCTGCTACCAGTTTGGATGAGGCGCGCCTATTTTTCACAAATCTGGGCGCCGACGCGGCGATAGTTATTAAAGCGCTGGCCGGCGGCGGTGGGCGCGGTATGCGCGTGGTTCGGCAGCAGGAAGAGATTGACGCGGCCTATGGGCGTTGTCAGTCAGAGGCGTTGGCCGCGTTTGGCAGCAATGATGTTTACGTGGAACAACTGATTCCCCGCGCCCGCCACATCGAGGTGCAGATTATTGGTGATGGTTCTGGCGCAGTCGCTCATCTTGGCGAACGCGAGTGCAGCATTCAACGGCGCCACCAAAAATTAGTAGAGGTAACGCCAAGCCCCGGCTTGCCAGCAGCGCTGCGTGATCGCTTATGCGCCGCCGCCGTGCACATGGCGCAGACAGCGAATTATTCCAGCCTTGGCACGTTTGAATTCCTGCTGGATTGCGAACCGATAGATGGGGGTAGCAATTATAAGTTTTATTTTATTGAAGCCAACCCACGGTTGCAGGTAGAACATACGATTACCGAAGAGGTCACTGGTATAGACCTGGTACAAACGCAGTTGCAGTTGGCGGCCGGCCGTTCGCTGCAAGAACTGAATCTATTGCAGCCACAAGTGCCAAAGCCGCGCGGTTTTGCCATGCAAATGCGCATTAATAGCGAGACGATGAGCGCAGATGGCGACGTTCGGCCGGCAGGCGGAACCGTGTCCGCGTTCGAGCCGCCGTCCGGCTTCGGTGTGCGCACCGACACTGGCGCGTATGCAAATTACACGATTAATCCCGCGTTCGACTCGCTGCTAGCCAAGTTGATTGTGCGCTCGAATGCTGCCGATTTCAGCGCGCTGCTCAGTCGAAGCTACCGCGCCTTGTGTGAATTCAGGATTGCCGGTGCGACGACCAATATCGGATTTCTGCAGAATCTCGTGAGCCACCCGGAATTTATCGCCAATCGGATTTACACGCGTTTTGTCGACGATCACATTGCCGAGTTGCTTGCGGGAGCCGAACATCAGGCATTGTTCGTCAACGCTGAACCAGCAACATCTAGCAAAAGCACTCAGTATGACAGCGCTTCTTACCCTGCCGGGCCGGCCGGTGCCGAACCGGTAACCGCACCCATGCAAGCCACCGTTGTTAGTATTTTGGTCACTCAAGGGGATCAGGTTCACGCAGGCCAGCAGCTATTGATACTGGAAGCGATGAAGATGGAACATGTAGTCAACGCCGGTGTGAGCGGCATCGTCGCCGAGTTGGCGATCACCAGCGGTGCTACTGTGCTGCAAGGCCAACCTTTGTTATTTATCAGCGCGGCCGACGTGGCGGTCAGGGAAGAGGCAAAAGCAGAAGCGCTGGATTTAAATCATATTCGCGACGATCTCACTGAAGTGCGGCAGCGCCATGCCGTTGGATTGGATCCGGCACGCCCCAATGCGGTGGCGAAACGACGTAACACCGGGCAACGCACGGCACGCGAAAATATCGCCAACTTATGTGACGCAGATAGCTTCGTCGAATACGGCCCCCTTGTGGTTGCCGCACAGCGCTCGCGTCGCTCACTGGAGGACTTGATCAGGAACACCCCGGCAGACGGTTTGGTGGGCGGCATTGGCTCTGTTAATGGTGATCTGTTCGACCAGGATGTAGCCCGCTGCATCGCCATGTCGTACGACTACACCGTGTTGGCGGGCACACAAGGTGCGAAGAATCATGCGAAGAAAGACCGCCTGTTTGAGTTGGCCGAACGCTGGCGCTTGCCACTGGTGCTGTTCGCCGAGGGGGGTGGCGGGCGCCCCGGCGACACCGATGTGCAAGGCGCCGGCGGGCTGGACTGCATGGCGTTTTACTATTTTGCGAAACTGTCCGGTCTGGTGCCGTTGGTGGGCGTGGTCTCGGGCCGCTGCTTCGCCGGCAATGCTGCCTTGCTGGGTTGCTGCGATGTGATCATTGCGACGGCCAATGCGAATATCGGCATGGGTGGCCCGGCCATGGTCGAAGGCGGCGGCCTGGGAGTATTTACGCCCGAGGAAATAGGCCCGATGGATGTGCAGGTGCCGAACGGCGTGGTGGATATTGCAGTAGAAAACGAAGTAGAAGCCGTGCGGATCAGCCAGCAATATCTAGCCTATTTTCAAGGTGCGCTAAGCACCTGGGAGTGTGCCGACCAACGTTTGCTGCGCACTCTCATTCCGGAAAATCGCTTACGTATTTACGACGTGCGCGCGGTGATCGAAACGCTGGCCGATAATGGCTCGGTGTTGGAGCTACGCAAGGCGTTCGGTCCCGGCATGGTCACCGCATTAGTCAGGGTTGAGGGCCGTGCACTGGGAGTGATCGCCAACAACCCCAGGCATCTGGCCGGCGCCGTCGACCGTGAGGGCGCAGATAAGGCCTCGCGGTTTATGCAGCTCTGTGATGCATTTGCCATTCCCCTGTTATTTTTATGCGACACGCCGGGCATTATGGTCGGCCCGGAGTCTGAAAAAACCGCGTTGGTGCGCCATGCCGCACGCATGTTCGTCACCGCCGCCAGCCTCAGTGTGCCGTTCTTCACCATAGTGTTGCGTAAATCATACGGCCTTGGCGCGATGACGATGGCCGGTGGCAGCTTCAAGGCACCGCTATTTGTGGTGGCGTGGCCAACCGGTGAGTTTGGCGGCATGGGTCTTGAAGGCGCAGTAAAACTCGGTTTTCGCAAGGAACTGGAAGCCGTAGAAGAGCCGGAAAAGCGTCACCAGTTATACCAGGACCTGGTAGCTAAAGCGTACGAGCAGGGCAAGGCGACCAGTACCGCAGCGTATTTCGAGATTGATGATGTGATCGACCCGGCCGACTCACGGCGCTGGATTAGTCACGCCTTACTGTCGGCGCCGCCGGTTGAGAAAGGCACTGTTAAAAAAAGGCCATTTGTAGATACCTGGTAAGCTACTTTACGTACAATTGAAATTGATCAGTTTGGCTTTTTTAGCCGCAACCCCCTATCGGTGGATCTGAGCGGGCCTGGTGCCTGGTTCTGAGGAGACTGAAACGAGATGACTACACAACTGATACGCAAATACCTGCTGCAGCTAAGCGAGATTCCCCACGACCTCGACGAGGTAATCACTATCGACTCCGACCGGGAAGTGGATCCGCAGTCAGTGGGGATGACCCGAGAAGATGTGGACTCGATTTGGAATAGCATCGTCAAGCTGTACCGTACCGGTACCCACCCTGCGATCACCGTCAGCATTCGCCGTCGGGGCAAGCTGCTGATATCTCGCGGTATCGGCCATGCCCGGGGCAACGGCCCGAAGGACGCACCGGACACTAAAAAGGTTCTGGCCACGGCGGACACACCGGTCTGCCTCTACTCCACCTCCAAGGGCATCACCGCCCTTCTGATGCATATGCTGGCGGAAGAAGGCCTGATAAACATCATGGACCCGGTGGCCTTCTACGCCCCTGAGTTCGCCCGCAACGGCAAGCATAACATCACCATTCACCAGATCCTGGCCCACCGCGGCGGCATCCCTGGCTTGCCTGCGAACGTGGACGTGGAGGTGCTGTGGGACGAGGACAAGACCTGGGAACTGCTTTGCGATGCCAGGCCGATCATAACCGACGGCTCCAGGCTGGCCTACCACGCCATCACCGGGGGGTTCGTACTGGAACGCGTGGTGCGCCAGGTTACCGGCGACAACATCAACGTCTATATCGACAAGAAAATCCGCCAACCCATGGGCATGCAGTACTTCACCTACGGAATCGAGAAGGAGCACAGGGACCACCTGGCCCGCTCCTATGTTACCGGTCCGCGCCCAGGGCCCGTGTTGAGTCATTTCATAAAGCGTGCCCTGGGCGCTGACATAAGCAAAATCGAAACACTGGTCAACGACCCGCGCTACCAGGAGGCCATCATACCCTCCGGCAATCTGGTGGGCAGTGCCGATGAGGTGTCGGCCTTCTTCCAGATGATGCTGGATGGCGGCAAGTTTGGCCGGCGGCGCATCTGCACCGAGGCCACGGTGGCGCGGGCGGTGCAGGAATTTGGCAAGCGCAGCATAGACCATACCCTGATGATGCCGATGCGTTACAGCGCCGGCCTAATGCTCGGCGGCAGTCCCTTCGGCGTATGGGGCCCGAACAGTCACCACGCCTTCGGTCACCTGGGGTTGATCAACAAATTCAACTGGGCCGACCCGCAGCGGGAGATCTCGGTGTCACTGCTGAACTCAGGCATCCCGTTGCTTACACACCATGTGGTGCCGCTGGTGAATATCCTGCGCACCATCGGTAATCGCACCCCGAAAGTGAAGAAACTCAAGCCGTTCCACCTGAGCGTCGCCGGCGCGGCCACTTGACGATGGCGTGCACTGAACTGCTGGAAGAGAGGGCAAGTTAACTAGTGTAGTGCACACTCACCAGAGCAACAGCCCTGTTTTCGCTTATCGATGTGTTAGCAATAACTATCGACAGTGTAGCCAGGAACTTTTACCCTACCGCTACGCAGCCAGAAAATCTGGTCACACATTGAAGAATTAAGGAGAGTTGCTATGCCAGAATTACAAACCGTATTGATAACCGGCGCATCAGAAGGTATAGGCCGCTGCTTTGCCGAAGTGTTCGCCAAACGTGGCCACGATCTGGTTCTGGTGGCACGCAATCAGTCCAGGCTCAATGATCTGGCGGCTGCGCTTAGTGCGGAGTATTCGATCGATGCGCAAACGTTTGCCGCCGATCTCATTCCGCGCGATGCGCCACAGCAGTTGTTTGAGCAACTTGACCAGCAGCAGATCGAGGTCGATATTCTGGTTAACAATGCGGGCATGATGGTGGTAGAAAAGTTCGATAGCAGTGACGCGGATGCCTTGAATAACCTGCTACAGCTGAATATTCAGAGCCTGGTGAATATGACCCACCAGTTTGTTAGGCCAATGCTAGCGCGCGGCCGCGGTAAAATTCTCAATGTGGGTTCGGTAGCCAGCTTTATGCCTACGCCTACTTTCAGCGTATACGGCGCCAGTAAAGCGTTTGTTTTGTCTTTTAGCGAAGGTATTTCAGAGGAGCTAAAAGGCACGGGAGTGACGGTGACCTGTGTGTGCCCGGGTTTCACCGACACCAATATGTTAAGCGATGCAAAAGGCCTGGAAAAACGCATCCCTCGCTTTCTGAAGGCTGACCCCGCGAAACTCGCGGAAGAAGCCTACGTCGCCTGTATGAAAGGCGACGTCGTGTTCGTCGACAGCTTAGCCAATAAAGCGCTGGTGCAATTCGCCACTCACTATCCACGCCGCCTGGTGCGCGGCATCAATGGGTTATTAGTGCGGTTGGGATGAGAATGCGGCGGCCCGCCATCACATTATTGGCGGCCATCACGGCGTCGCCCTTGAGTACCAAAACCGTTACAAAACTCGACCCCGCCAGCGTCTGCGTAGAACCAAAACGAGAGTGCCATTTTCACTGGCGTAAGCAAGCTCAAGCTAGTCGTCAGACTATAATCGTCGGGCTATAATAGGTTCAGCACTTTCTTTGGTTCCAGACACTGACTTTCTGGAACGATAATAAACTGTACAAGGAAACACCATGAAGCAACTGACGGGGCTCGACGCCTCATTCCTGAACATGGAAACACCCAACACTTTCGGGCATGTAACCGGCCTGATGCTGTTCGATCGGCCCAGCCCGGATTTCGACCCCTATGCCACAGTGTACGAGAAGTATGCCTCGCTGATCGGCCTGCTTGAACCGATGCGGCGACGGCTGGTAGAGGTACCGTTTGGCCTGGACAATCCGTACTGGGTGTTTGATCCGCATTTTGATATCGATTATCACATTCGCGAAATCAGCATTGCGAAACCGGGCCTGGTAGACCAGCTGGCGGAGCAGGTAAGCCGAATAGTGGGCCGTCCCATGGACCGCAGTCGCCCGTTGTGGGAAGTGTATGTGATCGATGGCCTCGCCAATGGCTGGTGGGGCCTGCTGACAAAATTCCACCACTCGACCATCGACGGAGCGGCGGGACAGTTAATGCTGTCAGCGATTCTTTCCACGCAACCGGACGATTCCCCTGCGCCTGCGAGCCCGGAGTGGGAACCGGAGCCGGTACCGGGGCAAACGGAAATGCTCCGGCTGACCCTGAAGAGGTTGGCTAAAAACCCGTTTATGGCAGTGAAAGCCCAAGCCAGGATGTTACGGACCGTGGCGAAAGCAATCGGTATCGCAGATGTGTCCGGGGCGGCATCGTTCGCACGCGACGCGGTCTACCGGCTACTGGGACGCGCCAAGACAGACCAGCCCTGGGTAGCGATGCCTCTGACGCCCGCCCCGCCCACACCCTGGAACAAGTCAATCACACCGCACCGCCGCTTCGCTATGCGCACCACCTCACTGGAAAATATCAAGCGGCTGAAGAATGCTACCGGCGGGACGGTAAACGACATCGTGATGGCCATCTGCACAGGTGGTTTGCGCCAGTACCTGCTGGCACACAACGCGCTGCCCGACAAACCCCTGCGGGCGATGGTGCCGGTGTCGATTCGCACCGGGGAAGAGTCCGACCCATGGACCAACCGCGTCTCCGGGCTGGTGGCAGAGCTGCCGACAAATTGCGACGATCCGCTGGAACGGGTCGCCCTGTGCCGCAAGGCAATGGGCGTCGCCAAACAGAAGTTCGAGTTAATGCCCGCAGAGACACTCATTGATATCGCCCAGTCCTCGCCCCCGGTCGTATCGGCCGCTGCGGCGCGTCTGGCTTCACGCCTTAAGCTGGCGGACCGCTTTACCATGCCCGCGAACCTGGTGATCTCGAATGTACCGGGGCCGCGGCAGCCGCTGTATTTCTCCGGCGCGCAGTTACAGCACCAGTTTCCCGTGTCGATCGTTACCGATGGACAGGGGCTGAACATTACGGTCCAGAGCTATAGGGATAGACTGGATTTCGGCTTCATCGTCGACCGCGATCTCGTACCCGACGTGTGGGATCTCGCCGATATGCATATTGAGGAGATCTCACGGTTGCTGCAGGCAACCGGTACGGAGGGGGCCGAGTCACCGCGCGCGGCGCCGCGCCGCGGCCCGATGCGGAAAGTCCTGGCAGCCAAGCGCGCTTCGGCTAAACCTAAGGCCAGCAAGACACCGGCAAAGAAAAAGCTGGCGGCCAAGAAAAAGACAGTGGTAAGGAAAAAGCGAGCGGTGAGTAAAAAGGCGGCGACACCGAAAAAGACACTCGCAAAGAAACAGCGGTGAGAATAGTGGCCGCCACCAGTTGCAGTCCGGGTCAGTAAGGGGAATACTTTCATCAACAATGAAATCGCCAGCGAAGCCGGTGTAGACATCATACTGGTCGGTAACTCACTGGGTATGGTCGTGCAAGGCCACGACAGCAGCCTGCCGGTGACGGTGGAGGACATCGCCTACCATGTGCGCTGTGTAAGAAGGGGCAATCGCGGTGCGATGATTATGGCCGATATGCCGTTTATGAGTTATTTCTTCGAGACCACAACGCTGGAAAACGCCGCTATATTGATGCGTGCCAGCCTCGCTGGGCAAGAAAGTCACCGAAATACTCGATATTCCAGTCCTCGGCATAGGCGCCGGGCCGGATACCGACGGCCAGATTTTGGTCTGGCATGACTTGCTGGGCCTCTACCCCGGTAAACCCCGCCAAGTTTGTGAAAAGCTTCCTGGCAGGCGGTAGCGGCGGCATTCAGGGCGCCGTTGCCGACTATGTCGAGGCGGTAACAAGCGCTACGTTTCCAGCGCCGGAACATTGCTACAATTAGCGCGGCGCATTTGCAAGGTCTTGCCGCAGATACGTTGCCGATAAAAGAAATAGCAACCCGCACAAAATACCGATCACTGGCAGCGTGTACAACATTGCATAACGCAAAGACTCAGCCGCATAGCTTGGTGCCAGTGCATCGCTTAGGACACCAATGACCACAGGGCCCAGGCCGAGTCCAATTAAGTTAAGGATAAAAAACAGTACTGCCGATGCGGTGGCGCGCATGCGCAAGCCCACCAGACCATGCGTCATCGCCAGACACGGGCCAATATACCCGGTGAGCAGAAAACCTGGCAATAATTGCAGCAGCAATGCGGCGAGTTTGCTGTCAGTGAGAAGAAACAGCACTAAAAAGGGCACAACCAGAAATGCCGCGGCCGCAGGCAACCACATATACCAACGCCGGTCGCGTTTGCCGAGCTGGTCGGCAAGATAGCCCATGCTAAACGTTCCCAGGGCCCCGAATAACCCCGAACCCAGCGCCAGCCACATCCCCAGTTCGCCTGTACCCATGCCGTGTATGCGAATAAAAAATGGCGCCAGCCAATTTGCGGCGCCATAACCAATCATCGCATTCAGCGCTACGGCTATCGATAAATAGCGAAACGACCGGCGCGACCACAACAGCGCCAACACTTCTCCCAGCGAAGACGTTGCCTGATCAGCAGACACATTAGATTCCGAGAATCCACGCCGCGGCTCTGCCAGCGTGCAGCGCATTAGCACGGCGATTGCCAAGCCGGGTAAGCCCACCACCATAAAAGCGACGCGCCAGCCGAAGAATTCGTTAAGCCAGCCGCCGAGTAAAAACCCGAACAGAATGCCGACATTAATGCCGGTGGAATAAAACGCTAACGCCGTGGCGCGCTGCTGTGGTGGAAAGATGTCGGACAGCATCGAATGCGCCGGCGGGCTGCCGCCCGCCTCCCCCACGCCGACCCCAATACGCGCAGCCAGTAATTGCGTAAAGTTGCCGGCCAGACCGCTGAGTGCGGTCATCAGACTCCAGGTGCCGATAGCCATGGCGATAATATTGCGCCGCACCCAGCGGTCGGCGAGCCTTGCAATGGGAATACCCGCCGTCACGTAAAAAACGGCGAAGGCGAAGCCAGTCAGCAAACCCAGTTGGGAGTCAGACAAGCCCAACTCGAGTTTGATCGACTCCTGCAGAATAGCCAGCAGTTGCCGATCGATAAAATTAAACGCATACACCAGCGTCAGCAGGCCAAGCGCGTAGTAGCGATAAGGCTGGCTGTGGTAAGGGTCGGAGCTGTCGGTTACTTCGCTAGCGCTATTGGCAATGGAGCTGTCGGCTGCCATTTATTATTTGCCTTTGTTAATATCGGTGTCGCTATTCTGCGCTCTTTTCCCAGCTATCACTCGCAATTATGTGTGAGTATAAACGGAATTAACGCCCCTTTTGCGTCCAATCTATTATAAACAACGGGCCGTTGGCAATCGCTTATCGCGGTTGAGGCGGCTGCCGGTTACT
>RCMY010004862.1_pt1 | contig 11488 bp, 13 predicted proteins | sample 2041341 | NCBI WGS metagenome assembly RCMY01 (sample SAMN09708234, study PRJNA481090) | Marine sediment metagenome, whole genome shotgun sequencing project.
TCCCGTCACCCCCGTCAAAGGCACTTTCAAAAGCCCCGTGGGCGTCACCATCGACGACGACACCCTCGACGGCGCGCCGTATTTCACCGGTCGCCTGATCAAAGGCGTGAAGAACGGCCCCAGCCCCGCATGGCTGCAAACCCGCCTCAAAGCCATCGGCCTGCGCCCCATTTCGGCCCTCGTCGACATCACTAATTTCATGACCTTCGACCGCAACCGCCCGCTTCACGTCTTTGACGCCGACAAGGTGCAAGGCGACTTGCGCGTCCACCGCGCAAAAGGCGGCGAAACGCTCCTCGCGCTTGACGACAAAACCTACACCTTTGCCCCCGGCATGATCATCATTTCCGGCGATGGCACGGTGGAAAGCATCGCTGGCGTCATGGGCGGCGAAGCAAGCGGCGTGTCCGAAGACACCACAAACGTCTTTCTGGAAAGCGCCTACTGGGACCCGATCACCATCGCCCACACGGGCCGCGCGCTTAAAATCAACTCCGACGCCAAATACCGTTTCGAACGCGGCGTAGACCCCGACTTCACGCTCCCCGGCTTGGAGCTTGCGACGCAAATGGTCCTCGACCTCTGCGGCGGCGAAGCCTCCGACGTGGTAAGCGCGGGCGCCGTCCCCGACACAAAACGCGCCTACAAACTCGACACGGATCGCTGCTCGTCCCTCGTCGGCATGGACATCCCCGCCGAAACCCAGCGCGCGACACTAGAGGCCTTGGGCTTCACAATGGATGGCGACATGGCCACTCCGCCAAGCTGGCGCGGCGACGTGCAAGGCACAGCCGATCTCGTCGAAGAGGTCGCCCGCATCGCGTCCCTGTCGAACCTCAAACCAAAACCCATGCCCCGCATGATCCCCGGCGTCCCCAAAGCCATCCTGACGCCGCTGCAAAAACGCGAGCAAATCGCGCGCCGCACCACGGCGGCCTTGGGCTATAACGAGTGCGTCACCTACAGTTTCATCGACGAAGCCGCCGCGCAGTTGTTCGGCGGCGGCACCGACGCCACCCGCGTCGCCAACCCGATCTCATCGGAAATGACCCACATGCGCCCGACGCATCTGGCGGGCCTGTTGCAAGCCGCCGCCCGCAACCAATCGCGCGGGTTCGCAGACCTCGCCCTGTTCGAAGTCGGCACCATCTTCCAAGGCGGCGAACCCGGCGAACAGGAACAACTCGTCACCGGCATCCGCATCGGAGCCACTGGACCCAAAGACCCCCACGGCGCGCGTCGCCCCGTCGACGTGTTCGACGCCCGCGCCGACGCCGAAGCGGTGCTGTCCGCCTTGGGCGCACCAACACGGACGCAATTCTCGCGCAGCGCAAAAGACTGGTGGCACCCCGGACGGTCCGCCCGGATCACACTAGGACCGAAAATCATCCTCGGCTCCATCGGCGAACTGCACCCGAAAACCCTGCGCGAACTAGGCGTCAAAGGCCCAGCCGTCGGCTTTGCGATCCACCTTGCCAATATCCCGCAACCCAAAGCTAAATCCGCTTCACGCGGCGCGCTTAAAATGAGCGATCTGCAAACCGTCGAACGTGACTTCGCCTTCGTTCTGGACACAGACGTCGAAGCCATGACCTTGGTTAACGCGGCGCTTGGCGCGGACAAAGCCCTCATCCAGGACGTCCGCGTGTTTGACGAATTCATCGGCGGCAGCCTTGGTGACGGAAAAAAATCGCTGGCCATCAGCGTGCGCATTCAACCAACCGACAAAACGCTGACGGACGAGGAAATCGAAACCGTCGGCGCGAAAATCGTCGAGAAAGTCGGCAAAGCCACAGGCGGCACATTGCGCGGATAACGCCGCGCCCAAGTCACGACAAAACGGAGAGCGACCATGACCATGAAAGTATATCTGTCCGGCGAAATTCACACGGATTGGCGCGAGCAGATCATCGAAGGCTCCAAAGATCTCGACCTTGTGTTCTCAGCGCCCGTCACCGATCACGCTGCGTCCGATGATTGCGGCGTGGCCATTCTTGGGGACGAGCCGAACAAGTTCTGGCATGACCACAAAAGCGCCAAAGTAAACGCCATCCGAACCCGCCATGGCATTGAAAACGCTGACATTGTTGTTGTGCGTTTTGGCGAAAAGTACAAACAGTGGAACGCCGCGTTTGATGCCGGAATGGCTGCCGCTTTGGGCAAATCGTTCATCGTTCTAAGCCAACCCGACCATCAACACCCCCTGAAAGAGGTCCATGCCGCGGCCCTCGCTGTTGCGCAGGAACCACGGCAGGTCGTTGAGATTTTGAACTACGTCCTGACCGGTAAGCTGCCGGGTAACTAGCCTTCCCGCGCCGGTATGTTCAGTCCACGCTGAACAGCCGGACGCGCAAGGAAGCGGTCAAGATAGGCTGGAACATGGGTCAGCTCATCCCAGCCCAATATCTCTTTGGTGCCGTAGGATTCAAGCGCCCACAGCCATGGCGCAATCGCGATATCGGCGATTGAATACTCACCGGCAATCCAATCACGCGTTGCCAACTGACCTTCCAGCACCGCCAAAAGCCGTTTCGCTTCATTGAGATAGCGCTCTCGTGGGCGCGGGTCTTCGATTTCCTTGCCGGCGAATTTCACGAAATAGCCAATCTGCCCAAACATCGGGCCAATGCCTCCCATCTGAAACATCAGCCACTTTAGCACGTCGTATTTGGCAACGCCCTCTGGCATCAGTTTGCCGGTCTTTTCGGCGAGGTAAATCAGGATCGCGCCGCTTTCAAACAGCTCAACAGCCTGACCGCCGGGGCCATTCGGATCGATTATTGCCGGGATTTTGTTGTTCGGGTTCAGGGACAAGAACTCCGGGCTCCTCACATCCGCATCCGACAGCGTCACCCTGTGCGCTTCGTAGTCGAGGCCAAGCTCTTCAAGCGCAATCGAAACCTTAACGCCGTTTGGCGTCGGAAAGCTGTAAAGTTGGATGACATCAGGCCGGGTCGCGGGCCACCGATTTGAAATCGGATGGGTGGTAATTGGGCTTTCAGCATTCATCGTCCGGTCCTTCAGTTTTACACTCACTCTTGATTACCAACTAGGGTCTTTCAGTCGGGTATTAACCCCTAACTTATGTGCAAATTCGTGCTAACGGGTGTGCGGGAATGACGCGAGGGATGTGCGCAGTCCGCAAATTTGGAAAAGTGAGAATAAAAATGCTAAACGAATTCAAAGACTTCATCGCCAAGGGCAATGTCATGGACATGGCCGTTGGTATCATCATCGGCGCGGCATTTACCGCAATCGTAGCGTCACTTGTTGGCGATCTTATTAACCCAATCATCGGCTTGTTCATGGGCGGCGTCGACTTCTCGAATAACTACGCGGTTCTTTCGGGTGACGTCGCTGAGGGCGCAAGCCTTACAGCCGCGCGCGAAACCGGCGCGTCTGTCTTCGCGTATGGCTCATTCATCATGGCAATCATCAACTTCCTGATCATCGCTTGGGTGGTGTTCATGTTGGTTAAGACGGTCAACCGTGTGAAAGAAGCAGCCGAAAAGGACGACGAGATTGCACCCGAGGTCGTGACCGGCCCGTCGGAGAAAGATCTCCTCATGGAAATCCGCGACGCTTTGCAAACTCGGGCGTAAAATACCGATAAATCGTGACAACGGGGTCCGCTGCGGCGGGCCCTTTTTTGCGCCCGACATTCAGGCTAGAATTGACGAAATCAACGGAGATCACCATGGCAGCTATTCCCCCGGTCTGTGATGTCGGCTGGCCCGCCCCGGACTTCAAACTTCCCGCAACGGACGGAAAAACCTACGCGCTGGATGACCTTGCCGGGGCGAACGGGACGGTCATTGTCTTCATGTGCAACCACTGCCCCTATGTGCTTGCTGTCCTGGATCGCATCATTCGAGACGCGCGTGACCTTGCGGCGCATGGCGTTAATGTCGTCGCTATCAGCTCCAATGACGCGGCGATGTATGCCGCCGATAGCTTTGAAAACATGGCGAAAATGGCGGAAACGCACCGCTTTCCGTTCCCGTATCTTTACGATGAAGACCAAGGCGTTGCGCGTGCTTACGGCGCTGAATGCACGCCCGACTTCTTCGGCTTGGATGCCGAACGACAGCTGCAATACCGGGGTCGCCTCGACGCATCCCGCGCCAGCACCGGTCCCGCCGACCTCAAACGAGATCTCTTCGATGCGATGAGCCAGATCGCGCAAACCGGCAATGGCCCCACCGACCAGATCGCGTCGATGGGGTGTTCAATCAAGTGGAAGGCGGTCTAAAAGAAGACCGCCTACATCACATTTTAAGCGCCAATTGCGGCGATACCACATCGATCCCAAGCGCGCGGCCGACCGCATAATACGTCAACGTCCCGGCATGGACGTTCAGGCCGTTCAGCAAATGCTCGTCGTCCTCGCAGGCCGCTTTCCAGCCCTTATCCGCCAGTGAAAGCATGAACGGCATGGTCGCATTGGTTAACGCGATGGTCGACGTCCGCGCCACTGCGCCCGGCATATTGGCCACGCAATAGTGCATGATGCCATCAACCTCGTAGATCGGATCCTGATGGGTCGTTGCTTTTGATGTCTCAAAGCATCCGCCCTGATCAATTGCCACGTCCACGATTGCAGCGCCCGGCTTCATCGTCGCCAAGTCCGCCCGGCTGACCAACTTCGGAGCCGCCGCGCCGGGGATCAAAACCGCACCGATCACTAGGTCGGCGTTGGCGACCAATTCCGCCGTCGCTGCCGCGCTTGCGTAGCGGTTCTTGAACGTGCCACCAAAGACGTCGTCGAGATACCGAAGGCGGGGCAGGGACCGGTCCAGAATTGTCACATCCGCACCCATACCAGCCGCGATTTTCGCCGCGTGTGTCCCCACAACGCCGCCGCCGATTACCAAGACATTGGCGGGGCCAACGCCCGGTACGCCACCCATCAATACACCGCGCCCGCCGTTGGCCTTTTGCAAAGTCCAAGCTCCGACTTGTGGCGCCAACCGGCCCGCGACTTCGGACATAGGCGCCAACAACGGCAAGCCGCCCTGACGATCCGTTACGGTCTCATAGGCGATACAGGTCGCGCCACTGGCGATCAAATCGCGGGTCTGCGCTGGGTCCGGTGCCAGGTGCAAATAGGTGAACAGCACTTGCCCTTCGCGCAACATCGCACGCTCGCCGGGTTGTGGTTCTTTCACCTTCACGATCATGTCGGCGGTCGCGAAAATCTCTTCCGCCGTGTCCAACACCACAGCGCCCGCTGCGCGATAATCGTCGTCGGTAAAGCCAGCGCCCGCGCCGCCTCCCGCCTGAACGACCACGTCGTGACCATGTCCCACGGCCTCGCCTGCGGTCGACGGCGTCATGCCGACGCGAAATTCCTGTGGTTTAATCTCTTTTGGGCAACCGATTTTCATGGCAGTTTCTCCTCCTGCGGCTTTGGGCCATTTGCCTCTATTCTCGCGAACAAAAGCCGTCGATTTCTCTGGCTGTTTGCGGTAAAACCGGCAAACTATTCGAAGAAATCGCCCTTAGACGATGGAATCATGCGCCATGACAGAACTAGACGCGACGGATGCCCGTATTCTCACAGTCCTTCAACGCAAGGGCAGGATATCAAACGCGGACCTGTCCGAAGAAGTACACTTATCGGCCTCCGCCTGCCACCGTCGGGTGCAGCGGCTTGAAGAGGCGGGCATTATTCGTGACTACGTCGCCCTTCTGGACCCCCGCAAACTCGGTCGCCCCACGGTCGTTTTCGTCGAAATCACGCTGTCGGGCCAAGCGGACGAAGTATTGGATGCGTTCGAAAAGGGCGTGCGCGTGATCCCCGACGTTCTGGAATGTCATTTGATGGCGGGCTCCGCCGACTACCTGTTGAAGGTCATCGCGCAAGACACCGAAGATTTCGCTCGCATCCACCGGCGCTACCTCGCGCGCTTGCCGGGTGTCGCGCAGATGCATTCGTCCTTCGCGCTTCGCACCGTGCGTCAGACGACCGCTCTTCCGGTCTAGACGTCGACGATCTCGAAATCGTGGGTGACGGTCGCCGTCGCTTCTAACATTCGCGTCGCCGAGCAGTATTTCTCGACCGACAATTCGATGGCCCGTGCGACTTTCACCGCCGACACATTCCGCCCCTTCACGACGAAATGCATGTGGATGCGCGTGAACACTTTGGGCACTTCACTGGCCCGGTCCGCGTCCAACTCAACGATCACATCGTCGATGTCTTCGCGCCCCTTCTCAAGGATCGACACCACGTCAAATGCCGAACATCCGCCCGCGCCCATAAGCACCAATTCCATCGCGCTTGGCCCCGGCTTCGCGGCATCCCCATGGGCGGTGCCCAAGGTCACGCGGAACCCGTCTTCGGTCGTGCCATCAAAAGCGCGGTCGCCTGTCCAGGTGACGGTGGATTTCATGCAGGAGCCCTCGTGTTAGATGATCACGCGCACCTAGTATGGCGGTGCGTGCAAGGCAAGCGAACCACGTTTAGAGCGCACATATATGCTCCCCGATGCACCGTTTTGGAGAACTTTGCCACCCAACGGCGTCCTGAATCCAAACTGGCCGCAAAAAAAAGACCCCCAGTCGAAAATGACTGAGGGCCTTTGGCAGCCGAGGGAACTGGTTTACGACTTTTTGGCGTCGTCTTCGTCGTCATCTTTGTCATCGGGAAGGTTAAAGAGGCTGTCCGCGTCGACAATCTTTTCTTCTTTTTCTTCTTCTTCTGCGCTGTCGTTATCTGAAAACGTGAACGTTTCAAGGCCAGATATAGCGGTCGGCATCTTCGGCTCGTCGGGCATGCCCAATGACTGTTCGGTCGAGACCAGCTTGCGACGCTCGTCATCCGACATCACACTGCCTTCTTTGGCCTTCTTCTCGTTCGCCTTTTGCACCGCTGCGTCCAATTCGGACTGCTTGGTCAGACCCAGGGCAACCGGGTCAACTGGCTGAATACTCGAGATATTCCAGTGTGTGCGGTCGCGGATCGACTGGATCGTTGGCTTTGTTGTGCCCACAAGCTTCGACACCTGACCGTCGGTCAATTCGGGGTGGAACTTCACCAGCCACAAAATCGCCGCCGGGCGATCCTGACGCTTGGACAACGGCGTATACCGCGGCCCACGGCGCTTTTCTTCGCCCACGGCAGCGGCGTTGAACTTCAGCTTCAGAATGTACTGGGGATTTCCTTCGCCCTTGTCGATCTCGTCTTGCGTCAACTGGTTGTTGGCAATCGGGTCGAACCCTTTGACGCCCTGCGCCACATCACCGTCCGCGATGCCCTGCACTTCAAGCTCGTGCAAATCACAAAAGTCAGCGACCTGCTTGAAGGTCATCGTCGTATTGTCCACCAGCCAGACGGCGGTTGCTTTGGCCATGATCGGTTTGTTCATGTGTTCGTCTCCTGCCATATCTGTCTTACGCCGTGAAATCGGGCGGTCCGGCTGGACCAAGGTGTCGATTTCGGGGAAGTTGGCGGGGATATAGTCCCGTTTCGTCCCGGAGGAAAGAGTAAATGCGTTGGGTAATTTTGTGGTTAATGTCCGTCACTGCCGCTGTGGCCGATGGCGAGACGGCTGGTGAGTTCGATTACTACGTCCTCGCCCTAAGCTGGTCCCCGACATGGTGCGCCCTCGAAGGCGACCAGCGCGGCTCGCCCCAATGCGACGATGACGCCGATTTCGGCTGGGTTCTGCACGGGCTTTGGCCGCAGTACGAACAGGGCTGGCCCGCCTACTGCAACACCGCGAACCGAAACCCGTCGCGCCGCGAAACCGCAGCGATGGCCGACATCATGGGATCGGGCGGATCGGCCTGGCACCAATGGAACAAACACGGCCGCTGTTCGGGTCTTTCGTCGCGCGACTATTACGCCCTTGCCCGCGAAGCCTACGCCAGCGTCACCCGACCGCAAGTCCTGCGACGCCTTGACCGCGCCGTCGAACTTCCGGCCTCAGTAATCGAAGCGGCCTTCCTCGAAGATAACCCGACGCTCACCGCCGACGGCCTCACCGTCACTTGCAAATCGGGCCGCATCCAAGAAGCCCGCATTTGCCTCACACGTGACCTCGAACCCCGCGCTTGCTCCGGCTCGGTCGCGCGCGATTGCACGATGCAGGACGCGCTTTTCTCACCGATAAACTAGGCCACATCCCAATCCGGCGCCCAAGCCGGGCTGACCCGGCGATCCCCATTCAACGCGTCCAAAGCATCCGTATCGCCAAAGCTCAGCGAGATATCCGCCGCCCGGAAATTCTGCTCAATCCGCTCAAGGTTGGATGACGACGGGATCGCGATATGTCCCTTGCCCAACAGCCACGACAAGGCGATCTGAGCCGCCGACGCATCATGGCGCTTGGCAATCCGCTCCAACTCGCCGCCCGACGCCGCTGCGCCCTTCGCCAGAGGCAAATACGCCGTCATCGGAATGCCCGCCGCCTGACAGTGATCAACAATCGGCGCATTGTGGAACATCACATTCAATTCGCACTGATTGGTCGCAATTTCGGACGCGCCCACCGCCGCAATCGCCTCGTCAATATGCCGCTTGGTAAAGTTCGACACACCGATATTGCGCGCCAACCCTGCTGCTTTCAAACCGACGATTTCTTCCATGTATTGCGCCAAAGGCACGGCATCATCCGGCGACGGCCAATGGACCAACAACAGGTCCACATAATCCATCCCTAGCCGCTCCAGCGACTCTTCAGCCGACGCCCGAACGTCGCCAGCACCCAACCGATCGTACCAAACCTTGGTCGTCACAAAAAGCTCATCGCGCGCAACGTCGGTGCCGCGTAAGGCTTGGCCCACTTCGACCTCGTTTTCGTAAAACGCCGCTGTATCGAAATGCCGATAGCCAACGCCAACCGCATGCTCAACGCAGCGCAAACACTCGTCGCCTTTGCGCATAAACGTGCCGTACCCAAGTGCCGGAACAACGCCGTAAGTGGGGATCAAAGTCATGCAGTCTCTCCTTCGCTAACGTTCAAAACGATCTTGCCGATGTGGTCGGCCTCCAAGGCGGTATGTGCGTCCGCCGCGTCTTTCAGTGGGAACACACGGTCCATCACAGGTCCGATCCGACCCGCGCCCAGCAAAGGCCAGACCCGCGCGCGCAACTCTTTTGCAATCGCAGTTTTTGCCGCCACGGACTGAGGTCGCAAGGTCGTCCCGCTTACCGTCAACCGCCGCACCATGATCTCTGCAAAGTTCAATTCCACCTTTGGGCCACCCAAAAATCCGATCATCTGCAACCGTCCACCGGTTTTCAATGACTTGATATTGCGCGGAATATACGACCCGCCGACCATATCCAGAATAAGATCAGCCTGCCCGGCCTCTTTCATCACCGCGACGAAATCCGCGTCGCGATAGTTGATCCCGCGTTCCGCCCCAAGGCCTTCACAAACCTTAACCTTCGCGTCCGTCCCCGCCGTCGCAAAGACCCGCGCGCCAAACCGATGTGCCAGTTGGATCGCCGTCGTCCCGATCCCCGACGTCCCGCCATGCACCAAGAACGTCTGCCCCGCAGTCAAACCCCCGGCCATAAATACGTTCGACCAAACGGTGAAATACGTCTCTGGCAAACAGGCCGCTTCCTTCAGGCCCATATCAGTCGGAACCGGCAGGCAATGCCGCGCTGGTGCCGTCACGAATTCCGCGTAACCACCACCCGGCAACAACGCACAAACCGCATCGCCCTCACGCCATTCCTCCACACCCGGACCGACAGCAGCAATATGCCCCGACGCCTCCAGCCCCGGCAGATCGCTTGCATCCGCAGGTGGCGCATAGCTCCCTGCGCGCTGCAACGCATCGGGGCGATTGACGCCCGCAAACGCGACCTTGATCAATACCTCGCCCGGCCCGGCCACCGGCACGGGTCGTTCACACAAAGCCAAAACCTCAGGCCCACCCGGAGCCGTAATTTCAATCGCGCGCATGTGTTTTCTTTCAGTGTTCAGAAGGTGGTCCGGGCGGATTCCACCGTCCCGGCAAGTCATTCAAATGCGACAAGTCAGGCGCTCTCACCTTGCCGAAAACCGCGTCCTGCAACGACAAAAACGGCTTGGCCAACGGGTTCTTCCTCAACCCGGCCTTCATCTTTTCAATCTGCATCACATTATCAATGCGCCGGTCGATAAACGCCATCGTGTCCGCCGCTCCGACACTTTCGTCCCCAAGCCAATACAACACGGTCGACGCCCAAACCCCCGACAACGTCGCGCGTTTGGTGTACCAGTTCACGTCCTTCGAGGCATCTCCCAGGGTTGTCCAAACCTTATCGGCGGTTTCCCAAATCAACTTCGCGCCCTCAGGCCCGTGCTGCGGCAACGTAAACAACGCCGACGCGCGGCGCACCGCCTCGCGGTCGCCCATCGCTTCAATGCGCAACTTTAATGCTGTGGCCACCTTGTCGCGAAATCGCATCTTGGCAAAGTCGGCCGTTTTCATCGCCGCCACCATCGCCGTATCCCCGCGCCGATGATACGCCACGGCCAGATCAATCGCGCCACGCGGACAGATGTTTCGTGCGGCGTCCATCTCCATCCCAAGGTCGGCCACAGCCGCCTTGAAACTCACCTCGGACCAGCCGTCAAACGGCACATGGGGCAGGACGGCATCCAGTAATTTTGCACGCGTTGTGTCGGTCATATCACGGCTCCTAGACTCATATCTCGCTGGTAGACAACATAGGTCCGCTTTGCTATAGCGCCACTTCCTGCAATTCTTGCAACTCTAACTTAGAAAGGTGGTGACAACCACATGCAGGTCAGTGTTCGCGACAACAATGTCGATCAGGCGCTTCGTGCCCTGAAGAAAAAGCTCCAGCGTGAAGGCGTCTTCCGTGAAATGAAGCTTCGGCAACATTTCGAGAAGCCCTCCGAGAAAAGAGCGCGTCAAAAGGCCGAGGCCATTCGTCGTGCCCGCAAGCTCGCTCGTAAAAAAGCGCAGCGTGAAGGTATGCTTTGAGCTCGATGCTATTGTAAGATCGCTGGGTCCTCTTTCGGGAAGACCAATGACGACCCCCGCAGCCTAGCTTCGGGGGTTTGTTGTTTTTAAGGGGGTTGCTTTGCGCCAGCGGTCGCTCCAAAACTTGCACCGGGGGCGACACCAAGGAGCACACTCATGGGTGCATGGACGGCCGATAGCTTCGGCAACGACACCGCGCTGGATTATTGCGCCGAGGTCACGGGATTGGACGACCTCCTCGCGACTCTCAAAGCCCTCGAAGCAGAAACCGATTACATCGACGCCGATCTCGCCTGCGAAGTGTTGGCCGCCGCCGACATCATCGCCGCGCTGATCGCCCGTCCCGCGCCGGATTTGCCTGACGACCTCGCACCGCGCCTCGACGCCTTCGCAACGCCCGACGACGCCACGATTGCCGCCACGACCAATGCCGTCATCCGCATTCGCGCGGGGTCCGAACTGACTGAACTGTGGGACGAAGCCGAAGGCGACGACTGGTCAGTCGCCATCGACGCCTTGCTGGCCCGGCTTGACC
>RCMY010004863.1_pt1 | contig 11487 bp, 14 predicted proteins | sample 2041341 | NCBI WGS metagenome assembly RCMY01 (sample SAMN09708234, study PRJNA481090) | Marine sediment metagenome, whole genome shotgun sequencing project.
ACTTGCACGAACGACGCACCAGCAGCCAGGGCACCAAATTGTCCGGCGGTGAACAGCAAATGCTGGCGATCGGGCGCATCTTGCGCACAGGTGCGAAACTGCTTTTGCTCGACGAGCCGACAGAAGGTTTGGCCCCGGTCATCATCGAACAGATCGGCCGGACAATTGCGACACTCAAGAAAGAAGGGTTCACCATCGTATTGGTGGAACAGAATTTCCGCTTTGCGGCATCGGTTGCCGACCGGCACTATGTCGTGGATCAGGGCAAGGTCGTGGATATGATTCCGAACGACAAGCTTGAAGAAAACACCGAGAAACTCCACGACTATCTTGGTGTCTGAACGATTTCATCAGCGCATTCGCGCCGTTAGAAGGCTGGCGCATTCGCGCCATTAAAAGGAGAAAGAGATGATCCAGAAACTTGCAATCAGTTCAGCGGCACTGTTCGCTGTGATTGGCGCCCCGGCGTTTGCGGATATCGACGTAAAGCTTGGCGTTCTAAACGATCGCTCGGGCGTTTATGCCGACTTGTCCGGCGAAGGTTCGGTTGTTGCCGCACGTATGGCTGTTGAGGATTTCAACGCTGCCGATAAAGGCATGAACGTTGAGATTATTTCGGCTGACCACCAGAACAAGCCTGATATCGGCTCGAACATTGCGCGCCAATGGTACGATGTTGAAGGCGTGAACGCGATCCTCGACGTACCGACGTCTTCTGTGGCGCTCGCTGTTGCCGACATCACCACCGAAGCGAATGGCGTGTTGATCGACTCCGGTGCAGGTTCCACCTCGCTGACCCGCGAACAGTGCCGTCCAACCACCGTTCACTGGACCTATGACACGGCGGCCCTTGCGACCGGTACCGGCGCAGCAATGACCAATGCAGGCGGAAAAAAGTGGTTCTTCCTGACCGCGGACTACGCTTTTGGTCACTCGCTTGAAGAAAACACCAGCGAAGTTGTTATCGCCAATGGTGGCGAAGTCGTTGGTCAGGTCAACGTGCCTTTCCCGGCGCAGGATTTCTCGTCCTTCCTGCTTCAGGCGCAGGGCAGCGGTGCTGACGTGATCGGGCTGGCAAACGCCGGTGGCGATACAGTCAACGCAATCAAGCAGGCATCCGAGTTTGGCATCACACAAGCCGGTCAGAAACTGGCCGCTTTGCTGTTCTTCGTAACAGACGTGCATGCCCTTGGTGCGCAAACCGCACAAGGTCTGTCGCTGACAGAAGCATTCTACTGGGACCAGACCGATGAGACCCGTGCCTGGTCGGCGCGGTTCATGGAGACCCACGGCGCGCAGCCAACCATGGTGCAGGCGGGCGTTTATTCCGGCACGATGGCCTATCTTGCTGCGGTAGAAGCAGTGGGCAGTGCGGATGACGGCAAAGCAGTTGTCGCCATGATGAAAACGATGGAATTCAACGATCCCCTCTTCGGGACGGTGACTGTGCGTGGCGATGGCCGCGCGATCCACGACATGTATCTCTTTGAAGTCAAATCGCCTGATGAATCCACCGGCGAATGGGACCTCTACAACCAGATTTCGTCGATCAGTGGCGAAGAGGCATTCCTGCCAATGCTGGACGAGTGTGACTTCACTAAATAAGTGACCCAAATCAATCGTCCATCCAGCTATTCCGGCTGGGTGGACATTTTTTGACCAATCGCGCGACAGGGCCGGATCATGTTCGAGTTATTAGGAATATCGCCACAAGTTCTGATGGGCCAGCTGTTGCTGGGCCTAATCAACGGCTCGTTCTACGCGGTTTTATCGTTGGGACTGGCCGTTATCTTTGGCCTGCTCAACATCATCAATTTCGCCCATGGTGCACTGTACATGGCGGGCGCGTTTGTGGCGTGGATGTTGTTGCACTATCTTGGCATCGGGTATTGGCCCGCTCTTATTCTTGCACCGCTGATCGTGGGCGCTTTCGGGATCCTGCTCGAACGGACCATGCTGTCGCGGTTGTACCATCTCGATCACCTTTACGGGTTGCTGCTGACCTTCGGGCTTGCGCTGATCATTCAGGGTTTGTTCCGCAACTACTACGGCATCTCCGGTCTGCCCTATCAAATTCCGGACATCCTTAGCGGTGGCCATAACCTTGGTTTCATGTTCTTGCCGAATTACCGTGCTTGGGTCGTTATCGCCTCGGTGCTGGTCTGTTTCGGCACTTGGTTCGTCATTGAACGAACCCGCCTTGGCGCCTACCTGCGCGCTGCCACAGAAAACCCGACACTTGTCGGTGCCTTCGGCGTCAACGTCCCCCTGATGATCATGCTGACTTACGGGTTTGGTGTGGCGCTGGCCGGGTTCGCCGGCGTCTTGGCTGCCCCGATTTATTCCGTAAACCCGAATATGGGTGCCGATCTGATTATCGTCGTCTTTGCTGTGGTAGTGATCGGCGGTATGGGGTCAATCATGGGTGCAATTATGACAGGCTATATGCTTGGTGTTCTCGAAGGCCTCACTCGTGTGTTCTACCCCGAGGCCTCCGCCGTCGTAATTTTCGTCGTCATGGCAATCGTGCTTTTGATTAAACCTGAAGGTCTGTTCGGGAGGCCCGTGTAATGGCTATGGCTGACAATACAAATGACTCTGCTCCGATGACCGTAACGGCCGGAATGCCAACGCTTCACAAGGTTATCTTCCTTGTCTTGCTGGCCGCGCTGATCGTGTTGCCATTCTATGTATATCCGGTTTTCGCGATGAAAGTGATGTGCTTTGCCTTGTTCGCGGCAGCATTCAACCTGTTACTGGGCTTTGGCGGACTGCTTTCGTTCGGGCACGCAGCCTACTTCGGCAGCGCCAGTTATGTTGCAGCCCATGCCGCCAAGGTCTGGGGGCTGACACCTGAACTCGCAGTGCTCTCTGGTGCAGCAGCGGCGGCTGTTCTGGGGCTGGCAATCGGGTGGTTGTCAATCCGCAGGCAAGGGATCTATCTGACGATGGTGACGCTTGCCTTCGCGCAGATGGTTTACTTCGTTGCCCTTCAGGCCGAATTCACAGGCGGCGAGGACGGAATTCAAAGCGTTCCGCGCGGCGATCTGTTCGGGATGTTCTCGCTGGCCGAGAATATCAATATGTATTTCTTTGTGCTTGCAGTGACATTTGGCGGAATTCTGTTGCTCTACCGCATTGTTAATTCGCCTTTCGGTCAGGTGCTTAAAGCGATCCGCGAGAACGAACCGCGGGCGATATCACTCGGGTATGACGTAAACCGCTACAAGCTGATCGTATTCACTTTGTCGGCTACTATGGCGGGCGTCGCAGGGGCCACGAAAAGTCAGGTTTTCCAGCTTGCATCGCTGACAGATGTTCACTGGTCGATGTCGGGTGAAGTTGTGTTGATGACTCTGTTAGGCGGCATGGGGACGATATTCGGCCCGCTTGTCGGCGCCGGGATTATTGTCACCATGCAGAACTATCTCGCGACATTCGGCGCATGGGTCACGGTTATTCAGGGTGTAATTTTTGTACTGGGTGTGCTGATGTTCCGCGAAGGCATTATCGGTGTCCTGTCACGCTGGCTGAAGCGCCCGCTCTGAATTCTTTCCAAAAGTAGGGCCAATCACACGTTGTGCCTACGTCGCAAGCCAGCGGGCTACTAAAGAGGCTTGGGAAAGACAGCCTAAGCCTCTGCTACCCGCCTGATCAAGCAGGTTTGCTTCACGCCCCGATGGATCGGCGCATGAAACAAACCTGCAAATCGATCTAAAATAAACGGGGCCGCTCAAACCTTGTTTGGCGAAATACCACCTTGGGGAAGCGAATTGCCGCCGCTGCGCCCGCAAATTGCCGCCGAAACGCCGCCATTCTTCTTTAATCGCTTTGCAACCAGAGCCGTGTAGACGCACTGGTGAGGTATTCGAGAGGAGCAGGCGGATGAAGATGAAACTGAACATACTAATGGCCAGCGGTGCTATGATTGCGTTGTCGGCATGCGGTGGGGCTTCACTTGGAAGTAGTACTCTGCTGGACGGCGGCCGATTTGCGGAAAGTGCGCCGCCACCTATTGCGACTCCCGCCGACGAAAACTTTGGACGCATTTTGAATAGTTACCGGAACTCGGTCAATGCTGGGCCCGTTGCCCATGATGATCGTCTTGATGCAGCGGCACAGGCATATGCCGACGATCTGGCAACCCACAACCGCTTTAGCCACACAGGACGTGATGGAAGCACGGCATTAGACCGGATTCAGGCCGCCGGTTACGTCCCGCGTGCATATGCTGAAAACCTTGCCGGTCGCCAACAAGCCGATCAGGAGGCGCTTTCGGCTTGGATCAATTCCGCTGAACACGACAGGGCCTTACGCCACGACGGGTTTCAAGACTTTGCTTTGGGTGTGGCCGGGCGCGGGGCAGGCACCCGCTGGGTGTTGCTTTTGGGAAGTGAATAGCGCCCCGACAATTTCTCCAGTCGGGGCGATCTACTTTTTCAGTTACACGCCCCAGAAAAATCCGGTGAGGTGATAGAAAACCGGCGCCGCGAAAACCACACTGTCGAGCTGATCGACGAACCCGCCTTGTCCGGGGATCAGATGCGACCAGTCCTTGATCCCGCGGTCCCGTTTAATGGCGGCGATCACCAGATTGCCGAACATCCCGACCAACGATACCAATCCGGCCATCGCCATAGCGGCGAAGATGCCAAAGGGGGTAATCCATGCCAGAAGGCCGCCAATCAGCATGGCACTGCCCACGCCACAGGCGACCCCTTCCCATGTCTTGGGCGACAGCCCGCGTGCGACTTTGGTCTTCCCGATCCGCCTGCCAAAAAAATACTCCAGCAAATCGCCCAGTTGTACGACGATGACAAGGAAGGCGATCAGCAGCACGGCGCGGTCGCCATAACCGTCAATCTTCAGCGTCATCAATGCCGGTACATGGCTAATGCAGAACACTGTGATCATTAAACCCCACTGGGTTTCTGCCACACGGATCAGGAATCGGTCGGTGTTTCCGCGCAGGGCCGAGACGATGGGCAATAGCAGAAAAGCATAGATCGGGATGAAGACCGTATAAAGCCCGCTCCAGCCCGCCCAGATAAACAGGTACTGCAATGGCAGGACCGCAAAAAAGGCCAGAGCCAGCGACAGATGGTCCGCCTGCGCCTTGGTCGTCAGTGTCAGAAACTCCCGCAGCGCGGCAAAGCTGGCGAACATAAACAGGATGATCACGCCCAATCTGCCCGATATTAACGCAAGGCTGATCAGCACAACCATCACCCACCAGCTTGTCACGCGGGTCATATAGGTTTCGAGCACTGGATTTTGTGTGTCGGGTGGCTGGCGACTGCGGATGAATTCGCCAAACAGGGTCAGTGCTACAAGGATGCCAACGCCGCCGGTGGTCAACAGGATCAGGTCTGAAGTGGTGCTGTTCATCGCTGCGCCTCGACGGGCTTCAAATCCAAAAGCGCTTTGGCGGCACGGGCAAGGAAATCTTCTTTGCTTTCGTCAGCATTTACATGAAGGGGCGCCCCGAATGTAACGGTGCAGATCAACGGCAATGGGATGACTTCGCCCTTGGGCATAATTGTATTCAGGTTGGCAACCCATGTCGGCACGAGGTCTACGTCTGGCCGCGCCAGCCCCATATTGTAGAGCCCGGCCTTGAACGGCAGCAAGGTGTCTTCGGTCATGTTGCGGTTGCCTTCGGGAAAAATAATCAGGCTTGAACCTTCGTCCAGCGCCGCAAGGATCTTGTCCATTGGTTTGTCATTCACCTCGGGTCTGCGGTCGATCAACACGCAGTTGAACACTTCAGGCCCGACAAACGCGCGTATCCGGTTTTTCAGCCAGTAATCCGCCGCCGCGACCGGCCGCACGGTGCGGCGCAAAGCCGGAGGCAGCACCGACCAGATCATCGGCATGTCGCCGTTTGACGTGTGGTTGGCATAGTAAACCCGCTGGCGTGGGACAGGTTCAATGCCTTGCCAATCAGCATGTACGGCCGTGATGAAACGGGCAAAAAGCCGGATTGCGTTTCCAACGATCACAGCAGCAAAGGCGCGGAGCTTCTTCATAGAAATGACTTTGACCTAAGAAGCCGCGCCCGGAAAGGGCATTGCGTGCTTGCATGTTCTTAACGGCTTTCGCCGGGGCATTGACGGCAAAGCTGTTCATTTCCGGGCGTCCTGATGTTGGATCGGAACATTCCGGGCGTTGGTTCAGTTCGCAGGTCCGTCGGCTGCCGGGATCAGGATGGCCAGCCCCAGACAGATTTGCGGCAGCGTCAGTGCTTCTATCATTTGTTCGGTCGCGGCATCATGCGCCACAAAAAGCGGCTGGCAAAGATGGGTTATGATTTGCGCAATCGCCCGTTGGGCAGGTGTTGTCGCGAGAACCACTTCGGCGGTGTCCAATGCCCATTGCGCGAAATAGGTCAGCGCATGTTGCGGAATTGCGTCCGAACCGCCGTCACCCAGCCCCAATCCCTGTGCCAGACCGGCGCGCGTGGCAGGATCCTTGTGATACGCGCGCAAAACCAGCGGTTGGATGGTCATCAGTGATTGATACGGTTGTCCTGACTTCGACAACCGGTTCGCGAATTGCCCCAGAACCTGCCGCATTCGCAAAGCGGTTGCCGTCGCAGCGGTCAGGACCGGATCACTGTTATGGTGCACCCATTTCGCGTATTCAGGCGCTTTCATCTCGTTGCGGAACTCTGCGACCAGCGCCAGCACGGGATCGCCGGTTTGCAGTGTCATCGCGCTGAGTGCGGCGGGATCAACCTGCACCTCCAGCGCTGCACGCTGGATGGCCTTGGCGCTGATCTCTGGCACCAGACCTGCTTTGGCCTGCGTCAATGCAAGTGTGCCCATCACCAACAACTCTGCCCGTAAAACGGCGGTATCGGTGAACAGGGTCGCAATGTCGCGGTCATGGAACAGGCTGCGCCAGATGGCACTGTCAAACGGCGTGGCTGGCATGGTTCTGCTTTCGTCAGTAGGGGCTACGGTTGGATCATATGCCCTGTGCTGATCAGAAAGTCATTGAGAACTTCTGCGTATGCTGCCGGATTTTCGACGCAGGGCAGATGCCCGGCGCGGCGGATCAGTTGGAACTGTGATCCCGGAATTAGGTCGGTGGTTTCGCGCACCAGATCGGGCGGGGTCGAGCCATCTTCCGTTCCGGCGATGCCGAGGGTCGGAAGGCGTAGTCCCGAAGTGGACGTAAAAAAGTCGGTGCCGGAAATTGCGGCGCAGACGCCAGTGTAGCCCTCGACCTGCGTTGCGATCAGCATATCATACCATGGGCGCATCGCAGGTGTGGCATAAAAACTGCGGCCAAACCAACGCTGCATGGTGCCGTCTGCAACCTGTGTCATTCCGTGTTTACGGACCGTCGCAATGCGGTCCTCCCAGAACGGAGGATTGCCGATTTTGGCGGCAGTGTTGGACAGAACCATCGCGCGCATGATGTCCGGACGTTTGACCGCAAGACCCTGCGCAACCATGCCGCCGACAGACAGGCCGACAAAGATAGAATCCCGCACCTGTGCGGCATCGCAAACCGCGGCTGCATCGCTGATCAAGGTGCCCATCGTATAGGGTGGAGGCGGTACGTCAGAGGCACCGTGCCCGCGCATGTCGTAGCGCACAATGCGCAGACGATCAGGCAGCAACGACACGACACTGTCCCAGATGTGCAGATCTGTTCCCAGCGCATTGGCGAATACCATGGTGGGTGCGGCAGGGTCATCAGGTCCATCAATCCGGGCCCGCATCGAGACGTCCTGACGTGTTACAATAAATTCACGCATGTTTATCCTTCTGGGCAGTGGCGCAAAAAAGATCAAGCCGCGCAATGGGGTCACCCCCGCGCGGCCTGTTCCCGTCGCCCTGCGAGCCGAAAATTCCGGCTGCGGGCAACCCTCCCGATGCGCAAAAGAGAAAATAACGCATGCGAAGTCAAGTTGTTCCTGCGAAATTGGCGCATTTGCCGCAGTCTTTCCGCATTCTGGGAAAGGATTGCTGGGCAAAACGGCATGATCCGGCCTGCACAACCCGAGAATCGGCCGCAAATGCTTGCCGGACGGGCGGGAAAGGGCAGGTATTCCAGACCATGACGAACACCCGGCAGCTATGACATTATCCTAACTACCACTGACGCCACGCAAAGGAAGTGTGATGCGCTTCGACATTGATGGGGCCAGGTTCGAAACTCTCGACGGTTTTTTCGAAACGGCAAGCCTGATACTCGCGCCCGACCAGCTTGTCCGGCGCGACCTGAACGGTTTCGACCGCCTTTTGCGCGGCGGGCTTGCGCCTGCGCGGCAAGAGGCGACCCTTGTCTGGAGCCATAGTGAAAAATCACGTTGGGACTTGGGCTATTCCGAAACTTTGCGCGTCCTTGAACGGCGGTTGGCGCACTGCTCACCCCGACAACGACCCTATGTTCTGGCCGATATTGCCAATGCAGAAGCGCAGCGCGGTCCGACCGTTTACGACTGGGTTGTTGATGTGATCGCCCGTCATGGACCGGGTGGTGAAGCTGCCGAAGATAACATCCGGCTCATTCTGGAATAGTGCTTTCCGGGCGTTGGGTCGCAGGGCGCCAATCCGGTTTTGGGCGCCGTGTCAGAAACCTGCGTCCGCGCCTAAGTCCGGTCCAAGAAAACGCTCTCAGGATAACGTCGCAAGGGCGCGCTTGAACATGGCAGGGTCCACGTTCCCGCCAGAGGCGACAGCGATCACCGCGTCCCCCTCGAATGCGTCGGGGTAGAATAACGCGGCTGCAAGGGCGACAGCCCCGCCCGGTTCAATCACGATCTTGAGCCGTTCAAACGCAATACCCATCGCCCTCAGGCAATCGTCATCCGTGACGACAATACCGGGACCGCAAAGCGCCTGCATGATCGGGAAGGTCAGGTTCCCCGGTTGCGGCGTGATGATCGCGTCACAAATTGTACCATCCGCTGTTTTGTTGCGCTGGATGGTTCCAGCCGCAAGTGACCGCACCACATCGTCAAAGCCTTCTGGTTCAACCGGTCTGGCGCGCAGGCCCGGAGAATCAGCGGCAAGCGCCAGCGCAATGCCGGACGTCAGCCCGCCGCCGCCGCAGCAGACGGCCACATCGGCCTTGGTCACGCCCATCGCGGTGGCATCTGCCGCAATTTCCAGCCCGACCGAACCTTGCCCTGCAATCACCTGCGGTTCGTCGTAGGGCTTGATCATTGTCATCCCGCGTTCCTGCGCCAGCGCCTCTCCCAATGCATCGCGGTCGTCGGTATCACGGTCATAAGTGACGACTTCAGCGCCCAGTGCGCGGGTGTTGGCAATCTTGATCGCGGGCGCGTTGGCCGGCATCAGAATGACAGCTTTGGCCCCATGCGCGCGGGCGGCCATTGCAACCCCCTGCGCGTGATTTCCGCTGGAGAATGCAAAAACGCCTTTGTCGAGAGCTGCCTGATCCAGTGCGGATACCGCCGCCCAACCGCCGCGGAACTTGAACGATCCGGTGTGTTGCAGACATTCGGGTTTGACCAGTACGCGCCGTCCGGCAATATCGTCGATAAACGGAGAGGTCAGCATAGGGGTGTGTCTTGCGTGGCCTTCCAGACGTTTCGCTGCCGCGCGGATCATGTCGATATTCATGATAGTTGCCCGATCCATTGCCGCAGCGCGTCCAGCGCCTCAGGCTCATCAAGAAACGGGACATGCCCGCGATCGGGCACGTTCGCGCGGATCATTTCGGGACGCCGGCGCTGCATCTCGTCGGCGGTTGCCGTGGTCAGCAGGTCGGAATTTACGCCATGGATCAACGCAAGCGGCAGATCGGCCATCTTTTCAAACAAAGGCCACAGATCGGGGGACAGATTTGCGCCGGACCCCAGCACCGCATCACGCAGTTTCGGATCATACCGGATGATTAACCCTTCGGGAGTTTCCTTGTATTGGTTGCGCACTTCGGCCAACCATCTTTCCATCGGGACATTCCTGAAGTGAGTCCACGTTTTCTCTCGAAATGCCGCAGCCTCGGCATAGGTTTTCTGTGACGGATTGCGCCCGATGTAGTCCCGGATCACATCCAGCCCGCTTTCCGCGATATCCGGGCCGATATCGTTCAGGGCGATACCTGTCAGCCTGTCTTTGGCCGTAGCGGCCATCATCATGGCGATCAATCCGCCCCGCGAGGTGCCAAGCAGTGCGGCCTTTTTCAGCCCCAGATGATCCATGAGCGCCAGCACGTCAGCGGCTTCGCGCGGAACCGTGTAGGTCGCGGGGTCGGCCCAGTCCGACTGCCCGCGGCCCCGATAATCCATACGGATCAGGTGCACCGGCAGGTGCGGCGCGACATGGTCGAAATCGCGGGTGTTGCGCGTCAGGCCGGGCAGCGCGATCACAGGATGGCCGCTGCCGCTTTCTTCGTAATAGAGATTTACGCCGTCGGCGGTTTGAAACTGTGGCATCTGGTCAGCTCCGGTTTTGGGTTGATTGCTGCGTCGCACACCGTGCCATGGACAGAACGCGGCGAAAACCCCAAACCGGTTTGCGCTCGGTATTCATCACCGTTAGGGTCGGCCCTTTAGTGACGAAAGGAAGAAAGCAGACCATGTCCACAGTAAAAAACGGCGATACCGTCCAAATTCACTACACCGGAACACTGGCTGACGGAACAGTCTTTGACAGCAGTCAGGGCCGCGATCCGCTGGAATTCGAAGTCGGCTCGGGGATGGTTATTCCCGGCCTTGATGTCGCGATCCCCGGTATGACCGTCGGCGACAAGAAGATCGTCGAAATTCCGTGCGATCAGGCCTATGGCCAATTCAATCCGGATAATCAGCAAGCCGTTCCGCGTGACCAGTTTCCAGACGATATCCCCATGGAAATCGGCACACAGTTGCAAATGCAAACACCAGATGGTCGGGCGATGATGGTTACAATCGCTGAGGTGGCCGATACCGAAGTCACGCTTGACGCCAATCACGCGCTCGCTGGCAAAGACCTGACATTCGACGTTGAAATGGTCGCGGTCAAATCGGCCTGACCTGATTTCCCCCTGTGCGCCCAAGTGGTGTACAGGGCCGGGATCAGATCGCGTCGGGGTTCATCCAGAACGGTTCGAATACATGGCCGTCGGGGTCACAAAAACTGCGCCCGTACATAAAGCCGTCCATATCCTGCACTTTTTCGTTGTCGGTGCCGCCATTAGCGACAGCGGTTTCAGTCATCGCATCGACGGCTGCGCGGTCGTTGCATGTCAGGGCGATCAGGGATGCCGTCTGTGTTATGGTGTCAGCAATGGGTTTGGGCGAGAACGACGCAAATTTAGTGTGGTTCAGTACCATCAGGTAGATGGCGTCGGAAATCACGATACAAGCGCTGTTGTCATCGCTGAACTGTTCGTTCACCGAAAAACCAAGCGCCTGATAGAATTCACGACTGCGTTTCACGTCCTGCACAGGCAGGTTCACAAATATCATTTGAGTCATGATGAATCACCTTTACTGGGTATACTCACGTTAACTTTGCGCGGGCA
>RCMY010004864.1_pt1 | contig 11485 bp, 9 predicted proteins | sample 2041341 | NCBI WGS metagenome assembly RCMY01 (sample SAMN09708234, study PRJNA481090) | Marine sediment metagenome, whole genome shotgun sequencing project.
TTGTAGTCGAGGTCGACCGGGTTCTGCGTGCTGAGCACGAGCCCGACACCGAAGGCACGAGCCTGCTTGAGCAAGGTGAGGATCGGGCCCTTGGTCGGAGGGTTCGCAACTGGCGGGGCATACCCAGCCACCTCGTCGATGTACACCAGGACGCGCAACTCGCCGGTGCCGGACTGACTGCGCATCCAGCTGATGAGCTTGCTCAGAACGAGAGTGACAGCGAACTGGCGCTCGGTCTCATCGAGATGGCTGAGGCTGACGATCGCAGCACGGGGATCGCCGTTGGCGTCCCACAACATCGTTTGCATGTCGAGCGGTTCGCCGACCGACCACGCCGCGAACGACGGGGAAGCCAGCAGCCCGTTCAGCTTCATCACCAATGCCGTGCGGTCCTTCGGTGGAAAGAACGAATCGAGTTCGAGCACACCGAGCTTGCGGATGGGCGGGTCCATCAGCTGGCCGAGCAGCGTCGGCAGATCCATGGCCGTGTCGTTCCCCCAGGCCCTGGTGATGAGGTTCGCCATCAAGATGTGCTCGCGGCCAGAGAGCGGATCGCTCTCCACCCCGATCAGGCTGAGCAGACCAGCAACCGTGCTGTCGACTTCGTCCTGCACGACCTGCGGATCGTCGCTGGCTGGTTTGGTGAGCCGGCCCATCGCGTTGAGGGGGACGCCGGCGTTGGACCCAGGGGTGTAGATGATGGGGTTGGCTGCGGTTTTCAGCTTGGCCACGTCGGTGCCGTCGAGGTCCCAGGAGTTGAGGCCCTTGCTCCACATCGCGGATGTGGAAGCAGCGAGGTCGGACACAGTGGTGTCGGCGACCCGGGCGGCGCCCGCATCGATCCACGGCTCGAAATCGTCGGCTGCAAGCGAAGGAAAGGTGAGGCTCAGGTTGGCAAGGTCGCCCTTGGGGTCGATCGCGAGGACCGGCACGCCAGACAACAGCGCTTCCTCGAGCAGCACCACGCCAAGGCCGGTCTTGCCGGACCCTGTCATGCCCACGATGACGCCGTGGGTGGTGAAGTCCGCGCTGTCGAGCAAGACACGTTCGCCGGTGCGTTCACCATCCTCCGGTGTGATTTCCTCGCCGATGAACAGTTCGCCCTGGCCCCGCTCGATGGTCATGCATGTGTCCTTCTGGGCATTTGTGCCCACTCGGTCCCAAAAACCGGCAGACTACCCCAGATCGCCGCACGCAACGTGATGGCGATACTGCAAAGAGGAGAACACCATGGGAATCATGGACAAGATCAAGAGCATCATGGGTGGCGCCAGCGACAAGGCCGGAGACATGGCCGACAAGGCTGGCGTTGGCGGTGTCGTCGACAAGGTCAGCGATGCGGCCGGAAGTGCCCGCGAGACCGTTGGCGGAGTCGTCGAAGGCGCTGTCGACAAGGCTGCTGACGCTGCCGACTCGGCAACCGGTGGCAAGTTCAGCGATCAGATCGACAAGGTTCGCGACGCTGCGGACTCCCTCGACGGCGTTGACGACAAGCCGGACGTTCCTGGTGCGGCTGGTACTCCGGACGTTCCGGGTGAGTCAGGCACCGAGACCCCGGCCACTCCCGCAGAGTGATCCACCCTGCTGAGTGACGCACGCTTCGGCGGGCGCACCCAGCAATCGTCGAACCCGAGGATCTGGACCCCGAATGTGGGTGGTCAGGACCTCGGGTTTGGTTCGTTTTGGGGGCAGGAGTTGTTCTGGCCAGGCATCAGTCGTAGCTGAGGCGTTCGAGCAACTCGATGTGCTCTGGCGTGGGAACGGGGGCGAGCTCTCCCCGGTAGTCCCCATCGCCGATCTGCCATACCGCGAAGGACTCGGCGAAATCGCCGGCCCCGGTGGCGAAATCGGCCAGGCCATTGCCGGGCCACCACGGCGCATCCTCGGCGCCACGAGCCGAGAGCCAATCTCGCCGCTCGTCGCCAGAGTTCTTGCTCACGTCGATCGCATGACCCAACTCGTGGGCCAAGATTCGCGCCAGATCTGACGATGTCGCCCCCGGACGCACGAACACCTCGATGCGTTCCTCGCGACTCCACGTGTAGCCAGCGATGTTGCCGGCCCCAGAGACGAACTCGACTTGCCAGCCGGGAAGCTCTTCACGCCAGGGAAACTGGACCGCTTCGAGTGCAGGTCCGGCGAGTGACTGGATCTGAGGCGACTCGAAAGTCGCAACCGCCGGTGGCAGCTCCTCCGGGTTGATGAGGGTGGTACCGCCGAGCGCGCTGAATGTCACAGCAGCAGCTGCTGCGTAGAGGGCGCCCAGGATCAGGCGTTGGATTCCATCCAGCATCGTTCGTGGAACGACCTCAAACAGGGCCCGCTTGAGCCTTTTCGAGATGGGCCGTCAGGGTTTCCAACGTCTCGTGGGTATTGAGCCCACTTGTGTTGGGCATGAGGTAGACCGGACGGCCCCCGAATGGGGCTGGCTGCCACCCGCTCACCGCTTTGCGGTCGACGCTCTGGCGCCACCCGGTCAGGCCAACCATCAGAAACACCTCAGGCTGGAGCCAGCGCACCATGCGCTCGAGCCGCGACGCACCGCTGCGGAACTCGGCAATGTTGATCTCGTCGGCCTTCGTGGTGGTCCGCTTCGCCAGGTCGGTGAAACCCACGCGGCTGTGTAACAGCGCGTGATCGGCGGCTCGATCCTCCGAGACGAGCCCTGCGGCAAGCGCTGCCGGCCAGAACCGGTTACCGGTGTTGGCAAAGTTGACACCGAGATCTGCGGAGACCTTGCCGGGGTTCAAGCCACAGACCAGCACCTTCATGTGCGGAGCGACCGTGTCGGGAATGGTCTCCAGCCGGGTCGAGAGCGGCCCATCGGCGCTGAACCCGGCACCCTCGATCAAGTCTTCTTCCGGTACGGGAAGGGATCCGCTGATGCTGATGCGAGCTTCGGTGCCAACCGGGAGTGAACGATGCAGGCGTGCCAACCACAAGGGGACGTCGCCGGCATCAACTCGCGATTCTCGGCGGAGGCCGATCTCGTCGCTCGCCGCCCTGACGAGATGCTGTTCGCTGCTCACTTCAAGACAGACTAGCGGTTGGCTCGAAGGACCCAGAAACCTGGTCCTCGAATCGAGGTCGACAACGGGCGGAACGATCGTGTCATCACAATGGGTGGAGCCGCTTGGCGATCGCCCCAAGAGCGCTCCCGACAACGAATCCAGCAGCCACGTCTGAAGCGTGATGCATGCGAGCGTGGACCCGACTCGCCCCGACGACACCTGCGGCCACCCACCACACCGGGCGTAGCGCAGGCACGGCATTGGTGAGAAGTACTGCAGCCATCGACCCCGATGACGCATGCCCGCTGGGGAAGCTGGCTGTTTTTGGCCGACGCAGATGCGGGGCTCCGTCGATCAGATCAGGTCGTGGACGATCGAAAATCGGTTTGATCATCGCGTTGACCAAGACCGACTCGATGCCGAGCGCCACCGTCATGCGGGCCGCGTGTGGTCGCAGCGAAGGAACGAACGCGGCGCCGGCGATCGAGAGGGCATGCCAGACAAGCGAGAACTCGGCGGCCTTGCTGGCTGTGTAGAACACACGATCGGCGATTGGATTCCCGCGAAGTGGATCGAACAGACCATCGACAGCCTCGTCGAAACGGTCGGTGTTGGGGAGGGTTACCGGCACCGACCGAGTCTAGGACTCCTGCGTCTGGACGGAACGACGGTCGCTTGTTGCAGGACTCCGTCGACGCCGCCAGCACCGCTGAACTCCGACCGTTCCTTTGAACGAGGGAGTTCAGCGAGCTGATGGCCGAATGACGCGATCAGTGCTTGTTCTGATCTGCGATCAGGGGCTTGTTCTGATCAGGTCCACTGCTGCATGAGCTTGCCGAACTCATCAGCCGGGCCGGACGGCACGATGTAGCCGTCCTCGTCGTTGATGGTTTCCCAGTCGTCCCGCACGGTCTCGGCGGTGATGTCCTGGCCCCGAGCCGAACCCTGCGTGAGGCCGATGAAATAGCGTGCGATCGTGCCGCCGGCCGCCGAGTAGACGTTGCCGGTGGTCTCGCAGCTCTCATGGGCCAGGTAGATCACGACCGGCGTGACAAGCCTCGGGTCGAGCTGCTCGGCCAAGCCGCCGAGGAGGTCCTCGGTCATGCGGGTCTTGGCGACCGGAGCGATGGCGTTGACCATGATGTTCTTCTTTGCGCCCTCGGCAGCGAGGACACGGGTGAGGCCGACAAGGCCCATCTTGGCTGCGCCGTAGTTGGCCTGACCGAAGTTGCCGGTGAGGCCAGAGTTGGAGGACGTATTGATGACGCGGCCGTAGCCCTGCTCCCGGAAGTGCAGCCATGCCGGCTGGGTCACGTAGAAGGCACCGCGAAGGTGGACGTCGAGCACGGCCTCGATCTCGGCCTGCTCCATCTTGTGGAATGTCTTGTCCCGAAGAATGCCGGCGTTGTTGACGACGATGTCGACCCGGCCAAAGGCATCAATGGCAGCCTGGACGATCGCCGCCCCACCTTCTGGAGTGGCGACGGTGTCGCGATTGGCAACAGCTTCGCCACCGAGTGCTTCGATCTCGGCGACCACGGCCTCTGCTGCTGTGGCCGAGCTGCCGCTTCCGTCGAGGGAGCCGCCGAGGTCGTTGACAACGACACGCGCGCCGCGCCTGGCGAACTCGAGAGCGTGCTCGCGGCCGAGGCCTCCGCCTGAGCCGGTGACGATCGCAACCTTGCCGTCGAATCCGAGGTCTGTCATGTGGGTCTCCATCTCGTTTGATTGATGCTCACCGAAGTGATGCTCATTGAAGTGACACTGCTGAACCGATGTCCGAGCTGGTCGAGAGCGGACCGAGCATACGGCCGGAACTGGCGGGGCAACGAATGGCGTCCTAGCGTCGGAACATGTCCGATTCCGACGCCCCGGTTCTGTACGAAGTCGACGAAGGTGTGGCTGTGATCACGCTCAATCGGCCCGATCGCCTCAATGCCTGGAACGCAGCGCTCGGTGCTGCCTACCACGACTACCTCGACCAAGCCGAGGCCGACCCAGATGTGAAGGTGATTGTGGTCACCGGTGCCGGCCGTGGATGGTGCGCCGGGGCAGATATGGATCTGCTTCAGTCGATCGGCGGCTCGATCAACAGCAGCGATGCGGAGGGAAACCCTGACACTCGAGACACCAGGCGCCACCTGCAGATCAAAAAGCCGATCATTGCTGCCATCAACGGCGCGTGTGCAGGTCTGGGCTTTGTCTACGCCATCGCAGCAGATATTCGCTTCGCCGCCGCCGGAGCGAAATTCACCACCGCCTTCTCCCACCGAGGTCTGATCGCCGAGTACGGATCATCGTGGTACTTGCCCAAACTGGTCGGGCACTCCGTGGCTCTCGATCTCCTGATGTCAGGTCGGGTGTTCTTGGCCGAGGAGGCGAAGGAACTCGGTGTCGTCAATCGAGTCATGGCGCCGGACCAGCTGATGCCCGAGACGTTGGCATACGCGAAGCAGATGGCGAGCTCGGCTGCGCCGCTGTCGATGGCGATCATCAAGGACCAGGTGTACCGACACCGTTCGATGTCTGTTGACGAAGCGGTCGAAGATTCGATTGTTCTCATGAAGGATTCCCTGCAGCGCCCAGACTTCAAAGAAGGCGTCAACTCCTACCTCGAAAAGCGCCCGCCAGTCTTTGACGCCTACACCGGCTGAAACCCCGAACCAGGTGCGGCGGGTTCAGGTGCGACGAGCTGCTGTTTCGTCCTCGGAGCTCTGCCACTGGGGCTCGTCGCTCCGATTGGTCCTCGTGTCGCCGGAATCGCTGCCCGCCGCTCCGGCGGCTTCTTTGCGTCGACTCCACGAGAGTGGATTCTGCTTCCAGGCATCGTCGTGCCACCGCAGGTCGAGATCGACGATTCGACCAGGCTCGCCATCGCTCGGTCGGGTCATCGCTGCGCCGAGCTCGAGAGCGTCAGCGATGATCCGCTGCTGGGCGGCCGGATCGTTCGGTGGTCCGGCGGTGTGGCCGAGCGGTAGATCCACGAAGACTGCCCGAGGCGGGTTGGCAGCTTCGGTGATGCTGCGGGCAGAGGTGAGGGAGAGCGTCGGGAAGCCAGCGGCTTCGAGGTGGCGGGCGATCAGACCGATCGACTGGTGGCATACGGGTCAAACGGGGACCAGCAGAACGAGGTCTGGTTCTTCGGCCTGACAATGGGCGAGCAGCGCCGGGACCGTTTCCTCTTCGAGGCGGCGGGTGCTGTAAATGCCTCCCATGAAGGCGGCTGCGTTCGGCGTGAGCTGATTGCGTATGGAGTCGAGCGGGAAGACGCAGTTGGCGTCCTCGCGGGCATCGGCCTGGTCGTAGGCGAAGTGAGCGGTACGGAGCTGGTCGATCGCCGTATCGGTCGGGATCGAGCGGATCGACGTGTCGTCCTTGGTGTGGAACGCCTCCTGGCCAACTCGATAGACCCCGCCAGAACCAATGAGTGTGATGCGGAGCTCGTCGATTGGCTTGTCTGGAAATGGGGCCCAGGCCGGAGTCTCGGGCCGCTCGGCCCAGCGATAGGCGTCGTAGCCGAGGCTGCTGTAGAGCTTGCGTGTCTCGTTGATGTAGTCGGCCGGCGGCAATGAGCACGTGCCGACGACGACCTCAGGCTTGCCTGCGACAGCTCCGGGCTCGGATGGGGGAGTCATGGAAGGGATTCCAGCGCGTCGCAGCGGCGCTGGCAAATGGTGCGGTGCGTTGCCGGGGCGGCAATGACCGGTTCCAGTCGGTCCGCTCACCCCGGGTCGGCCAGGATGCGGTCGAGGGTGCGGGCCATCACGTCGCCGAGGGCGTGGCCCCGAGGTTCGTAATAGAGAACGCCGCCGATGGCGTGCTCGAGCTCGAAGGTGCGGCCGCGTATCCACGCGGCATCGTCGGCGCCGACCATTTCTCGAAAGGCTGGCCGTTCCTGAGCGGTCAGCACTGCCCATGCCGGGGCAAGATCCTGCGCCGGATCGCCCCAACCAGCGCCGCCCCAATCGATGATCGCCGTGAGTCGACCCTCGTCGACCAGCAGGTTGCCTGGGATCAAGTCGCCGTGCACGAACCGTTCCACAACCGGCTCGTCGATGAGTTCTCGTGCTTGCTCGGTCAACCTGGTCACGGCGCTGATGTTGATGCGCTCGGCGGCGTTCCATGTCGGATCGTCGAGCCAGCGGTGGAGCTGTTCAATCAGCGGACCCAGCGGGCCACCCCGCCGTCCTGGTGAGCGCCGCCGCACGTCGACGCCGGTGATCGTGGCAATGGACGAGACCGCCCGTGCGAGGTCGCTGGCCATGCTCTCGGACGGCTGAGCGGGGACCGAGCGGGCGACGAGGTCGTCGCGGCTGCTCCACGCATCGGTGCCGTCGATCCACCCGAGGATCGACCACTCGTGCGGGAAGGCAGCGAGAGGTGAGCCGGCGTGGCAAACCGACGGCGTCTCCACGATCGCCTGCAGCTCAGACTGGGCGACCCGCCGCAACACGCTCAGCTCCTGTCCGACCATGGCCGCAGCCTCGGGTCGACGGGGGAGCCGCATCACCACGTCGGAATCTCCGTCGAGCCGGATCCGCCACATTGCGTTGTCGGTGCCCGATGTCTGGAGGTAATCGATTGGTGCTGTGGACCATTGCGGGCACTCCGCTGCCAGCAACGCCCTCACCACGGGCTCGCTCGTGTCCGGCTCGTCATCGTGGATCGGCTGGTTCACCGCAGACCGTTGTCGGTGGTCGACTTCACGCCTCGAGTCGGTCGACCATGCGCTTGGCCTCACGGTCGATCCCGGACTCGAGGGTCTGGCGAAGTGTGACTGCGAGCGGCCTGGCCAGGAAGTTGGTGGCCTGAGCGTCGATCGTGAAATTGATGAAGGTCCTTGCGCCCATGCCAGACAGGACAAGATCGATCGTGATCCGCACTCCCTTGGTCTCCGTCATGACTTGCATGTTGCGATCGCTGGCCGCAGCGTTTGACGAGGTGACGTCGGCGGTGTCGTCGATCATCCCGAGAGGCGTGTGAATCGAATACGCGAAGCCACGGAGCGAGCCGTCATCACCGTGGAGCGGGGCACGCAGCTGTCCCATGCCCCCGATGCCCTCCCAGGATTCGAGCTGCTGCAGCCGCTCCCACACGACGGCGAGTTTCTGCGCAACGCGCAGTGTTCGCTCAGGCATCGTCGGCGTTCTCGACCGCGAATGCGGTCCACTTCTTGTAGTCGACCTTGCCGTTTGGCGCCCGCGTGAGGGACTCGACCGGCAGCACCGTTCGGGGTGCCTTGTAGTGCGCCAGTTGGCTCTTCACGTGCTCGATGATCTCGGCGGCCTCGACCGATGAGACGGCCGTGGTCTCGATCACCGCGGTGATGGCCTGGCCGAAGCGCTCGTTCGGGATGCCGACAACGATGGCGTCGACCACTGCGGGGTGAGTCTTCAAGACCTCTTCGACCTCCTCAGGGAAGACTTTTTCGCCGCCAGTGTTGATGCAGACCGAGCCGCGGCCGAGCAGCGTAATCGTGCCGTCCGCTTCGATCGTGGCGAAGTCGCCGGGGAGCGAATAGCGAATGCCCTTGAGGGTGGGGAACGTGGCAGCGGTCTTGACCTCGTCCTTGTAATACCCGACAGGCATGAGGCCCTCGACGCCAACCCTGCCGATGTCACCAGATCCAGGCTGCACCTGCTGCCCATCTTCAGTGATGACCACGGCGTTCTCTCCGAGGTCGAACCTGGCCGTGGTCGAGACGTTGTCCTTCGTGGAATAGCTGGCTCCCATGCCGATTGCCTCAGACGAGCCGAGCGAATCGAAGATCGTCAACTGCGGGATGTGGCCGATCAGCGCTTCTTTCACTGGTTGGCTCCACATCGCTCCGGAGCTCACCATCACGAGGAGGGCCGACAGGTCCCATCGGTCCGGCTCGGCGTTGAGTGCTTCGACGATCGGACGAGCGAAGGCGTCACCAACGATCACCAGCGAGTTGACTCCCTCAGCAGCGCAGGTGTCGAGCAGCTTGACTGGGTCGAGGCGACGCTCGGGCATGGTGACGACGCAGCCACCCTGGAGCACGACGCCGAGGGCAGAGATGTGACCGGTGCCGTGCATCAGTGGCGCACCAGGAAGGATCGTTGGGGCGGCAGCGCCCATGGCCGTCATTGCCTCCGTCCACTCGTCGAGGTCACCCTCTGGCGTGAGCGCCACGGCGTGGCGGGAAGAGTTGATCTGCACGAGGGTGTCCTGATCCCACATCACGCCCTTGGGCATGCCCGTGGTCCCGCCGGTGTAGAGGAACCAGCGGTCGTCACCCGAGCGGCCCCAGGGGCCAGACACGTTGCCGTCGGTCGGCGTGGCGCACGCTGCCTCCCACTCGGTGGCCCACTCAGGGCACGTCTGGTCGGCTTGGTCGGCCACGAACAGCCAGAGCTTGACCTTGGGCAGCTTGTGGCGAATGCGTTCGATGATTGGAACGAACGTCGCGTGGAACATCACCACCGCCGCATCGGAGTTGTCCCAGAGGTAGAGCAGTTCGTTGTCGGTGTAGCGGTAGTTCGTGTTGACCGGGATCAGTCCGGCCTTGAAGCTGGCAAAGACCCCTTGCATGTACTCGGGGCAGTTGTAGAGGTACTGCGCCACCTTGTCCTGCTGCTCGACCCCAGCAGCCAGCATGGTTGCCGCCAGACCATTCGACCGCTGGTTGTATTCGGTCCAACTGATCACGAGATCGCCGTGGACCAATGCCCGCTGGTCGCCTCGGATGTCGGCGCAGATCTCCCAGAGATCAGCAAAGTTCCAGCGCTTGGTCGATGTGACGTCCATCACGGTTGTCTACACCATTGGTGCCGGGGGTTAACAAGTGAACAAGTGGAGCAATTGTCAGAGCCGGCCTACTTCAGGCACTTGTTCACCCCCCGGCACCGCTAGGCGGAGGCGGCAGCTTCGGCGTGGGCGGTCCAGTGCTTGTAGTCGACCTTGCCGTTGGCCGCGCGGTCGAGCGAGTCGACCACAAAGACCCGCTTGGGGGCCTTGTACGCAGCGAGCAGCGCCTTCACGTGGTCGATCACGGCTGCCTCATCGAGCGCCTCCGAGGCGGCCACCACTGCGGTCACGGCCTGACCGAAACGGTCATCGGGAATGCCGACGGCAATCGCATCATCGATGCCGGGGAAGGTCTTCAACACCTCTTCGACTTCTTCTGGGAAAACCTTCTCGCCTCCGGTGTTGATGCAGACCGACCCACGGCCGAGCAGCACGATCGAACCATCGGCCTCGACGGTGGCGAAGTCGCCGGGAATCGAATAGCGGATGCCGTCGACCACAGGGAAGGTCTGAGCGCTCTTGACCTCGTCCTTGTAGTAGCCGATCGGGGTACGCCCGCGAACGCCAACCTTGCCGATCTCGCCAGAGCCCGGCTCGACGATGCGGCCGTCCTCGGTCAGCACGGCGGCCCGGTCCGACAGGGAGAAGGAAGCGGTCTTGGCCGCCTTCGACTTCGAAGACACCGAGGAGCCCATCCCGATCGCTTCAGATGATCCGTAGGTGTCGACCAGAATCAGCTGCGGCCAATGCCCCATCAACCCTTGCTTGGACTCGGTTCCCCACATCACGCCTGACGAGATGATCACACGCAGCGCCGACAGGTCCCAGCGATCTGGCTCGGCATCGAGGGCGGCCAACATGGGCTTGGCGAACGCGTCGCCAACGATGAACGTGCTCTTCACGCCCTCTCGCTCGATGGTGTCCAGGAACTCGTCGATCGAGAACTTGGTTGACTCGAGCGTGGCGATGGCACCGCCGAGCGAGAGCGTGTTGACCGCGTTGAAGAGTCCGGTCCCGTGCATCAGCGGGCAGGCGGGCAAGCTGATCGGGCCGGCACCCGTGGTGCGAGCCCGAATCGCATCGAGATCGACCTCGTCGTTCATCGACACCTTGTTGGGCGCGTCGGTCACCATGAAAAGGTCGTCTTGACGCCACATCACACCCTTGGGCATCCCGGTGGTGCCGCCGGTGTAGAGCAGCACGAGATCGTTGCCCCGGCGTCCCTCCAGCGGGACCACGCGATCGGCGATTTCGACAGCGGCGATCTCCTCGTACGGCGTGGCCCACTCTGGGCATGTCGAGCCGTCACCGTCGTCGACCCAGATCCAGGTGTGGATCTTGGGGACCTCGCTGCGGATGTGGTCCGTGGTCTCGGTGAACGAAGAGCCAAAGACCACCGCCTCGGTGTCGGCGTTGTTCCAGATGTACACCAGCTCGGCGGCCGCGTAGCGATAGTTGGTGTTGACGTGAACCAGCGATGCCTTCGAGCAGGCGAAGAAGAGCTCGCTGTACTCCGGACGGTTGTAGAGGTAGAACGCCACTTTCGACTGGTGACGGCAGCCGCGGTCGAGCAGGTAGTGGGCCACTGCATTGGCCCGCCGCTCGAAGTCAGCCCAGGTCGTGCGCTGCGACCCATGGATCAACGCCACCTCGTCGGGAACACACTCGGCCACCGTCTCCCAGATGTCGGCGAAGGTCCACCC
>RCMY010004865.1_pt1 | contig 11485 bp, 15 predicted proteins | sample 2041341 | NCBI WGS metagenome assembly RCMY01 (sample SAMN09708234, study PRJNA481090) | Marine sediment metagenome, whole genome shotgun sequencing project.
TGCGGATCAACTGCTTTGGCCACCTCGGCGACGGCAACCTCCACTACAACGTCTATCCCCCAGCCGGAAAAGACCGCAAAGACTTCGCCGAGATCGCACAGAAAATCTCACGCCTTGTCCACGACAACGTCGTCGAACGCGGCGGCAGTTTCAGCGCCGAGCATGGCATTGGCCGACTTAAAACCGACGACCTCGCCCACTACTCGGACCCCGCCAAACTCGCCACAATGCGCACGATCAAAGCCGCCCTTGATCCCAACGGCATCATGAATCCCGGCGCCGTTTTGCCCGCGAACACGCGCCCCTAGAAACCGCAGCACGCACGAAAACACCCCACCGAAGAGATCGGCGGGGCGTGAACTCGTAAGACACATGCCTGCAAGCCTGTCCGGTCTACAAAGTGGATGTTAAATTAACGCTAATGAACCCCACACGGCGACGAAATCGCCTCAAAGGCCTTCAAATTCGCACAACACTTCGACTTCCATGCCCAGCGCCTCCAGCCGCTTGCGCCCCCCAAGGTCGGGAAGGTCGATGATGAACGCACAGCCCACAATATCCGCTCCCATCTGCTCTAAAAGCTTGATCCCAGCTTCCGCCGTGCCACCTGTCGCCAGCAAATCGTCGACCACCAAGACCTTCTCGCCGGGCTGCACAGCGTCGTCATGGACCTCCATAATCGCTTCGCCATACTCAAGCTGATACTCTTGGCTCAGCGTCTTTCCCGGCAACTTGCCCTTCTTGCGGATCGGAACAAATCCGACCGACAGCTGATGCGCAATCGCGCCGCCAATAATGAACCCGCGCGCTTCCAAACCCACGACCTTGTCGATTTCCATCCCCGCATAGGGGTGCAGCAATTGATCGATACACATCCGAAATCCGCGCGGATCAGCAAAAAGTGTGGTGACATCGCGGAACAAAATGCCTTCATGCGGGAAGTCCACAATCGTGCGGATGTAGTCTTTGACAGTCTTTTTGCGGTTTTCCATGTCGGGCCCTATCTGGTCGCGTCCGGGATCACCACACAGCGACCACCCAGAATTGGCAAGTAAAATGAACGAGAAACCAAACACATCCAGACGCGGTTTGCTCTTCGCAAGCCTCGCCCTTGTCGCCGTCGGAGGCGGTTGGCAGGCATGGGTCCGTCGTCCTCGGACAATGTCATTTGACCCAATCGCCGATCTGCCGGGATGGCGCCAAACCGTGTTCGAAGGCGTCACAACTCCGCGCGGAGGCCTGTCCGGCACCGCCGCCTTCGCAGGCATTTCCAGCGGCAACACGACGTCCACCGGCACGCTCGACCTCGCACAGCTTTGCGCGACGCTGTTTGCGAACGACACACCCGGCAAAGTCCCCGTCGCGGTGTTTTCCGACTTCTTCTGCCCCTATTGCCGCACTTTGACCGAACGCCTTGCCGAACGCGCCGATCAGGCAGACACCAAAATTGCGATCAACTGGCACGAACTGCCTCTCTTGGGGCCGTCGTCAGTGATCGCCGCGCGCGCCGCAATCGCGGCCGACATGCAACAGGCATACCCGGTGTTTCAGTCCCGCTTAATGGGCTCCGCGTTTCGCCCGACAGCAGGTTTCCTCGTCGATACCGCCGTCGCAGCGGGCCTCGACCCTGCGAAATTCGTGGCCGATACGGAAGGTCAGGTCGTTGACAGCCGCTTGCGCCGAAGCCGAGCAGCCGCGCGCACGCTTGGCATTTACGGCACGCCAGCGATGGTCGTCGGGCGCACACTTGTCATCGGTGAGATCAGTGAAAGAAACCTCGATACTTTGATCGAAATGGAAACCGGCACTCCTGCCAGCTGCTAACCCAGCATCCGCCCCGCGATCGCATCCAATTTGGAAACCAACGCCGGATCGCGCTTCTCGGGCGCCGTCATAATCGCATATTCCAACGCCCGGTCGCAGCCATGCGGACACGGCGAGCGCTCGGCCCCAAGCCAATCCGGCAACCGCGCAACCAACCCGCGCGCCTTCTCGGCGTTGCCCGTCAAGGTCGCGAGAATCTGCGTCACATCAACCTCGCCGTGGTCAGGATGCCACGAGTCATAATCCGTAATCATCGCCACGGACGCGTAACAAAGCTCTGCCTCGCGCGCCAACTTCGCCTCCGGCATATTGGTCATGCCAATCACATCGCATCCCCAAACCTCCCGGTACATCTTGGACTCGGCCAATGTCGAAAACTGCGGCCCCTCCATCGCAAGATACGTGCCGCCCCGATGCACCGTCACACCCGTCGCGCGCGCCGCTTCTTCACAGGCATCGCTCAACCGCGCACAGGTCGGATGCGCCACACTCACATGCGCCACGCAGCCGGTCCCGAAAAACGATTTCTCCCGCGCAACCGTCCGGTCTACGAACTGATCCACAATGACAAAATCACCCGGCGCCATCGCCTCGCGAAACGACCCGCAGGCCGAAACCGAAATCACATCCGTCACACCCAACCGCTTCAATGCATCAATGTTCGCGCGATACGGAACCGTCGAAGGGCTATGCACATGCCCCCGCCCGTGACGCGGCAAAAACGCCATCGCAACACCGCCCAAAGTCCCGGTTAAGACCTGATCCGACGGCGCCCCCCAAGGCGAGTCCACATCGACCCAAGCCGCGCCTTCCAAACCATCAATCTCGTAAATCCCGCTACCGCCGATCACCCCGATCATCGTTTGGTTGCTCATGCCTGCCTCCAGCTTGCCGAAAGGCAAACACTAGCTGCACGCGACCCAGATGCAACAGACCACACGGACGCGGCTTCGCCCTTTTCCAAATACCTAGACTCTCATGCCCAGAAACGAAAAACGCCCGCCAAATCTGGCGAGCGGCTTCTCATCCCGAAAGTGTAGGTCCCCGATGCCGCGGGCTGGGTGGGGGCTGTTAATCCACGGCACCGGGGATAGCGTTAGTTCGCTACCCTTTCTGAATGCATGCCAACTTGGGCGAGATGAGGGGCCGATAGCGCCCCCCCAAAGGTTATATTGTGGCGAAGTTGCGGCGAGGCTTGATTTGCCCCTGCTTCAAAGGCAATCTTCACGCATGAATGTCCAAAACACCACGCCGTTTCCCAAAAACGGCAAGCCGGACGAACAAATTGCCTTTGACCGCGCAGAACTCTCTGTGATTCTAAGCGTTTACGGCCGCATGGTCGCCGCCGGAGAATGGCGCGACTACGGCATGTCGTTCCTGAAAGAGGTGGCGATTTTCTCGATTTTCCGCCGCACCGCGGAACACCCGATCTATCGGATCGAAAAACGGCCCAAACTCAGGGGCAAACAGGGCATGTATTCGGTGATCGCGATGGACGGACAGATTCTCAAACGCGGGCACGACCTGAAAACCGTTTTGCGCGTGCTCGAACGCAAACTGATCCGCGCGATCGACTAAAAACGAAGCTCAGGCCAACTCGGTCGAAGCCGCAGCGTCTCTGCTCCGGTGTCGCTTGCTGCGATCCGCGTGATCGCCTCCGCCACAGGTTCCTCGACCACCGCCATGTGATGCGCATTTGCGTGGATCAGCGTGCCATGACCGCTTGCCATCGCCACATGCCCACGCCAAAAAACCAAATCACCCGGCTCTAACGCGGCACCGACGTCAACGGCTTGACCCGGCATTTTCGCCTGCACATCGCTATCCGGCGGACACGCGTATCCGCAGGCATGAAACACGACCTGCACCAACCCGGAACAATCGATCCCGCTCGCCTCATTGCCCGCCCAAACATAGGGCGTCCCAATAAACTGTCGCGCCACCTCAACCAAATCGCCCACCCAATCTCCAAGCGGGGCGATATGCCCGTTCGGCACAAATACTGACCCGTCCGCGACCGCAATCTCGAACCAAGACCCGACCTCGCCCAACACCCGCACCCGTGCAGCCATCGGCAAAAGCACAACCGGCTCGCTCTTCAAATCCGCGCGCGGCCAGCCGTGGGTAAGCAATGCAGACACCCAATGCGTCGCCGATTGGGCCTCCGCCAAAGCCGCCGAGGGCACATAGCCGACATAGCCGTCCTTTAACGACACGCCAAAAGTCAGATCGTCGAGGCGTTCCAAAGCCAAAAACCGATCCCCAAACAACACCTGCCGGTCGCGCGCCCCGCCCGGCTCGGCGCGTAAAAACACACTGGCAATAAGCGACATCTCTTCCCCAGCGACGAACCGCTCGGCCGCCACCTGCCCCTCTAGACCAACGCGCGCCACACGCCCGTTCGAGGCCAGAAATCGCCGGTCGCTCACGCCCCAAGCACCTCATAAAGCGCCCGGTTCGCCTGCCCGACACCGCCCTTGGGCCGCCCCGGCTCCGGCGACGGGCACCAGCCATACACGTCAAAATGCATATATCTTGGCGTCTCGGTCACGAACCGCCGCAAAAACAGCGCCGCCGTGATCGACCCCGCGAACCCGCCCTTCGGAGCGTTGTCCAAGTCCGCAATCCCCGGCTCGATCATCGCCTCATACGGGTCCCAGAACGGCAATCGCCACACCGGATCACGCACCGCCGCAGCCGCCATCTCAAGAGCCGCCGCATCCCCGTCATCCGTGGCATAATAGGGTGCCAGATCCGGCCCAACGGCCACCCGGGCGGCCCCCGTCAATGTCGCCATCGACACGATCAAATCGGGCGCATCTTCGTCCGCCAAGGCCAAAGCATCCGCCAAAACCAAACGCCCCTCGGCGTCCGTGTTGTTGATCTCGACCGTCAATCCCTTGCGAGACTTCAAGATGTCGCTCGGGCGAAACGCGTCGCCCGCCACCGCGTTCTCAACTGCCGGGATCAACACTCTAAGGCGGATCGGCGCGCCCCCGGTCATTAGCATCTGCGCCAACCCCAGCACGTTCGCCGCCCCGCCCATGTCCTTTTTCATTAATCCCATCGACACACCGGGCTTCAAATTCAGCCCTCCGGTATCGAAACACACGCCTTTGCCGACCAACGTCACGCGCGGGCCCGACGTACCCCAAGACATATCAATCAAACGCGGAGCGCGCGGCGACGCACGGCCCACCGCATGGATCATTGGGAAATTCGCCTCCAGCAACGCATCCCCGGTCGTTACCGAGATGTCTGCGCCCACGGCCTCGGCCAACGCGCGCGCAGCGGCCTCAAGCTCATCCGGCCCCATATCGTTGGCGGGCGTGTTGATCAGATCGCGCGTTAACGCCTCACCCGCTGCGATCCTCTCCAAATGCGGCCCGTCGACGTCGCTCGGCGCGACCAACATCGCCTTCGGATCAATGGCGGTCGCATATCGACCAAACCGATAGCCCGCCAATAACCAAGCAAGCGCCGCTTCGTTCAGATCATCACCCACCAGATCGGTCTCGAACCGCCATGCGCCCTCGGGCAATCGTGCGCGAAACCCTGCTGGCACAAACCGAATGCGCGCGCGTGTCACCTCGTCGCCCAAACCGCCCGCCGCACCTACAACGTCGCCGTCTGGACCCGGCAGCAACACGACCTGTCCCGCCGCGCCGTTAAATCCCGCCGCCGCTACAAACGCCGACTGTTCTGACGGAAGTCCGGCGCGCCAGACGTCCAACCCGTCACTGGCCACAAGATAAAGCGGGCGTGTTTCGCTGTCCGATGGTGCAAACGTCATAGTTGTCATTGGTTTGAGGCCTTTTGAATGTGTCCTGCCAGCCTATCCGCTTTGCAGTGCGCCACAAGTCCCCGCCGAAGACCTTACTTGCGCAAATGCGCGATATCCCCGAAGGCGGCCAATGACCCGTCACCCACACGCATCAAACGCGCGATCAGTGCCGCCAATGCCGCGTGATCCCGTCCGCCTGCGACAATCGCCACCTGTCCAGCCACATCGGCTACGGTCTGCATGCCCAGTTGCTGCGACATGCCTACAACCGAACGCGCAATCTTCGACAACCGCTGAAATTCGCCCGCCCGCCAGGCCGCTTCTGCGGTTGTAAGCCGCTCCGCGATCTCTTCCAACGCGCTGAACGCGATAAATTCAGCACGCGAAACACCTCTGTCCCGCGCCAGATCAACCAGATGTTCGGTGTCGACGAAAATCATCTCCACCGGACGAAAGTGCACAACATTGTTCATCATCTTCCAACCAAACTAGCCCCTAGCCCTCGAACTGTTGAATAATTGCGCTCGGCAAAGAATTGATTGATATAGAGGGCAAAATGCCATGCCTTTGGTTCAATTTTTTACGAACCTTGGCCCTTGGGGACACGATGATATGAAGCAAGCACGTCCGCTGCCCGGCTATCTTGTCAGCCGCTACAAGGGCTGGAAAGCAACGACCTACGATGAGAATCGCGCGTGGTATCGCCACCTTGCCGCCGACGGCCAACATCCGCGCGCAATGATGATCTCGTGCTGCGACAGCCGGGTTCACGTGACCTCAATCTTTGGCGCGGACTCCGGCGAATTCTTCATTCACCGCAACATTGCCAGCCTCGTCCCCCCTTGCGAACCAAACGGCGACCACCACGGCACTTCGGCGGCGGTCGAATACGCCGTCACTGGACTCAAAGTCGCCCATATCATCGTTTTGGGGCACTCAAACTGCGGCGGCGTTGCCGGTTGCCACAAAATGTGTTCCGGCGAAGCCCCGGAGCTTGAAGTCAGCACAAGCTTTGTCGGCCGCTGGATGGACATCTTGCGCCCCGGCTATGACCGCCTGCATGCCCGCGACAACGGCAAAATCGAACTCCAAGATCTCGAACAAGAAGCCGTTCTGATCTCGCTTGAAAACCTGATGACCTTCCCCTTTGTGTCCGAGGCCGTCGAAAAGGGCGACCTCACGCTTCACGGTCTGTGGAAAGACATCACCGACGGCCAGCTTTTGAATTTCGACCCCCGGGTCGACAGCTTCGTGCCAGTGTAAGGCCCACTCCAACCGCCCATCACAAAGAGATTACCTCGTGAACGACATCCTCTCGCTGGCCACTGACAACCTGATTTCGCCGATCATTCTCAGCTTCGCCCTTGGTCTTGCGGCCGCATTCGCACGCTCGGACCTTTCCGTGCCCGAAGCCGTCGCCAAAGGCATGTCGATCTACCTCCTCTTTGCCATTGGCTTTAAAGGCGGTGCCGGTGTCGCGGCCCACGGCGTCGACCAAACGCTGGTGCTTTCCCTGATCGCCGGGATCGTCCTTTCCTTCGGCCTGCCCGTCATCGCCTTCGTCCTGCTGCGCATCCTGACAAACTTCGACACGATCAACCGCGCCGCCGTCGCTGCGCACTACGGCTCGATCTCTATCGTGACCTTCGTCGCCGCAACCTCGGTCCTCGACCAAAGCGGCATCGCCTCTGAAGGCTACATGGTTGCCGTCGCCGCAGCGATGGAAGCCCCCGCGATCATCTCCGCGCTTTGGCTCCTGTCCCGCTCCGGCGGTCAGGGTCAGGCCGACAGCGCGCTCTACCGCGAGATCCTGACCAACGGCTCTATCGTGCTTCTGGTCGGTGCGTTCCTTATCGGCGGCATAACTGGCGAAAAAGGCCTCGCGACGATCTCGTCCTTCATCGTCGCCCCGTTCCAAGGCGTGCTCTGCCTGTTTTTACTGGATATGGGCCTCGTGGCCGGACGCGGTTTGCGCGAAAGCCGCGGAGACCTCGGCCTCGGCGCCGTCGCATTCGGCGTGATCATGCCCCCCATCGGCGCCACGGTCGGCCTGCTCTTTGCCCTGCTCATCGGCCTTTCAGCAGGCGGAGCGGCCCTCCTCATGGTGCTTTCGGCGTCGGCTTCCTACATCGCCGTGCCTGCCGCGATGCGTGTCGCGCTGCCCGAAGCCAAACCGTCGATCTACCTCACGCTCTCACTTGGCGTGACTTTCCCGTTCAATCTGGTGATCGGCATTCCCGTCTACATCGCAATCGCAACAAAAGTCGTCGGAGGCTGAGCCATGCAAACCCATGATGCCAAACGTGTCGAGATCATCATCGAAGCCCCGCTGGAACGCCGCCTTACCGACGCGCTGCTCGCAGCCGACGTAACCGGATTTACCGTGCTTCCGGTTCTTGGTGGATCAGGAGCCTCGGGCAAATGGAGCCGCGAAGGTCAGGTGTCTCGCGCCGCGGGCATGGTTTCGGTCGTCTGCCTCATCCGACCGGACCGGCTCGATACGCTCTTGGACGCGGCCTTTGCCGTTGTTGAAAAACACATCGGCGTCGTGTCGATCACCGATGCAAAAGTGCTCCGCGCAGAACGCTTTTAGGCGCGCGGCGGCTGGGCAATCCCGATTTCAAGTTGTCGACTTCGGACGGACCGAAACACCGGATCGACCGATTTGGACGCCCTGAACTGCCGCAAAACACGCACAGCTTCGCGCGCCTTTTCCGACAGGCAATCGGTCGTGGTCTCCCCACGCGGGTTTTCATCAAACTTCATCGGCATCTTGTTCTCCCAAAAAGTGGACGCACTCGGAGAACTGGTTACGAAACCTTCGTTAACGTTAGGTGATTGGGCTCGGCACCAAAGACAATAAACGCCTTTGGACCGTCTTGCGCGCAGCCTTCTCGGCACGCTCTTTTGCAATCGGCAAAATCTCAGCGGCGGTACGCGGACGTATTGCACGCACAGCCGAACAACCCTTAAACAAAAGGACCCGCGCAGTCGCCTGCCCGGATTGCGCTGCCCGGTCTGAAATCGCGTCCGACAAGCGTTTCATCGCCCGTTTCTCGCGTGCTTCAAGACCTTTCATCAAAGACACAACCTGGTCTTCTGTGATGGGTGTCATGGCAATCATCCCCTTTGCCTCACATCGTCAACAACCGGAACTTTCCGTCGAAATGTGGCGGGATTTGTTCTGAAATGTGGCCGCGACGTGGCAAATCATCAACCCATGGGTGTATTCGCAAAGCCCAATCCCGCCTCACAGGCGCAACACCCCTTAAACGCAACGCGCAAACCAAAGCGCGCGCGCAACCCGCCAAACATTATCGCGCGCGGCGATTTCTGCGGCTCTCAAAAACAGTAGATCGAATACAACCTCACTGACCTCTATCCGCGAACAATGAAAAAGGGCGCTCCCAACGGAACGCCCTCTAAACTCAGCCGATTCTGTCGAACTTAGCCTTTTTTGAGAATGCGATTCCCTAAAAGCTCGGCGATCTGCACTGCATTCAATGCAGCACCTTTGCGCAGGTTGTCACTGACGCACCAGAGATTCAGACCGTTATCAATTGTGCTGTCCTGACGGATGCGGCTGATGAAAGTCGCGAAATCGCCAACGCACTCGATCGGTGTGACGTAACCGCCATCTTCACGCTTATCGACGACCATTATGCCGGGGCTGACGCGCAGAATATCCCGCGCCTCGTCCTCGTCCAAGAACTCCTCGGTCTCAATGTTGATGGCCTCGCAATGACCCACAAAGACAGGCACGCGCACGCAAGTCGCCGTCACCTTGATCTTGGTGTCGATGATCTTCTTTGTCTCCGCGACCATCTTCCACTCTTCTTTGGTGGTGCCGTCTTCCATGAAAGCGTCGATGTGCGGAATGACGTTGAACGCAATCTGCTTGGTAAACTGCCGTGGCGGCTTGTCGTCGGTTGGGTTGTAGATGGACTTGGTCTGATCCCAAAGCTCATCAATCCCGGCTTTGCCCGCCCCGGACACCGACTGATAGGTGCTTACAACAACCCGCTTAATCGTCGCGCGGTCATGCAACGGCTTCAAAGCGACAACCATCTGAGCCGTCGAACAATTCGGGTTCGCGATGATGTTCTTCTTGGAATACCCGACAATCGCCTCCGGGTTCACTTCCGGCACGATCAATGGAACCTCAGGATCGTAGCGATACAAAGACGAGTTATCGATCACGACGCAGCCAGCCTTGGCGGCTTTGGGCGCGTAAATCTTCGTCGCATCCGACCCGATGGCAAACAAAGCGATATCAAAGCCCGTGAAATCAAACCTATCGAGGTCTTTGCATTTCAGCGTCTTATCCCCATAGCTGACTTGCGTGCCTTGTGATTTACGGCTGGCAAGAGCCACAACCTCATCGGTAGGAAACTGGCGCTCGGCCAGGATATTCAGCATTTCGCGGCCCACGTTGCCCGTGGCGCCGACGACGGCGATACGATAACCCACTTTGATCTCCATTATATCTAGGGACGCGCGGGCTATAACGCGCGCCAAGCCTCTGGGAAAGCCCGGATTGCAAACGAGCTTCCGCTCACGGCTTTTTGACATCTCTTCCATCTTTAGGTCTATAAAATCCCGAAGGACGGCGCAGCCGCGGGGCAGAGCCCTCAAACGCCGCCGCTTTCAAGACGAAGACCCACACGAAGGCCGACACAAGAGGACCGCCAAAACGTGACCAAAGACCTTCCCTACAGACCCTGTGCAGGCGTCACTCTCGTCAACAAGGATGGCCTTATCTTCACCGGCGAGCGCGTCGACACGCCCGGAGCATGGCAAATGCCCCAAGGCGGCATCGACGAAGGCGAAACCTTTGAGGCGGCGGCCTTGCGTGAACTTGAAGAAGAAACCGGCCTGCCCGCCAGCGCCGTTACCCTCGAGGCCACACTCCCCGACTGGATCACCTACGAGTTGCCCGCCCACCTTTTGGGCAAGCTATGGAAAGGCCGCTTTCGGGGCCAAAAACAAAAATGGGCGCTTTTGCGGTTCCACGGCATCGACAGCGACATCGACCTGACCGCGCATGACGTGGAATTCGCCCGCTGGCGCTGGTCCACCGCTGACGAAGTGCTGCGCGACATCGTCCCTTTCAAACGTGACGTCTACGCCGAAGTCATCGCTGCCTTCCGCGACAAACTGGAGACCCGCCCATGAGAACTGTTCTTTTAGCGATCGCCCTCACCGCCATCGCAGGCCCCGCCCTGTCTCTGTCGTGTATGCGCCCCGACGCGGTCCGCCTTTATGATCAGGCGCGCGACAGCGAAGACCTCTATGTCGCCGTGCGCGGACGTATTAACCTCACCGAACCGGCAAACGCGCCCCTCCCCGACAGCGACACGCCCGCGATCACCCAAGCCACCCTCAGCGGTGTGGTCTTAACCACCCACGGCTTTGGCGCCAAATTCGACCGGGAAATCGAAATTGCCGCCACCTGCTTGGGCCCGTGGTGCGGCAGCGCTGAGGAGTTTGAGGGTGAACTCCTCGCCGTTTTGAAGGTTGGGGAAGACAACACTTACACCCTTGCCGCAGGTCCATGCGGTGGTGGAGCCGTGGTTTGGTCAAAGGACGGGGAACGTCGGCTTCTGGCGTGTCATCGCGACGGCGAGTGCGTGTCGGAGAACTAGAAACATAAGTGGACCGCCAAACCGCACTGGAAATGAGAACAAAACGTGAATATCATGCAATGCGGTTTGTGATTCTTTGGGTTCGCCGCGTTTCACGCGTCGACCAACCGGGGCTCTGCCCCGGACCCCGAGGTATTTTTAAAAGGATGAAGCAGAGACGTGGCCTTTGCCGAGTTAGATATCACCTCGAATTTCACCTTCCTGACGGGGGCGAGCCATGCTGAGGAATATG
>RCMY010004866.1_pt1 | contig 11484 bp, 13 predicted proteins | sample 2041341 | NCBI WGS metagenome assembly RCMY01 (sample SAMN09708234, study PRJNA481090) | Marine sediment metagenome, whole genome shotgun sequencing project.
TTGGTAAACGCGACCGCCACCTTGGTCATGCGCATCAGATCGCTCAGCGCGATGATCGACACCAGCGAGGTATCCTTCAGCATGTTGATCCACAGATTGCCCAGACCGGGCAGCGCAAACCGCCAGACCTGCGGCAGCTGGATGCGCAGAAATATCTGGCGCGGCGACATGCCGATGGCGCGCCCTGCTTCCATCTGGCCCTCGTCCAGCGAATTGAACGCGCCGCGCAGCACCTCGCCCGCAAAGGCGCCAAACACCATGCCCAGTGCGGTGACGCCCGCCGTAAATGGGCTGAAATCAACGTTGGTGCTGCCGGGATTCCACCATTGCGCGACGTTGTTCACCAACAGGCCGACACCGTTATAAACCACGAACAGGGTCAGGATTTCCGGCAGGCCGCGCATGATGGTCGTATAGCCAAAGCCCACCGCACGCAGCCCGCGATAGCGCGACATTGACGCAAAGGCCGCGACAAAGCCGATCAGCAGCCCAACGGGCAGCGTCGCTAGGGCCAATTGCACCGTGATCACCAGCCCGGCAAGGATTTCGTCCCCCCAGCCTGCATCGCCATACGAGAAAATCTCAAGCATGCATTATGTTTCCCGGTTGGGGGGACGCTGTTTTCATTTCATCGTATAGACGTCGATGTCGAAATACTTGTCGTTGATCGCCTTGTAGGTGCCGTCGGCGCGGATCTCGGCAATGGCTGCGTTCAACTTTTCGAGCAGATCGGTGTTGTCCTGACGCACTGCGATACCCACACCATCGCCCACGAATTTCGGATCGGTAATCGGCTCGCCCGCGAGCTTGCAACAGGCGCCATCCTCGGTCTTGGTGGTCCAGTCCAGCATCGGCAGCATGTCACTGACCTGCATGTCGATACGTCCGCTGGCCATGTCCAGATTCACCTCGTCCTGCGATGTGTACAGGCGTATGTCCGCGTCAGGATAGGTCGCTTCGACGTAATCGGATTGCGTCGTACCCGATTGCGCGCCGATCACCTTGCCCGCCAGCGCCTCGTTGGTGAATTCGGTGATGTCGGACTCCTTCGGGACGACATTGGTCATCGCGGCCAGATAGTAGGGATCGGTAAACGACACCTGCTTCTTGCGCTCTTCGGTGATGTACATCGACGCGATGATGAAGTCGTATTTATTGGCCAAAAGCCCCGGAATGATCCCGTCCCAATCCTGCGCGACGACCTCGCATTCGACCTCCATGCGCTTGCACAACTCCAGCCCGATCTCAACGTCGAACCCGGCAATCTTGCCGTCGGCCTCGATATAGTTGAACGGCGGATAGGCGCCCTCTGTCCCGAGCCGCAGCGTTTCTGCGGATGCAACAGCCCCCAGTGACGCGGCTATCGTGGCCGCCCCTAACGCGACCGCCAATTTGGATTTGAGTTTCATTGTATTTCCTCCTCTGTTTTGTTTTCTCTGTCGTTTCGTTGTCTTTCGGCGACCCCGCCGGGATACCCCACATGACCGGTGAAGCGTCCGTACAGTTTGGCGATCCGCTTCAGGCGGTCCTCAACTTCGGGTCCAAGCTTCATAAAGATGCTGTTGATGAGCAGGTTGGCAAAGCTTGCCATCTGGGCCGTCGAATCCCAGAACTGGTTGAACTGGGTTGGCACGGCAAACACCTCGTCCGCGACCTCGCGGCCCCAGTCGCAGAATACATCCGTGACAAGCGTCACGGGAATCCCCGCATTCCTGGCATCTTGTGCAAGCTGCTTGGCCAGTACCGAATACCGCCGCGCCTCGAATATCACGAGGCACGATTCACCCTCCGACGCCAGTACTTCGGCAAAGTTGCCATTGGCCAGGTCTACCAAGGTCACGCGGTCGCGGATATATTGCATCTGGTTTGCGAAATACTGGGCGATGCCGCGTTCGGTCTGAAAACCTGCGACAAAGACGCGGTCACACTGCGCAAGACGGTCCGTCACCCGTCGCCATTCCGGGGTGCGCGCGAATTCATAGACACTTACAACCGCTGCAACTTCCAGCTCCATGCCGCGATTGAGCTCCCTCTCATCGGCCCCGCCGCCTGCCTGCAATTCGCGCAGGCGACCAGACATCAGCCAAGCATAATCACCCATATCGTGTTTCAGATGATCCTTGAGACTGCGAAAGTTGGAATACCCGATAGATCGGCAAAATCGCCCTACGGTGGCCTCGCTCACCTTCACTTTTTTTGCAATGCTCGCCGCCGTCTCAAATGGCAGTTCGGCCAACGCGTCCTTCATGTAGCTTGCCAGCAACCTGTCCGATTTCGACCCATCTTTCAGGGCGCTTTTCAAGCGTGTCCTTATGGGCAGTGTCAAAGGCAGGCCTCCTGTGACGCATCAAAGCTGTAGGTCACGTTGAAATAAACCTTTCATTATGTCAAGCAGGGAACATTTCCTGCAGCGGTCGAAATTCACGGACCTGCACCAAGGTTGCAGGCTGTTGCGTTTTGCCGGATTCAAGGGCTATCCGTGAGCGCGGATTTCCGAGGAAGCCGGATCATTCACGCTGTAACCTGTCCGGACGTTTGGACAGAAACCATCAAAACCTTGCCCCGCAACGCAGGGATTGTCATTAATTACCCGCCCAACTGCCACTCCCAAGCTGTTGGCCCCGATAGCGATCAAGCGACGCCTCCCGCGCCCTCATGCCCTTAGTTGGGTTGATGGCAGGCATACTGTTTCTGTTGCTGCTGGTCCTGTTCCCTGCTCTTATCATCGACATCCCGGCGCCCATTTCTGCCCTCGCCTTGCGCAACACAGAAAGCCCCCCATGACGATGACACCTGAAACCCGCGTTGACCTCACTCGTTTCTGGACCACGATCCAGGCCTCTGCGGAAATCGGCAAAGGCCGCCCCGGTGGACTGTCCCGTTTGACGCTGAGCGATGACGACCGCACCATGCGCGACCTGTTCCGTGGCTGGTGCAAAGAGGCGGGCCTGAGCGTCGAAGTGGATGTGGCGGGCAATATGTTTGGTCACCGCGATGGCACCGACAACAGCCTGCCGCCGGTTTTGATCGGCAGTCATCTGGATACCCAGATCAATGGTGGGCGGTTTGACGGAATTGCGGGTGTGCTGGCAGGGCTGGAGGTGGTTCGCAGCCTTAACGACGCGGGCCATGTCACGCGGCGCCCCATCGTTGTGGTCAACTGGACAAACGAAGAAGGCGCGCGGTTTTCGCCGCCAATGGTTGCCTCGGGCTGTTTCACCGGCAAATACGACATTGACTGGGTGCATGGTCTGATCGGAGACGACGGGGCGCGTTTCGGTGACGAGCTGGAGCGCATCGGATACAAGGGCGACCGCCCCAGCAAGGCCGGTGATATCGATGCCTATTTCGAATTGCATATCGAACAGGGTCCGATTCTCGACGCCGAAAAACGTCAGGTGGGAATCGTGACCGGCGGCTATCCGGTGCGCGGGATGCGTGCGTCGTTCAAGGGGCGAACCGCGCATACTGGGCCGACGCCGATGGACCTGCGCAGGAATGCGCTGGCCGCGGGCGCCCGATGGCTGACGGCAGTGGACGATATCGGCTGGGATTTCGCGGTACATGATGGCAAGGCCACCGCCGCAAGCCTGACCGCATGGCCCAACAAGCCCGGCATCTTGTCAGATACCGCCGAGGCAATTTGCGACGTGCGCCACCCCGACCCAATCACCACACGCGTCATGGCCGAGAAAATGCGCCGCGCGCTGTTTGAGTCCGCCGCGCGCTGCGGCTGCGAGGCGGTAGTCGAGGACGAATGGGAATGGGGCGGGGACATTTTCGATCCTGAAATGATTGACGGCATCCGTGAACAGGCCATTCGCATGGGCTTTAACTGGCGCGATATCCAAAGCCAGGCAGGCCACGACGCCTATTTCCTTGCGACGCATTGCCCGACTGCGATGATCTTTACCCCGTGCAGGAACGGTATCACCCACAACAATGAGGAAAGCTGTGATCCAGACGATTTCGTGGCCGGGCTGAACATCCTGCTGCACGCGGTCGTGGTCCGCGCCGACCGTTGAGAAGCAAGAAACCCACCCCCCCCCAAAAAAAACCGGACGCGCCGCTCGCTCAGAAGCCTTGTTGTCACGACCATGCCGGACCGTATGCTTGACTTTCCTGTGTCTATGCCGCATATTATGACCAATATATTGGCTAATTTGTGAGGCGACCATGTCTGCTGTACTACAGGAAGAGTTCTCGGTTCAGGATCTGACCCAAACAGATGGCACCATTGCCATCGACGAGCTTACGCAGGCTCTGCACCTGACCAAGACAGATCTTGCCACGGTGCTTGGCATGTCACGGGATTCCCTATCGAAAACCACGCGCCTGTCGTCGGTAACCACCCAGCGCAAGCTGCGGGACTTCGTCGAGATCCTGACCCGTGTTGCGCCCTGGGCCGGGTCAGTGCCGCAGGCGTTTGCATGGTTCCGTGCACAGCCCCTGCCCTCTTTCGGAGATCAGACGCCAGCTGATCTTATGCGTGAGGACCGCGCCGATGCTGTCAAAGCCTATATTTCACGGATCGCGGTCGGCGGCTACGCGTGAGGCTACAAACCCGGGTCTTTCGGGCCCACCATCCTGGTTGGGCATTTGCGCCCGCGTCCGGCCAGGGTGCGGCAATCCACGGCGGAAGGTTCAATCGCAAGGGGCGAAGCGCGCTCTACACGTCCCTCACGATGCAGACCTCCTGGACAGAGGCGCAACAGGCATTTCCGTTCAAGGCGCAGCCTGTCACGCTGTGCACCTATGACGTCAATTGCGATCACATCGAGGATCTGACCGACGCCAGCACTCTCGCACGCCTCAGCATCGATCCGGCGGATCTTGCCTGCCCATGGGAGGATATCGCCGATCGCGGCCTGACGCCACCCAGCTGGGCACTGGCCGATCGGCTGATTGCAGGCGGCGCTGCCGGCGTCATCGTTCCGAGCTTTGCCAGCCGAGTGGGCGCCGGCGCTAATAATGTCGTGTTTTGGGATTGGAGCGACCGGCCACCGCACAAGGTACGGGTGATCGATGACCAGAAACGACTGCCGCGCAATCGGTCTTCGTGGGTTTGACTGGCGTCCGACATCGCCCTGAACAGACCTCGAAGGTCCATCGTCGGGCCGGCTTTTGGCAATGACCCAGAGTGATATTGGAAACTTCCCTCTGAAGTGGTCCACTGCCCTTGACGGCGCCGCCGTCTGGACCTGCTTAAGATCCCGCGCATTCTGCGCCTCATCGTTCCAGTCGATCCGCCCCCGCTACCGCGTCGCAACTGATGACGAGACTGTGCGCGCCAGGTTGGTCAAATCGGGCACCAGGTACGCAAACGCCATATCCAGCATTCGCAGCCCCGGACGGTATCGCCGTGTGGTTTCGTCCCGGTCCAGATAGCCAGTGGCGAGCAGCGTTCTGGCCAGTCGGTGCGCCGCGCTCTTCTCCAGCCCCGTGAGCCGGGCGATTTCGCTGATGCCAAGCGGCGTATGGTGATCTGCGAACAGCGCCAAAATCCGCATGCCGCGCTCCAGCGTACCGGCCAGAACCGCGCCCTTGGCATCGTCTTTCATGGCGTCCCACCCGGCCTGACAGCATCGCGGCACAAGAAAATTCGGGGCAACGGGATACCTGACAGAATGCCAGATCATAACATTGCACATAAAAATCCAACATCAGTATTTGACACAACGTCAACACTAACGAACAAAAAACTTGGGAGGATACCACGTTTCAGAAGCCCCATCGCACTGCCGCCACGCTGGTTTCGGCCATTGCGTTGGCCGCCGCCGCGCCTGCTGTTGCCGGACCGGACGACAACAGACTGATCTGATCCGGCCAAAAGGAAATCACGGCGGTCGATACCTATTTTGACACTTCGCGCGAGGCGATCGTCCTGTCCCAGCATGTCTATGACGGGTTGGTATTCCGGGACACTGAGGCCGAGACGTTCAAGCCGCTTCTGACCACGGATTTTAGCCAGATCGACCCGACGACGATGGATTTCGACCTGCGCGAAGATGTGACATTTCATGACGGCTCCAAATTCGGCCCCGAAGATGTGGTGTATACGTTCAACTTCATTGCAGACGAGGCTAACGGCGTTCTCAACTACGGCGATATTCGCTGGCTGAAAAATTACGAACATGTCGGTGGCAACACCGTCCGTCTGAACATGAACGAGCCTTTTCCGGCAGTTCTGTCCTACTTGCGTTGGTCCTGCCGATCCTGCCCAAAGGCCGTTTTGACAGCGCCGAGCCCGGCGGTGACGGCGTCCCGCGCTTTGCCGCCGTGGCACCCAACGGCACCGGCCCCTTCAAGGTCACCGAGTTTGCCGCAGGCGATACTGTGAAAATGCAGGCCAATGAGGCCTATTTTCCGTCCAGCCCAAAGGGCACGCCCAAGCTGGACAGCATGACCTATCGCACCATCACCGACAGCGCCACCCAGATAGCCGAGCTGATGACCGGCGGGATCGACTGGATCTGGGGTATCAGCAACGATCAGGCTGGCGCAGTGGCGCAGGCGCCCCATATCACCTCGATAAATGCGCCGACCATGCGCATCAGCTATATGACATTTGACTCGCAGGGAACCAGCGGCACCGACGCCTTCACCAAGCCGGACGAGCTGTTGCCAAACCTGATCGGCCCGCTGGTTGTGGTCGCCTCGCTGGAGATGGCGCATGCGATCTTGCTGGAATCCGCGCTGTCCTTTCTGAGGCTCGGCGTGCAGCCGCCCACTCCGTCCTGGGGTCTGCTTGTGTCCGAGGGCAAGAGCATGATCTTTTTCGATGCGCGCCTGATCGCCCTGCCTGGCGCGGCGATTGCCATTCTGGTGCTCAGCATCAACCTGATCGGCGACGGCGTGCGCGATATCCTGACCCCGGAGGGCCGCGCATGAGCCTGGTCAGTGTCCGCAACCTGCACGTTACCATCCCGACGCCCGCCGGGCCGATCCGCACCGTGGACGGTGTCGACCTGCATGTCGAGCGCGGCCAGAGCGTCGGGATCGTCGGCGAAGCCGGCTCCGGCAAATCCGTCACCTCGCTGGCACTGATGCGCCTGCTCAGCCCGAATATCAGGCTGGCGGCAGACGACATGCGTCTGGACAACACGGACCTGCTGACCCTATCCGAAAGGCGCATGGCGGATATACGCGGCAACCGCATGACGATGATCTTTCAGGAGCCGATGAGGGCGCTCAACCTCCTGCTGACCGTCGGTCGGCAGATGACCGAAGGCTGGCTGCGCCACTAATCGGGCACAAGGCGCGAGGCGGGCGAGCGTACCATCGGATTGCTGGACCGCACCGGCATCCCCCGCCCGGCGGAGCGGATGGAGGTCTATCCGCACCAGTTATCGGGCGGGCTGCGCCAGCGGGTGATGATCGCAATGGCCCTGATGTGCGAGCCTGACCTGCTGATCGCGGATGAGCCGACAACCGCGCTGGACGTGACGGTTCAGGCGCAGATCCTTGACCTTCTGGCCGATCTTCAGGCCGAACATGGGCTGGGCCTGATCTTTATCAGCCACGATATCGGCGTGGTGGCGCGGATATCGCAGCGGGTGCAGGTGATGTATGGCGGGCGCACCGTCGAATCCGTCACCGTGGATCAGATCCTGACCCGGCCGGACCATCCCTATACCCGCGCGCTGCTGTCGGCGGTGCCGCGGCCCGGTATGCGCTGGGGCCGGGACAAACTGGGCGCGATCACCTGGGATCCAGCGGCCAGCGGGACCGAGGTGCAGGCATGACCACCCCGCTAATGTGCGCCGCGTGATTCCCATAGGCGGTTGCCTGCTCGGGCCACGCCGCACGCTTGAGCCGTTGAAGGGCGTGAGCATTGATCTCTATCGCGGCGTGGTACTGGCGCTGGTCGGAGAATCGGGCTGCGGCTAGACCACCCTGTCGCGGATCTTGTTGGGGCTGGACCAGCCGACCTCGGGCGAGGTGCGGCTGGACGATGTGCCGGTGCCGGACATCCCGCGCCGCCAGTTCGCCAGCCGGGTGCAGCCGGTGTTTCAGGATCCCTACTCCTCGCTCAATCCGCGCAAGACGGTGCGCCAGTTGATCGAAATGCCGCTGGTCATCGCTGGTGGTGTCAATGCCGGTGACAGGCTGCGCCGCGTCAAAGAGCTGCTGGATATTCTGCGGATGCCGGCAAGGATGCTTAACGCCTATCCCGGCCAGATGTCGGGCGGCCAGCGCCAGAGGGTGGCCATCGCCCGCGCTCTGATCTCGTGCCCCGAAATCGTGATCTGCGACGAGCCGACCTCGGCGCTGGACGTCTCGGTACAGGCGCAGGTGTTGAACCTACTGATGGAGCTGCGGGCAGAATTCGATCTGACCTATCTTTTCATCAGCCATGATCTGGCCGTTGTCGAATACATTGCCGACCGCGTTGCGGTGATGCAGGCGGGCCAGATTGTTGAACTGGCCGCCAGCGACCGTCTGTTTGCCGCGCCGCAATGCGACTACACCCGCCGTCTGCTCGCCTCTGCCCTGACCGTACCCACTCAATCTGATTGACCCGTTCGCCGTTGCAACCGCCGCTAGCCTATGACGATCTGAACAACCATGCCACGCTTCAGGCGCGGCTACGCCCGGCTGTTTGCCCTGCTGATGCCCGTCCCGCCAGGCACCGGCAGGCCAAAGCGCCGTTGCGCTCTGATATAACGCCATTTTTGATCGTCAAAAACCCTCTCAATCCTCACACTGCGCGAACTGGATCGCGTGCGTTCCCACATCCCCCATTTGCCGTGCGACTTGCCCAGCCAGAACCGTCTTGGTCGTTCTGGCGAACGCGCCGGGCAGCGCGCCCAGCTCGCGGTCGCGTGCAAGCAACGTGATGCTGCGCGAAAAGCCGGTGATCGGCAGGGGCCGGATGTTCAGCGGCATCTTCTCGACAAAGCCGTCGATCAGCAGGCTGGGCGTGAGAAAGGTGAACCCCATGCCGCGCGCGACGCAAGCCGTCACCATGCTGGAGCGGTCGGCCTGAATGACGCGCGGCGTGCGCACTTTCAGACGGCGCAGATGCTGTTCGGTCAACCGCCCGACACTGGTGGTCGCCGCAAAGCGGATCAGCGGCAGATGCTGGAGCAGTTCGCCGATGCTGCCGGTGGGGCCCCTGTAGCTTTGCGGCAGGACCATCAGAAAGGATTCGGTCATGATCGGGTGACGTTCCAGTCCGTCCAGATCGTACAGAGGGTCAGACGTGATGACCAAGTCGGCCTTGCGCGTGCGCAACAGACCCTCGTGTTCCTTGCTTTGGCCGGCGTGGATGGTCATGTCCTCGACGCCGAAATCTGACTTGGCCAGCGTGACCAGATCGGGGGTCAGCGTCGTGGCCATAGACGCCTGAATACCGACGCGCAGGTTGCTGATCGGGCGCGCGCCCTGATGGCGCATGTCAGCCACCAGATCCTCCACTCCGCCGAGGATGCGCAGCGCGTGGCGATGAAACAGCGTGCCGGCCTGCGTCAGTTGCAGCGGCCTCACCGAACGGTCGAATATGGTCACGTCGAACGTGCGCTCCAGCAGCGCCAGATGCTGCGAGACGGCCGATTGGCTGAGGCCCATCACCTCGGCGGCGATGGTCGTTTTGCCGGTTTCGACCAGCGCGACAAAGACCTCAATGGACTTGATGATATTGTTGTCGAAGGACACTGTCTCCTCCCTGCGTGATTGACCTGCACTATTAGTTATCTTGATACTGCGTGAATTCATTTGCAATGGTCCGGCTCATGGCGGTTGATATAACAGCAAAGGAGGGACCAACATTGAGTGTTGCAGAACCGACCGAGCATCGCCGCCGCAGCGGTGGCCGCGAAGGCCGCAGCGCCCGCCGCGCAGGAGAGGCAGCGCCGCGTATCCCCTATATCAGCCGCAAACTCAGCTGCATGGAAATCCTGTCGCAGGAGGGGCTGGAGCTAATTGAGCATAATGCCGATACGATTCTGCGCGATATCGGCATGGAGTTTCACGACGATCCCGAACTGTTGCAGATATTTCGCGACGCAGGCTGCGACGTGCAGGAAACGCGCGTGCGGTTTGATCCCGGTTTCTGCCGCCGGACCATTCAGGCGACGGCCCCGGCAGAATTCACCCAACATGCGCGCAACCCTGCAAATTCGGTCCGTATTGGCGGTGCTAATACTGTGCTATGCCCATCCTGGGGTCCGCCTTTTGTGCACGATCTGGACATGGGCCGCCGCTATGCCACGCTGGACGACTTCACCCGGCTGGTAAAACTGCACCAGATGATCCCGCACCTGCACCACTCGGGCGGCGTGGTCTGCGAGCCGGTCGATCTGCCCGCCAACAAGCGGCATCTGGACATGCTCTACAATCATATCCGCTGGTCCGACCGTCCCTTCATGGGCGCGTTCATCGGGGCAGAGCGGGCCGGCCATTCCATCGACATCGCGCGCATTCTGTTCGGCGCTGACTACGTCGCCAACAACGCCGTGCTCTACTGCGTGTCGAACACCAACGCGCCCTTGGTGATGGACAGCCACATGTCCGGCGCGCTCAAGACATATGCCCGCGCCGGTCAGCCCGTCGCCTGCACGCCATGGGTTCTGTCGGGCGCGATGAGCCCCTGCACGGTGGCCGGCACCATGGCGCAGGTTCTGGCCGAGGCGCTGGCGACGCTGGCGCTGGTGCAACTGATCGCGCCCGGCGCGCCCTGCCTGATGGGCAGCTTCGCCTCGACACTGTCGATGCAGAACGGCGCGCCGACGTTCGGCACGCCCGAGGCTGCGCAGATGGTTCTGGCAGCGGGCCAGCTGGCGCGCCGTTTGGGCGTTCCGTTGCACACGGTCGGCACGCTGTCGGCGTCCAAACTGCCCGATGGGCAGAGCCAGCAGGAGGGGACATGGGGCCTGATGATGTCGATGTTCGCCGGCGCCAACGTGATCAACCACGCGACCGGCTGGCTGGAGGGCGGGTTGGTCACCGGGTTCGAGAAAACCATGCTGGACGCCGATGTTTGCGGCAAGGTGGCAAGGTTCTTTGACGGCATCGACCTGAGCGAGAACGCGCAGGCTATGGACGCGATCGCGCAGACCGGTCCGGGCAAGCATTTCCTCGGCGCCGACCATACGCAGGCCAATTTCATGACCGCCTTTTTTCGCCCCGACACCCCCGACAACAACTCCTTCGAGCAATGGAGCGCCGACGGCAGTCTGGATGCGGCGCAGCGCGCCAACATGCTGTGGAAGGACCGGCTGGAGAACTACGTCGATCCCGGTCTGGACCCGGCCATTGACGAAGAAATCCAGGCCTACATTGCCCGGCGCAAATCCGAGAAGCCGGACATGGCGTTCTTCTGATGGCCCGCACCATCATCATCGGCGGCGGCGCCATCGGCCTCAGCCTTGCGTATCATCTGGCCCAGCGCGGCGAGGCAGACGTTCTGCTGCTGGAGCGCAATACGCTGACCTCCGGCACGTCTTGGCACGCCGCCGGCATCGTCGGGCCGCTGCGCGCCAC
>RCMY010004868.1_pt1 | contig 11483 bp, 10 predicted proteins | sample 2041341 | NCBI WGS metagenome assembly RCMY01 (sample SAMN09708234, study PRJNA481090) | Marine sediment metagenome, whole genome shotgun sequencing project.
GTGGATTTCGCCGGCCATCACCGCCTCCAGCTTGTACAGGGTCAGGTTGATGCGGTGATCGGTAACCCGGCTCTGCGGAAAGTTGTAGGTGCGGATGCGTTCGGACCGGTCACCGGACCCCACCTGGGAACGACGGTTTTCAGCCATGGCCGCATGCTGTTTGTCCTGTTCGGCCTGCAGCAGGCGGGAACGAAGCACTTTAAGGGCCTTGGCTTTATTTTTGTGTTGCGATTTTTCGTCCTGGCAGGAAACCACTATGCCGGTGGGCAGGTGGGTGATGCGAATGGCGGAGTCCGTGGTGTTCACGCTCTGCCCGCCCGGCCCGGAGGAACGAAATACGTCGATGCGGATTTCTTCCGGCTTGATTTCAATATCCACTTCTTCAGCCTCGGGCAGAATGGCCACGGTCACGGCCGAGGTGTGAATGCGCCCCTGCGATTCAGTGGCGGGCACGCGCTGCACGCGATGGGTGCCTGATTCAAATTTCATGTGGCTGTAAACGCGCTGTCCGGAAATAAGGGCGATAACTTCTTTATAGCCGCCCACGCCGCTTTCGCTCTCGCTCATGAGCTCCACGCGCCAGCCCATTATTTCCGCATAGCGCGAATACATGCGAAACAGATCCCCGGCGAACAGAGCCGCCTCATCGCCGCCGGTGCCGGCCCGGATTTCCAGAATGATGTTTTTCTCATCCAGGGGGTCGCGGGGCAGCAGCAAAACTTTGAGCTTTTCTTCCAACTCCGGCAGACGCGCCTGCAAAATCGCATTTTCTTCCTGAACCATCAGCCGCATTTCCGGATCCGGATCCTGAGCCAGCTCCTGGTTGGCGGCCAGCGAAGCTTCCGCGTCTTTGTACTCACGAAACACGTCGACCACTTCTTTCAGGTCGGAGTGGGCTTTGGTCAATTTGCGGTAGCGCTCCTGGTCTTCCAAAACCTCGGGCGAAGCGATCTGCTGCTCCAACTCCTCATATTTACGTTCTAAATTTTCTAATTTGGCAAACATATTTTATTGCTCCGGAATAATAGTAAAGCCGCAAAACAAAACGCGCGTTTCGCCAGATATCGCGGCAAAGCGGCGACGCGCCGTGCAGTATGAAGGAAGGGCAGCTAAGATGCGCCGACCGTGTAGGCCGGAGTAGCTATTTCGTAGGGCGCGTCCGCGCCGAGGGCTTCTTTAAGGGCCACCAGGGCCACTTCAAGCTGCCCGGCATCGGGTTCACGCGTGGTCATAAGCTGCAAAAGCAGGCCCGGCGCGCGAGCCGCGCGGCTCAGCCAGGAATCGCCCATGCCCGAACTGGCTTTGATGGCTTCATAAGCCATAGCGCTGATGGGAACCATGAGCAACAACTTGAAGGTGATCAGCACCGCGTGCTTAAGCACGGGGTTTTCCGGGGTCCACATCCATAAAAACATGGGCACCAGCACTGCGTGCAAAATAATGGCGATGCCCAGCACATAGAGCAAAAATGTGGTGCCGCAGCGCGGATGCAAACGGCTCATGGCCGCGGCTTCAAAGGAGTTGAGCTCCACTTTTTGCTCATAAGCCCAAATGACCTTGTGCTCCGCGCCGTGGTATTGAAACACGCGCCTGATATCCGGCAAAAGGGCAATGGCCGCGATGTAGCCTATGAACACCAAAAATTTGAACAACCCGTCCCAGGCGTGGAAGGAGACGCTCTCTGCCCCGCCGGCGATATGCAGCCAATTCAAAAACAAAGACAATAAATGCGGCACCACTACGAACAGGCCCAAAGCAAAGCCCACAGCCACAATCAGGGTGAGGGTCAGATGCCAGCCCTTGATTTCCGTGCCGGCCTCAGCCTCACCCGTGGCCACGGCGGAAAAATTAAGGGCCTTGATGCCGTTGATCATGGTCTCGACCAGAATGGGAAAGCCGCGCACAAACGGGCGCCTCGCCAAAGCGCTTTTGGTGAAGGAATACCAGGGCCGCCGCTCGACAATAATTGAGCCGTCGGGTTTGCGCACAGCAATGGCCAAAGTGGTTTTGCTGCGCATCATGATGCCTTCGAGCACGGCCTGTCCGCCCAAAGTGGCGGCTATTTCGCAGGAGCCTTTGCCGGAAGACGCGGAGTCAGAAACACCTTCAGGGGCAATGCCGCCTTCAGCTGTCACCTGGCTGCTCAGGGTCGTGATTTCCGGTTTGGGCATAAGAAAAATTTTGCCGGACCGCGAAAGTCTGTTCAGATCACGGTCCGGCAAGAAAAATACTAGGCCTTCTTGTCTTCGGAGTACTTGGCGTACTTCTTCATAAAGCGGTCAATGCGGCCGGCCGTGTCCACAAAGCGCTGCTTGCCCGTGTAGAACGGATGGCAGTTGGAACAAATTTCCACATGCACCTGCTCGCCGCGGGTGGACATGGCTTGAATTTCATTGCCGCAGGCGCAAGAAATCTTGGCCTGGTATCTTTTGGGGTGGATATCCTTTTTCATAAAACCTCCATGCATATGCGGAACCTGTGCTCTTAGCCTGCTTTCATAAATTTGGCAAGGGGATTTTGCCGAAAGGTTCCCCTCCCCCGGGCCCCTCCCCTCCCAAACCCTTATTGGGGTGAGCGGCAGATCATTTTCAGAGCAGGCCGCATCGCGTCTCTGCACTGCTTCTAATAGTAAGCACCTATCAATAAAATGCAATGCCGTTACCCCACCCATTGCGAGCGGCAAAGGATTGCCTTATGATCCGGGCCATGAAAGCAGGTAAAATTCGCGCCGATCAATTGTTGGCGGATAGGGGACTGGCTGAAAGCCGGGAGCGGGCCAAGCGCCTGATCATGGCCGGGCAGGTATTTGAAGAAAAGCCCGGCGCGCGGGTTCCGGTAGCCAAACCCGGCCAACTGCTGCCCGCTGACTGCGAATTGTTCGTCAAGGAAAGCGAGCGCTTTGTCAGCCGGGGCGCTTACAAACTGCTGACCGCAATCGAGCATTTCAATCTGGACGTCAGCGGCGCGGTGGCCCTGGATGCCGGCGCGTCCACGGGCGGCTTTACCGATTGTCTTCTGCAGCACGGTGCGGCCCGCGTTTACGCGGCAGACGTGGGTTACGGCCAGCTCCATCCTCGCTTGCGCAGTGATCCCAAGGTTATCTGCCTGGAACGCGTCAATCTGCGCCTGGCCTCGCCGGAGCTGATTCCCGAGCCTGTGGACATTGTAGCCATCGACGTGTCGTTCATTTCTCTTAAGCTGATCCTGCCGCCTTGTCTGCAATGGCTGAAAACCTGCGGGCGCATCATTGCCCTGATCAAGCCCCAGTTCGAATTGGGACCGGCCGGCACGGACCGGGGCGTGGTCCGCGATGAGGCTGATCAACAGCGGGCCGTGGACGACGTGCTGGAGTTTGCGCGCGATGAACTGGGTCTGGAAATTCAAGGCGTGGTGCCGGCCAAAATCAAAGGGCCCAAAGGCAACCAAGAATATTTGGCTTATTTTATAAAGCGGACTTGAGCACGACCACGGCTTCGGCCAGGTCCGGCGCGGGCTTGCCGCTCCACAGCTCAAACTGGGCTAACCCTTGCGCGGCCAGCATGGTCAGGCCTTCCTGAATTTTCCACCCCGCATGGGCGGCGGCGCATAAAAACGGCGTGCGTAGAGGATTATACACCAAATCATACGCCAGGCAGGCGGCAGGCGCAAAATTTCCGGCCAAAGCAACAAAATCCGCGGCGGACAGGGGAGTTTCCCCTGAGTCGGCCGCTCCGATCATGCCCAGAGGCGTGGTATTTATGACTATTTGTGCCGGCTGCGTCGACATTTTCTCCCAAGCTACAAATTTCGCCCCAAATCGCCCGGCCAGTTCCCCGCCGGCATCAGCCCGACGCGCGGCCAGGCGGATATCCCGCACGCCCAAGCTTTGCAGGGCGTAAAGCACAGCATGGGCCGCGCCGCCCGCGCCGAGCACCAGGGCGGACTCAGGCAGGCCGCATCTGGCGCGAAAACTAGCCAGCCCGGCCAAAAATCCGGCCACATCGGTATTGTGCCCCCACAGCGCGCCGTCTTGCCAAAACAGCGTATTGGCCGCGCCCACGGCCCGCGCTTCGGCGCTCAAACCATCCAAAAGCGCCAATACAGCGGTTTTATGAGGAATGGTCACGCACAGCCCATGCACGGGCAGCTCGCGCACGGCAGCGATAAAGTCCGCCAAGCGCTCCGGGCTCACGGGCCAGGCAAAAAACGCGCCTGCATGCCCAGCCCGACGCATAGACCAGGTATGCAAAAGCGGGCTTAAACTATGCCCCAAAGGATGGCCGATGATGCCGTATAAATATTTCGGAGGGTAAATATTAGGCTGGTTCACGATATGCCCCCCAATTAAAAAGGTTTGTAGATAAGGGGGAAGGGGGTCCGGGGAAGGGGGGGGAAGAACCTTTCCTCAAAAGGTTCTCCCCCCCCTCCCCCGGCTCAATCATCCTAAATAACCTTATTCAGCGAGTACTCAATGATGCCTTCCGCGCCTTTATCCTTGAGGGTGGGGATAAGGTCGCGCACGGTGTGCACTTCGGCCAGAATTTCCAGAGCCAGCCATTCTGAGTTCTGCAAATGGGCCACGGTGGGCGAGGTGAAGCTGGGCAAAAGCTCCAAAACGGCATCCAGCTTGGCGGCGGGCACGTTCATTTTCAGGCCCACCAGCGATTCCGCCCGCAACGCGCCTTGCAGCAGAAGATCGATCTGCTGGATTTTCTTGCGCTTCCAAGGATCAGCCCAGGCGGCCCGGCTGGCGATGAGCTGGGTATTGGTTTCCAATACCTCGGCGATGATGCGCAGGCCGTGCGCCTTGATGGTGGATCCGGTTTCGGTCACTTCCACAATGGCGTCCACCAGACCTTCGACCACTTTAGCTTCAGTGGCGCCCCAGGAATATTCCACTTTAACGTTAATGCCCTTGCCGGCAAAAAAATCTTCTGTCACGCCCATAATTTCCGTGGCGACGCGCTTGCCTTCGAGATCTTCCGGCTTATGGTAGGACGAATCTCCGGCCACGGCCAGCACCCAGCGGGCCGGGCGCGAGGAGACTTTGGAGTAGATAAGGTTGGAAACCACTTCCACGTCAGCCTTGTTTTCCAAAATCCAATCCTTGCCGGACAGGCCCACGTCCAGAACGCCGTCAGACACGTAACGCGGAATTTCTTGCGCGCGGGCGAGGCTCACGGCGATTTCCGGGTCATTGATTTCCGGAAAGTAGTTGCGGCTGTTGGAACGGATTTTCCAGCCGGAACGGGCGAAAAGATTTATGGTGGCTTCTTCCAAAGAGCCTTTGGGGATACCGAGTTTCAATTTATTGGGGGTCGAGTTCATTTTTTGTAGACCTCCTTGGGGTCAAAGCGCCGCTCAGAACAGATGCTTACTTCACCGCCGGCGCCCAATTCACGGAAGAAGCAGGAAGCGTAGCCCTCGTGGCAGGCCGCGCCGCCGCGCTGCTCCACGCGCAGGAGCACGGTATCCAGGTCGCAGTCCAGGCGAATATGCTTAACCGCCTGGGTATTTCCGGAAGTGGCGCCCTTGTGCCACAGCTCGTTGCGGCTGCGGCTGTAATAGTGGGCTTCGCCGGTCTTTAGTGTGGCGTTCCAGGCTTCTTCGTTCATGTAGGCCAGCATAAGCACTTCCCCGCTGGCGTCATCCTGGGCGATGGCAGGCACCAAGCCCCCGCCCTTGGCAAAATCAGGCTTCATGGTCACGGTTAGGTTCCTTATTTAAATTTTGGGCTTGTTTATGCCGTGAAACAAGCTTTTTTGTTGAACATGTTTCCGGTTAAAACGTCAAGTCGGAAAGGCGTCTTTTTCATGAAAAATGATCGAACCCGGCCAGATCAAAAATCTGTCCATTAACGGTTATGCCCGGCCCGGCGGTGATCACGCCCAGAGGCAGCACATCCATGCCCCGGTTAAGCATGACCTGCAAAAGATGCGTGGAACAGGCTCCCAAAAGCAGATAATCCTCGCCGCCCAGGAAAGCCTCGCGGACCGGATCAAGCCCCCGCGCCTTGGCGAAAGCCAGCACTTCAGGGTGCAAATCAGCGGTGTCGATCTCTATCTTCGCGCCCAGATTAAGGCCGCGCTCATGCCCGAGGAGACGGGGCAAGTCCCGGGCCAGGCCGTCAGAAACATCCATGAGCACGGCCACGCCCGTTTGGGCCAAAACCCGTCCCAACTCCACCAAAGGCGCAGGGCGCAGATGCGCGGCATGCGAGACAGGATAGGCGGGGCTTCCCGCTGCGCCGCCGGGGCTGCCCTTTGCGGCTTCTAAATCCAGCAGACCCACCCGGGCCAGGCCAAGGCTTTGCTCCCTCGTAAGGCTTAAAAACAGCCTGTCGCCAACCTGGCCGCCATTGCGCCGCAAAAAGCCGCGCCCGGAAGACGGCGCGCCCCAGGCGGTGATGCTCACTCCCAGTTTGTCCGCCCGGCTAAGGTCGCCGCCGGTGAGCGGCGCGTCGTATTGTGCGGCCAACTCGGCCATGCCTTGCAGCAGGGCGGCCACATACCCGAGGCTGGTATCTTTGGGCAGCATGAGGTTCATGTTCCAGCCCACGGGTTTGGCCCCGGCCGAGGCCAGGTCGGAAAAATTCACGGCCAGCGCCTTCCAGCCTATGTCGCGCGGCGAAAAATAGCTGGTGCGAAAGTGCACATCTTCCAAAAACAAATCCGAAGTCATGCACAGGTCGTGCGGGCAAATCAGCTCTGCGCAGTCATCGCCCCGACCGAGGGCCATATGCGGATGCTTGTTGCTGAAGTGCTTATCCACCAGGCTTAAAAATTCCGCCTCAGAGGCGAGACGACGTGTTTCCGCCATTTAGTCCTCCTCCAATACCAGGTAGTCGGCCATAATCACTTTCAGGCCAAAACCGGTGAAGTTGACGCGATATTTATCCGGTGGGATATGCTGCACAATTTTGCCCCGGCCGAATAAGCGGTGGCGGCAGTAGCCCAACCGCAGGGGACCGTCTTTGGACGGACCGGAAATGACATTTTCCGCTTTAAACGCAGACTCTCCCTGTTCCGGAAGGTCTTCGACGGCGGCCCAGGGCGGGAAACTCGACAATCGGGGCGGGGCGGGGCGGGCGGCTTTAAAAGCCGCGTCTTGCCCGCCTGTTTCATCCTCCCGATTGCCCGCTTCCGGCCGCGCCATCCGGCCGAACCGGGCGGGCGCGGCATACAGCGCGCCGCCGTAGCCCTCGCGCTCTTCAATATAGACACCCTCCGGCAGCTCATGCACAAAGGGACTGAGCACGGCGGCCTCGTGCGCGCCCAGGCCGCGATTGTACACCGACACCGGCGCGAACAAAATGAGCTCGTCCTTGGCTCTGGTGCAGGCCACATACAGAAGCCGCCGCTCCTCTTCATATTCGTCGTCATTAAGCAGGGCGTGGCGCGAGGGGAAACGATCCTGCACCAGGTCGATGATCAACACGACCGACCACTCCAACCCTTTGGCCGAGTGCACTGTGGACAAGGTTATGGCTCCGTCGTCATCGCCTTTGCCCGCTTCCGGGCCGGGGTCTTCCAGGCTGAGGTCGGAAATCAATAAATCCAGGTCCGCGTAAGGCTCGGCAATAATCAAAAATTCATCCAAGCCCTGCTGGCGGTAGGGGTAGTCATCGGCGTAATTGGCCTCAAGCACGGGCCGGTAGTGATCCAAAATTCTGGACAGGCAGGCCGCCGGCTTTTCTCCGGCCGCGCGCAGCTCATCCAAAAACCGCAGCGTAGCCAAAAAATCCTTATGCCGCCCGGCGGCTTTATCCAACTGGGCCGCATCGCCGCTGACCGCGGCCGCATAAACGCGCTGCGCCGTCTTGGGGCCGATGCCGGGATAAAATTCGCCCACTCGCGCAAAAGCCGGAAAATCCAAAGGATTGACGATGAGCCTGGCCATGGCCATGACGTCCTTGATGTGCGCCGCGTCGGTATAGCGCAGGCCTCCATATTTTTTAAAGTGAATGCCCTGCTTGTTCAGCTGCACTTCCAAATTGAAAGACTGATACCCGGCCCGAAAGAGCACGGCAATTTCCCTGGCCGGGTAGGTGTGCAAAAACTCGGAAACCATACTCGCGGCCAAGGCGGCTTGGGAAAGGTCGTGCAGCGGCCGGATCAGGCGCGGCAAAACAGCGCTTTGCCGGCTGGAGTGCAAATGTTTATGGAAGCTCTCACGGGCCCCGGCCAAAATGGCGTTGGTCAAATCCAGCACCGGCTGGGTGGAGCGGTAGTTTTCCTCCAGCTTGATGAGTTTGGCCTCGGGAAAAAGACGCGGGAAATTGAGAATATTGCGTACGTCCGCGCCCCGAAAGGCGTAAATGGATTGCGCGTCATCGCCCACAACCATAACATTGCCGTTCTCGCCGGCCAAAAGTTGGGTCAGCCGAGCCTGCACCGGGTTGGTGTCCTGATATTCATCAACCATGATGTGGCTGAAGCGGCCGCGCTCCAGGGCCAGCAACTCGGGATTTCCGCGCAGCTGGTTTTCCAGGGCAAAGAGCAAGTCATCGTAATCAAGGACGCTGTGCTTGAGTTTATAGGCGGCGTAAGCATCGGCCATGGCGGCCATATCCGGCGCATAGGGCATCAGGTGGGCCGCCTCGCGGCGGATGAGCCCGTCCAGATCCACTTCCTTGTTACGACTTTTGCTGATCAGGGAAAGTATGGTCTGGGTTTTGGGAAAGGCGCGTTCCCCTTTGCCGATTTTCAGATCTTCCTTACAGGAGCGCAAAGCGGACAGGCTGTCCGGGGTATCCATGACCGTAAGCCCGCTCCTGTATCCCGGCGGCGGAAATCGCCGCAACACCGAATACGCGAAGCCGTGAAAAGTGCCGCCGGACACGCCGCTGCCCCCAAGACCCAAAAGCTGCTCGGCGCGGCGGGTCATTTCCTGGGCGGCCTTGCGGGTAAAAGTCAACAGCAGAATCTGCTGCGGCGGCACGCCTTCTTCCATAAGCCGGGCCAGGCGGTAGACAATGGTCCGCGTCTTGCCCGAACCCGCCCCGGCCACCACCAGCACCGGCCCCTCCAGGGTGGTTGCCGCCTCATACTGGGCCGGGTTGAGTTTTTCCTGATAATTGATGATAAAAGCCATGAACTGTATTTGCGACCGCCCTTGGGCATAGTTTGCGGCCTTGCGCCCGAAAGCGCTTTCCGGACCGGTTTGTGAGTAGTAACACAAAGGCGAACGATGGAAAAGGCTTGCGCCCTCCAGGCTGCGGGCGGGTTTGACCTTGGCCCTCACGCGGTGTAAGTTTTGCAAAATACATAAGGAGATACATATGCCGGCCAAATATCCTTGTGAAATGTACGGGCAACTGTTTTACGGCCCGGAATTGACCTATAGCGATCTTTACGAACACGAGCACCGGCTGGTGGATGAAGTCACGCAATTTTTAAGCGCCAACGGCGCCATGCACCTGGATTTCACCCCGGACGGCGACAGTCTGCGCTTTCAATGCGAGTTGGACGCTTACGGTGAGGATCTGTTTCATATTCTGTCCGACGGCTTAAGTTCCATGCTGACCGAAAATATTGAAGGGCGGCTGCTCTTTGTGGACAAGGCCACTTTGAGCGTGGTCCACGTTTACGCCCTGGCCCATGACAAATGGCAGGAAGCGGCCATCGGCATTCCCCGCTCCGTATTTTTTGAACCACAGGAATAAAAGCGGCCCCTGCGCGATTTAAACAGCTCGGCGGCAAAATTGAATACCCACAATAATATTGACTCCGGCCCGCTTTCCGTATAGCAAAAAGCACGCGGAAAAGCACTTTCCGCCGAGCCTTTCCCGCCCGGATGGTGGAATTGGTAGACACAAGGGATTTAAAATCCCTGGAACGGAAACGTTCGTGCCGGTTCAAGTCCGGCTCTGGGCACCAAATGAGAATAACCGCAAAGGTTTAAACTTAGCAAAGCCGCTCACTTTTGGGCGGCTTTTCTTTTTCATTATCAATTCCGCTTATCTAATCTTTCGACGAACCGCCCCAAAAGCCTTACCCCACACCCTTCAATAAATATTTATCACTTCCCCTTATCTCCCCCGCAGGCTCTGCATGCAATGCATTTGCTTTAGTACGCTGATTCTGCCATGTTAAATTATCGTTTCCAAAACTCCGGGCGCAAAAAATCAGTCCATGTCCGGCGTTGCCAAACTCGCTGAGGAGGATCGTCATGGGTAAAAAAATTGTGGTGCTTAACGGAAGTCCCAGAAAACACGGCAACACCGCGGCCTTAATCGACCGGTTCACAGCCGGGGCGCAAAGCGCCGGGCACAGCGTCACCCGCTTCAATATCGCGGAAATGAACATCAGTCCGTGCATAGGCTGCCTCAAGGGGGGCAAAAACAAAGCCAGTCCCTGCACCCAGAAAGACGATATGGATGAAATCTACCCGGCCTACGAAACAGCCGATATAATCGTGCTGGCCTCGCCTCTGTATTTCTGGAGCTTCACCGCCCAGCTCAAAACGGCTATCGATCGCATTTTCGCGGCCATCGAGGCCAATGGCTATGCCGCCCCGCCCAAAGACTGCATCATGCTCATCGCCGCCGGCGACAGCAGCCGAAGCAATTTCCAGCCCATGATCGACTATTACAAAAGCTTCCTCAGCAACATCGGCTGGACGGACGTGGGCATGCTTCTGGCCGGCGGGGTTAATGAAATCGGAGATATCGCCGGCAAGCCGGTTCTGGAAGAAGCCGCGGCACTGGGAGCAGGCATAAAATAACCCCGGCGCGAGAGCGCATTCACGTAAAGGCGACTCAGACCGGCCTGATTGTGGGTGCGAGCAGCGCGGATTCGTTTGGCGCCGCACGCAAGCAGCCCGCCCTGAATGCTCCGGGAAAATTTTGTAGAAGAATGAGATAGTCAAAATGCCGGTTATCACGATGGAATCGAGCAAGTTGAACAAGGAACAAAAAATCCGATTGGTGAAAGAATTTACGGAAAGCGCCGCAAAATAATGAATATGCCTGCGGAAACCTTCATAGTTTATCTGAAAGAAAATGAACTGGATAATATCGGGACAGGCGGGAAACTTTTGTCGGAATTGAAAAAATAATGGAAATCTTCGGTAAACCGGAATCAGGAGGATCTTATGCCATACCTCGGTGAAGAAATCAAAAAGCTTGGCTTTGGCCTGATGCGCCTGCCAAAGCTCGGAGAAAGCATTGATATCGAACAGGTCAAAGCAATGGTGGACCGCTTCCTGGCCGCCGGCTTTACCTACTTTGACACAGCCTGGGCCTATCCCGGCAGCGAGGATGCCATCCGGCAGGCCCTGGTGGAACGCTACCCGCGTGAAGCGTTTCAACTGGCCACCAAAAACGCGGCCTGGATTCAATGCGAAAGCCGCGACGACGCCATACGACAATTTGAAACCTCACTGGAGCAATCCGGAGCCGGCTATTTTGATTTCTACCTGCTGCACAACCTCGGCGCGAGCCGAACCAGGGTCTTTGATGATTTTAACATGTGGCAATTCGTGCAGGAGAAAAAACAGCAGGG
>RCMY010004950.1_pt1 | contig 11483 bp, 12 predicted proteins | sample 2041341 | NCBI WGS metagenome assembly RCMY01 (sample SAMN09708234, study PRJNA481090) | Marine sediment metagenome, whole genome shotgun sequencing project.
ATGACCGCCTCCATGAGCCGCAAGGGTGATTGTTGGGACAATGCACCAATAGAAAGTTTTTGGGGAATACTTAAAAATGAACTGGTGCATCATCGGAAATTCAAGACACGACTACAGGCAATTCAGGAGATTACCGAATACATCGAAATATTTTATAACCGACAACGTAAGCAAAAAAGACTGGGCTGTCTGTCACCGGCAGCATTTACTCAGAATATTATGAAAACCTTCTCGCTGCTTAACACGATGGACTCTATATTTGACAACACACATCATTAGTTCTACAAGCGGATCTTTCAGCTTGCTTAGCTGATCATATCGATTTTCAAGATCAAAAAAACTTGACTGCATGATTGAATCCCGCGTCAAAGTATATAATTTAAGTATTATATTTAATAACAACATGTTATGCTTCTTTAGTCAGGAGTTTCGATATGATTTTCCACTTTTTATCTTGAATTTTTAGAGGTGCCCTATATAACTGGCTGGAGGTTCTGCGTAATCAAGATCAATTTTGAGACCCGTTTAAAAGCAATAATCTTCTGGCAGGAATTGCTATAACATTATTAAGCAAAAAAGCAATTCTACGTGTAAATTAGTAATTCGCACAATACAGGTTGCACAGAGACAATAACGTTTAACAATAGTGATGAAAGTATTTTGAAAGTTGAATTAAACTCAACTCAACTCAACTCATGAGGGAACATCATTTAATTTTTTGCTAATAAAAGCATTTAGACTCAAACCAGCTTGTTTTGCTTTAATAAAGAGTGCTCGATGTAACTCAGGTTTAATTCGCATAACAAAATTTCCAGAGAATGGCTTGTTTGGTTCTTTGCCCTCTGTTTTGCAATTTTCAATATATTCGTCTACGACAGCGTGAAATGATTGCTCTATCTCAGAAACATCATTGCCATCAAAAACCAAGATATCTTGTGTATTAATAACTTCACCAACAAAAGTCTGGTCTTCATCGCTGTATCTTATGATGGATTCGTATCCTTTGTATTTCATGGTATCAGTCCTTGTTCTGTAAACAATTTACGAATAGCTCTAATCTGATAAGGTTTCAATTCCTTATGCGGGTGTGGTGTATGAATATTAAGAGATTGCTCGCCTAATACTATTCGTACTCTTGACCCGTCACCCTGAGTAATCTGACCATGTACGCCAACGATTAATTTCTCAACATCAGTCCATTTAATATTCTTTTTAACCGGATTATCAAACAGACTTTTAAGCGTTTTTTGGTGATTGCTATTCATAGTTATATGATACTGCAATACAGTATCATTACGCAAGAGACGCGACTATTTACACTGGGTTACTTGTTGGAATTTACTCGAAGTAGCAATAGCATCAAAGCCGACTTTGGTCTTACAAACCATAATTACTACCACATCGAATTTGCTGGCGATGGTACCAAATATTCCATCGTAGCAGATGCAACAAATAACCAACCTGGTCGCACAATATGGTCTGCAAATGCCACAATTCCAGGCTGGCGCAGCAATTTCAGAAGTGTCAATCAGCGCTGAAATTTTGCCAGTTTATTTTTTGAGAAAACAGTGCCCAGATTTGCTAATTTAATTTTTATATCATTGTTTTCACAGAATAGTAAGTTTCATTACAGGTGCTGACACTGGGAAAAATTGGAAACTGATTTACAGAGCAGTACTCAGAAAAGCGTTAAAGGCTTCCAGCTCAAGGTTGATCCTATCGGCGCCAGCCGGTAGTGGTTCAATTATGATGGATTTGTGATCTGATAACCCATGGCCTTATAACCTTTTTCACGCTTATGGAACATGCGTTGTAGCATGGGTAACGATGCATCAACATAATCAAATATAGTTACTTTATCTTTGCCGTTAGACTCACGATGTATCCTGCCTGCGTATTGAGCTAGTGACCCTTTCCAAGCAATAGGCATGGAAAGAAAAAGGGTGTCGAGTCTGGGTAAGTCGAAACCTTCGCCAGCATATTTTCCAGTGGCGACTACTACCTGGGCATCTGCAAGTTGTTCGTTTGCGGTTTTACGTTCTTTAGCCCGCATGGCGCCTCTTAGAATAACCGAATATATTTCTTTTTCAACGAGAAGTTGATTGATGATTTCAGCATGTTCACGTCTCTCAGTCAGAATCAATGGGTGTTTACCCCCGATAATTTCTTCTATAACATCCGCTACAATTTTTTGAGTTCGATTTTTATCATCACTGAGCCATTGGTATACATCACTAATACGTGGTCTTTCTTCACCATTCACAAGTTTGAGTGGTGGCTGGTTGTAAAGCTGTTTAACTACGACCTGTTGTTCAAATTTTTCAGTATGGTTTGATTTAGCTTTATGACGGATTGGTCCGGCGAGCATGAATATGATTTTTTGATGACCATCTTGTCTATCTGGTGTTGCCGTAAGGCCAAAGACATATTTTGCCCGAGCTTCGTTTAGCACCATTTCAAATCGTGGCGCAGAAATATGATGACACTCATCAATAATGATCTGGCCGTAGTCTTGAATGAGCTGATCAATTGAGTTGTCTTTTTTGTTGATCAGACTTTGATAGGTGGCGATGTCTATTTGACCGGAGGGTTTTTTCTTTCCGCCACCGATAGTTCCAATCTCTGTATCGCTTAGAAATGACTTTAGGCGCTCTTGCCATTGGTCAAGAAGCTGGCGACTGTGAGTAAGAATTAATGTGTTGGTTTTCCGTTTTGCGATGATGCTAATTGCGACAACCGTTTTCCCAAATGCGGTGGGTGCGTGTAAGACACCCGTGTCATGTTTTGTGATGGCAGTTTCTGCTTTTGATTGATCCTTTCGCAATTTACCTAGAAATTTCAGAGATTTTATTTTTTCTCCAGATTCTCGTTTGTCGTCGATTACCGCTGTGATGTTTTGTTCTTTCAATAGTGCTATGGTTTTATCAAAGCAACCTCTAGGTAGCGATAAATATCCTTGTTCAATTCGCGCGCATGAGATGTACCGTGGTATTCCATGTGTGGAGAACCGCAATGCTTGAGTTTTAAAAAATACCGGATTAGAAAAGCTGGCTAGTCGTTTAAGGCGTGCGGCCAATGGTGCTGGAATCTCATCAAGTTTTAAGTAAATGTGGTTAGCTAATATCAGCGTGATCTGTTCAGGGCAATTATCAATTTTTGTGGCTTTAATTTTAGCCCCTTGCTCCCATGGTGGCCGCGTATATGTCGCTATATGCTCGGAGTCTGTTAGTGTATTAGGCGTGAAGGCTACAAGTAGATCGTTGAGTTGTTTTAATGAAACCGTGTTTAAATGATCTAAAAAACTCCATTGATCAGCATAAGGCAACAAATCTAGGTCAACAAATAGACTGTTACCTTGCTGCCGAGCTTGGTGTTGCAGGGGAAGTGCTATCAGATTGCCGAAACCACCTTCCGGCATAATATCTTGATTGGGGAATAAACGATCATAAGAATCAAATGACAAATCAGGATAAATCTCCATGGCTTTATCAAGCAAGCCGAACCCTAGCAATCTAGCATCTCGAGCTTGTACTGACTCTGAAAAGAAAATCCAAAGATGAGCGCCATTGCCAGAGCGTGATATTTCGATAGCATGAGGAATTTTAAAGTGTAGGCAAGCCCGCGACATTGCACGAACGGCTTCTTGCCAGCCATTTTTGTCAAAATCTGCCGCTAGCAGATAGCAGGTATTGTCGGTAAGTAGCGGATAAAGGCCAACAACTTGCTTTCCTGCTAAATGATCATAAGTTATTTGGTCGTTGAGTTTCTTATATTCCCTGTTTGGGCATACATTACACTTTATCCTTGGTTTTTGGCAAACCTTCTTGACCCACTCGTTACTGCAAGCAACAGAATATCCGCTTCGTCCTTGTGAATTTTGCCAGCGAGTAGCAAAGATATCAGTTCTGCCTCTAAATAAGTTCTTAAATATGGATACTTTTTGGTCTGTTGAGAGGTTGGCGCGTATCTGATGTGATTTTGGTCGATTTAGAATTATCTGTTTGCGTTGCAGCAATTGCTCTCGCTCAACGTTAAGCTCAGCAACTCGTTTATCAATTGCAGTAATTTCATGCGCATTACTGGCTTTAATCTCCTTGTTACTCATGAGCTAACTAAGCTGGCATTTAGTTGGAAGTGAGCGTATGAGCGGTAGGTTGCTTTATCAATGATTCGGCAGGTATACCAAGGCCATTGTGAAGATTCCAGATCATTTTGAGTGTAAGTGATCGCTTACGATTGAGTATTTCATATACACGATTACTTTTGCCAATCATAGGTTCGAGATCTTTCACGGTTAGACCCGATCGATCCATCTCAAATTTTATGGCCTCAATAGGATCTGGGAGGTCGAGTGGATAGTGTTTGGCTTCATATGCCTCAATGAGTGTGACTAATACATCCAGCTTTTCACCTTCCGGTGAATCTGGTTTTGCCGTCATGAGTGTTTCTGTTTCTTTAAGAGCCGCCCGATAGTCGACGTCAGTTTTAATCGGCTTGATGTCCATGGTTTTTACCTCTGGCATTAAATAGTTTGTGCATCTATTTTGTCGTATTGAGCATGGGTGCCTATGAAGCGGATATAAATTACCCTGTAAGCATAATTAATCCATGCTACTAGTCGATATTTATTACCGGCAATATTGAACACAACTCTACCATCTTTTAGGATGCTGGCATTTCGGAAATCCTGCTTCACATCGTTTGGGTCAGCCCAGTCTGCCTTCAGTGCATACCGATACCAAGCCAAGGTCGGATCGATCGCATCTGAAAACTCCGGGTTATTTTCCCAGAACGCTTTTAGTGTTGATATGGCGATGACTCTCATGCCTGGAATTGTAGTCCCGTAACGGGACTTCGGCAACTATATATTAAAAATTGTATTAACCTGAATGCTTCATAAGCCATGCAGAAGCCAAGTTGCCAAGTTAAGTCATATTTTGCTGATTTCCTCCTCGAACAAGAATTCTGAATGCCAAATAATCAATAAATTATGAGTTCAAGTATTGCTTTTATGCAAACTAACTTAACTTGGCAGTGCCGACAGCAAGATTTATAGAATCTTATCTGAACGGGCATGAGGGCTACATTAACAGTAGTGTTGAATGGAACAGATTATGAGATATGGTAATGTAACTTGTTGTGTTTCTGCTGGTAAAAGACGAATTAGAGTTACCGGAGCACTCATTATTAGTCCGTGGGTCTAGGCATTAAGTTAAAATAATAATCTTCCGATATTAATATAAACTGTTGTATATTAATGAAAATATTGAGTGGTGCTGTTGCGCAGAATCGAACTGCCGGCCTACTGATTACGAATTCTAAAATGTACTGTTTTACATTGTTTTAATATTATTGAATAAGCTTTAATCTCCTTGTTTTTACTTGCCTTTATCTATTAAGTTGTTTTAGACTCTCACCCATAGTTTTACGCTAACTGTCTACATAGTGTCTACATGGCGTCTACATGAAAAGAGATTAAAACAATGATTATGACTACTCAAGCACTCCCGCACAAGATTACAAAATCCTATGTAGACAAACTAAATGTACCTGCAACTGGGCAAGCATTTATTCGTGATGCTGCACTCAAAGGATTTGCGGTTCGCGTCACGGCATCTGGTGCAAAATCTTTCATTCTGGAAAAACGGATTGAAGGCAAGGTTAAGCGAGTGACCATTGGTCGTTATCCTGAGTTAACCGTTGAGCAAGCAAGGAAAGAAGCACATATATTGCTTGGTCACATTGCTACTGGACGTAATCCACTTGCTGAGAAAAAGCAAGAAACCTTGCAAGGTACGACATTGAAACAAGCCTTCGATGATTTTCTGGCTGTAAGAAAGAATCTCAAGGATCGAACGCAGTATGATTACCGCCGTTTAATGAAAGTTGCTTTTGTTGATTGGCAAGACAAAGCCATGAATAAAATCAGCAAAGACATGGTTGCTAAACGCCACAGCCAAATTGGTGCGGAACGTGGGAAAGCCTATGCCAACCTATCTATGCGATTTATGCGTGCGCTGTTTAATTTCGCCATTGCACAATATGAGGATGGCAGCGGGAATTCTATCTTGCGAGAAAATCCTGTTATTCGCCTCACTCAAACCCGTGCATGGTATCGGGTAGATCGTCGTCAAACCGTAATCAAGCCACATCAGCTTGCCCCTTGGTATCAAGCAGTCATATCACTGAAAAAGGATACAATCTCAAAACAATCTGCCCTGGTCGCTGATTATCTTTTATTTTTACTGTTTACTGGCCTGCGACGACAGGAGGCCGCAACTTTGAAATGGTCTGATATTGATTTGAATGACCGATCATTCACACTGACCAATACTAAGAATCGAGAGCCGCTGACATTACCGCTTACAGATTTGTTAAATGACCTGCTGGAAACTAGAAAGGCTGTCACAAATTCCCAATATGTATTTGCTGGTGATGGTAAAGCAGGCTATTTGGTTGAGCCGCGTTGTCAGGTGCAAAAAGTTATAAAAATGTCTGGTGTGCCATTTACGTTGCACGATCTGCGCCGCACATTTTTGACTGTTGCCGAAAGTATTGATATTTCAGCTTATGCGCTTAAGCGTTTGGTGAATCATAAAATGTCCAATGATGTCACTGCTGGCTATATTGTCAGTGATGTTGAACGCTTACGAAAACCGATGGAACTGATATCTGCACGTTTGCAACACTATTTCGTAATCAATGAAGCAGAAGATAACCAGTAAATCATTGTTTACTGAAACCTTGAATATAATATTTTATAACTTATAATATGTGTAAGCCGTATAGTTTATTGATACGATCCCAAGCCAAAAAGAAATTGCAAAGCTTGCCCAGGCCGGATCGATTCAGGATTGCTGAAAAACTGGAACAACTTGGCCGTAATCCTGATGATGCCTCGCTTGATATTAAGAAGCTGGAAGGTGAGCCATACTTTAGACTAAGGGTTGGTAACTGGCGCATCATCTTTGATCGGCAAGAAGTTGTTAGAATTGTTGCGGTAGAGAGAATAAAACCGCGTGGAGATGCTTACAAATGACACTGCAAAAAATAAAATCTATTGATGGTAAAGACGAGTATGTCTTATTGCCAGTGGTGGTTTATCAGACACTGAAAGATCAAATTGAGAAAGCGTTGACTACCTATGAATCAGGTCAAGATGATGAACAATCCTATGTGCCATTTGTCCTTGAAGATTATATTGATAATCCGGTGGCTGTAGCACGTATCAAAGCAGGGATTACTCAAGAACAGCTTGCCCAACGTCTTGGTGTCAGTCAAGCCTATGTTAGTCAGGTTGAACGTCGTGCAAATGTGACGAATAAAATGCTTGAACGGATTCATGGTGCTATCCGCCAAACAAAATAACTTTAACTCATTGCCACCGCGTAGCGGCTTGCCCTTGACAGGCTGCCGTTGCCCAAGAAAGCATAATCAGAAAGAAGGATTGAGGCACTATCGCTTGCCGTTTCAAATCTTTTCTCAGTAATGCTGCCGATTTATCCATACACAAACCACACGCCCCCAATCCTTCATACAAAACAGCATTTTGGGCAGCGGCAGTCTGTCTAGGGTGGCAATACTAATAAGTTGTTTGCAAACGGCTTCCTCAAGTATGTGAGGCTGATAGCCGTCAATTAAGATTGTTGAATCATTACAATAGATAACTTGATATGCGCCTTGATGATAACCCGGATTACCAAACAATCTGGCAGCTTGCTCATAATTGGGCAAAGGCTGATCCGAGCGAAAGTGATGAAAGTGCGCTTTCACCCGAACTAAGGATGCATATTCATCGGCTGTTAGAAGCTTCAGATAGGCAAGAAATATCTGTGCAAACTAGCCAGCGTAAAATCTTAATAGATGATTCTTTTTTTGCGCTTGTTGCAGATCTTACTCACATAATAAAGTACAAGATTCACTTGAGAGGGGGCAAAGTAAACAGAACCTATCTAAATTCTTTATACGTAAAGCGTAATGAAGTTATTGATTGGTGTACTAAGATTTATGTCAATCCTCCACCTTGTTGGACACAGAAGCAATTACCCGATGAGCAAGTAATCAGCAAAGAAATCAAAAATTATCGGCCAAAAGACGAAACAGAGGATCGAATTCGTTGCCAGGCAATAGCTTGTGCTTTATGGGAGCTGGACTCTGCCATACATCCAAAACATTTGGCTAGATCTGAAATAATGCGACGTTTCGGCAATGGTAGGCAATATAGCGAGGATACTGTTAGAAATTGGATTACAGAGGTTGATCCGCAAAAAGATCGGCGTAAATCTGGACGACCACCTGACATTCCATACAAAATAGATCTTAAAACTGACCCTCAGATAAGTAGTTAACCGTCTAGTTTTTCTCTGTTCGCAATTAACTTAAGATCCAACATCCGCATCAATGCAAGTTTTAAGCATTTGCTTGTACTGACAGATGTCTTTAACTACCTTTCAGTGAACTGACCCTTTTTTTAGCTCTCTGCAATTCAAGGACAATTGGCTCCGTATTTATTAAATTATGGAGTCAATCATGCAAGATCAGCTACTCACAACTAAACAAGCTGCACCGATCTTAGGCGTTAGCACCGCATTCCTGGAACGAGACCGCTGGGCGGGTGCGCGGGTGCCTTTCATCAAGATTGGCAGTCGTGCAGTTCGCTATCGTTTGAGCGATCTGCACGCATACATAGAATCTCGTGTCTGTCAGTCAACCAGTCAGTACTGAGGTGTGTGATGCACACTTCAGTACGCGATAGCGGAAAATGGCTGGCACCTGGTGAATTAATTGCTGAAAATATTCTGGAACTGCTGGATGAACCGGATGACAGTGATCGTCAGTGGCGTTCTCCTTTATTCAGCCAACTACCCAAACGCTTTGCCAAAGCAACCGCCCTAGAATACAAAGAAACCTATATCTTTGAAGGCAGGTTTAATGCCAATCGTGCTTTACTTGAACAGTACGGGGAAATCACAAAAAACAGCATTCCGCTGGATGCTACTGATAATGATCTTTTGGAGCTGGCAAAACGAATTGTCATCGAAATGAAAAGTATTAGTCGCATCTATTTGAGCTTGGAACATGCCGTTTCCAGTTTGTTGCAGCGAGCGCAAAAGTATGAGGTCAATATGCCAACACTGGATGACCCAAACATTACCTCAGTTGGACTTTATACTCGCTTAACCGATGAATACTGGTGGCTGCGTGCGCTGCGTAAAATTCACGCCAAGAAATTAGAGTTTCAAGCTATAAAGCTGGGTTTTGTACATAATCGTGCTGGTACCTATGTGAGTGATGAAACCTTAACGCGACGCAAAGAACAGAAAAAGCGCAATCGTCATACACTTGATGGACTTTTAATAATTAATGTGTCAAACAGCGTGCAAAATTTACCAGGTAGCAGCGTCAATACTTTCCAGTATAAATTTCTATCTTGTTGCTCTAAATCAAATAATCATTTTCGCCTGGAAACAATTTTCTCAGAAAGTGGCAAATATTGGATGCTGATTGACAATGAATAACTTTAATTTAGAGCGCGATTAATGGCTAATCTGGAATACCACCCCTCTGTTAAGTATATAAATCGCAGGCGTTAGGCTTGCAAATAAAGATACTTCTGAAACCCAACAAAGGTCTCTCTAATAGCCCTAGGTGAACCCAATTCAGCAGCAGCATCATTAATCGTGTTGTATTTTAGCGCGATAAGGCTTTGCATTTTACTGGTTGATAATTCCTTCACCCCATCCTCAATGTACTTATCCAGGACAAACTCAATAAACTCTAGCTGCTTATAGTCGGCAAATGCCTTCGTTATTGCAGGCTTAGCGATTGTCACGCGCTCTGTTCTGGTATGCGTTTCAGCAGCATAGGCTACATAGGCCAGCACGTCGTAAACATCACTGTGCTTCGCATCAATGAGGTCTTTCATGCTCTCTAACTTTTCTTCGTCGTAACCCGCCTCTGAGAGGTCTTCAAGCATCTTCTCTCGTGTGCTTGGGTCGCCCCATATCTCACGAAGTTGATCCTCATCCTCAAAGAACTGGGGCAGGTCATCAAACATTCGCTCCACAAACTCTTTGGCGGCAATAGGCTTGCCCTCGGCGCTCCAGTACATAACGGAGGAGATATGTCTTATCTTTCGGGTCTTTCCATCACTGAGTTGGATGACAATTTTTTCACCGCAGGTACAGGGAGTATTGCCACACTCGTCACAAGGCTGGGCTTCGCAAGTACAAGGGCTTGTCCCACACACGGGGCAAGCGGGCTTCTCACAGACACAAGGCTCACGTCCACAGTCAGGACAAAGCTTCTTACAAGCGCAGGGGTAAAAACCGCACTCAACGCAAGGCACAGGCTCACAGGTACAAGGTGTGTTTCCACAGGTGCTACAGGTGTCAGGCGGCAGTGGCTCACCATCCCACTCAAGGTCTTCAAAGTTGTGGTGGGCTTTTACAAAATCAAATACCGTGAAGAAGTCCTTGCCCTCGTAGACGCGAGTACCACGACCAATAATCTGTTTAAACTCAATCATATTGTTGCAGGGGCGCATCAACACAATGTTGCGGACATTACGGGCATCCACACCTGTCGATAGCTTACGAGAGGTGGTCAGGATGGTAGGGATAGTCTTCTCGTTATCTTTGAATATCTTTAGGTCTTTCTCTCCTGCCTTGCCATCATTTGCAGTGACACGAACACAGTAGTCAGAGTTGCTTGTCCAGCCACGCTTGACCGCATACTGGTTGATATAGTCACGAACGTTACCGGCGTGCTCCTGGGTGGCACAGAAGACAATGGTCTTTTCTTTGGGGTTAATCTTATCCATCCAATACTGCACGCGTTTCTCTTCACGCTCTGGGATGGTAATGATTCTATTGAAATCACCTTCCTTGTATAACCTGCCAGCCTCGGGCTCACCCTTAACCACTACACCATCACCAGGGGTATAAATGTACTCATCCATGGTGCCGACAATAGGATGAACCTTGAAGGGGGTGAGGAAGCCATCGTTAACGCCTTCTTTTAAGGTGTAGCTATAAACAGGCTCACCAAAGTAGCTGTAGGTATCAACGTTATCTTTGCGCTTTGGTGTCGCGGTTAGACCCAACTGCACGGCTGGAGAAAAGTAATTCAGGACATCACGCCAGCTGCTTTCGTCTTTAGCGCCACCACGATGACACTCGTCAATAATAATAAAATCAAAGAAGTCTTCCGGGTAGTCACCAAAGTATGGTGTGTCGTTACCCTCGTCGTCTTTGCCACTCATAAAGGTCTGGAATATCGTAAAGAACACACTGGCGTTCTTGGGTACACGACCTTTCTTCTTGATCTCATCGGGAGCAATACGCACCAGGGCATCTTCACCAAATGCAGCGAAGTCATTAAAGGCTTGATCAGCCAAGATGTTGCGGTCAGCCAGAAACAGGATGCGTTTCTTCTGTTTGGCCTTCCAAAGCCGCCAGATAATCTGAAACGCGGTATAGGTT